>ODAK010002525.1_pt1 | contig 19301 bp, 18 predicted proteins | sample 1539591 | NCBI WGS metagenome assembly ODAK01 (sample SAMEA3539303, study PRJEB22396) | soil metagenome | biome: tundra; feature: field; material: soil | place: USA | collected 2010-05 | depth 0.15 m | reverse complement strand
GGTTCTTCAAGCCAACAGGAGGGCAACATGTTCAAGCATCTTCTACTGCCGACGGATGGTTCCCCGTCGTCCAACGACGCGATCCAGAAAGGCATTCAGTTCGCCAAGAGCGAGCAGGCCCAAGTGACAGGCGTCTATGTCATGCCAGAATTCCACGTGATGACCTATCGGGTCGAGATGGTGGAAGACACCAAGCCGCAGTTTGCCGTGGACTGTCGCGCTCACGCGGATCAATACCTCGACGTCATCCAAGGGGCGGCGGATAAGGCCGGCGTCACCTGCCACACCGTGTCTGTCACCAGCGACCACCCCTTCGAGGCGATCATCAAGACTGCCGAGAAAAAGGGTTGCGATCTCATCGTCATGGCGTCTCACGGAAGGCGGGGGGTGCGGGGACTGCTGTTGGGCAGCGAAACTCTCAAGGTCCTGACCCACAGCAAGATACCCGTTCTGGTGTATCGCTGAGCGGAACGACGGTCACAGGACAGACGGCGCCATTGGAGACTTTCGGATCGCGTGATCCTCGTGCCTTCGGCGATCGGGGTTTCCTGGGCCACCCGTGCAACTTTGAGGGGCGTTCGCGATGCAGACGCTCCTTTTTTCGTTGACGGAACGGATGTTCAGACGCCGCAACCTATCAAACGACTGCTGTGTGTCGCCGAACCTCGGTTCTAGCGACACGTCCGATTGACGTTGTCGTTGCCGCAGACATATCCTCAAAACATGTCGCAGAAAACGATTTTGGAGAACATGACCCCGGGTACCTCCCTAGAACGCTGGCTTCCAGATCGGCCATTCAATGGGCTTCCGCCCCTCCCACCAGACACCGAGCTCGAGACCAAGCCTGTGCTAAGCAATGCGTCCTGGCGCGCGCGGCGCTGGCCGCCCTCAAACAGGCGACCGAACTCATTCCGAACCAGACGATGCTGATCAACACGATCCCGCTGCTGGAGGCGAAGGACAGCTCGGAGATCGAAAACATCGTCACCACGGCCGACCGTCTGTTCCAGTTCGCTCAAGGGGCAGACCGAGGCGCAGACGCCGCCACGAAGGAGGCGTTACGCTACCGCACCGCGCTCTATGCGGGCTTCGAGTCGCTATCGAAGCGGCCTTTGAGCACGGCAACTGCGGTCGAGATCTGTCTGAAGACCCTCACCAAGATCGAGACAACAGGCCGGGTAGATCCCGACTCCATCGTCTATGACGAAGCTTCCAAGCGTGTCGTCACCCACAAGGACAGCCGCGCCCGCGGCGAACCATGAAGCCCGATACTTTCACGCCGCTCGTGGTCGGTGAGAAGCCGTAGCCTTCGGGCGCTCCGAGCCGCTTCGCTGATCAGTTTCATCCACTTCAACCTGAGGCAGCGGTTCATTGCCAGGGACGTGGCCTCGTGTCGAGCCGGGCGCCGGATCAGGCGTCGACCAAGGCGCCGCGGCTGACGCTCTCGCCGTCTTCGGGCCGCAGCGTCCAGAACGACAGTGACGACAGCAGGGTCACGACGCCCAGCGTGACGAAGGCGTGGTGCAGCGCGCCACTCACGGCGAGCCGATCGCTTTGCGGCAGGTCGCCCAGGAACCAGGCCGTCACGAGCGAGCCGCTGGCGAGACCGAAGCTCAACGACATCTGCTGCATGGAGCTGGCGATGGTGCTGGCCATGCTGGAGTCTGCCGCGTCGATGTCGGCATAGGCCATCGAGTTCATGCTGGAAAACTGCAGCGAGTTGAAGAAGCCCTGGGCCAGGCCCAGCAGAACGATGAGCGGCAGCGGCGTTGCGGCCCCGACGAGCGAAAACAGACCGATGGTCACGCCGATCATCAGGGTGTTGACGATCAGCACCTTGCGATAGCCGAGGATGGCAAGAACGCGCGGGGCGATCAGCTTCATTCCCATCGCCGCTGCGGCCGCCGGCATCATCAGGAGGCCCGATTCCCACGCCGGCAAGCCCAGTCCCAGCTGGTACAGCAGCGGCAGCAGAAACGGCAAACCACCGATACCCAACCGCGTGACGAAGCCACCCACCACCGAGACACGAAAGGTGCGCAAACGAAATAGCGCGAGACGCAGCAGCGGATGCTCCGTGTGGCTCGCGTGAAAGCCGTAGGCGGCGAGCAGACTCCCTGCGAGCAACAGCAGGATCGCCGTCGAGGTCACGTCGAGATGGTGCTCGCCGAACACTTCCAGCAGCCATGACAGGAGCGCCGTCCCGGCGCCGAACAGGACCAGCCCGACGACGTCCAGCGGTCGCGGCGCGTCGCCGTGGTAATCGGGCAGATGCCTATGGATCAGCCATTGCGCCACTAGACCCACGGGGACGTTGACGAAGAAGATCTCGCGCCACGACAACCAGTGCACGATCAGGCCGCCCACCGTCGGGCCGAGCAGCGGCCCGATCAGCGCCGGCAGGACGACGAAGTTCATCGCCACCAGCAGCTCCGACTTTGCAAAGGTGCGGATCACCGCCAGCCGCCCGACCGGCATCATCATCGCCGCACCGATGCCTTGCAGGATGCGCGCGGCGACGAGCATCGGCACGCTCACCGACACTCCGCAGAGGATCGATGCCACGGTGAACAGGGCCACCGCCGAGGCGAACACCCGCCGCGTTCCAAAGCGGTCGGCCATCCAGCCGCTAATCGGGATGCATACCGCCAGGCTCAGGATGTAGCTCGTGACCACCGCCTTCAGGCTGAGCGGCGTCACGTGCAGGCTGGCGGCCATGGCCGGCACGGCCGTGTTGACGATGGTCGAATCCAGCTGCTCCATGAAAAGGGTCGTGGCCACGACCCAGGGCAGGTAACGCTTGACGGTCTCTCTATCCATGAAGGACGCTACAGCCCCATGTCGACGCCGGATTCCAGGTTCACCGCAAGCGCCGATCGGCGTCTGTCATGGGCCTATTCCACGAACAGCATCGCCGGGTGCTCGAGATGGACCCGCAGCAACTGCACGAAGCCAGCGGCCTGCGCGCCGTCGACCACTCGATGATCGAACGACGAAGACAAGTTCATCATCTGCCGGGCAACCACGGCGCCGTCGCGGATCTCCGGCCGCAGCGCGATGCGATTGACGCCGACGATGGCCACCTCGGGATGGTTGATCACCGGCGTCGACATGATGCCGCCGAGCCGGCCGAGACTGGTGATCGTGATGGTCGAGCCGACGAGTTCGTCGCGAACGACCTTGCCGTTGCGCGCGGCGTCGGACAGGCGCACGACTTCAGCGGCGCTCGACCACAGATCTCGGGCCTGCGCATCGCGCAGCACCGGCACCATCAGGCCGTTTTCGGTCTGTGTCGCGATGCCCATGTGCACCGCATCGTGGCGCGTGATCACGCCCGCTTCGTCATCGAAGCGCGCATTAACCTGCGGAACCTCTCGCACGGCGAGCACGACCGCGCGGATCAGAAAGGCCAGCAGCGTCAAGTGCCCGCGCCGCTCGCCCCACTTCGCGTTCAGTCGATCGCGCAAGGCCTCGAGTTCGCCGACATCGACCTCCTCGACATAAGTGAAGTGCGGAATGCGTCGCTTGGCCTCCTGCATCTTCTGCGCGATCTTGCGGCGCAGGCCGACGATCTTCTCGGCGTGCGTGGCCGTCGCGTCCGGCAGGTCATGGCGCTGCGGCGGCGCCGAAGGCAGCGAGCGGGTTGCGTTGCGCGCGAGGTAGGCATCGAGATCACTTTGCATGACGCGACCGGCCGGCCCGCTGGCCGGCACTGCCTGCAGATCGACGCCGAGCTCCCAGGCGCGCGCGCGCAGCGCCGGCGAAGCGATCGGTCTGTCGTGCGAGGCGGATCGCGCCGGTGCGGCGCTCGGCGGCTCGCGAATCGGCACCGGTGTTGGTGACTGCAGCGGAACTGCGGGCCCCGGCGCCGATGCTGGCGACGGCATGGGGTTCGCTCTCGTCGCCGAAGCCGCGGCCGCCGCCGGTACACCCGCCAACTCGATGCGGATCAGATCGGCGCCGACGGCCAGCATTTCTCCGACTTCGCCGCCGAGCGCCAGCACCTGCCCGGCCACCGGCGAGGGGATCTCGACCGTAGCCTTGTCGGTCATGACATCGGCCAGCACCTGGTCTTCGGTCACCGCATCGCCGGGCTTCACGTGCCAGGCGACGAGTTCGACTTCGGCGATGCCTTCGCCGAGATCCGGCATCCTGATCACATGAACGCTCATGGCTCGAGCACCTTTCTCAGTGCCGCCGCCACGCGTGCCGGACCCGGAAAATAGTCCCACTCCAGCGCATGCGGGTACGGAGTGTCCCAGCCGGTCACGCGCTCGATCGGCGCTTCGAGGTGATAGAAGCAGTGCTCCTGCACCAGCGCCGTCAGTTCGGCGCCGAAGCCGCTGCTCCGCGTGGCCTCGTGCACGACCACGCAGCGCCCGGTCTTCTTGACCGATGCGACGATGGTTGGCAGGTCGAGGGGCCAGAGGCTGCGCAGATCGATGATCTCCGCGTCGATGCCGCTGTCGCGCGCCGCAGCCTCGCTGACGAAGACCATCGTTCCGTAGGTCAGCACGGTCACGTCGGCGCCGCGCCGAAACACCGCTGCCGAGTCGAGCGGCACCTTGTAGTGCTCCTCCGGTACCTCGCTCGAGGGATGCGCCGCCCAGGGCACCACCGGCTTGTCGTGATGGCCGTCGAACGGTCCGTTGTAGAGCCGCTTGGGCTCGAGAAAGATCACCGGGTCGTCGCATTCGATCGACGCGATCAGCAAACCCTTGGCGTCGTACGGATTGCTAGGCATCACCGTGCGCAGTCCGCAGACGTGCGTGAAAAGTGCCTCGGGACTCTGGCTGTGCGTCTGGCCGCCGTAGATGCCGCCGCCGCAGGGCATGCGGATCGTGATCGGGGCGGTGAAATCGCCGGCCGAACGATAGCGCAGCCGCGCCGCTTCGGAGACGATCTGGTCGGATGCGGGATAGAAGTAGTCGGCGAACTGCACTTCGACCACTGGGCGCAGGCCGTAGGCAGCCATGCCGATCGCCGCGCCGACGATGCCGCCCTCGGAGATCGGCGCATCGAAGACGCGCGAACTGCCGTACTTGGCCTGCAGCCCCTCCGTGCAGCGGAACACGCCTCCGAAGTAGCCGACATCCTGACCGTAGATGACGACGTTGTCGTCGCGCCCGAGCATCACGTCCATCGCCGAGCGCAGGGCCTGGATCATGGTCATCGTGGCCACGGTCGCCCTCCTGCCTGTCGCAGCTGCTCGCGCAGGTGCGCCGGCATGTCTTTGTAGACATCTTCGAACATCGTCGCGACGGGTGGAATGTGGCCGTCGAGCAGCGAGCCGTACTGCGCGGCCTCCTTGAGCGCCGCAGCGACCTCGGCATCGAGCGCCTTCTGCGTCGCTTCGTGCTCCTGCTCGGACCATTTGCCGAGGCCGATCAGGTGCCGTTTCAGCCGTGCGATCGGATCGCCGAGGGGAAACTTCTGCCAGTCGTCTCCCGGCCGATAGCGCGACGGATCGTCCGAGGTCGAATGGGCGCCGGCACGATAGGTGACCCATTCGACGAGCGTCGGCCCGAGGTTGCTGCGAGCGCGCTCGGCGGCCCATTGCGATGCCGCGACGACGGCGAGAAAGTCGTTGCCGTCTACGCGCAGCGAGACGATGCCGCAGCCGATACCGCGCGCCGCGAAGGTCGTGGCCTCGCCACCGGCGATCGCTTGGAAAGTCGAGATCGCCCACTGGTTGTTGACGACATTGAGGATGACCGGCGCCCGGTAGACGTGGGCAAAGGTCAGTGCCGTGTGGAAATCGGACTCCGCCGTCGCGCCGTCACCGATCCACGCCGACGCGATTTTCGTGTCTGCCTTAATCGCCGAAGCCATGGCCCAGCCGACGGCGTGGATGAACTGGGTCGCGAGATTGCCCGAGATCGAGAAGAAGCCGGCACGCCTGTACGAATACATCACCGGCAGCTGCCGGCCCTTGAGCGGATCGCGCTCGTTGGACATCAGCTGGCAGATCAGCTCGACCATCGAGATGTCATCGCGTGCCAGCAGCAGGCCCTGCTGGCGGTAGGTCGGAAAACACATGTCGCCGGGCTCCAGCGCCAGCGCATGTGCGGTTGCGATCGCCTCTTCGCCTAGGCACTGCATGTAGAACGAGATCTTCTTTTGCCGCTGCGCGATCATCATTCGCGCATCGAACGCCCGCGTCTTCATCATCGCGCGCATGCCGCGGCGAAGCCGCTCCGCGTCGATCCGGGGAACCCACGGCCCGACGGCCTGCCCCTCGTCGTCGAGCACACGCACGAGCGTGTAGGCCAGGTCGCCGGCGTCGCTTGCCGCGATGTCGACGGGCGGCCGCTGCACCTCGCCGGCGCGCGACAGATGGAGGTACGAGAAGTCGGTTCCATGCCCGGGCCGGCCGGTCGGCTCGGGCACGTGCAGACGAAGAGGCCCCTGGCTCATGCGCGATTCTCCATCTCCGCCGCGACCACGAGCCCGTGGTCCCGCTTACTCGAAGCGCGGCCCGTCCGGGCGCCTTGGGCCGTACCAGATGCCGAGGCGGGATCGGTCTCGAATACCGGCGCGCCCTGCGAAGAAAACGCCGGCGAGCGACTTGAGCAATTCCCAGCCTGAATAGGTGCGCAGCTTGCGCCCGGAAGTGAGCACCGCTTGGCGAAGGATCACGAAGTCGCCACGGATTCGCAGTTGCCGGCACAGGCGAATCTCTTCGGCCGCAAAGAGTGCTTCGTCGAAACCGCCAACGGCTTCGAATGCCACGCGCGAGCAGAACAGGAAGCAGCCGCCGGTGATTCGAAACCGCCGCGCCAGCCAGATGCTCGCCGGCAGCGCGAGCTTGGCCCAGCGCGGCGTCGGTTCATCGAAGCGAACCGCGGCGCCGCCGCCGATTGCGCCGGCGGTCATCACGCGCTGAAGTGCCACGACGACGTCGCTTGCAATCAGCGTGTCCGCGTCGACGAAGACAAAGGTGCTGCCCGACGCAGCGCTCGCGCCGGCGTTTCGCGCTGCCGCGATGTGGCGCAGGTCGACGTGTATGACGCGGGCCCCGGCCGCCGCGGCCAGTTGCGCGGTTCGATCCATCGACGCGTCGTCAACGACGATGATTTCATGCACCGCGTCGGCAGCCGCCGCGGCCGTGGCAATGGACCGGACCGTCGCGGCGACCGACGCTTCTTCGTCGTGGGCAGGAACGATGAACGACAGCATCGGCCCGGTGGCGCGCACGCCTGGCGTTGCATTCGCGTCAGCGTCCACGTGGGAATCCCTGCGCTCGATGGAACGGCCGATTCAGGCTTCGCCAGGCCGGCAGATCAGCCCTGAGCCGGGTCAGGTCGGCCTCCCGCGTGTACATCATGTGACCGGCATCGTAGTAGTGGTGTCGAATGTGGGCCAACACCTCGGCAGGTGTGTCGAGCTGCGCCAAGGACCAGTCGTTCGCGCTGTACGGCGTGCCGAGATCGTAGCAACCATTGCCGACGAAGACTTTGAGATGCGGGTTGCGGCGCAGCGCGCGCGAGGTTGGGGCTGGTGGTGGCGAAGCCGTTGCCCTTGGTGTCGCCACGGTTCCAGTTCCAGCTCTTGTGCACATCGTGCGACAGCACTTCGTAGCGTGTCTCGGTGCTCATGCCGAGCTGTTCACCGAAGTATGCCATCGCCGCCATCGTGTACGGGGACGCGACGGCTTCGATGCCTGGATCGAACTCCCACTCGCGAGTGCGGCTCGCCGCCATCGGACCCGAATCGCGCGCTTCGAGGCGACCGACGATGCGGCCCCGCGGCCGCAGCGCCTCGAAGAAATAAGCATTGTCGCTGATGCGCAGGTACTTTTCTTCGACCAGCGCCTGCGGCAGCTCGGTCAGCTCGGCGATGCGGCGGGCGACGCGGCCGCGTCGCTTCTCGCCCAGGCGTGCGCCGGCCTGCAACGCGGCGACGTACTCCTCGTCGACGAAGGTTTCGGCCACCGTGGGCGCTGCGACGGGCGACTTGGCGAGCGAGCCCTTCAGCAGCCCGTGATATTGCGAGACGTTGGCGAAGGCGGGCAGGAAGAGCGAGTACGGCAGGTCGTTCGTAGGCGCAAAGACGATGCTTCGCAGGTCCATCGCGCACGAGATCAGGATGAGGCCGCAAAGCGCCACGCCCGAGCTCTGCAACTTGTCCGCCAATGCCGCGCCGCGCATCGTGCCGTAGCTTTCGCCCGCCAGGCAGACCGGCGAGCTCCAGCGCTTGTGACGCGTCAGCCAGATTCGCATCACTTCGGTCAGCGCGGCGACGTCGCCGTCAACCGAGAGGAGCTTCTTGCGCGCGTCGAGGCTGGCAGTCGTGGACCAGCCGGTATGCGGCGGGTCGATGAAGACAAGGTCGAAGTGCTCGAACCAGCTGTGCGGGTTGTCGGCCATGGCGAACGGCGCCGTCGGCATTCTGGCGTCGTAGGGCATCACGACGCGCTTCGGGCCGAGCGCGCCGAGATGCGGCCAGACGGGCGCCGAGCCCGGACCGCCGTTGAAGGCGAAGCACACGGGACGCGCGTGAGGGACGGCGCCTTTCAGAACATAGCTGGTCGCCATCACGGCAGCCTGTGGCTCGCCGAGCACTCCATCGAAACCCTCGTCGACGACCGGCACGAAGGCCGCGTTGACGCTGTAGTCGAGCGCCCTGGCGCCCAACGTGATGCAGCCGCTGCTCTGGCTGGCAGCCTGCGCGACGAGCTTGTCGACGCGCTCGCGCATCTTCTTGTCGGATTCCTTGGGATCGCTGTCGGGCTGAGGCGCGTCGGCCATGAAGTCTCCTGTGAAGGAAGAGACCGCGCGTCAGGCGGCGAGGAACGAAGTAAAGAGGCGCCGGCTCATGCCGCCGCCGTCGGAGATGAGGCCGATAGACCGTTGCATCCAACAAGTCTAGCCAGCCGTGCACCGAGTCGGTCTGTCAATGAGTCGGGCCCGACGGGCATTTCCCGTCGATAGCTTCTCGCCCATGCCTCGAGCCCTCGCGCCGGGGGCAACACCGCAGGGCCCTGTCGGACGTGTCCGAGGTCGATGTCGGACAAGCGCGCGACCCGTCATCCAAGAGCGGAATTGCACGCTCCGCGCACCAATAATCTTCTTCGCCAAAAAGACAAACCGACTGATCGACGAAATCGGAGCGTGCCGGGGAAGTCCGGCCGAGCCAATCAACCACTACGAAGGAAAAAGAGATGAAGACCGTTGCATTCCTTGCCGCCGCCGCCTGCGCCGCGACATTTGCGTTTTCCGTCCAGGCCGCCGAGAGCGATGCCAAGTTGCAGAAGGACCAGGCCGAAAGCACCTACAAGATGGCCAAGAAGCAGGCCTCGACCGACGAGAAGTCGGCGATGGCGCAATGCAAGAGCATGAGCGGCGACGCCGAAAAGCAATGCAAGAAGGACGCGACGGCCACGCATAACAAGACGATGGCTGACGCCAAGGACGCCTACACAAAGGCGAAGGCCGACTACAAGGCGATGAAATAGGCCGCGTCGGCGGACAAGAAAAAAGGGCGCCTTGCGGCGCCCTTTTTCGTCCAGCGTGTCGCCTCAGTGGATCACGCCCAACGATTCTTCCTTGCCATCCTTGTACGTATGCATCGTCAGGGCGCCGTTCTTGATGTCGCCCTTCTCGTCGAAGGAGATCACGCCGGTCACGCCCTTGTAGCCGGTCGTCTTGGCCAGCACCGGTAGGTAGACCTTCGGATCGGACGAACCGGCCTTCACCATCGCCGCGACCATCACATTGACCGCGTCATACACGTACGGCGCATAGATCTGCACGTCGATGCCGAACTTCTTCTTGTAGTCGGCCTTCCACTTGTCCAGCGCAGGCTGTTCCGCCTTGTCGACACCGCCCGCTTCGGCGCAGATCACCTGGCCATCGGCCATCGCGCCGCCGGCCAGCTTGGGCAGTTCGCCCGAGCAGATGCCGTCGCCGCCCATGAACTTGGCATTGATGCCGAGTTGCTTCATCTGCCGGATCATCGGGCCGGCCTGGGCGTCCATGCCGCCGTAGAACACGATGTCGGGGTTCTTGGTCTTGATGGAGGTCAGGATGGCGGTGAAGTCGGTCGCCGTGTTGGTCGTGAACTGCGTGTCCTGGATCTTGCCGCCGGACGCGACGACGGCCTTGGCGAACTCCTCGGCGACGCCTTGCCCGTAGGCCGTGCGGTCGTCGATCGTGACGATCGACTTGCCCTTGAGCTCCTTGACGGCGTAGCGGCCGAGCGTACCGCCCAAGTGCACGTCGTCGGCGACAACGCGGAACGTCGTCTTGAAGCCCTGGCGCGTGTACTTCGGGTTCGTCGCCGAGGGCGAGATCTGCGGGATGTCGGCGTCGCTGTAGATCTTCGAGGCCGGGATCGTGGTGCCCGAGTTCAGGTGGCCGATGACGCCGTTGACCTTGGAGTCGACCAGCTTGTTGGCGACGGCCGTGCCTTGCTTCGGATCGCCGGCGTCGTCTTCGGCGAGGAGTTCGAACTTGGCCTTCTTGCCGCCGATCATGACGCCCTTGGCGTTGAGGTCGTCGATGGCCATGCGGGCACCGTTTTCGTTGTCCTTGCCGAGGTGGGCAATAGCGCCGCTCGTCGGCCCCACGTGCCCGATCTTGACGATCAGGTCATCGGCCGCAGCTGCGCCCGCAAACATCGCCGCGGCGACGGCGGCGAGAACCTTCAATCTGACTTGCATGCAATACCTCCAGTTTGAAATAGGAATCGGGTCAAGCCAATGCGCGCCCGAAGCGCGAGACGATAACTCAATTTGAGGCTGCGGCCGAATCGGGACTTTCATCCACCGCCAAGGACCAGCCGGAGCCGCCTGCGATCAACGCGATCCGCGATCCTGGCGCCGAGCCAGTTCCTGGGCGATGGCGCGGCTGACAGCGTCGCGCATGGCGGTCGTCAGCTCCTTGCGGGCGTCGCGGATCAGGGCGTCGGCGGCGCGCGACAGCACAGGGGCCAGCAGCTCGCGAAGACGCACCTCGAGCACGAGATCGACCTGCCGCTGCAGGTCGGAAAGGACGCGCCGCATCATCTGCGCTTCGTCGAGCGGCAGGGGGCCAACCGCCGCCGCAGCGGGCGTCTGGGCTTGCGCGGGCGGTGGCATGGGCGCGCCGGCCGGTACAGCAACCGGCGCGGGCGGCACGGCCGCGCCCGCAGGCGCCGATAGGCGTGGCATCGCCCGCGCTGCAGGGGACACCCGCGATGCAGCAACCGGCGCAGCCGGCGGAGCGACCTGCGCCGGCGGCGAGGCGACAGGTGCCAGGGGCAGGCCGGCGAGCGGAACCGGAGGTGTCGCAGCCAAAGGCACGGCCTCGGGCCAGGTGACGACCTCCGTCAGCGTCGGAATCGCAGTTGGCGGGATCGGTCGTCCGGTGCTCACTCTCCGACCTCGTGCCGTTCGATGGCGTAACCGCGGCGCGCATAGCCTTTCCAGCGCTCGCGGGCTGCGGATCGATCGGACTCGCCGGTCGAGACGACCTCGATCAGCCGGCGGAAGGACTCGAAGCCATTCGGTGCCGATTCGCCGAGGTTGACGAGCGCATCGTGCAGCGGCGCCGCCAGTGGCTCCGGCGCCAGCCAGACCGTGCCGGTCCGCAGACTCTGCGGCACCGCATCCAGGTCAGCCACCCAGGCATGCGGCACGAATTCCGCAGCGTCGAACGCCCACAGCTCGCGATCGAGTTCGGCCAGCGCCGCCTTCGGCCCCGTGACGGCGATCGCCGAGCCGCGCCGCAAGGCCTTGCGCAGCAGCCGGCAGGCATAGCCCGTCGGGCTCAGCACGTTGAAGTGAAAGCTGATCTCGGTCATGCGTCGCGGCCGCGATCGGAGCCCGCCCTCACCGGGCGTGCGCCAGCACGAAGTGCGTCAGCAACCCGACCGGCCGGCCGCTCGCGCCCTTGGCGGTACCTGATTTCCAGGCCGTGCCGGCGATGTCGAGATGCGCCCACGGATATTTGCCGGTGTAACGGCGCAGGAACATCGCCGCCGTGATCGCTCCTCCCGGCCGGCCGCCGACGTTGCCCATGTCGGCGAAGTTGCTCTTCAGCGCTTCGTCGTACTCCTCGTCGAGCGGCATGCGCCAGCACGGATCGAGCGCGGCGCGGCTCGCCGCGAGCATCTGTGCCGCGACGCCGTCGTCGGCGGTGAAGAGGCCCGAGTGGTGATGACCGAGGGCGATGACGCAGGCGCCGGTCAGCGTCGCGATATCGACGACGACGGCCGGCTTGAAGCGCTCGGCGTAGGTCAGCGCGTCGCACAGGATGAGGCGACCTTCGGCGTCGGTATTGAGGATCTCGACGGTCTGCCCGGACATGCTGGTGACGACGTCGCCTGGCTTGACGGCGTTGCCGCTCGGCATGTTGTCGCAGGTCGGAACGATGCAGACGAGGTTCAGCCTCGGCTTCAGCGACGCGATCGCGTGCAGCGTGCCGAATACGCTTGCCGCGCCGCACATGTCGAACTTCATCTCGTCCATCTCGTGCCCGGGCTTGAGCGAGATGCCGCCGGTATCGAAGGTGATGCCCTTGCCGACGAGGACGACGGGCGGCACCGACTTGGCCGCGCCTTCGTAGCGGGCGACGATGAAGCGCAGCGGCTCGTCGGAACCCTGGGCGACCGCGAGAAAGGCTCCCATCCCGAGCTTTTCGACGGCTTTGCGATCGAGCACCTCGACGTCGAGACCGAACTCCTTACCCATCTTCTTGGCCTGCTGGCCGAGCCAGGTCGGCGTGCATTGGTTGCCCGGCCGGTTGCCGAACTCGCGCGCCAGCGTCACGCCGGCGGCCACAGCGGCACCGCGCTTCAATCCGAGCTGCACCGCTTTCGCCTCGGATTTCTGGCAAAGCAGCGTCAGCGACTTCGGCGTCCACGCCGGCGGAGCGCTCGGCTTGCTGTGCCGGTAGAGGTAGGTTGCATCGGCTATCGCCGTGACGGCGGCTTCGGCATGCACGTCGGTCCAGTCGCCGGCGCTCGCCCAGGCGATGGCGACGCTCGCCGCGCCGCTCGACTTGAGCGCGGCCAGCGCATGGGCGACGGCGGCCTTGAACGCCTTCGCCGACGCATCGGCAGCCACGCAGACGGCGATGCGCTTTGCGGCGACGCCGGCAGGCCGATGCGCGTAGAGAGTCTTGCCCTTCTTCAGCACGAGGTCGCCATGCGCGACCGCGTCGGCAATCAGCGCGGCGATCGGCGCAGCGAGCGCGGGGTCGACGGCGTCGCCGACGACGATCAGGACGAGGCCGTCGACCTCGACGCTGGCGAGGCTTGCCGGAGCGGTGACGCGGTGACCGAAGTCCATAATTCCCTGAGCAGTAGGTAAGCGGAAGATGTTATTCGATTCCACATTGCGCCGAGAGCTGGCGCGCAACTTCGGCGGCACCCTGGTCGTCATCCTGACCATCGTCCTGACGATCATGTTCATCCGCACGCTCGGCCAGGCAGCGCTCGGCCGGATCTCGCCGCAGGACGTCGTTCTTCTCCTCGTCTATATCGGCCTCGGCCACTTGCCGACCATGCTCGCGCTCTCGCTCTTCATCGCCATCGTCGCGACGCTCTCGCGCATGTATCACAGCAGCGAGATGACGATCTGGTTCGCGAGCGGCGTGTCGCTGACGCGCTTCGTCCGCCCGGTGCTGCGCACGAGCTGGCCGGTGTTGCTCGTCATCGCCTTGCTCGCTCTCTTCGCTTGGCCGTGGCAGAACCGGCGCAGCGCCGAGCTGAGGGACGAGTACGACCGGCGCTCCGACCTGTCCCGCATCGCCCCCGGCCAGTTCCAGACCTCGGCGGACGGCCAGCGCACGTTCTTCTTCGAAGGCAGCGCCAACGATACGGCGACCGGACGCAACGTCCTGATCGTCGACTCGAAGGGCGGCGTCGAATCGCTGACGACGGCCAAGAGCGGCCACATCGAGGCCGAAGGCGCCGGCCACTTCGTCGTCCTCGACAAAGGCCAGCGCAACGAGCAGAACACACAAAGCGGCGAGAAAACGCTGTCGCGCTTCGACACCTATCGCTCGCAGGTCGGCGATCGGGCAACTGCGGCCGCGGGCGGCCCGGCGCCGCGCGCCCGCTCGACCGGCGAACTGTGGCGCGAGCCGACGCCCGCCAACCTCGGTGAGCTGGTCTGGCGGGTCGGCCTCGTCTTCGCCGGCGCGAACGTCATGTTGCTCGGCATCGGCATGTCGGCGTCGAATCCGCGGCACGCGAGCAACTGGAACCTGCTCTTCGCGTTGTTCGGTTTCTTCGCGTACTACAACTTCATCAATCTCTCGCAGTCCTGGGTGGCTTCCGGACGCAGCAGCGTCGGCGCCGCGCTTTTCCTGACGCACGGCAGTGTCTTCGCCCTCGGCGTGATGCTGCTCTGGTGGCGCGAGCACGGCACGAACCGCGGCGTCGTATCGCGCCGGCGTGCCCGGCCACGCCCGCTCGCGACGCCAGGCGCGGCATGAGGACAGTCCGCCGGCTCTTCTACGCCGACATCACTTCAGCAGTCGCTTTCGTCGCTGCCGCCTTTCTCGCTCTCTTCTTCTTCATCGATTTCGTCGACGAGCTGGGCGGCATCGGCGAGCACGGCTACACGGCGCTGCACGCCGCTGCCTATTCGGTCCTGCTGGCGCCCGGCCACTTCTACGAGCTGATGCCGATTGCCGTCCTCATCGGCACCATCTACGCCCTGGCGCGGCTGGCGCAATCGTCGCAATACACGATCCTGCGCACCGCCGGTCTCGGACCCGGCCGCGCGCTCTGGCTGCTGGCGAGCCTGGGGCTTGTCTTCGGCCTGGTCACGTTTCTCTGCGGCGACTACCTCGCACCGAGCAGCGAGCGCCTCGCGAGCCAGCTGCACGCCAGCTTCAGCGGCAGCCTCAAGCTCGACCGGGCCGGCGCCTGGATCAAGGAGCACGGCAAGACGCCCGAGGGCGAGCGCAGCTACTCGATCAATGTCGGCTCGGCCGAAGCCGGATCGACGCTGCGCGATGTCCGCATCTTCGAGTTCGATGCGGACGACCGCCTTTTGTCGCGCACCGCTGCGGCCGGTGCGCAAGTCGCGCAAGACGGCGTCTGGACGCTGCGCGACGTCGTCGTGACGCACTGGGTCGACGCCGGAACGAACTCGACCGTCAAGCAAGAAGAGCTCGCCACGCTCGACTGGCCGAGCAGCCTGCCGCCCAAGGTCGTCGCCGCTGCCGTGTTGCCGGTGACGACGATGTCGACGCTCGAGCTCTGGCGCTATATCGACCACCTCTCCGACAACGAGCAGGCGGCGCAGCTGCAGAAGATCCAGTTCTGGAAGCGCGCCCTCTATCCCTTCGCCTGCCTGGTCATGGTGGGGCTCGCGCTGCCGTTCGCCTATCTCAGCGCGCGTTCGGGCGGGCTCAGCCTCAAGGTCTTCGTCGGCATCATGCTCGGCGTGAGCTTCGTCCTCCTCAACAACGTCTTCGGCCATCTCGGCCTCCTCGGCAACTGGACGCCGTGGATCGTGGCCGCGGCGCCCGGCGCGCTCTATCTCGGCCTGTCGCTGGCGGCGTTCAGCTGGCTGGTGCGATACAGATGATGAACAAAGGCGCGAACGCCCCGTCTGTGGGCAGCGCGGCAGCGAAAGCCGCAAGCGTGGGGGCCGCATGAGTCGCGCTCTGGTCCTGCTCGCGCACGGCGCGCGCGATCGCCGCTGGGCCGAGCCCTTCGCCGCCGTCGCCGAGCGCATCCGCGGCGCCGATCCGGGCCGGCGTATCGAGCTGGCTTTCCTCGAGCTGATGCAGCCCGACCTCGGCACGGCCGTCCGCGGGCTCGCGGCCGAAGGCGCGACGCGCATCGACGTCGTGCCGCTTTTTCTCGGCGCCGGCGGCCACCTTCGCGACGATCTGCCGCCGCTCGTCGACAGCGTCCGCGCCGCCCACGCCGGGCTCGACGTTCGCCTGCACCCGGCGATCGGCGAAAACACCGCGGTCATCGACGCGATCGCTGCGGCGGCCGTCGCCCTGGCGGGCTTCGGTGAATAATTCGCTGCTTCCTTCAATCATCGAGTCATGAACCTCCACCAGTTCAGGTTCGTCCAGGAAGCGGTTCGCCGCGACCTCAACCTCACCGAGACGGCCAAGGCGCTCTTCACCTCGCAGCCGGGCGTCTCGAAGGCGATCCTCGAGCTCGAGGGCGAGCTCGGCGTTGACATCTTCGCGCGCCACGGCAAGCGCCTGCGCCGCATCACCGAGCCCGGCCGCGAGGTGCTGAAGTCGATCGAGGTGATCATGCGCGAGGTCGGCAACCTGAAGCGCATCGGCGAGGAGTTCTCGAAGCAGGACGCCGGCACGCTCTCGATCGCAACGACACACGGCCAGGCGCGCTACTTCCTGCCCGGGCCGATCGCGCAGATGCGCAAACGCTTCCCCAAGGTCACGATCAGCCTGCACCAGGGAACGCCGGAGCAGGTGGCGAAGATGGTGCAGGAAGAAGTCGGCGACTTCGGCCTCGCGAGCGAATCGCTGCAGAATTTCGCCGACCTCGTCACCCTGCCTTGCTACGAGTGGCAGCACGTGCTCGTGCTGCCGGCCGGCCATCCGTTGACGCAGGTCGACCGCGTGTCAATCGAAGACCTTGCGCCGCTGCCGCTCATCTCCTACCACCCATCGTTTTCGGGTCGCAAGCGCATCGACCAGGCTTTCGCGACGCGAAAGCTGCAGCCCAACATCGTTCTCGAGGCGATCGACGCCGACGTCATCAAGACTTACGTCAAGCTCGGCCTTGGAGTCGGAATCGTCGCCGAGATCGCGATGCGCGAGGAGCCGCCGGGCTCGGAGCTCGTCGCCCGGCCGGCCGGGCACCTGTTCGGCCAGAACGTCGCACGCATCGCGTTCAAGCGCGGTGCCTATCTGCGCAATTTCGTCTATGCCTTCGTCGAGATGCTGTCGGACCGCCTCTCGCGCGGCCTGGTCGAGCGGGCGATGGCGGGAGACGCGCAGGACTACCAGCTATGAGCGCTCTGGAGCGGGAAGCCGCGGCCAACGACGCAAAGCCGCACACGCCGCCGGTCGAAAGCCGCCTGCCCGCTGTCGGCACGACGATCTTCACGGTCATGTCAGCGCTGGCGCAGCAGCATGGCGCCGTCAACCTCGGCCAGGGCTTTCCCGATTTCGATTGCGATCCCGGGCTCGTCGATGCGGTCGAGGCGGCGATGCGGGGCGGCCACAACCAGTACCCGCCGATGGCCGGTCTGCCGTTACTGCGCGAGCGCGTCGCAGCGAAGATCGAATCGCTGTACGGCCACCGCTACGATCCGGGCGAAGAGATCACGATCACGGCGGGCGCCACGCAGGCCATCCTCACCGCCATCCTCGCGCTCGTTCGCGCAGGCGACGAGGTGATCGTCCTCGATCCCTGCTACGACAGCTACGACCCGAACATCCGACTGGCTGGCGCCACGCCGGTGCACGTGCCGCTGAAGCCGGGCCGCTTCGTGGCGGACTTCGACGCCATCGCCGCGGCGATCACGCCGCGCACGCGGGCCCTCGTCATCAACTCGCCGCACAACCCGAGCGGCACGGTCTGGTCGCGCGCCGACATGCTGCGCCTCGCCGAAATGCTGCGCCCGACCGAGATCATCCTCGTCAGCGACGAGGTCTACGAGCACATGGTCTATGCCGGCGAGCACCAGAGCGTGGCGCGTTTTCCCGAGCTCGCGGCGCGCAGCGTCGTCGTCTCGAGCTTCGGCAAGACCTATCACGTCACCGGCTGGAAGATCGCCTACGCGGCGGCGCCGGCGCCGCTCAGCGCCGAGTTCCGCAAAGTCCACCAGTTCAACGTCTTCACCGTCAACACGCCGATGCAGCACGGCATCGCGAGCTTCATGGCTGACGCATCGCATCATCTCGGCCTGTCCGCGTTCTACCGCGCGAAGCGCGACCGGTTCCGTGCCGGTCTGGCGCGCACGCGCCTGCGCGCCCTGCCCTGCGACGGTACCTACTTTCAATGTGTCGACTATTCGCAGGTGAGCGACCGGACGGAGGCCGACTTCTGCCGCTGGCTGACGACCGAGATCGGCGTCGCCGCGATTCCGCTCTCGGCCTTCTACGCCGATGCGTTCGAGCAGCGCATCGCCCGCTTCTGCTTCGCGAAAAAGGACCAGACGCTGGATCTCGCGCTGGACCGGCTGGCCTCGATCTGAAGCGCCGGCGGCGCCGCCTCAGGCGACGCCGCGGCGACCCGGCGAACGGCGAATGACGAGATCCTTGACGGTTACCTTGGGCCAGGTCGACACGTCGAGGTCGACCGCAAAGCCGCCGGCATCGGGTGTCGTCGGTGTCAGGTCGATCGGCGCATCCTCGAGAGGCAGCAACACGTCGATCGATCCGAAATCGGTTTCGACGTGGCCGGAGAGCTCGCGCGCGATCGAGTAGAGGAAAAGCAACTCGCGATAGGCCGGAAAGTCGAAGGTATCGTCCGACGCGTGACGCCTGAAGAGCAGATTGTCGAGTGCCTGCATCGCCGACAGAGGCGTCGGCCACAGCGACTGCAGGCGGGCGATCGTCTGCGGATATTCCTCGAGCTCGCGGCCGAAGTGGATATCTTCGCTCCACTCCGGAGCGAAGGCGTTAAAGCGTGAGTTGAAGGACTCGCGAACGCGCCCGTACGCCGGCTGGTCGCCGCGCCGCTGGTGCAACTCGAGAAGCTGCAGATAGGGCAGCGGGCTCTTGCCGGTGTCGCCGCGCATGTAGCCTTCGAGCAGGGCAATCGCCGCTTCCTCCTGGCCGAGGACAACGAAGAACTCGGCTTGCTGTTCGAGGTCGATCAGCTCTTCCATCGAGAGCACGCCGCTCTTCTTCGGGGCGCCGCCGGTCCGCGCTGCGTCGGCGATCGGACGCGCGACCTCGGGGCCGAGCACGGTGGTCACCTCGAGGCCACCGATGGCCGCCGGCGCCGTCATCGCGCCAAGGACGCCGCCCGGTCGCGAATGCCACGACGTCGGCGGTTCGGTGAGCGGGGGCGGCTCCGGCGTGCGAGACACCGGTGCATTGCGCTCCGCGGCGCGCGCCGCCCTTGCCTTCTGGCTGGTGGCCGCATCGAACCAGCGTGCGCGCCGTCGCTGCCTGGGACGCAGCCACCAGAGACCGGCGGCAATCAAGGCGAACAGAAGGGCTGCGCCGGCAAGCGAGTAGACGAGACCGTTCGCGTAGCGCTGGCTTTCGGCCTCGCGCAATCGCGCCTGCAACGCTGCGACGGTGCGCTGCGTCGCCTGCGAATCGCTGCGCAGGGCTGCGAGCCCGGCCTCCAGGACCTGGATCCGCTCGCGCTCACGCTGCAGCGCGTCGGATGCGGCATCGGCCACCGCTTCCGGC
>ODAK010002524.1_pt1 | contig 19302 bp, 11 predicted proteins | sample 1539591 | NCBI WGS metagenome assembly ODAK01 (sample SAMEA3539303, study PRJEB22396) | soil metagenome | biome: tundra; feature: field; material: soil | place: USA | collected 2010-05 | depth 0.15 m | reverse complement strand
GAGATTGGTCAGTGACTGGAGTTCAGACGTGTGCTCTTCCGATCTGAGGCCACGGACACGAAACCTGCAGCGCCAGCCGTCCCAACACGGTTGACGATCTTCAATCTCGACACGCTCGAGCCGGCCGGTGAGATTGAGGGCGTCGGCGGGAATGGTGCCGCGGTCGACCCGAAATCAGGCCACGGTTTCACCAGCAGCAAGCCGGTCTCGATGTTCGACACCAAGACGCTGAAGCTGATCAAGACGATCGATGTGGGCGCCGCCCAGCCGGACGGCATTCTCTTTGACGCCTTCAACGACAGGGTCTACATCTTCAGTCACCCGACAAAGGACGCGACGGTGATCGATGCCAAGGACGGCACGGTGCTCGGCACGATCGATTTAGGCGGCGTGCCGGAGCAGGGGGTGGCTGACGGCAAAGGCATGCTCTACGTCGTCATGCAGGACGCGCAGGGCAGCGTCACGGCCGTCGACGTCAAGACGATGAAGGCGACCGGGCACTATCCGCTCGGCGACAAGGGCGGCTGTAACGGACTCGCCCTGGATGCGAAGAACCACGTGCTCTTCGCGGCGTGCGCCAGATCGGGAAACCCGCCGGCGCAGCCGCCGCAACCGATGATGGTGATTCTCAGTTCCGGGGATGGCACGATCATCACGACCCTGCCGCTCGCCGGCGGCTCCGACGGCGCGGTGTTCACCCCGGCGACAATGGAAGCCTTCAGCACACATGGCAACGGCACGCTGACCGTCGTCAAGGAGAAGAGCCCGACGAGTTTCGAGGTCGAGCAGAATCTTCAGACGATGAATGGCGCCCGGACGGTGACGTTCGATAGCAAGACGAACCACATCCTGACCATGAGTGACGAGCGTGGGCCGGCACCGCCGCCGCCACCTGGCGGAGGCCGCGGGGCCCGGGCCCCGGCCGTACCGGGCTCGTTTACGATTCTTGCGATCGGCAGGTGAGTGCCGATCAATCGCCAGCGGGGTGACCGGGACGTTGCCACATGACCACACCGTCTTTGTAGACCGTGCGCACGCGATGGAGCGGAATGTGATGAACGATGCCGTTCTCATCAGGAAACGAGAAGGTCTCCTTTGCCGAACTCGTGGTCCCACTTGATGCGGTGGACCAGGTCTTGGAGCGGCTGCATGTGGCGCCATACTCGGAAATGACCGTTCGCGCGCGTGCCGGTAGCCTACGCGTTCATCGCCATTTTTCCGGACAGGAACGACTCGTACGCCGACAGGTCGAAGATCCCATGGCCTGACAGGTTGAACAGGATGACCGTTGGTTCGTTTGAGGCGCGTGCCTTCAATGCGTGCTGGACCACGCTGTGGATCGCATGCGCCGACTCCGGCGCAGGAATCGTTCCCTCGCACCGGGCGAACTTCAGGGCACTCTCGAACACCTCGCCTTGCATGTACGCTTCCGCCTCGATCAAACCGGCGGCGAGGAGATGGCTGACGAGCGGCGCGGAGCCGTGATAGCGAAGACCGCCGGCATGCACCGGTGCCGGGACAAACCCATGCCCAAGGGTGTGCATCATCATCAGCGGCGTCGTTCCCGCGCTGTCCCCGAAGTCGTACTCCCGTGTTCCGGCCGTGAGGGTCGCACACGCGGCCGGCTCGGCCGCGATCGCCCGCAGCTTCTTCCGACTGCCGTTCAACTTATCCTTCAGGAACGGGAAGGCCAGGCCGGCGAAATTACTTCCGCCACCATGACACGCGATGATGAGGTCCGGGTATTCACCCGCAATCTCCATCTGCTTCTTTGCTTCCTGTCCGATGATCGTCTGGTGCAGGAGCACGTGGTTGAGCACGCTGCCGAGCGCGTACTTCGTGTCGTCGCGTTTCGCGGCGTCTTCGACGGCTTCGGAGATCGCGATGCCGAGGCTGCCAGGCGAGTCGGGCGATTCCGCCAGAACCCTCCGCCCGGCCTCCGTCAGCTTCGAGGGGCTCGCCACGACGTCGGCGCCGTAGGTCTTCATCATGATGCGCCGGTACGGTTTCTGGTCGTAGCTGATCTTCACCATGTACACCATGCACTCGAGCCCCATGAGACGGCACGCGCACGCCAGCGCACTGCCCCACTGACCGGCCCCCGTTTCGGTCGCGAGTCGCTTCACCCCCTCCTGTTTGTTGACGTACGCCTGGACGAGCGCGGTATTCAGCTTGTGGCTGCCGACCGGGCTGACATGTTCCGACTTGTAGTAAATGTGCGCCGGCGTGTCGAGCATGGCCTCGAATGCTTTCGCTCGGAACAACGGTGTGGGACGGTACAGGCGATAGATATTCCGCACCTCGTCGGGAATCTCAATGGTCGGCGACTGCGACATTTCCTGCGCAATCAGCTCCAGCGGGAAGATGGGCGTCAGCATCTCAGGACCGATGGGTTCGCGCGTGCCGGGGTGCAGCGGCGGCTGAAGCGGCGTCGGCAAGTCAGGGACGATGTTGTAGAAGTGCGTGGGAATCTCGGATTCCGGCAGCGTGATCTTCGTGTCGGTCATCGGCGTTCCTCTCCTGCGGTGCCCAAACGGTATTCCTTGCAGTCGAGCGTGTCAACGCGGTCCTTGCGCGCGCGTGCTATCCGAAAATGGGCCGGCTCCTGCGCTACTATCATCGAACCGCGTTCCCGTCATCGGCAACTCACTGAGTCCAGACGCGAGCGCGCAGCATTCAACATGGGAGGGCAGAGTATGGCACCCAGACTTCCTTCGACCCATTCCACACGCGCAGCGATGGCGTTGGCGTTCATCGCCGCGCTGGCCCTGCTCCCGGCGGGCAGGACGCTGCAGGCCCAAGCGCAGCGCCCGCCCGGCACTGGGCCGAACGGAGAGGTGGACGGCCTGACGGCGAAGTTCGTCGACGTCAACGGCATCGCCACGCGCTATTTCGACTATGGGAAAGGCGACATTGTGGTCCTCGTCCACGGCGGCGTGGGCATGGGCATGTCGTCCACCGCCAACAACTGGTCGCGGAACATCACCGGCCTCGCCAAGCGCTTCCGCGTGTTGGCACTGGACCGCGTGGGGCAGGGTATGACGGGCGTGCCCGCGGACGAGAAACTGGTGACCAGCCAGTACGGCATCGAGCACGTGTACCAATTCATCCGCAAGATGACCCCGGACAAGATCCACCTCGTCGGCCATTCCTCCGGCAGCAACCTGGTGTTCAGTCTCGCGCTCGCGCATCCCGAGATCATCAAGACGCTCACGATCATCGCCGGCAGTCCCATCCAGCCGGGCAACGCGCCCGTCACTCCGCCGGGCACCCAGCAGAGTCCCAGCGTGCTCCAGGCGACGCTCGACAAGTGCCCGCCGGGACCGAGCCGCGAATACTCGTACTGCCGCCTGATGGCGCTGGGCTATAACTCCGGGACGTTTCCCGCCGACTACGCGGCGGCCGACGATTGGATGTCGACCCAACCCCCGGCCCTCGCCACGCAGAAGCTCCTGGATGCCCGCCGTGCCGCGCCGCAGGGCCAGGCGCGACCGCCGCAGCAGCAGGCGCAGGCCGCCGCGCGCGCCGCGAATCTCGAGAAGATCAAGAACGGGGTCCTGTCCATGCCCATCCTGATCGTCCACGGCATGCAGGACGGGCTCGCCTGGAGGACGTCGGATCCGTGGCGCAGCTTCGGCAGCGAACTCGGCTTCATGGATGCCGTCGGGCTGGCCGGGAAGAACCCCAAGGTGTCCATGATCATCATGAACGCGGCGGGGCACTTTCCCTACCGGGAACATCCGGAAGAGTTCAACGCGTATCTGATCACGTTCATCGACTTCTGGAGCAAGCCAGCGCCGAAGTAGTCCGCGCTCGACACACGATGATGTGCGGAAGGAGAAGCCGGCCATGAAGCGGAACCCGCGAGACACGGGTGGTCTCACGCGCAGGGATTTTCTCAGGACCACGGCGGGCGCCGGCGCGGGCGCCGCAACAATCGGCGGGATTGGCGCGGGGGAGGCGACCGCTCAGGGGCGGCCCACCCGGTGGAATCGTGAAGCCGACGTGGTCGTGATCGGGTCTGGCGCCGCCGGGCTTCCTGCGGCCATCGCCGCCAGCGAACGCGGCGCCTCGGTGATCGTGGTGGAAGCCAATTTCGACGTCGGCGGCCACGCGATCGTGAGCGGCGGCAACGTGGCGCTCGGCGGCGGCACGAGCAGGCAGAAGAAATACGGGATCGTCGATTCACCCGACCTCGTGTTCTCCGACCTCACCGACTGGTCCGTTGTCGAGCCGAACGGCTTTCCCGACTACCGCTACAACGACAAGGAAATCATCCGCGCGTTCGCCGACCACAGCGCCCCGACCTACGAGTTCCTGGTGGCGCACGGCGTGATCTTCGTGGAGAAGGCGCCCGACAACCAGGGCGCCGGTGCGGCCGGCAACTCCGCGCCGCGGGAGAACCATGCCGCGCCGATGGATTGGCCGCAGATACAGACCGGCAAGCGCGTCGCCGCGGCCATCGCGAGCACCGGCTCCTCGGGCATCGGCCTGATCAGGCCGCTCGAAGCGAGCGCGCGTAAGCTCGGCGTGGAAATCCTCCTCGAGCACCGGATGACGGCCCTCGTTCGGGAACACCAGTACTCGGGAAGAGTCCTCGGCATCGCGGTCACGAGCGAAGGCAGGACGGTGAACATCCGGGCGAGGAAAGGCGTGGTCATTACCTCGGGCGGCTCGAGCGGCAACGTCAGCTTCCGCCGGATGTTCGATCCGCGGCTCACCGAGGAATACTGCGGCGTGGCGGGCGAGCCCTACAGCGTCCAGGATGCGAGCGGCGAGCTCGCCGCCATGTCGATCGGCGCGTCGCTCTGGGGCGGGTTCAACCAGACCGGGGAGTTCGGCCAGATTATCACCAAGCCGGGTCGTGTCGGCTGCCAGTACGGCTATGTCAACCTCGTGTGGGAACCGACCAGTCCCGTTTTCCACTTGGCGCGCGCCGTGGGTCTCGCGGTGCGCGATTATCAGGACGTGATCCTGATCAACAAGGCGGGCACGAGGTTCTACGACGAGGCCAAGGGGCAGTTCAGCGCGAACAACTACAACGCGATCAAGAACTACGTGCCGCACAGCTGGCGCAACGTGGCGAACATGAAGTTCAACCCGGCCGACTACCTCAATGCGGCGCTCGCGGGCGTTCCGGGCGACGCGGTGAACGGCGGCGGGCCTATCTGGGCCATCTTCGATTCGGAGGCGGTCACACGCGAGAACTGGACCGTGTCGCCGCCCTTCGTGGACACCGCCGCGGGATTCTTCTTCAGTGCCGGCTCGCTCGAGGAATTGGCCACACGCATCGACAACAAGTACCAGCGCACGCCCCTGCCGGCCGCGACGCTGCAGGGCACGGTGGCGCGCTACAACTCCTTCGTCGACTCGGGCAGCGACGAGGACTTCGGCAAGCCGGCGCCCAAATACAAGATCCAGACGCCGCCGTTCTACGCGGCCTGGGCGACGCCGGTGATCCACGACACACGCACGGGCCTGCGGATCAACGCGAAGTGCGAGGTGGTGGACATGCAGGGCCATGTCATCCCTGGTTTGTTCTGCGGGGGTGAATCCGCGGGCGGCTTCAGCCTGCACGGCCTCGCGCGCTGCACGGTGCAGGGCCGTATCGCCGGTACGAACGCCGCCGCGGGAACGTGATCCACGCCCGAGTGGAGGAGTGACGAACATGATGAAATCTGTGACGCTGCTGGCCGCCTTCTCGTACGTGCTGCTGTGGCCCTCCGGCGTCATCGGCCAGAGCAAGCCGATGACGATGGAGGAGATGCACCGGTTGCATCAAGATCCGAACGCCTATGTGGCGATGCTCGACGATCCGGCGCGCGATGCCTACCAGAAGCCGCACGACGTGGTGATGGCGCTCGGATTGACCGAAGGCGAGCGCGTGGCCGACATCGGCTCAGGGAGCGGGTACTTCGCCCTGCGCTTCGCGAGCCACGTCGTCATGAGGCGCATGCTGGATCCCGGGGGGCAGGTGGTCGTCGTGGACTTCCAGGCCAAGCCGACGCCGGTCGGTCCGCCGCCCGAGATGAGGGTGCGCCGAGATGACGTGGTAAACGAGTTTCGGGCGGCGGGATACCGCCTGGTGCGGGAGCCGACGTTTCTTCCCTACCAGTACTTTCTGGCATTCGAGCTCGGCGCCTAAACGCTTTCGGCGGGGCGAAGGCCGGCAGGGCTCGAACCTGCGACCCCCGGCCTGAAAGGCCCGTCGTCTCTCTTACGGCGGGCCGGCGACAGGCAAGCCGTTACGGCTGTTGGCTCTTCGGCTTTTCTTCCGTCTTGTTCGGATCGAGCGGCTCTGCCTTGATCGGCGCCAGCCTCTGCTTCTGCAGCATCTGGTTGACCTGCGGCAGCTGCGTCTTCACCGCTGAATCGAGCTTGTTCAGCTCCTGATCGACGCGGCCGGCCAGCATCTGGAACACGTCGTAACTCTGCTCGGTCGGCGCCGAGTCGGCCGATTCCACGACCCCCTGAATCGTCGCAACCTTGTTGTTCAACCTGATCGGGAAGTTCAGCGGGTCCTCGCCGCTCTGGTTGTTGACCTGGTAGAGCGAGGTTTCGACCGCCGTCAGATCGTCCCGCAGCTTGTCGAGCGCCCTCGCGGTCGGCCCGGTCTTGCTGTCCAGCTTGCTCTCGCGATCCTTGATCTGCGGCCTGATGCCGCGAACCAGCAGCACCGCCTCGTTCGCCTGCGTCGTCTTGCGATTCACCTGCATCGCGAGGTCGAACTCCTTCTGCAGATCGGCATCGGTGGCGTCGGCGAGGATGTGCGGCTCGCGCTTGACTGCAAACGACTGCGTCTCGGTCTGGCCGTCGGCGGTGACGCGCACCTGGTAGGTTCCAGGCGGCGTGACCGGACCGCGCGTGTTCGCCGCCCACATGATCAGGCCGGGGAAATCCGCCGCGCCCTTGTAGCGGAGATCCCAGTTCAGCCGGTGCATGCCGGCGCCAACCGGCGGCTTCGGGTCGCGCGGACGGAACATCTCCTCCGGAGACGGCGGGCCGGCCGGCTTCGCCGCGTCGGCGGCCGTGCCGGTGAAGCTGCGGATGACGTTCCCCTGTGAATCGAGGAAATCGATCGTGACCTTCTGCGCCGGGTTCTTCAGCATGTAATCGATGGCGAGCGCCCGGTCGAGTCCGCGCCGCGCGTCGTCCGGCTTGAACAGGTGCAGCTCGGTCGTCTGCGCGCCCCACTGCCGGAGCGGCGAGATGTTGTCCATCACGTGGAAGCCGCGGCCGTGCGTCGCGATGACGAGATCCCGCTCCTCGACCTTGATGTCGTGCACCGGTGTGTCGGGGAGATTCTGCTTGAGCGACTGCCAGTTCGCGCCGTCGTCGAACGACACGTAGATGCCGTGCTCGGTGCCGAGGTAGAGCATCTTCTCGCGCCTGGTGTCTTCACGAATCGCGCGCGCGTAGTCGTTCGCGCCGATGCCGTTGACGATCTTCGTCCACGTCTGACCGTAGTCGTCGGTCCGCCAGACGTAAGGCGCCAAGTCGTCGAACTGATAGTGGTTCGCGGCGACGTACGCCGTTCCCGGCCGGTGCGGCGAGGCCTCGACGAGGCTGATGCGCGCGAAGTCGGGCATCTCCTTCGGCGTGACGTTCGTCCAGTTCTTGCCGCCATCGCGCGTCACGAACACGTATCCGTCATCGGATCCGGTCCAGATCAGGTTGCCGTCCTTCGGGGACGGCGCGATCGAGAACACCGTCGCGTAGGTTTCAACGCCGGTTTCATCGCGCGTGATCGGCCCGCCGGAATCGCCCATCGTCTTCGGATCGTGCCGCGTCAGATCGGGGCTGATCTTCGTCCAGCTCTGGCCGCCGTTGTGGGTGACCCACACGTGCTCCGAGCCCACATACAGCGCCGTCGGATCCACCGGCGAGAAGACGATCGGGAACGTCCACTGGAATCGCTCGGTGATGTCCTTCGTGGCGTAGCCCATCGGGTTGTCGGGAAACGGGTTCACCTCTTTGCGCTGGCCGGTCTTGCGGTTCAGTCGCGTGATCAAGCCGCTGTAGCTTCCCGCGTAGAGGATGTCGGCGTTCTTCGGATCCTGCGCGATGTACCCGCTCTCGCCGCCGCCGGCCGAGTAGAAGATCTGATCGGGCGTTGCCGCCCTGCCCGGGCCGCCTTCGCCGCCGCCGAAGAATCCCCCCGATACCTGGCTGCCGACGCACGCCGTCGTGTTGTCCTGCTGCGCGCCGCACACGTGGTACGGCACGTCGCTCGTCGTGATGACGTGGTAGAACTGCGCCGTCGGGACGTCGAGGTCGGTCCAGGTTTCGCCGCCGTTGACCGTCACGGTCGCGCTGCCGTCATTCGACGCGATGAACCGTTTCGGGTTCGTTGGGTCGATCCACATATCGTGGTTGTCGCCGTGCGGCGGGCGCAGCTGCGTCCACATCTTGCCCGCATCCGTCGTCTTCATGAAGCCGACGTTCGGCTCGTAGAAGGTGTCTTTGTCCTTCGGGTCGGCGAACACGCGCGTGTAGTAGAACGCGCGCTGTCGGACGTCACGGTTCTCGCTCACCTTCTTCCACGTCGCGCCCGCATCGTCCGACATGAACGTGCCGCCGTCCTCGGCCTCAATCTGCGCGTAGACGCGGTTGCTGTCGGCGCGCGAGACGTCCATGCCGATCTTGCCGAGGACGCCCTTCGGCAGCCCCGGGTTGCGGGAGATCTCAGTCCAGTGATCGCCGCCGTCGGTCGACTTGAACAGCCCGCTGCCCGGGCCGCCGCTCGACATCATGTAGGTGTTGCGGAACGCCTCCCACATCGAGGCATACAGCACGTTCGGGTTGTTCGGGTCGAACACGACCTCGATGCCGGCTGTCTTGGGATCGCGGTACAGCACCTTCTCCCAGGTTTTTCCGCCGTCCTTCGTACGGAAGATGCCGCGCTCCGCGCTCGGCGCGGCGTGATGGCCGAACGCCGCCACGAACACGATGTCGGGGTTGGTCGGGTGCACGCGGATCTTCGCGATGTTCTGCGCGTCCTTCAGCCCGACGTGCACCCAGGTCTTGCCGCCGTCGGTGGTCTTGTAAACGCCGTCGCCGGGCGCGATGTTGCCGCGGATCTCGCTCTCGCCTGTGCCGATGTAGACGATGTCAGGGTTCGATGGTGCGACGGCGACCGCGCCGACCGACGAGCTTGTGAGCTGATTGTCCGTGACCGGCTGCCACGTCTCACCGCCGTCGGTCGACTTCCACAGGCCGCCGCCAGTGGCGCCGAAGTAGTACTCGAGCGGACGCTGCACGCTGCCGGCGACGGCGATCGATCGCCCGCCGCGCTGCGGCCCGATACTACGCCAGCGCAGCGCACCGAACGCCCCGGCGCCTTCGCTGACCGTCGCGCCGCCGCCGCGCCGCTGGGCGACGACGGTCGGATCGAGCGCGAGCGTGCCGGCAATACCGGCAGCGATTACCGCCAGAAGGAATCCGGGTGTGCGGCGTGTCATAGACGCTTACTCCACTGAAAAGGCTTATTGAACAGGAGATCGGCAGAGTCTACCACCAATCATCTGGCCCCATGTCGCTAATGTCATTGACAGCTTCCGAGCGGTATGCCATAAGTCGCCCCATGCGATTCACTGTTGCCGGCATCGGATCGATCGTCCTCGCGTGCATCCTCGCCTCGCCTGCGCACGCGCAGGAGACACCCACCGAGCGGGAAGCCGCGCGCGCGATGCTCGATAAGATGGCAGCGCTCGAGCAATCGCTCGACGTGCCGGGGCTCGTCGCGCGTCTCACGGGCCCCAACGCCGAGCGCGATCGAGTCGTGGCGCGCGCGAAAGAATTGATGGACAAGGAACTGCTCGCGATGGCCGACGACATCGCGACCCATCCGGAAATCGGCTTTCAGGAAAAGCGATCGATCCAGAAGCTGACCGACTATCTCAAACAGCACGACTTCGACGTGCAGATCGGCGTCGCCGGGCTCGACACCGCGTTCGTGGCCAAGTACACACGCAACAACGGCGCGCCGACCCTCGGCATCATCGTCGAGTACGACGCGCTGCGCGGCACGAAAGGTGCCTTTCACGGCGATCAGCACAGTGCGCAGGGGCCGGTCGGGATCGCCGCCGCCGTGGCGATCGCCGAGTTTCTGACGCGCACGCACACCGCGGGCAGCGTCGTCGTCTACGGGACGCCCGGCGAGGAGATGATGCCGCCGAACGCGAAGACCGTGATGCAGGAGGCGGGCGTGTTCAAGGGCGCCGACGTGATCGTGAGAAGCCACTCGTCGAGCACCACGGGGAGGCCGGCGGCCGGCTTTGGCACCTGCTGCATGAATATCGACGGCGTGAAGTACACCTTCAGCGGCGCGCCAGCGCACCAGTTGACGTCGTGGAACGGCCGGAATGCGCTCGAAGGCGTCATCCATCTGTTCGAGAACATCGACAGCGTGCGCAGCTCGATTCGGCCGGAGGCGCGGATTCAAGGCGTGATCACCGAAGGCGGCGCGGCGCCCAACGTCACCCCCGATCGCACCGCGGCCGACTTCTACATCCGCTATCCCGACGAGGTGTACCTCGAGCAGGTCACCGAGTTCGTGGACAACGCGGCGAAGGCCGCGGCGCTCTCGACCGGCACGAAGGTCAAGATCGATCACTACGGCAAGGCCCGCGACGGGATCGGCAGCGCGACGCTCGCCGAGGTCGGCTTCGCGTACATGAAGAAGTTCGGCGCCACCAACGCGCAGGCCGTGCCCGGCAAGCCGCAGGGATATGAGGAGACGGGCAGCGTGTCGCGCGACATCCCCGGCCTCGGCTTCCAGGCGCAGTCCTCGACCGCGCCCAACCACACCTACGAAATGGACGCGGAGAATCTCACCGAGATCGGCCACAAGGGGTTTACCATTGACGCCGAAGCGATGACGGCGCTGCTCGTTGATTTTGCCACGCACGCCGACTACCGCGCGGCAGTGAAGAAGGAATTCGACGGGATCAAGGTGCTCTTTGGCGAGTATCAAACGGTGCTCAAGCAGGTCTACACCGTGCCCGCCGTGTCGGATCCGAAGTAGCCAGACAACGCGCAGTCAGTGACACACGCAGGCAGGACAGGCAGGAACGCCGGGACCTAGCGCAGGCGGCGCCGCTCCTGTTCGGCCCGCGCCCGCGTAGCCGGGTAACGGAGCGCGACCTCCAGCGCACGCCGCGCACCGTCGCGATCGCCGCTGTCCGCCAGCGCCATCCCAAGATACAAATACGGTTCCGGAGAAAATTCCGACGGCGACATCCGATCGAGCGCGGCGGTCGCGCGCCGATACTCCTCGATCGCCTGGGCGAGCTGATGCCGGCTGAAATACAGGTTGCCGAGGTTCACCTGCGCTTCCACCTTGCGCGGGAGGTACTGAATCGCGGCCTCGTACGCGCGCACCGCGTCATCGTCTTGCCCTTGCGCCTTGAGCGCATTGGCGAGGTTGTACCACGCGTTTCCCGAGGTGGGACGGATCGCCAGGGCCTGGCGATAGTGCGCGATGGCCTCGTCTGTGCGGCCGGCGGCGCGCAGGGCCTGGCCGTAGTTGAGGTGGGCGACATATCCGGGGTGCCCCGAATCGAGCGCGTGCGCCCACAGCCCGATCGAGTCGTGCCATACGGTCGCCTGTCGCCAGGTGAGCACCGCCGATGCCACCAGGAACGCGCCGAGAGCCAGTCGCGCGGCGCGGATCACGAGAGGCGATCGGAGCGCGAGCAAACCGCCCGCCAGAAGCGCACTGAACGCGAGGCAGCTGAGATAGGAGTAGCGGTCCGCCACAAGCTGCGGGCCGCTTTGCGCGAACCCGAGCACCGGTGCAACGGTTGCCGCGTAGGCGATCAGCGCCACCGTGACCGGCGCGATTTGCCGCGCGAACCAGACCGTCACGACGGCAGCGGCGGCGACGACACAGGCACAGACGATGTACGACGCGGGCACGGCGGCGAGCGTTGGCGGCAATTCGTACAGTGCGGCGAGCCCGCTCGGCCACAGCGTCTTGAGCGGGTAGAAGCAGAGACCGTACGCCGCCTGCAGCATCCTCGCGTGGATGCTCCACTGCGCGGTCGACAGCATCGTGTCGGGCGCCGCATGCTGCGCGGTCCACGCGAGCGCGCCCGCGCCGAGGCCAAGCAAGGCGAACGGCATCTTCTGAAGCCAGACCGGACGGTAGCGCGGATCGGTCAGGGCCGTTCGGCTGAGCGGGATGCGGTCGAGCGGGTACCAGTCGAGCGCGACGAGCGTGACGAAGAACGTCATGCCCCAGGCTTTCGCCAGCAACGACAGCACCAGACTCACACACGACACGAGGTACCAGGTCAGCGAGCGCAGCTGGATGCGTCCGACATCGACGCTGCGGATGTACGCGAACAGCGCCAACAGCCAGAAGACGAGGCTGATCGGATCGCGCCGCTCGGCAATCCACGCCACCGATTCGACCCGCAGCGGATGAATGGACCAAAAGAGGGCGCCGAGCGCGGCGGACGCTCGCACGAGGGCGCCGCTCGCCGACGCCGTGGCCGATACGCGTGTCAGCAGCTCGACGAGCAGAAAGTACAGGAGCACTGCGCCCGCCGTATGCCACAGCAGACTGTCAAGATGGTAGGCGAGCGGACTGGTGCCCGCGACGGCGTGGTCGACGGCCAGCGACATCCATGAGAGCGGCTGATAGTGTCCCATGTAAGTGGTCGACCACATCCACTCGAGCGACGACATCCATGGGAGCCGGAGATAGGGATTGTGGAGCACGAGCCGGTCGTCGTCGTAGTTGACGAATCCCGCGGCGAGCACCGGCAGGAACACGACGAATGTCAGCGTCGCCACGGTGACCGGGAAGAGCCACGCGAGCGGCGAGTGCGTGCGCGATGGCGGCACCCGGGAAGGAGATCGACGGGATGACACGCGGATGACGACGCGATTGTACTATCCGCGTCGAATGGGGAGGGTGGCCGCGACTGTTCGATTCTTTACAAGTCCCCTTGTTTCTGCGAATATCTGTCTCCATTCAAAGTTAGACTGTTAAACTCTTCCCGCTGCGGAGGCCGGAAGAGTGGTTGTCCGTAGGAGGGCCAGCATGATTTCCAGTAGAACAGGCGCGTTCGTGGCGGCTCTCACGCTGTCGTTCGGCGTCGCGACTGCCAGCGCACAGATCAGTCCGGCACACATCACCGGCACCGTGAAGGACGCCCAGGGGGCGGTTCTGCCCGGTGTCACCGTCACGGCGGCATCGCCCGCGATGCTCGGCAAGCAGACGGTCGTTACGGAGGCGAACGGCGACTATCGGTTCCCGAACCTCTCCGCAGGCACGTACGCCCTGACGTTCGAACTGCAGGCGTTCAAGACATTCAGGCGCGAGAACATCGTCCTGTCGATGGGCCAGACACTGAGCATCGACGCCACGCTGCAGATCGCGACGTTGCAGGAGACCGTGACGGTCGTCAGCGAAGCGCCGGTGGTGGACACGCAATCCACCTCGGTCGGCTACGTGCAGACGACCGCGCAGTTGATTGGCGTGCCGAGCTCGACCGACCTCTGGGGTGCGCTCACTCAGACCCCCGGCATCCGCATGGGCGGTGTCGACGTGGGCGGCAGCCACAAGAGCCAGCAGTCGAACTACGAGGCGTACGGCGTGCGGAACCAGGTGCGCGTCGTCAACGACGGCGTGGACACGACCGAAGGAAGCGGCGGCGCCGGCCTCTATCAGGACTACTTCGCGCAGAACGAGGTGGCGGTCAGCGCCGCAGGCGGCGACGTGACGATGAACACGCCGGGCGCGGCCATCGTCGCCTCGGTCAAGAGCGGCGGGAACAGGTTCTCGGGGTTGGAGAACCTCGCCTACGAGCCGGGCAAGTGGGTCGGCAACAACATCGACAGTGCGGGCATCGCACGCGGGTTCACCGGCCAGCCGAACCTCCAGTTCTGGGAAACCCACCTCGACCTGGGCGGGCCGATCATGGTCGAAAAGGCGTGGTTCTACGCGTCGTACAACCACTTCAAGATCAACAAAGCGATCTCGGGCGTCAACCAGGCGGTCGCGACCGACCTCGGCCTCTTCAACAACTTCACGACGAAGGAAACCTACAAGCTGAGCAGCAAGGACACACTGCTTGGCTACTATCAGTTCGGCCGCAAGGAGAAGCCGCTCCGCGGCCTCTCGGCGACGACGCCGCCCGAGTCGGCGCTGGCGCAGAACAGCCCGAGCTGGGTGTACAACGGACGCTGGCAGCGCACCTGGTCGAACCGGTTGTTCTCGGAGCTCAACGTCGGCAACTTCGGCTACGACTGGCCGATGGCGCCGAACGTCGCCTACACGACGCGTCCGCCGCATCACGACAACGGCACCGGTGTCGACTCGGGTGCCGGCTGGGTCAACGCCGGCGTGTGCAGTCCCGGGTGCGGTCCCGGCGAGATCGCGCGCTCGAAGCCGCAGGCCTTCTTCAACACGACCTACTATCTGCCATCATCGGCGGGCAGCCACGATCTGAAGTTCGGATTCGAGTTCCTCAACGACCGGTCGCTGAGCGTCGGGAACGGGGCGTCGGGTCCGATTCTGTATCTCGACCAGAACGGCGCGCCGAACACGGTGCGCATCACCGACTTCGGCGACCCGAGCGCGTTCGGCACCGGCTGGACGCAATCGGCCAACTACGACCGCCGTTTGGCCGGCTACGTCCAGGACCGCTTCGCGTCGACCAAGCGCGTGACGCTGACGCTCGGCCTTCGCTACGACTACCAGCGGCCGTACTACGCCAACTCCATCCGCAATCCGCTGATTACCTCCGTCTGGGCGCCGACGACGATTCCCGGCGCGTCGCTCATCACTCGAAACACGTTTGCGCCGCGCGTCGGCGTGAGCTGGGATCCGAAGGGCGACAGCAAGTCGGTGGTCAAAGCTTTCTGGGGACGTTTCTACTACAACTTCGCCGACGTGCTGGGGGCAGCGAATCCGGGCAGCCCGAACTACAAGGAGTTTCGCTGGGCCGATCTGAACGGCAACGGCATCTGGGACGGCCCGCAGGAGTTCCTGTCGCTCGTCCCGACCGCGTCGGCGGGCGGAGCGACGACGACGGTCGATCCCAACCTGAAAGTGCCGTACGCCGACGAGATCGAAGCGTCGTTCGACCGGCAGTTCTGGGGCGAGGCATCGGCGCGCGTCGCCTACGTGCGTAAGATGGTGCGGAACGACTTCGCCAACCTCAACGTCGCGCGCATCGGTCAGTACACCGTGCCGGTCACCGTGCCGGTGACGCTCCGATCGGTCGATGGTGGCGTCGCGGGGGTGCAGAACTTCACGGTGAACGACATCCCGGCCCCCATCACGCCGCGCAACGTGATCATGAATATCCCCGATTCCTTGGGTGGCGGCGACGACACCTACAACACATTCCAAGCCGCGTTGACGAAGCGGTTCGCGAGGGGCCTGTTCCTGAACGCCAGCTTCGACTACCAGTTGCGCGACGACCTGCGCGGTGGTGGAGTCGGCGGAACATTCACCAACGGCACCACCGATCCGCTGAACTCGGATCCGATCGGCGTCGGGCCGTTCCTGAACGCCAACCCGAGCGTGTCGAACCGGCAGCAGACGAAGACCTGGGCCGCCCACCTGCAGGCGCGCTACGTCTTCAAGTACGACATCGGTGCGGCCGTCAACTACAGCGCCCAGAGTGGCTGGCCGTATGCGCGCGCCATCACCGTCACGCTTCCGAACGCCGGCTCGACGACGTTCTTCGCCGAGAACCTCTCGAACAACCGGTCTGACACGATTCAACTGATGGCGCTGCGCGTCGACAAAGCGATCAAGGTCCAGGCGGTGAAGTTCACGATCATGCTCGACCTGTTCAACGTGCTGGATACGAACGCCGTCACCAATTTCAACCTGCTGAACGGCGCAAACTACAACAAGATTACTGCCACGGTCGATCCGCGGACGGCGCAATTCGGCGTGCGCATCGAATTCTGATCTCCTGACGAGTTGGCCCCTCCGGGCCGTATAATTTGGCCGGCGTGCTTTTGGCACGCCGGCCTTTTTTTGTCGTGGCGCATACCAAACACAAGCGGCCGCCCGCCCTCCCGCGCCCGCGCGTCGAGCGGACGCCGACGCGTCCCCTCGTTGCGGTCATGTTCGTCGTCACCGTTGTCGCGGCGACGCTCGAACGATGGTGGTTCGGACGCGCGTGGAACGAGGCCGGATCACTCTGGAGCACGTTCTACTACGGCGATGCGTCGCGTTTGGTGGACTACGCCGTCGCGATCCTGCAGGGCAGAAGTTTCGACAACGGCATCCCGTTTCATCCGCCGGGATGGCCGCTGCTGCTCGCCGGATTCCTCAAGGTCACGGGCGCTGAGAAGGGCGCCGACGTGGTCGTGCCAGTCGCGGCGGTGAAGCTCTTCCTCGCGAGTCTCAGCGGTCTGACCGTGGGGTGCGCCGCGCTGCTGGCTGGCGAGATGGTCGGCCTCGAAGCGATGCTCGCCGTCGCCCTCCTCGGCACCTTCCACTTCGGGCACATCGTGGAGGGGACCGTTGCCAATTCGGAAGCGCTCTACGGGCTGCTCCTGGTCCTCGCCCTGTGGACGGCGTGGCGATGGCTCCGGCACGAGAGCGGCCACCGGATCCTGTGGGCCGCGCTGGCGGGAGCGATTGGCGGCTGTGCGTTGCTCGTACGGGCCGAGTTCCTGGCGTGCGCGGTCGTGCTCGTCGTGATGGCGTGGTGGATCGACGGCGCTCGCCTAACAGGCTCGCGCTACGGAATCGCGGCGTTCGTTCTCGCCTGCGGCGTCGTCCTGGCCCCGACGACGATCTGGCATTGGCGAACGCTGTCGGCCTTCAACGCCTCGCACGTCGGCCGCGTCGCTGGCCCGCTGCCACGCTTCGCGCCGGTCACGTCGTACGGGCCCTTCAACTTCGCCATCGCGAACCACGAATTCGCCGACGGCGGACCGAATCGTGATCACCCCCTGCTCGACCAGTGCAGCCAGGCGATCGACTCGCGCCTGTCGAGCGGCGAACTGGATCTCTCGTGCCCCGCCGTGTACGACCTGTACGTCCACGGGTATGCGATCGGCGCGCGGTGGCTGTTGACGGACCCCGCGGCGGCGCTGACGCTGCTGACGTCGAAGGTGGAGATGATGGCCGGGTTCCTGTCCCATGGCTATCTGATCGATGATGTCGGTCCGGACGTCGACGGGACGAGGCGGCGTGTGGATCTCGTCGATCCGCAGCGCTGGTGGCTCCTTCCCATTCATCTGGCGTTGCTGGCTGGTGGCGTCGGCGTGCTGCGGCGTCAATCGGTCGCGCTTGCCGTCCTCGCGTCCGCGCTGGCCGCGCTCGTCGGATCGACCGTGCTGTTCTACGGCTATGTGCGGCTCGGCGTGGCGTATCTCCCAGCGATCTGGGTCTTCCAAGGCGCCGCCCTGGGCGCGGCGGTTCGAGGCGTGGCCAGACGGCAGGGTGACCGGCGGCTCGCCGCTGCCGCCGGCGCCATCGGCCTGCTGCTGCTCGCCTACGATGGGGCGCACGTCCGGACTCCGCGACCGCTGGCGTTGGACGGCAAACGCACGCCGACAGGCGCGCTGAATCAGGACGAGGCCATCGAAATCAGGCGTCCAGCCGGCTCTTAGTCCGTCCGAGTCAGCCGAAGAGGCGCTGCCGGCATGCCGCGCGCACGCCGGCAGCATGGCCTCTGAATCGCGTCAGGCGATCGACGCCAGCTCGTAGAGGTACTCGACATGCGAGAGCACGGCTCCGTCGATCCCCTGGATCTTCGGATTCGTCGAGTTGATCACGTAGTACTCGTCGGGCGCGTGGGCTCCATTGCCGTGGCCGAGGCCAAACTGGATGGCGGGCAGCCTGAGCGGATCGCCGGTGAAGACGTACCCCGGCCAGGAGCCGGCGGTGCGAGGCCACAGAATCGGATCGATGCCCGCACGACGATAGACCGAGGTCTCCGCGCGGACGACAACGGAGTTGGCTGGCGTGCTGGTGGGATCGTAGCCACCAGTCATGTTCACTTCGATGTCACCGAAACCGTGCTTGGCCAGGTGCGCCTTCAGCGCCGCGAGCGAGCCCTTCGCCGTCATGTCCGGCACGAGGCGCATGTCGATCTTCGCGACCGCCCGGTGCGGCAGAATCGTCTTGCCGCCCGGCCCGGTGTACCCGGCCACGAGCCCTTCGATGTTCACGGTGGGCTTCGAGACGAGGAGTTCCAGCGACTCGAGATAGCTCACATCGTGCACCCATCGCTGGACGCCGAGCTGCTGCTTCGTCATCGCCTCGCTCTGCCGCTGCGACGCTTCGTGCACCATCTCCTTTTCGGTCGCCGAGATCGGCCGCGCCGTGTCCGCGTACCCTTCAATGGCGGGCGTGTGGCCATCAGGCCCGACCAACGTGTTCAACGCCTGGACGAGGTGCCACGCCGGGCTCTCCACGCGCGCTTCGTTGCTGGAGTGAAGGTCCAGCTTCGGACCGCGTCCCCAGCGCTCGCCGGTCGACACGAGCTCGAGTTCGACGACGCCCTTGGCGCCGAGGCTCATCGTCACGGTGCCATCGAGCGCCTGCGACGCTGAGGGCACCAGCACGCCGACGCACTTGCGCAGCGCGGCCAGGACCTCTGGGCGCTGCACGACCTGCGGAAAGTGCGGCGAACCGATTTCCTCTTCGCTCTCGCCCACGAACACCAGGTTCACGGGCAGCTTGCGCCCCGCGCTCCGAAGTGCGTGAATCGCGGCAAGAAATGCCCACTGCGGTCCCTTCGAGTTGGTGGCGCCGCGGCCGACCACGACCTTCCCGAGTCCCGGCTTGTCGACCAGGGCGGCATCCCACGGCGGCGACGACCATTCGGACGGATCCACCTGCTTGACGTCGTACATGAAGTACACGCCGAGAGTCTTGGGCGCCCCCGCGTCGAGCGTGGCGAAGACCCCAGGATGACGATCGGTGGGGATCTTCGTGACCTGCGCGAATCCTGCGTCGCGCAGCAGCCCCATCATGAGGTCGCAGCCCTCCGCGATGCCCCGATCTTCTGCCGCGATGGTGGGCTGATGGATCCACTCCTGGAGCCGGTGGACAAACTCGTCATGATGCTTCGCGATCTCGGCTTGGATCGCCTTGACATCGGGGACCTGGGCCCCACTCGCCCGCCGCGTGAAGGTGAGCGCGGCCGCTCCCGCGGCGCCCTGGAGGAACACCCGCCGATCGAGCCTGCTCCAACTCTGATCGTGGAACGAAGACATGGCTAGCTCCTTTTTCAGTTGGTTCGCACCTGAGGCGGATGAGTATCGTCCCCACGGAAGCGCCGGTCAAGCGGCGCACTCTCGGCCAGCTCAGCG
>ODAK010002522.1_pt1 | contig 19311 bp, 14 predicted proteins | sample 1539591 | NCBI WGS metagenome assembly ODAK01 (sample SAMEA3539303, study PRJEB22396) | soil metagenome | biome: tundra; feature: field; material: soil | place: USA | collected 2010-05 | depth 0.15 m | reverse complement strand
AGCGCGGGCGAAACACCCAATGCGTCCCCGATGTTATCGAAACCCTCGCTCGAATCGTCGGAGGGAAGGAGGGTAGAGACATCGACATTCACGGCGAGCAGATCGCGCACTGCGTTGCCGTACTCCACTCGATTGAGCCTGTGCAGTCCAACCATGCCGGGATTAGGATGCTTCGCGGCATATTGGTCGAGCGAGTTCGAAAGGTGTCCCACGAACTCATCGATCGCAGGACGTTCGGGCCGCAGTGCACCGGCGGGCGGCATCATTCCCGCGCGCAGCTTACGGATTACTTTCTCCCACTTTTCCGGACTGGACGTCGCCTGCGTCGGATCCATTTGTTCGAGAGACAGCGTACCGCTCTTCACGCGATCGTTATGACAGCCCTGGCAATATTTCTGAACGAATTGCCTGTCAGAGTCCGGCTTCTGCGCGTAGGCAGGAATCAATCCACTCAGCACACAGATCAAGGCTTCGGTTATTCGGTAAACGTTCATCGCGCGCTGGCCACCGGGGATGCCGCGGGGGCATCTTTCTTAGACAACTTCTCATTCGAAAGCTTTTCAATCAACGCGATCGTGGAAGGCTTGCGCTCCGGCGCATTGGTTGCCAGAAATACACCCTCAGCCCAGACCATCGGCGTTCTTCCTTCTTTGTCTTTGACATCGAGCCGCGCGCCGCGCGCGACCAGGAATTCGAGTATGTTATCCGCGCCACGATTCGCCGCCCCGAAGACCGGCGTCAGCCCCATGGAATTGGCGGCGTTGATATCGGCGCCCTTTTCGAGGCAGAGCTTCACTGCTTCGAGTTGTGTCGGAAGATCTTCCGTAAAAGTCTGCGCCACGACCCAGTTGATTCCGGCGGCGGCCATGAGTGGCGTGGTTCCCGAAAAAGTTGGGATGCCGGGATCGGCGCCCTTTTCCAGCAGCAGCTTCATCAGCGCGACATCGCCCGACAGGGCCGCCCGAAGAAAGGGCGTTTGGCCTGTGAAATCGACCCACGAGAGATCTCCAAGGCCCAAGAGAAATCTTCTGGTGGGTGGTACCTCCGCGGTGCGTGCGTTCGGATTGGCTCCCTTGTCGAGCAGGCTTGTAATCAATTTGAACAAGCGCGTCCGGTCCACGTTGTGCTCGCCCGAGCGGCGGTATTCGACATTGCGCATTTCGACAGCAGCCCAGAGAGGCGTTCTGCCCCAGAAGTCGGCCGTGTTGATCTCCGCACCCTGCTCGATCAGCAAATCCGCCGTGTCCGGCTGGTTGTTCGTGATCGCCATGAGCAACGGGCTGATTCTGTTGGCGTCAGCAAGGTTCACCTTTGATCCCGCCGCGATCAGCATTCGGGCGATTTCGGTATGACCATCCCTCGCGGCGTACAGTAGCGGAGTAAGTCCGCCAGGTGTCGCATCCTGATAGCCGCTCTCCGGCCATCCACTGCGAACGATACCTACACCGTGAGAACCGCCGCCCGCACCCGGAGGACGGCGGGCAGGCGTCTTGCCCGTACGCGTCGCTGCATTCGCAGCGGCGCCGTGATCCAGCAGGGCTCGAACGGCAGGAACATTGTTGTCTCGCACAGCGATCATCAGGGCGGTTTCCTGCGCTCTGTTGTCGCGCGCGTCCACCTTGGCACCGGCTTCGAGCAACAGTCGCACGTTTTCGATCCGCGGACGCCCAACTGCGGTCATAAGTGGCGTGACCCCGGAGACATCAGCGAGATCCGTATTGGCGCCGGCACCCACCAGTTTTCGTGCAATCGCAACGTTGGCGTTCGCGCAGGCAAGAGTGAGGGGAGTGACGCCATCAGGATCGGCGTCATTGACGTTGGCTTTCGCGTCAAGCAAAAGCGATACGAGTTCCAGATCATCGGATCTGACAGCCAGCAGCAAAGCGGAGGTCCCATCCGCAAGTTTTGTGTTAACGTCCGCTGAGCCTTTGCGCAGAAGGGCGATGGCCGTGGTGCGCTGACCTTCACGTATGGTGGCGGCAAGCTGCGCTTCGGATGCTCGGGCGCTGTCGAGCAGCGGCGAAATCAGGAACACAAGTAAAAAGACCGCGGATTTCGACTTCATGAGGCTCCCTTCCGGCCCGGGACCGCGAAACGGCGATCACGAAAGGAATCATACCAGCCGACAGGTAGTAATGCAAACCCCTCCGACCTTTGACATAGGCCACCCAACCGGGATAGAATCGCCCTCTCCGGGTGAATTGTTTTAGTGCGTAAAATCCGATGTAAAGAATCGTTACGGAAACCACTGGCTCGGAAACCAGGACAGGATGGCCTTTGAATGAGAATACATCGACTTCTAATCCGCGTCGCGGCCGCAACCGCAATATTTTCGGCTGTCGCCGCCGCGCAATCGCATCTTGAAATTAAAGTCCACACCGGCCATGGAGTCACGGGCTATGACGTGAATTCGACCATGATCTCCGGTGAAAAGGACATGATCGTGATCGATCCGCAATTCAGCCTGAGCGAAGCGCATAAGCTCGCCGCCGAGATTCTGGAATCCAAAAAGAATCTGACGACGATCTATATCACGCATCCGCATCCCGACCACATGTTTGGCCTGGCGGTTCTCACACAGGCATTCCCGAACGCTAAAGCTGTAGCTTTGCCAGCGACCGTAGCCGCGTCGAAAACCGGTTGGCCCGCTCGCCAAAAGTTCTGGCTTCCAACTTACGGAAACAACATTCCAGGACCTGAGCCCGTGGCGATCGAAGCACTGGCGACGCCGGTCCTAACCCTCGAAGGTGAACAATTCCCCATTACCGGGCCGGTTCAGGGTGACGACGGTCCTGGAAACAGCTTTGTGTATATACCCTCGCTGAAGACCGTGATCACGGGCGATATCGTCTTCGACCATGTTTACTTTGGTGTCCCGCGCGACAAGGCTCGTGAGGACTGGAACAAGACCATCGAACAGGTGACGGCTTTGCAGCCCACGAGGGTTATCCCGGGTCATGAAGGGCCTGGGGCCACGCATGATATGCGCACCATCCAGTGGATGAAGAAATACATGGCCGATTGGGATGCCAATGTGGCTGCGTCAAAGAACGCCGCTGAAATGAAGGCAAAAGTGCTGGCTCAATACCCGGGACTGGGTATGGAGTTTACACTGAACGACCGCGTGGCCACTTATTTCCCACCGCCAAAGCCATAAGGTTACCGGACTAAGTCCTGTGGGGCGGCCACGCCGTGGGGAGAACGAAAGATGAAAGCGGCAAGACACATTTGCATTTGTTTCCTGCTGAGCCTTTGTCTGCGTTTATTCGGTGCCGATCCGGTTGAATTACGGCTTTGGCCCGGCAAAGCCCCGGGTTCGGAAAACTGGAAGGTGCCGGAGTCCGTTACGAACCGCGGCGGCAACCGCGTCGTCATGAATGTCAGCGATCCGACTTTAACCGTGTTCCTGGGCGACGCTGTAAAGTCAAACGGCGCTGCCATCATCATTGCCCCAGGGGGCGCACTACAGGCGCTATCGCTCGATAGTGAAGGGACCCGAGTGGCCGAGTGGTTGAACAGCAAGGGCATCGCGGCTTTCGTGCTGAAGTATCGGCTCCGCCAACAACGAGCGGGCTCCGTCAACGCAGGCGGACCTCCGCCCCCTGGCGGCATGCCTCGACAGGAGTTGACGATCGCCAGGGGAAACGCGAATCCGGCGCCCGGCGACGCCCTGCTTGACGAAGTGCTGCGGATGGGCGTGGCGGATGCTCAGCAGGCGCTGCGGCTGGTCCGCAGGAATGCGGCGGAGTGGCACATCGATCCGAATCGGATTGGCCTGATGGGTTTTTCCGCGGGCGGCGGCGTATCGGTGGGTGCGGTGCTGGCCAACGAGCGCGGAGCTTCCGCCGACTTCCTGATTTCGGTCTACGGTCCGTCCCTCCAGGACGTAAATGTTCCCGCTAACGCACCGCCCTTGTTCGTGGCCGTCGGTGCCAATCACTTCAACGTGACGAACGGTTGCCTGGCGCTGTTTGCCGAATGGAGGAAGGCTGGCAAGCCGGCTGAAATTCATGTCTATGACCAGGTCAATGGGGGCTTCGCAATGTCGAAACGGGGTCTTCCGGTGGACACGTGGCCTGATCGAATGCTGGATTGGATGCAGCTGCATAAACTGCTGAATCCCTGATTAGCCGGTTCCGCGGGCGAAATTCTACCGTCCAGGCAATTCGAAATCGTTCTCAAATTCGTTACGGAATATCTATATAATCGCGGGGACAAATCCTCAGGGAGGCAACGGGAAGCAACATGAAGATCTCGATTCAAAACACCACGGCACTTACCTTCGCAGCGCTGGCTGCATTGCTAACCCTGAGCGTGTCACACGCCGCGCAGGCACAACCCCCGCAACCGCCTGCCGGCGCCGCTCCCCGGGGAGGAATCAACAGGGAACCGGACCCGCGCGTGCAGCAGCGGAAGTATCGTTTTGCCGACACCGATGAGGACCTGCCCTACGCGTTGTTCGTTTCGTCCAGGGTTACGAAAAGCAAGAAGGCACCGCTCATTGTGGCGCTCCACGGAGTCTTCGGGGATGGCAATTCCCTGCTGCGCGGCAACACACTGGATCTGGCAGAGCAGGGCGGCTACATTGTCGTCGGTCCGATGGGATACAACCCGCAAGGTTGGTTCGGCTCGCCCGTGATAGTCATGAATGGAGGTCCGGGCAGAGGTAACCCCGACGCCGGCAGGGCCGGTCCCCCGCCCAAACCCGAACCTCCGAATCTGACGGAACTCAGCGAGAAAGATGTGATGAATGTCCTCGCGATCGTTCGCAAAGAATTTACAGTCGACGATAAACGCACTTACCTGATGGGCCACTCCATGGGTGGCGCCGGAGCGCTGTTCCTCGGTCCCAAATATGTTGACCAGTGGGCGGCGGTGGCCTCGATGGCCCCGGCGGCGTTCCGCATGCAGCCTGAAAGCCTGGCCCCCGTAAAGGACACCATGCCATTATTCCTCGCGCACGGCGATGCAGACACGGTGGTCCCCATTGATGTGGGGCGTCGTTGGGCCAAAGCCGCGACGGATCTCAAGATGAAAGACTTCAAGTATCTGGAACTGGCCGGCGCCGATCACGGAACGGTGATTACGCAGAGCATGCCGGAAATCTTCAAGTTCTTCAACGAACGCACCAGATAGCCACCCTCACCGGAAAGCGAGGAGAGCGTCATGGTAAAGACTGACTTTCGAGGCTCTTTTGCTGAGGACAAAGGTGAAGCATCATCGCTGGCACGGTTTCCGGCGCTCACATAGAATTGTTACGAACTCAAGGAGGCGCAATGACACGCAGAACGTGGGTGGCAACTCTCGCGAGTCTGACATCGGGGGCGTTCGCTCCCGTCGCCCTGGCAGCTGATCCCGCGCACCCCATTCAGGTACATGTGGACATGTCGGTCGACCCTGCGAAGGAAAAGCAGATGTTACGGCACTTCGAGCAGGACTTTAAACCTGCTGCCGCGAAGTTCCCTGGCTACATTGACGTGAAGATCGTGAAGCTGCGTTCGGCTTTTCAGGGTAAACCGCCTGCCGGCCTGAATTACCGGTTCGTCCTGACCTACCAGAACGAACAGTTGCGGCAGAAATGGATTGCTTCCGACATCCATCAGAAGGTCTGGGGCATGATTGAGAACACGATGCGCAACAAGGATTACGCCGTGTTGCTGTTTGACGTGGTCTGAAGGAGGATGGCGAAATGAAAGCGATACTGTTCCTGTCCGCCGCGATATTCACCGGGCTTGCACTGGCGCCGCTGGGTGCCGTCGAGCCACTGGCCGCACGCATAGCCCACACCGATCCATCGAAGTACAGACCCTCTCAGTCCGTGCACGGCGGCGCTGGAAAGCTGGATTTCACGGCGCTGCTCGATTTTCATTCACTTGACACCAATCTCCAGTTCCTCCACCGCGGCGTGATCGAGCCGAAAAGTGGCATCGGACATCACTTCCACAACAACTGCGAGGAGATGTTCGTCATCCTCGACGGCGAAGCTGAATTCACGGTCGACGGGCGAACGTCACTGCTGAAGGGGCCGGCCGGCGCGCCCGCGCGGATGGGCCACTCCCACGCGATCTATAATCCGACGGACAAGCCCGTGCAGTGGATGAACATCAACGTCTCGATGCTCAAAGGTGAGTACGACAATTTCGATCTCAACGACAAGCGCGAAGATGTCACGCTCGATAAGACTCCCGTGTTTATGACGATGACTCTCGATCGCTCGGCGCTTCGTGATGTGAACTCACTACACGGCGGAAAGGGCACCGCTCAATACCGGCGAGCACTCGGCCCCGCGATATTTGCCACACCCTGGGCCTTCGTTGACCACATCGTGCTGCCCGCGGGAGCTTCGATTGGCGCCCACTCCTGGCGGGGCGTGGCGCAGTTTTATTACGTCATGGCCGGCGAGGGCACAGTATCTGTTTTTACGCGCGGACAGCAGGAAACCGCTGCAATTCGCACCGGCGATGCAGTTCCGATTCAATTAAGCGAAGTTCATTCGATCGAAAACAATGGATCGCAGCCGCTGGAGTTAATGGCGGTGGGCGTCGCCCGCGATACACATAAAGAACTGGAGTACGTGGACGCCGGCCTCAACGGCCCGCGCCGAAACTGACCATGCGCTTGCTCACTCTGTTCACCCTTCTTACCGTTTCACTCTTTGCCCAGGCGCCTGACGCCGGACGGCGCGTATTCGAAAGCCAGTGCGCGCGTTGTCACGGTCCTCAGGGCGGCGGCGGCGAACTCGGGCCGGCAATCACCGGAACTGTGTCCGCGCAATCGGACCAGGATTTGTCGACGATCATTACCTCCGGCAGGTCCAGCCGGGGCATGCCCGCCTTCCAGTTTCAGGGCAGCGAACTGAGCGGCCTGCTCGCCTTCCTTCATACGCTGGCGCCGCCGGGCCGCGCGGGCGCACCGGTCGTGCGAAAGACCGTCACAACTACCGACGGCCGGACTCTCGCAGGAGTGGTGATCAACGAAAATTCCCTCGAGTTGCAGCTTCGGACGGAGGATAATCGCGTCACATTACTGCGTCCATCGGGTGATCGCTTCCGGCAGGTGACTTCAGAAACCGATTGGCCCACTTATAACGGCAATGTCTCGGGCAATCGCTACAGCGCGCTGGCTCAAATCAATACATCCAACGTGCAAAAGCTCGCCCCGAAGTGGATCTTCAATGTCCCCGGGGCGGCAAGAATGGAAGGCACACCGATCGTAGTGGGCGGGCTCATGTACGTAACGATCGCCAACGAGTGCTGGGCGCTCGATGCCGGCACAGGCCGCGAGATCTGGCATTTTCAGCGGCCGCGGACGCGCGGTCTCGTAGGCAACGCTTCCGGCGGCATCAACCGTGGAGTAGCCATCTCCGGCGATCGGCTGTTCATGGTCACCGATCACGCTCACATCGTAGCCCTGAACCGCTACACAGGCGATCTGCTCTGGGATACCGAAATGGCGGACTGGCATCAGAACTACAACGGCACGTCGGCGCCGCTTGCAGTCGGCGATTTTGTCGTTTCCGGCACCGCCGGTGGCGATGAGGGTGCGCGCGGGTTCGTGGCTGCTTTCGATCAGACCACTGGAAAAGAGGTCTGGCGCTTCTGGACCGTACCCCGCCCTGGTGAGCCTGGCTCGGAGACGTGGAAGGGCGCGGAAATCGAGCATCCCGCGTCCGCTACCTGGATGACCGGAGCGTACGACCCCGCGGCGGGAATCGTTTACTGGGCTACAGGAAACCCTGGCAACGATCTTGTGGGTGACGAGCGCGGCGGTGACAATCTCTACTCGAGCTCCATATTGGCTCTCGACGGGAAGAGCGGAAAGCTGCGATGGTATTACCAGTTCACTCCGCATAACGTGTGGGATTACGATGCGCAGGCTCCCTCCGTAATGGTTGATGCGCAATGGCGCGGCCGGCCGCGCAAACTGCTGCTGCACGCCGACCGCAACGGGTTCTTTTACGTCTTTGACCGGATCTCCGGTGAACGTCTGCTCACCAAACCTCTGGTAGACAACCTGACCTGGGCAGAGGAAATCGGTCCGGATGGGCGTCCCGTCGTAAACCCGAATCAGGAGCCCACTATACAAGGAACGCGCGTGTGTCCCGCGCTCGACGGCGCGACCAACTGGTATTCGACGGGCTTCAGTCCATCGACCGGACTGTACTACGTCCAGACGCTCGAGGCCTGCGCCGATTTCGTGAAGCGCCCGGTCGAATGGAAAGCCGGAGCCGGATACATGGGCGGTACGGCGCGCCGTGACGGCGGCCAGAAAATCCTTCGGGCTATCGATATTCAAACCGGCGACGTGAAATGGGAACTGCCGCAAACCGGTCCCGCAAACTCGTGGGGTGGCGTGCTGGCGACGGCCGGAGGCGTCGTGCTGTTCTGCGAAGACGGCGGTCTTTTCAGCGCTGCCGATGCGCGCACAGGTAAACGCCTGTGGCAATGGCCCGCGGAACTGGTCTGGCGATCTTCGCCGATGACTTATACGTTCGACGGTAAACAGTATGTGGCCCTGGCCGCAGGGTCGAATGTGGTGTCCTTCGGATTGACGCAATAGCTTCCATGCCACGAATACAACATCGTCCAGCACTGGCGGCGGGAGCGCTCGCCGTGCTCAGCGCTATCGTCGTCGCATCACAGTCTTCCCAGCCTCTGCATGCGCAGTCAAACAACAGTGCCACCTACAGTGCGGCTCAGGCAACCGCAGGCAGCGGGGCGTACGCGCAAAATTGCGCAAGCTGCCACGGGCCGAGTACCGACGATGGTGAATTCGCTCCGCCGCTCAAAGGCATGGCTTTCATGCAAAAGTATGCCGGCAAGCCGGTCGGTGAACTCATCAAGTACATGAGCAGCAGAATGCCGCCTGCCAGTCCGGGCACTCTGGGTGCCGCCCGCTACACGCAGATAGCAGCCTTTATTCTTCAGCAGAATGGAGTGCCGCCCGGCCCTGCGGAATTGCCGTCCGATGCACCCCAGCTTTCCAGCCTCATGTTCCCGGGTGGCGGTTCGCCGAACGGGCGCGGCGGCCGTGGGCCTGGCGCCGGACCGAGCGGCGGGCTGACTACGGGCGTTAGCCTGCCGCCGGCTCCGGCAAAGGCGAACCCGCTGGACAGGATCACGCCGGTGTCCGATGCCATGCTGCAGAATCCTCCGGCAGGAGACTGGCTCACGTGGCGCCGTGGCTTCGATTATCAGGGCTTCAGTCCGCTGAAGCAGATCACAAAGTCAAACGTGAACAATCTTCGCGTGGCGTGGACGTGGACGCTCCCTCCCGGCGCCAACGAAGTCACCCCATTGGTCCACGACGGAGTCATGCTGGCACACGGTTTCGGTGACACGATCCAGGCGCTGGATGCCGTCACGGGCGATCTGCTCTGGCAGTATTCGCGGGACCTGCCCGAGGGTTCCATGCCGAGCGTCAAACGCAATATCTCAATCTATGGCAACAAGGTTTATCTCGGCACCTCGGATGTTCACGTCGTCGCACTCGACGTGAAGACAGGCAAGGTGGTGTGGGACCAGGCACTCACTTCCGAAAAAGGTTTCCGTCTCACCGGTGGGCCGCTCGTTGCCAAAGGCAAGGTCATGATCGGCACAGTTGGGCGCACCGCGGGCGGGAACTACATCGTTGCGCTCGATGCGGAAACAGGCAAAGAGGCCTGGCGCTTTCAGACAATCGCGCAGCCGGGACAACCGGGTGGCGATACATGGAACGGTCATCCGGCGGCAGACCGCAATGGTGCGTCTGTGTGGGTTGCGGGCAGCTATGACGCCCAGCTCAATCTGGCGTTCTGGGGTATCGCCCAGACCTACGATACCGGAGTTCTCGCACATCCTAAAGCGGGTGTGAATAACGATGGCCTCTACACCGACTGCACGCTGGCCCTGAATCCCGACACCGGCAAGCTCGTCTGGTATTACCAGCATCTCCCCAACGATCAGTGGGACCTCGACTGGGTTTTCGAGAGGCAGATTGTGCGAATGCCGGTGAATGGAGTTGTCCGTCCGGTGATCATCACCGCGGGCAAGATGGCGATCTATGACGTGCTGGATGCCGAGACCGGCAAGTGGATCTACTCAAAAGATCTGGGACTGCAGAACATCGTGACCTCAATCGATCCGGCGACGGGAAAAAAGAACGTCGATCCCAAATTGCTGCCTGGCGACGGTAACGATCTCGTCGTCTGTCCGCACGCGGGCGGTGCGAAGAGTTGGCTTCCCGGATCATATAATCCAGACACGAAAATCCTCTTTGTTCCGCTCGTGGAATCCTGCATGGACCTCAAGCCCGTGCGCGATGGGGGCCGCGGCAGCCTCTCCACGGGCGTTCGGTGGACGCTGCGTCCGCGCCCCGGCTCTGACGGAAATTACGGGCGTGTGCAGGCGATCAATATGCTGACGCGTGAAGTGGTCTGGACATCGCGGCATCGCGCGCCGGAATCCAGCGGCGCACTCGATACAGGTGGCGGCGTCGTCTTCAGCGGGTCGATTGACCGCTACTTCCGCGCGTATGACGATCGAACCGGGAAAGTGCTTTGGGAGACGCGTCTCAACGACGTGCCAAGTAACGCGCCGATCAGCTACGCAGTAAACGGCAAGCAATACATCGCTATCGGTGTGGGCAACGGCGGCCCTCAGGCTCTGACCTTTCCCTCGCTCGTGCCCGAAATTCAGAACACGAATGGCGCCGCGGCCGTCTGGGTGTTTCAGGCGCCCTGACCTATTCGCGGCATTCGAAGTTCGCTGCGTCCTCGGTGTTGCCCTGGCCTTTATATTGCGCGTGCATCGGATACGCGCAGAGCGGGCGGCTGCGGCCAGGGAAGGAACGTCCAGTGGCCGTGAGACTGTCCGGCGCGATTCCCTGTTCCACCCAACGCACCATCGCGCCCAGGGCGTCGAAGGAATCGAGCGTCTCCGGCCCGCCGTTGCAATGCCCCATCCCGGGAACAAGATAGAGCCGGCTGAAAGCGCGTACCTTGTCGTCGCCGCCGTTGGCTTTGGTCATACGCTCGTAATAGTCGACCGTGTCGAGCGCGGAGAACCAGGGATCGCTGTCGCCGTGGTAGAAGATCAGCTTGCCACCGTGCCCGGAGAAGGTGTTGAGATTGGTCCAGCGCGCGGTTGTCGAAATCGGCTCGGCCGGATCGTTGCGCACTCGGTCGACGGCGGCATCGACATCCATGCCGATGTCTGTGAATCCGGGGCCGACGGGACTCGATCCGCCTAGCAGCAGGCCGGGAATACCCTGGGTCGATGCAAGCCCCGTGTCCCATAGAAATCCGGAATAGACCTGACGGCCTTTGGAATCTTTCGGGCCGGCGAAGCCTTTTTCGAGAGCCGCGGCCTGGGCCGCGGAGAGGCAGCCGTCCATCTTCGCGCCTTTGCAAACCAGCGTTTTTGGATCGAAGTGGCAGGCTTTCGTATTGAAGATCATGCGGTCTTTGACGCCGTCGAGCGCATCGCACTGGTTGAGGATGCCCTCGATCACCGTCTTCCTGTCGCTGTCGGAGAGAGCATTCTTGGTGATCGGTTGACCCTTTTCATCCTTTGGCGCAATCTCGTTCAGCGAGGCGGCAACCCAGCGATCGCCAATCCCCGAATAGCTGGTGCGCATGGCGGGCGAGCCTGCGACGACGCCGTCGAAATAGGTGGGATAGCGCTCGGCCATCAGCATCGCTTCGCGGCCCCCTGTGGAACAGCCGGCGAAGTAGGAGTGATCGATGGCCTTGCCGTAATGCTGCGCCACGATGCGCTTGGCGATTTCAGCGACGCGGCCGATCGCGACGTACGCGAAGTCAAGGCTGGCCTGCTGATCCTGCTGGAAGCTGCTGTCGAAGCCGCCTTTGCCTTCATGGCCGGTATCGGTACTCGCGACCGCGAACCCGCGCGCGAGTCCGGGATCAGTCCCGGCGGCATTTGCGCCCAGGGGAAACTGTACCGATCCATTGAGCCCGCCACCGCCCTGCAGCAGGAAACGCCCATTCCAGTTCTGAGGCAGCGCGATGGCAAAGCCGATGCCGTAAGTCGCACCGTCCGTTCCAGTTCGCTTGTCAATCATTCCATCGATGCGGCAATACGCAGGCAGCTTGACAGTGGAAGCGGGCCCACCACGGCCCGGAGGCGCGGAGCCGGCGGGAAACCACTCAGTCTTTGTGACGGCAAGATTCACGCCCGGCACCTGCAACTGCTTCAGCGCGGCACAGGCGGCAGCGGGATCGGACGCCTGCGCGAACGCGATTCCGCACGCTGCAGGCAGGATGACGGCAATCTTTGAGATACGTATTTTCATTCGTTACTCCTTTGCGAGCAAAATGTACTCTGTTTCGTCGACTTGCCGGAACACGCGAAGCGTTGGATTGAGAATCCAGTTGAGCGCGAGTCCGATGAACAGCACCACTGCGAACCCTGTGGCCAGAATGAACCCATACTCCGGACCGCCCATCGTATCGCTGATTGCGCCCATCGCAAGCGGCGCGAGCACCGCCGAAAGACAGGTGAAAAACAAAATGACGCCTGCGCCCGCGCCGTGTTCCGATTTGGGCAGGCAACTGATGCCTTTGGAATTGAGGGTCGGATAAATCACAGACATGAACAGGCCTGAAAGCGGGAGCAGCCAGGCGGCACAATTGACGCCGCCCGCAACGCTGGCGGCAAAGCAGGCCAGGATGAGCGCGGAAAACAGCGCGAGAACGCCCGTCCACTGGAATCGATTCAGCATCCACGAGCCGAGGAAGCGTCCGGCAGCGCGCAGGACGAAGAAGATAGAAATGCTGTAGGCGGCGAGCCACGCGGCGCGCCCGCGATAGCCCGCGATCAGCGTGGGCATCCAGACGTAGATCGCGGATTCGACCGCCACGTACAGGAATGCTCCGAGGGAGAAGCCTAGAATGTAGCGGTTCGTGATGGCGGCGGTTGCGTTCGAGCGGTGTTCCTGGGTGCGTTTGACTGCCGGATAGCGCACTGACGCCGCGGTGATGATCAGCAGCAGGCACATCGTTCCGGCAATCACGTAAAGCCATTGCCAGGAGAGGCCGCGAATCAGAAGGCGCGCCAGAATCGCGGGACCGATGATGGAGCCGACGCCGAAGAAGCCTTCCACCGTGTTCATGATCGACGTGTGCTCTTTGGTGGATGTCACGATGTCGCCGATGAGGGCGAGCGCCGCAGTCTTGAAGATGCCGATTGCGGCGCCCGAGAGAGCCATCAGCGCGCAGAAATACCAGAACGAACTGCCTGCAATGAACAGGTAAGAAGCGGCGGCGAAAAGGGTGAGCCCGGTGATGATGGTGTGCTTGCGTCCAAGCCGATCGGCAAGGTGGCCGAGCAGGAATCCCGCCAGACCGATACCGCTCATGGTCGCGTATTGAAATGATCCGGCGGCCGTGAGGCTGAGGTGGAAAGTCTTAATGATTTCCGGAATGATGATGCCGACCGAATCGGTGGTCATGGCAAACATCATGAACATGACAAAGGTCAGGGCTTTTATCGCCGTGAGGTTCTGACTCTTCACCTTCGCGCCTCAACTGACGGGCCCGTCGCGATGGCGAGTTCCCGATGCGCACCTTCTGTGGAGTAAGCGATGGAGCCCGACATGCATTCGAGATCGATGCTCAGCCGCGCCCATTCCGCATCGCGCCGCCACTCGATCCGGATCGACGTATCGTCACAGGGCAGCAGGTGAAATTCCCCTCCAAATGCCGGGTGGGTGTTGCGGAAGCGGATCAGGTCAAAAAGAGACTGCACGACCGGGCGTTGCAGTTGCTCGTCCAATTCGGCCCGCGTGTAGTAATGGCGGTTGATGTCGCGGCCCACCCCGGTACGGCGCAGCAGGTCGAGATCGTTCGATCCCGCGAGGAGTCCGGCGTAGTAGACCTGCGGTACCCCGGGCGCGAAGAACTGAAGGGTGCGCGCAATCAGGTATTCGTCGTCGCGTCTGCCAAGAGCATCGTAATAAGTGCAATTAACCTGGTAAAGATCGAGATTGCTGGCTGCGGCGCCGGTGGCCTGGCGGCTCGCGCCACGGCTTCGCTCGTGAATCGTTTCCACGAGTGCATGGATCTGTTCGGACGGAAGCAGCCCGGGCAAATCGTCCTCCCTGTTCCGGGCCGGGCCGACATCGAGAACGCCGATTCCATCGTGAGTGTCGAGCACGGTGACCGCGTTCCGCGGGCTGATTTCCAGCCACCGCTTGAGGTGCCGTGCGTGGCGCCGGTACAGTGTGTGCAGGACAAGCGGCGGAAGCGCGAAGTCGTAGACCCAATCGGTTTGCTTCGCGATCTCGATCTGATCCTGATAATGCGCGTGAATTTCGACCAGTACTTCGATGCCGCGGCCATTCGCCTGCGCTCTAAGCTCCGCGATGAAGTCAAACGTTTCGGGAATCATGAAGCAACTGGTACCAGGCTTTTTGATGCCGTAGCCGACAGCGTCCAGGCGTATGACGCGAATGCCGGCATCCTGAAACCGATTGAGGGTGCTTGTGAGGTAATCCCTGCCGGCCGGATGGCGAACATCGATGTCGATCTGCTCGGACGTGAACGTAGTCCAGAGAAGATGCTCGGTGCCGTTGGCGAGGCGGGTCTTTGTGAACGGAAGCCCTGGGCGCGGGCGATAGATGCGAAGCAGATCGGACTCGCGCGCGCCTTCCGGGAAGACGCGGCCCAGCGTCAGAAACATTCCAGCGAACGGAGAATCTTCGCCTTCATTGTGAAAATGCAGATACTGCGGCGATTGGGCTGAAATGTGATTGACGATGAGATCGGCCATGATCTCCGCGCGGAGGCTGAGAGAACGAATGTCGTCCCAGGAGCCGAGGCGCGGGTCGATCTTCGTGTGATCGATGGGATCGAAGCCGGCATCGGCGCCATCGATCGGCCAGAAGAAAGGCAACAAATGGACGCCGCCGAACAGCCCGTGGAATGGTCCGTCCAGCAATTCCTGAAACTCACGCAGGCCGCCGCCGGAGAGGCGGTCGACATAACTGACCAGCTGGACCTGGTTGTTCATGTGCCATGCCGATAATACAATTACCTGTGTCAACCAGTCGATAGGTAAAAACTATATGTACAGGATTTCTGCTCTGTTCGCGACAATGTTGCTTTGCGGATTGCATGCTGACGCCCAGCTGGCGGATGAGTTCAACCCACCGCGAGCCAATTGCTGTCTCCTCAACAGCGCGAAGGGTCTGGCAGACCAGCTTCAGGACTGGGACCAACTGGGCCGCTACCATCAGGCCAATGAGGAACTGAAGAAACAGCCAGCCGAGTCAAAGCGAATTGTCTTCATGGGAGATTCGATTACAGATTTCTGGAGGCTGGATCAATCCTTTCCCGGCAAGCCCTATGTGAATCGCGGGATAGGCGGTCAGACTACGCCGCAGATGCTGGTTCGCATGTATCCGGATGTGATCGACCTGAAGCCGGCCGTAATGATCGTGCTGGCCGGCACGAACGACATTGCCCGCAACACCGGTCCGATGACCGCCGAACTCATCGAAGACAACATCATGGCGATGACGGAACTGGCGCAGCATCACTCCATCAAAGTGATTCTCTGCTCGGTGCTGCCGGTCAGCGATTATCCATTCCTCAAACAGCAGAGCGGGGGTGGGCCTCCTGCCGCTGCGGCGGGCCCCGGACGCGGACCGTTTCCACGGGTGAAGATGACCGACGGGCACCCCGCCGTCGACATTCTGAAGCTGAATTCCTGGATGAAGGACTACGCGGCGCGGGTGAATGCGATATACGCGGATTACTTCACACCACTCGTCGACGAAAAGGGATGGCTCAAAGACGGCATTTCCGATGACGGGCTTCATCCCAATGCGGAAGGATACAAGATCATGGCGCCGATCGCCGCCGCCGCGATCGAGAAAGCGCTCCGGTAAAACCATGCGTTTACGTGCTGTCTGTTTCCTGCTTGTGACGCTTGCTCTTCCCCGGCTCGGATTGCCTGCGCTGAGGGCGGGAGCGGCCAAAGTGGATGTGACTCCCACAGCGGCCGAATTGCCGAAGACCTACGACGGCATCCTCGACCATCTCTATTCGAGAGCCATCGTTTTCCAAAACGGCAACGTTCGCGCGGCGCTGATCACGGTTGATGCGGGCGCGGTGCCTGATGCGGTCTGGAAGGCCGTCAGCGAGCAGGTGGAGAAAGACCTGGGAATACCCGCGCGAAATATATTTGTGACCGCAACTCATACCCACAGCGTGCCGGCACAGACGGGGCCGGATTACGTCCGCAAAATCGTCCAATCCGTTAAAGATGCCAGGGATCGCCTCGCTCCGGCGCGCGTTGGTTACGGCTCAGGTGTCTCGTACATCAACGTGAATCGCAATATCATCGATCCCAAAACGAGGCGCTGGTGGGAAGGGCCGAACTACGACGGGCCTTCCGACAAGACGGTCGCCGTGATGAAGGTTGAAAGTCTGACCGGTGAGCCGATCGCGGTGTATTACAACTACGCGATGCACGCCGTGACGGTTGGCCAGTTGGACCTGGTAAGCGCCGACGCGCCAGGCACGACTTCGAAATACATAGAGGATTCTCTCGACAACAAGGTTGTAGCGCTTTGGTCGAGCGGCGCCGCGGGCGATCAGAATCCAATCTATTTCCAGCAGACCTTTGACCTCCGCGACATCCGTACAAAAGACTATGCGAAGCGCGGAATAGATATCAGCAACGCGATGCCTCCCGGCGGCCAGGGGTTGAACAAAAAGGACCCGGAGGTGATGAAGCTCATGGACCAGCAGAAGCAGATGATCGTTTCCATGGGCCAGTTCCTCGGCGAAGAAGTGCTCCACGTAATGCGCGGCATGGAACGCACCGATTCGGACCCGGAGATTCACGGCGGCGTGAAAACCGTCAGTTGCCCCGGGCGTACGCGCACCAATGAGGGGAGGGCCGGCATCGAGGGGACATACAAAGACGCCGAGCCGGTCGAGATCAAACTCGGGCTGCTGCGGATCGGCGATATTGCGATTGGAGCCGTGAACGCGGAAGTCTTCAACCCGATCGCGCAAAGGCTGAAGAAAGAATCGCCGTACACTCGGACGATGATGGCAACGCTGACCAATGGGATGGCGCGATCCGGATATATTCCGAACGATGCGTCCTATGGGATGGATACCTTCGAAGTGCTTTCCTCGCGGCTGAAGCCCGGTTGCGCGGAGGGCGCGATTGTCAACGGGATTCTGGATCTGATGGCCGCATCCCGTGGCCATGAATAACAAAGTGCTGGCGGCAGCCGCTCTGTTCGCCTGTACCATGTACTCTCAGTCACCGCCGCGCGGACGAGCCGCCATCGAGACGCCTGTGAATGCGCTGCGATCTCCCGAAGTGAATGCCGACCGTTCGGTCACGCTGCGCTTTCGCGCGCCCGCAGCGACCGCTGTGGAAGTCGTTGGAGAAGTCACGATGGGCAAAGGGCCGCAGTCTATGGCTCGGGACGCGGATGGCGTGTGGACCACGACTGTTGGACCACTTGCGCCCGAGATCTGGAGCTATAACTTTCGCGTGCAGGGGATCGACATCCCCGACCCATCCAACCCTGCGATCAAGCCTGTGCCGGCCGGATCTCCGATCGCGAGCTTCGTGGAAGTGCCTGGAGACACGCCTGCATTCTACGATGCGCGTCCTGTTCCACACGGTGAAGTGCGCATCGTGACGTATCAATCGAAGGCGATGGGCGTTACGCGGTTGCTCTGGATTTACACGCCTCCAGGCTACGACAGGAGCAGCGCGCGCTATCCGGTGCTTTACCTGCTGCATGGCAACGGCGAGGCGCAGGACGGGTGGGTAATCGACGGCCGCGCGAATCTCATCGTCGACAACCTCATAGCCGATGGCAAAGCCCGGCCCATGCTGATCGTGATGCCGCAGGGCCACGCACTGCAGGGCGCCGGCGTCGGGCCTTTGGTGCGTATTCCGGGCGAGACAACGATGTACTCCGATCGGTTCCCGAAAGACCTGCTGGAAGACGTGATGCCGCTGGTCGAGAAAAATTACCGCGTCGTGGCGGATGCCGATCACAGAGCCATCGCGGGCCTTTCGATGGGTGGCGGGCAGGCCCTCGCGATCGGGCTGGCTCACCCGGGCGTGTTTCATTACGTCCTTGGATACAGCGCGGCGATCAGCGCGCAGTTTATGGATGCGGATTCGGTTTTCCGGGACGCACTCGCGAATCCGACGAGCCTCAATAAGACACTTCGCCTGCTGTGGCTCTCGTGCGGTCGGCAGGATTTTCTCTACGAGGCCAATCGTCAATTCGCCGAATCGCTGCATGCAAAGGCCATAAAAGTGACGGTCCGCGAAACGGAAGGCGCGCACGTCTGGAGTGTGTGGCGCAACAATCTCAACGAGTCGGCGGCACTGCTGTTCAAATGAGGAAACAAATTGTTCTTCTTTTCTCCATCGCCGCGCTGGCCTTGGCGCAGGACGGAGTGCCCGCTCCCTCCAACGCAACGGGGGCTCAGTATCCGCGCATTCTGCCGGACAACAGCGTGATTTTTCGCATCAGGGCCAATAACGCGCGAGAGGTGAAGATCGGCGAGTACGAACTGACGAAATCAGATGACGGCTTCTGGACAGTGCGGACAAAGCCCTTCGCGCCGGGCTTCCACTATTATTCCGTCGTCGTCGACGGCTTCGCCACAACGGATCCCGGAAGTCAGACGTTCTTCGGTGGGCTGCGGCAGAGCAGCGGAATCGAGATACCCGGTCCGGAGTCGGACTTCTTCGCAGTCAAAGACGTGCCGCACGGCGCGATGCGCATCGAATGGTACTTCTCGAAAAGCACGAACAAGTGGCGCCGCATTTTCGTGTACACGCCGCCCGATTACGACCAAAGGTTGAAGCAGCGCTATCCGGTCCTCTATCTGCAGCACGGCATGGGCGAGGACGAAAGCGGATGGAGCAATCAGGGTCACGAGAATTTCATCCTCGATAATCTGATCGCGGCGGGGAAGATGAAGCCGATGATCGTCGTGAACGAGCACGGCACCGTGCCGGATCCCGCAACGGCTTTGGCCGACCACCAACGGTGGATGCTTGACAATCCATTCACCGAGTTCGACGGCGTGGTCGGCAAGGATCTGGTCCCGATGATCGACGCCAGGTTTCGCACGATTGCGGACCGCGAGCATCGGGCGATCGCGGGACTCTCCATGGGCGGCGCGGAGGCGATGCGAATCGGGCTCCATCATCTCGACCTGTTTGCATCCATCGGACTCTTCAGCCCCGCCATCGGGAATGTCGACCCCACGCGCGACTACGACGGGAAGCTTGCGGATGCGAACAGGGAACTCCGGCT
>ODAK010002521.1_pt1 | contig 19312 bp, 19 predicted proteins | sample 1539591 | NCBI WGS metagenome assembly ODAK01 (sample SAMEA3539303, study PRJEB22396) | soil metagenome | biome: tundra; feature: field; material: soil | place: USA | collected 2010-05 | depth 0.15 m | reverse complement strand
CGAGATCCAACTCCCTCAAGCGTAAAGCCGCCAACCTCCGCTTCCAAATCATTCAGGCCTTTGCCGTCTGACGGGGGTTTCTGGAGGAGTCCACCCCACACGTCCGTGTCCGAATCGTGACCGACCGAGCGAAATAGACCCGCACCAAGCGTCATCAATCAGAACTGTGGAGCGGAGACCGCAGAGAGTAAGTGCTTGATCTAAAAGAGTTGCCCGCCTGACGGCTTGGAACGGAGCAGTTTTTTGAGTCCGCTGCGTCTGCCAGTTCCGCCATCCCGGCCAATCGGAAGGCTGTGATACAGCTTAGTTTAGCAGCTTTGCGTTTGCAACCCGAGCTGGCACTTCGGTTGATTTCGTGACTGATTCGTGACTGATAGCCGAAATTTCGACCGTGGCAATCTCCCGTTGCTTGCGGTCAGCCTCCAGCTTGCGAACCGCGTCCACGATGTCGTTCTCTGTGATAATCGCATACCTGTCAAATACGCTGCGAGTCCGCCATCCGCCAATCTGCATGATGACGTTTTCTGCCACGCCCGCACGCCTGAGGTTGCGCGCCGCGGTGCGCCGCAAATCGTGGAATAGCAAACCCGGAACGCCGGCAGCCTTGCAGACCTTCGCCCAAGTGTCGCGGAAGTCTCGTACCGGTTTGCCATCCCCGCGGGTAATTACGGAATCATCGGCAGACTTGCCATGAACACACGCGGCCAGCAGTTCAAATCGAGTGGTCAGGAACTGCGAACTGCTCGTTATTGGATTAAGGCTATTCCTTGGGAAGATCGATCATGACGACCTGCGAGTTTTCGCGTAAGCGGTCGAAGACGATTTGTTTCCCGTCGCTTGTGACGTCGAAGGTCCGCATGGCGGCACGGTTTTGCAGCCTGGTGAGGGGGCGCGACTTCATGGAGGCGAGATCGAGTAGCCAGAAGTCCTGTGATGCGAGCAGTCCCTGCATGTAGATCAGACTCTTGCCATCAGGCGAGAAGCGCACGTGCTCGCCCAAGCGCCGCAAGCTGATATGGGGCAATTCGACGCTGGTTCCGTCCGGACGTACGGCAAGGAGCGGAGCGAAGGTGCTCACATTCGTACCCGCATATACGATCAGGCTTCCATCCGGCGACCAGACTGGATTGAGTGCTTGCCCGGCGACCAAGCGAACTGGCGATCCGCCCTCCAACGGAATCTTGAAAAGCCCGGGACCGGCGGCGTCGCTGCCACCAGTGACGATCCATCTGCCATCCGGCGACCAGCAACTCGAACCCTGGGCGACAATTCCCTCCGCGATGGGCTGGAGTTCGGCGCCGTCTGAAGAGAGGACATGTAGTTGGCGTTTCCCGCTCCGCCGTAGCACAATGGCCACGCGACCTCCATCCGGCGAAACAGCGGGCGTTTCCAGCAGCGCGCCATCGGCACCCTTCCAGACCTCAGTGGCCTGCCCGTCCCGAAGGCGCCACAGTCCGTCGCCCGTCCCGAGGGAAGATAAATAAAACAGCGACGAGCCGCCGAAACGGGGCGCCAGCGCCCGCACGGTCGGCACTGTAAACGGCTTTACATCGCGTTCTTCGGCGACGCGATCAAGAATCGGAACAGTCCAAAGTCCCGCCACGGGATTGCTGATGGTGGCCACCAGCTTACGGCCGTCCGCGCTGGCTTGCACGGACGTATATTGCTCGAGACCGATGCTCGCGCGCCGCGAGTCCTTCCGTTTCAGATCAAACGCCCACAGCCACGGCCCTGAACCGTCGCCATCCCGCGCCACATAGAACACTGTGTTTTTGCCGGACGGCGTGGGATACGCGATGTCTGTATTGCGTTTCGTGAGGCGCTCTGGGTTCCGGCCGTCCGGGTCTATGCGCCATAAATCCATCTCCCTCGTCGCCGGCGTCCCATGCACGAAATAGATCCAGCGGCCGTCAGGCGACCAAGTTGGAAAATGGTTGTGAACTCCCGGCCGGTCTCCGAATATCCGCCGCGCATTGGCGCCAGTGCGGTCCGCCACGAACATAGGGTCGCCATTACCGAAGGTATGATAGACAATCCGCTCGCCGTCCGGTGACCAAGCCAGGTTGGCGGTCTCCTCGCTGAGGAAATTACGCGGCGTACCTCCCGTCAGGGGCATCAGCCGCAGCCGCCGCCCCAAATCACCACCGCCGACCCAAATTTCCGAGCCGTCGCCCGAAAAACCGACGTTTCGTAAGGGCCCAGGTAACGGGCCCGCCTTCCCCTCTGTCAGATTAATCATGCGTCCGGTACCCACCTGGGTGAGCCAGACGTCGAAGGGGCCGTCATGATCGGAGACAAAAGCCACGAACCTGCCGTCCGGCGAGATCGCGGCTTCGACGCTCTCGAATTCGGTTACGCGCGTGAAATGCGCTTTTTCGAGTGGGTTAGCCGGTGCGGGCGCCGGCCGAACCATTTCCCAGACCGCCGTTCCCACCAGCAGAGCGGCGGCTATGACCCACGGCATCAACGCTCGCCTTGACCTCGCCTGCGGCACACTCTTCGCCGTCGACGTTCCGCTCAGCGATTCAATGGCAAACGCCAGATCACTGGCCGACTGGAATCGTCGCTCCACATTCTTTTCCAGGCATCGCGCAAGAATCCGTTGCAGTGCCAGCGGACCTTGCCAACCGGTGTCGCTGAGTTCCGGTGGCTCTTCGCGCAAAATTGCGGCCATCGTTTCCGCGGACGTCGCGCGTTTGAAGGCGCGTTTGCCGGTGAGCATCTCGTACAACACTGCACCGAAACTGAAAATGTCCGATCGCGCGTCACTCGGTTCGCCACGCACCTGCTCCGGCGACATGTAGCCCACGGTACCCATCACCATACCCGGCAAAGTCGCCGGACTCGTTAGCGTCACTACAATTTCGTGGCTTTTCTCCGGCCTAACCAGCTTCGCCAGCCCGAAATCCAGCACTTTAACCCGTCCGTCACGAGTGACAAATACGTTCTCCGGTTTCAGATCCCGGTGCACGATTCCCTTCTCGTGTGCCGCCGCGAGTCCCTGCGCGATGCCGAGCCCGTATTCGATCGCGCGCCGGACCGGCAGCGGCCCGGATTCGAGTTTCTCCCGCAGTGTTTGTCCTTCAAGAAATTCGCTGACCAGAAACGGCGCACCGTCGTGCACACCAATGTCATGGATTCCCAGGATGTTCGGGTGGTTTAGCGCCGCAATCGTGCGTGCTTCCTGTTCGAAACGCCGCAGTCGATCGGCGTCATTAGCCAGCGCCTCTGGCAGTACTTTAATCGCGACATCACGATTGAGCCGCGTATCGCGCGCCCGATACACCTCACCCATGCCGCCCGCGCCCAGCGGAGCAAGGATTTCATATAGACCGAGTTTGGTGCCAGAGGTGAGTGCCATTCGTGGGCGTAATTATAGCCTGTGCAGCACGTTGCACTCGGAGGCGACGATTGTGGGTGTGTTGTCGGCAAACAGGAAGTTATCCAAAAACCGGCTTGTGGGAAGTGCTGAACGGGGGCCCGTCGCATTTGTCAGCTAGCCTTCCCTAATCCGGTTAAGTTCCGCTCTGCTTTTGCGCAAAGCCTGCAACCGACGGCTGGGCGCTCCCCTTGCTCACATTGAGGTTCGACAAACCTGGGACCACGAAAGCCCCTCGGATCGCAGCGCAGCCACACGCAGAGCGTCCACTTGGACGCGCGGCCTTCCGAACTTCTTGCCCTTCGCGCGCGCATTGCGCAACCCCGCCTTGACGCGCTCCTGGATGAGCGACTGCTCGAACTCCGCCATGGCGCCGATGATCTGAAACATGAGGCGGCCCGAAGGAGTCGAGAGGTCGATGTTGTCGCGGAAGCTGACAAAGGCCACGTTATAGGCGCAAAGATCCGCGAGGGCGTTGACCAGTTGCTTCAGCGAGCGGCCGAAGCGGTCGATCTTCCAAACCAGCCTACCATTTCTTTTCTTCGACTTGCGCAATACGGCCTGATTGCCGAAGAGGTAGCGAAGGTCTATCCGGAACTAGTGGCCAACGACAACGATGGTCAGCCATACAGCGTTCGCTATCAGTACATCATCACTATGCTGCTGAACGAAGTGCAGAAGCAGTATCACCGAGCTGAAGCGGGAGCGAAGGTAATCACGGTGCAGGAGCAGAGGATCGACGAGCTAGAGCAGCGCCTGTCGCGGTTGGAGAGTCTCATGCCGCAGACCGTTGTTCAGAAGTAGGAGAGAGAAGAGAGCGAAGCAGCAGAGACAGTCCGCCTTAACGGACTCATGAGCAGGGGATGGAGGAAATTGATGATACGCCCCCCGCACAGGGCGGCGGCAAAGGACTGGTAAGAGGAATTCTTATTCTGCATGCAGCCCGTGGAGCAGTGTCTCTATCAAAACACATCTTACTCCGGTACTCGCGGTAAGCATCGCCAAACGCCGTCTCCAGCACTCGCGCTTCACGACGGGCGCGGATCGCCTGAGCGATGGCTGCGGCGACGAGCACGATCCACAGAATAGGCTTCTGCAAGACCAGTATTAACCCCATCAACATCACGGCACCGAATACGTAAAGGAGTATTCTTCCGTCATGGATAAGAAGGAGATCAATTCCCCAAAACTGACCGCACATTTTGTTATTTGGATGTGCGTAGGATGTTTGCTGCTACTGGTTTTTCTAGCTCATTATGTCTGGAAGGTTTTTTAAAAGTTTGGATTCCGGCCATGCTGGATACCGCACTGTTGGCCTCGATTGCCCAGCACTCGATTGCCCAGCGAATGATGAGCGGCAACACAGTTGACGTGGACTATTTAGGCTCTTTGTCGAGGATTTCCTTGGCTTCCTGCACCAATTTGCTTTTGCGAAGCTCCTCATCATTCTTGTTCGCTTCGCGAGCGCGATCCTTGAAAGCCTTAGATTTCCTGTGCACGTCTTCGAATGGGTTTGTGTACTGCTGATCTTGCAAGGTGTTTTACCCCTGACTCGGATTCTACTCTTTGGAGCCTTAGTCCCAGCCCGATGACCAACCCGATGAAACCCTGACTTACAAGCACCTGCGAGTAATTAGCAGCACCAGCGAGCCTATGTAAGTTGTTGTAAACGCTATTGTTGACGCCTTGACACGGTAGAGGTCAGGAGTTCGAGTCTCCTCGTGCCTACCATTTCTTTCAACAACTTACGAAAGTGCGTAGTGCCGGCCGCGAGATGGCGCGCAGCGGAATAGCGTTATTCCCCCGTGCTGAATTCCCAGCCGCAGTATTGGCCTGCTACCGCTTCCGGAGGACAATGCAGGCAGGTCGTGCGGATACGGGAGTCAATGGTTTGGGCAAAGGTTTCGAATTCCACGGTTCCCACACTCTTGCAAGGGAAATCTGGAAGCCCCTTGCGCCGCCGCGTTTCCTGGACCCGGCAAACGTCCATGAAGAAGCGCAAGCGCTTTCTGTCCTCGGACCATTCCACCCGCTGGGCGTTAATCACACCATAGAGGCGTAATCCCAGCGCCTTTTCCAGCGCGTCGAGACCGCCCTGCTGCGGGACGTGAAACGTGGTCATAATGCGCTGTGCCTCAGCCGCAGCAAATCGCTTCCAGGAGCGTGTATCCAGTTCGATTGCGGTTTCCGTGCCGAAGCGCTCTTCCGCAGCCAGAAACCAACATCCATCGTGCGCCAGCCAGTTCTTGGCAAACATTTCAAGGGCGCGCAGAAGATCCTCACGGCTCATCGAATCGAAGGCTGTATTAGAGTTGTCGGTCATTTTCGCTTCACCCATCCATCCGATCAATGATCGCACACGTCGCGCCCGGGCCAGAACAGCCTCTGAGTTTATGTTATGTTCGCAAGCAACACGGCTTAGGTTGCTGATCACAGCACGTCGCATCGTACCGGCCCCGTGCTCCTCATTCAGCAACTCACTTCGACACAGCCCCGGCCTGCGGGCCAATGCGAACGTCGAATTCGATTTTCAGCTCGTCCTTCACTTTTACTGAGCCGCCGGCAATGCTGATGGGAGTAATTCCGAACTCTCGCTGCTTGAGAGCGGAGCTTCCCACGTATCTTCCGTTTTCAGTTCGCACGTTCACCACCACGGGACGTGTGACGCCATGGAGCGAGAGCTGACCACGGACCAGCAGACGATCGGGGCCGGCTTGCTCGACCCCGATGGATTCAAAGGTGATTCGTGGAAAGCGTGCCACATCCAGGACCTCAGGGCCGAGCATGCGCTCCTGAACCTGCTGTCGCTTGTCCGGTGACATCTGTGGGTCCAGTACCTTCAGGCGCTGTGACTCAACTACGAACCTCACGCGACGAGTGCCTTCGTCGACGAAGCCCTCGGCGATGGGCGCCTCCACTTCATGATTGTCCGCGAAGGCAGAGAACGCCCTGTTTTAGATACGTGCACGATCAGCTTCGAATTGTGAGTGTCAATTGCGCGAGTCTGTCCGAATGCCTGTACGAGCCAGAACGTGCTGACAACAAGTGCAAGCACCCGAGGGGCAATCTTCCTTGCGCGCATCTATGTCCTCCTCATCGGTCCGCCCATGCGGCTTCAGCGAAAAGGTTGGCCTCGCCAAGGCACCAAGTTGTCAGAGAATTGTAAAGATTTTGTCCGCCTCTGTTTGCGTGACAAGGCATACAAAGCGATTTAATCCATGACACCATCCTAGAACCACATAGTCTTCTCTGGAACCGGGGGTTGGCCTTTGGTTTGCGTGGCCGCCTTGGCCCGAAAAACTCCACCCACCGGAGCATCGGTCAAAATGCGCACTGCTTCTTTGAATCCCAGATGCTCAAGCATTCCGATACAGCAAGCGGGATTGGGAAACCAGACGCAGGTTGTGTCGCAAACGGGGTTATCCGGCGGCCCACTCTTGACCCCGTGAGGATGAAACTCCGCCATCGGTGTGTCCGACGTGTCCGCGCAGATTGCGGTTTGCATTAGCAGCGTACCGGAGCACACGGTCTGGATTTTTTCCAACGCCAGAAGCGGATGCCGTAGGTGGTACAACACTCCGAAGAACATCACCAGATCAAACGTTCCGAACCTCTCGGGGCTGATGTCATAGACGCTGGCGATCTGCGATCGCACGTGCGAGCCGAGGGCCGTCCGGCAGATATTGAATTTTCGGGCATGGTCGTGACTGCGATCGAGAGCTACGACTTCCGCCGCCCCCCGCCGTTCTGCCTCGAAGGAAAAGAAACCTTCAGCGTGCCCAATATCTAGAACGCGCATGCCGGTCATGTCGTCCGGCAAACCGAAGTAGGGAAGCTTGTCAACCTTTGGGTCGCTCCATCCCGGCGTAACCAGACCGCCCGGCAGTTCCATGCGATGAAACCAGTAGGGCTCGGCCTCAATCTGTGACTTCAACCAGTTGTTAAGAGTTACTCCTTCCACATTTACCATGCAGTACCCCCTTGCGATGCAACCAGTCCCGGCGGCAGGTCCACCAGCCTATGCATACTCATCCACATAGCATCGCACCCCTCAGTGCGCAGAAGCGAGAGCATTATCGCACCCTCTCTGCCACCGGGCGGTGCGCGGCGGGCCGATTTAATGGGGGTTACGCAGCGCTTCGAAGGTGACTATAATCAGAGCAGGAGTATCGCTTTGACCAGCCGCTCGAATAAGCCGAACGCCTCCGCCAGCGCCTTCAATCCGGTGCGCGGATTAGGTGTGAGTGCTATCAGGTCACGAGCGATTCCCCATCCCACCAGGCCCAAAGGCGGGACCTGTTGGGGACCCCGGGTTCCGGCCCGCGCAGATTCCAAACTGGCACCCTGTATGGCCCGTCCCAACCTCTTCTCCGGCGACTAGCTAGCTTCCTGTCTTTCCGTCGGCCTCCCGCGCCGTCTCAGTCCAACCAGACTGCAACTCGCGGGCTGACAGAAGCTCCGGCACCCGCCGCGGCGGGTCGCAAGCCTTTCGAAGGAGAAACATCATGACCACCAATACTCTGATTCAAGTTGCGGGTCCGAACATCAAGACCGCTCTGCCCGGCCCCAATGCCAAGCGCATCCTGGAAGGCGATCAGCGCTATATTTCGCCGTCTTACACTCGTTCCTACCCTATGGTCGCCAAGCGCGGACGCGGGGTCATCGTAGAGGACGTTGACGGCAACGAGTTTCTCGATTTTTCCGCCGGAATAGCCGTCACCTCCACCGGGCATTGCCATCCGGAAGTCGTGGCTGCCATACAGAAGCAGGCTGCCGAACTGATTCACATGTCGGGCACTGACTTCTATTACGAAAGCATGGTCACCCTCGGCGAGCGGATGTCGAAGGTCGCTCCCATGAAAGGGCCGCACAAGATTTATTACGGCAACTCGGGCGCGGAGGCAGTCGAAGCTGCGCTGAAGCTGGCGCGCTACCATACTAAGCGGCAGAACATCATCGCGTTCTACGGCGCCTTCCATGGACGCACCATGGGCGCTCTGTCGCTGACAGCTTCCAAGCCGCAACAGAAGCGCCGCTTCTCGCCGATGGTCCCCGGCGTAACCCACGTGCGCTATCCCGATGTGTATCGCGGATGCGTGGGTGGAAGCCAGGAAGCGGAGGCGTTCGCGCTGGGCTGCGCCCGCTTCATCGAAGAAAAATTGTTCAAGACGACGCTGGCCCCCGAGGAAGTGGCGGCGATCTTTGTCGAGCCGATTCAGGGCGAGGGAGGCTACGTTGTCGCGCCGACGGTATTCATGCAGGAACTTCGCCGGATCTGCGACCGCCATGGCATTCTGCTGGTCGCCGACGAAGTTCAGTCGGGGGCAGGCCGCACCGGGAAGTGGTGGGCCATCCAGCACACGGGCGTTGAGCCCGACATCTTCTGCAGCGCCAAGGGAATCGCCAGCGGAATGCCCCTCGGCATCATGATGGCAAAGGCCGAAATCATGGACTGGGTGCCGGGGTCGCACGCTTCGACTTTCGGCGGGAATCCGGTCTCGATCGCAGCCGCGCTTGCCACCATCGACATCCTCGAACGCGAAGGCATCAAGAATGCCGAGGTAGTCGGAAAGCACATCATGCAACGCATCGCCGATTGGCCGCAGCGGCTCGATCTGGTGGGCGACGTCCGCGGCCGCGGCTTGATGATCGGAGTCGAGATTGTCACCGACAAAAAAGCCAAGACGCAAGGCAGTGCGGAACGTGATCGCATCGTCGAGCTTGCGTTCGAGCGCGGCGTGCTTTTCCTGGGATGTGGGCCGAACAGCATCCGCGTCGCTCCTCCGCTCATCGTGAGCAGCGAGCAAGCCGACATCGCGATGGATGTGTTGGAAGAGTGCATTGCGATTGCTGGTAAAGAGTTCCACCAGAACGGCAAGTAGAGGGTGGTGTCTCAACTCAAGATGGGCGGAGGGCACGCCCCTCCCATTCTGCAAGGAGGAACGAGGTGGCAAGCGCAAACTCGTTTGATTTGACCGGCCGCGTGGCTCTCGTCACGGGCGGCAATGGCGGGATCGGGCGCAGCATTGCGCTCGCCTTTGCGCGAGCCGGAGCGAGCGTGGCCATCCTCGGGCGAAACGAGAAGAAAAACCAGGCTGCGCTCGCCGACCTCAAGACCTTGGGCGGCCCCACGATGGCGATCCGGGTCGACATCGCTAAGCGCGCAGAACTAGAGCCCGCCTTCCAACAAGTGGAGAAGACGCTCGGCCCGGTCGGCATTCTGGTCAACAACGCGGGGACGGTGGCGTTCAATCCGGCGCTGCAGCAGAGCCCGGAAGAGTGGGATCACGTGATTGAGACGAATCTGACGGCCCCCTTCTTGCTGTCGAAGATTGCTGGCCGGTCGATGGTGGAGCGGCGCGCGGGGAAAATCATCAACATCGCCAGCATGTACTCCTTTTTCGGCTCGGCGATCGTTCCGTCGTATAGCGTTTCGAAGGGCGGCCTGGTGCAGCTTACCAAATCCATGGCCATCGAGCTTGCGCCGCACAATATCCAAGTAAACGCGATCGCACCGGGCTGGTTCGTTACGGAACTGACCGAGCCGGTGAAGAACACGCCGCTCCATCAGGAAGTAATCGACCGAACCCCGGCAGGCCGCTGGGGGCATCCGGATGAAGTGGCGGGGGCTGCAGTCTTCCTGGCTGGGCCGGCCTCCGACTTTGTGACCGGCACCACGCTGGTGGTGGACGGGGGCTACGCGATCCGCTGAGGGTGATTCAGGCCCTTTGCGGGACGCCCTTTCGTTGACTCTCCCTCGGCTTGCGATTGTCTTCGCGGAAGAACTACACTGCCTTGCGCGCCGCCCACCGCGGCGTAACATAAAAATGTTGTTTGACCGAGGTCCACCGTGCCTGAATTACGCAAAGATCCAATCATTGGAAGATGGGTAATCATTTCGACCGATCGCTCCAAGCGTCCCAACGACTTCAGCCGGGAGCCGGTGAAAATGAAGGGCGGTTTTTGCCCATTCTGCTATGGCAACGAAAGCAAGACCCCGCCCGAGGTGCTGGCGTATCGTCCGAACGGCGCCGCGCGCGACACGTCGGATTGGACGGTGCGCGTGGTGCCCAACAAGTTTCCCGCACTTGGAATTGAGGGAAGCCTGAACCGGCAGGCCGAAGGCATGTTCGACAAGATGAACGGCATTGGGGCGCACGAGGTCATCATCGAGACGCCCGACCACGATGCGACCCTGTCCAGTATTCCGGAGAAGCGCATTGAAGACGTTTTGTGGGCCTACCGGGACCGCATCGTCGACCTGAAGAAGGACCGGCGCTTCAAGTACATCCTGATCTTCAAGAATCATGGGACGGCAGCGGGGGCAACGTTGGAGCATTCCCATGGGCAACTCATCGCGCTGCCTATTGTTCCCAAGCATGTCATCGAGGAACTCGAAGGCTCGAAGCAATATTTCATTTACAAAGAGCGCTGCGTCTTTTGCGACATTGTCCGCCAGGAAACCGAGTCGGGAGTGAGAGTCATTGCCGACAGCGACAGCTTTCTCACCGTCGCTCCCTATGCGCCCCGCTTTCCATTCGAGACGTGGATCCTGCCTAAGCGGCACGAATCGGCTTTTGAGAATTCCTCATCGCAAGTTTATGAAGGACTGGCGAAGGCGTTGAAGAACCTGCTCGTCCGCGCCGACCAGGTGCTCGACAACCCAGCCTATAACCTGGTGATCCACACCGCCCCCGTCCAGGAAGCAGCCATGGACCATTACCACTGGCACTTGGAGTTCATGCCGCGGCTCACCAAGACAGCCGGCTTCGAGCGGGGAACAGGCTTTTACCAGAACCCCACGCCTCCCGAGGAAGCTGCCAAGTATCTGCGCGAAGCAAAAATTGAAAATCCGCCACCGGTCGCGGCGGAAAGCAAGTAGGCAGTAAGCGCACACGCCTGAGGGCTGTTTTTGGTGCTCAAGATCATGCATCCAGTCAAGGAGGCGGTATGAGTATCACCCAGCCTGGAGTTGCGGCCCCTCCCAGCCAGCGGCCCTGGATCTTCGATCTCACGTCGGGAGAGCGCAGTACTCTGATCGCAACCTTCGGCGGCTGGGCGCTGGACGGCATGGACGTGATGGTCTATAGCTTCGTCATTCCCACGCTGATCGCAGCCTGGCACATCAGCAAAGGACAAGCGGGATTGCTGGGCACGGCTGCTCTGTTGATTTCAGCCGTTGGAGGTTGGCTGGCGGGATTGCTGGCAGACCGCTTCGGCCGGGCGCGCATCCTGCAGATCACCATTTTGTGGTTCGCATTTTTCACATTTCTAAGTGGATTTACCAACTCCTTCTGGCAATTGTTGATGACGCGCGGATTGCAAGGCTTGGGGTTCGGCGGGGAGTGGGCGGTAGGCTCGGTGCTGATGGGGGAGGCCATCCGCGCCCAGTACCGCGGCAAGGCCGTTGGCACCGTGCAAGGTGGATGGGCTATAGGGTGGGGCATTGCGGCAATTTGTTATACCGTGCTTTTCTCCATGCTGCCTGCCGCAACTGCATGGCGCGCTATGTTCTGGATCGGCATTCTCCCAGCGCTGCTGGTCTTCTACATTCGGCGCAATGTTCCTGAGCCGGAGGTCTTCAGCCAGACCCGCGCACGCGTCGGCGAAGGTAGCCATTTCCTGGAAATCTTCAGCCCCGCTCTGCTGAGAATCACTTTTCTCACCGCGTTGCTTGCGACCGGCGCACAGGGGGGTATTACGCCATCACCACCTGGTTGCCAACATTCTTGAAGACGAGCCGCGGCCTGTCGGTGCTCAACACTGGCGGTTATCTGTTCGTTGTGATCGTGGGCTCGTTCGTAGGCTACATGGTCAGCGCATGGCTGGCTGATCGCCTTGGCCGCAAGCGGACGCTGATACTGTTTGCCGTCTGCTCTTTCCTGACGGTGACGGCGTACACCTTTCTGCCCATCAGTAACTCGCTCATGCTGGTGCTGGGATTCCCGCTAGGCTTCTTCGCGTCGGGGTCGTTCAGTCCGATGGGCGCATTCTTTACCGAACTGTTTCCCAGCCGGTTGCGCGGCTCTGGCCAGGGATTTTCCTACAATTATGGACGCGCCATCGGCGCACTGTTTCCGACATCGGTTGGCTACCTCAGCGCGCGTATTCCCCTCGGACACGCCATCTCCGTATTCGCCGTAGTCGCCTACCTGGTCATGATCCTGGCCGTACTCCTGCTGCCGGAGACGAGAGGGAAAGAGCTGCGGGTGTACGAATGAGTGCGTGGGAGGATCGGCAGTGCAGCGCAAAAAGAAAGGGGACGCTTGCGCGCCCCCGGTTAGCGAAGAAGAACTAGTGCTTCTTCTTCTTTGCGGCCTTCTTCTTTGCTGCCTTTTTTGTTGCCATGGTTTTCTATTCTCCCTTCCATTTGTCATGGAACATTGCGATTCAAACTTTCATCGCAATTTGTTAGTTGTATAGAGTCAATGAAAAAAATAGTCAAGCAAAAAAACACGCAGAATGTGCAGAACTCGGCGGCGCGTGAAGGCGGTCACCGGCTCCCTGTCCGCGAGGAACTCTCACGCTGACTCCCTCGCACTCGCGTCGTCAATGTGGCGCATGCGTGAAAGGTGCATGAACACTGGCTATTTCAGCATCCGCAAAACTGCGCCACCGAATCCGTCGAGATGCGCATGTGCCATCATTCCCGGGCGAAGGCTCTTTGGCCGCCACGCGGGGAGCCAAAAGATTAATTGAAAAATTTCGATCAGCAACCGGCGCGCGACGCCTTCACAGCCATGCGACGCATCGAAGATGGCAGCCGAGACAGCTCGCGATCCACTGCCGCTGTCGGACAAAGCGGCGGGAATGCGGTGGGGCTGGCAGTGGAGCGGTAGCGCCGCCTGGCCGGTGTTTACAAATCGTTACAGAAATCAGGGGAGCCAGCGTGCTCCCTTTTTCGTATCCGCAAGTGAATGCGAACATGCGCGTGCTTTGCGCCAGGGCGGCCCGTAGTAGCATCGAATCGAGTACACATGAATTCCTTTCCAAGTTCCAAGGCGGCGCCCGCGGTCAGAACGTTAGACGTCTGTCGTTACTATCCGATGGGCGGCGGCATCATCCGCGCGGTGGACGGCATTTCCCTCACCATCGAACGCGGCGAGTTTGTAGCGTTGCTTGGGCAATCGGGCTCAGGAAAATCCACCCTGCTGAACTTGCTGGCGGGGCTTGATCGCCCCAGTTCCGGCTCGGTGGTTGTGCAAGGCCGTGACTTGGCGAAGATGTCGTCGGAAGAATTGGCGGCGTATCGCCGCAACGATGTCGGCATGGTCTTCCAGGCGTTTCACCTCATTCCGTCCATGACCATTACTGAAAATGTTGAGCTGCCCATGCGTTTCGCGGAAGTGGAGCGCACTGAGCGGGGCCAGCGCGTGCGCGAAGTGCTGGAGCAGGTCGGGTTGGGTAAACGCCTGGAGCATCGGCCCTCTGAGCTATCGGGCGGCGAGCAGCAGCGAGTTTCGCTGGCGCGGGCATTGGCCAATCGGCCGTCGCTTCTGCTGGCCGATGAGCCAACCGGAAATCTCGACAGCCGCACCGGGGAAGACATTCTGAACTTGATTCGCGACTTAAGCCTTTCGCTGGGGATGACGGTCGTCATGGTTACGCACGAACGCGCACTGGCCGAGCGATTTGCGCAGCGGTTGGTTTTCCTCGGCGACGGCAAGCTGCTATCGCAGGAGGCGCTGGCGTGAAGGGCTACGATCTGTTCGAGCTGGCTGTGCGCAATCTGCGGCAATCAAAATTGCGCAATGGGTTGACGACTGTCGGAATTTCCGTCGGAGTGGCCTCACTCGTTGCAATGTTGTCGCTGGGCGTGGGCTTGCAGCAACTGGCGACCCGGCGTCTGGCTGGCTCCGGGATGTTCGACACCGTCTTCGTGACTTCCAAGCAGGACTTCCGAGGCTTCGACCGGGAGGACGACCAGAAGACCGAGCATCCGGAAAATGCGCCCGTGCTGGACGAACCGGCGCGCGGCACGATGACACATTTGCAGTATGTCACCGAGGTCGAACCCGAGATTCGTGTGATGGGTGAGATTGTCTCGGGTGGACAGACGCACTTCGGGTTTGTGACGGGGTTGCCGATGTCGGCGCGGGAGAACGAGGCGTTCGACAATCTGCAAGGCAAGTTTTTCTCCGGTCCCTCGGCAGAGGAAGTCATCCTGCTCAACGACTTTGCGAAGGAGATTGATCCGAAGAATCCCAAGGGGTTGGTCGGGCAGGAAGTAACCCTGCGGTACGGAGAACGCCAGGCTCTTGCGCCGGATTCAGATTCGGCGGGTCGACCGCAGCTTACGGGCACTCGGGGCGGTGGAAGCAATTCAGCATCAGGCGATGACTTCGGCTTCTCCGTCGTGCGCAAGACCCAGAAGCTGAAGGTGGTAGGCATCATCGAAGAAGAGCCATACGGCGGCATGAGAACGGTTTCCCGAGGCCGTATTTTCCTGCCGGTCGATCTCACCGAGAAGCTGAACATGGCGCAGTTCACCGACATGCGCAGTTCGTTGCGCGGCGGAGGCGGCAAGACCTACATGACGCTTACGGTGCGCGTCAAAGATCCCGGCAAAGTCGCTCAGGTGCAGGATGCTATTAACAAGATGGGCTTCCGGACGTTCTCGGTGCTGGACGCTACCAAGAGCTTGCGCCGATTCTTCACCGTGCTCGATCTCTTCCTCGGGATATTTGGCTCGCTGGCGCTGGCGGTGGCGACGCTGGCGATCATCAATACACTGGTGATGGCCGTATTGGAACGGCGGCGCGAGATCGGCGTGATGAAGGCGATCGGCGCGAGTGACCGAAACGTGAAACGCCTGTTCTTCGCTGAGGCCGGCGCCATGGGCTTCTTCGGTGGGCTACTCGGCATCGCGCTGGGATTTGTCATCGGCAAAGCCATCAACGTGGGAACGGGAATCTACCTGCACCGCCATCAACTGCCATCGGAGGCGGTGTGGATTCTGCCGCCGTGGCTGATCGGTGCAGCCATCGCGTTCTCGATTGTGGTGAGCCTGCTCGCGGGCTTGTATCCGGCCAGCCGTGCCGCCAAGCTCGACCCGGTGCAGACGTTGAAATACGAGTAGCGATTAGGGGCAACGGAAAAATCCTACAATTTGCCATTCAATATATGGCATAATGTAGGCGAGGTGATCCATGTCGGTTCTTCATCAGCAAATTGGCGAGTGGCTGGGCGTGCCTGTTCCTAAGACGGACCAGCAGATGCTGGAGATCGTGGAGCGTCAGCTCCCGACCTCCGCCATCGACCGCCTGGTTGCCCTGGGTATCACCCGACCGGAGATTGACAGTCTGGTGATTCCACTGCGAACGCTACAGCACCGCAGGTCGCGTCGGGAGAAGCTTACCGTAGAGGAGTCCGATCGCGTGCTACGTGTCACCCGTCTGCTGTCGCAGGCGAAATCCGTGTACGAGTCGCGTGAGCGGGCGCTGGCCTGGCTTCGTCGCCCCCACCCCCGCCTCCGCGGTCGCACGCCTTTGGAAATGTTAAGGACCGACACCGGCAGTCGCATTGTGGAAGAACTCCTCGTCCAGATAGATGAAGGTATGTTTGTTTGATGATCCTCTGGCGGGTTAGCCGGCATCGGGACTTGGCGGGCGCAGGTGGATTGCGGGCTCCCGGTCGCTGGCACGAACGCGGCATGCTGGTCGTCTACCTGGCAGAGAGTCCGGCGGGAGCTTTGCTGGAGGCTTGCATCCATACCAGCGCGAACGATGTTCCTCCCAACTACACCTTGCTGGGCGTGGAAGCTAACGCTCGGGTTTCGCTGGAACGCTTGGACGTGAGCACTCTTCCAACGGACTGGACCAAACGTCTGGAGATCACTCGTGAAATAGGAACCACGTGGCTTCACGAACAGCGGTCCTGTTTGTTGCGCATTCCCAGCGCGCTTGTTCCCGCGACGTTCAACATCATGCTCAACCCGCTTCACGCCGATGCCTCGCGGCTTCACACCAAATCTGTCGTTAAGTATCCTTTCGACCCGAGAATCAAGAAATGAAACTGTTATTGCCGCGCGCCTCCGGCCTGAAGTCGAAGCAACCTGATTTCTTCATTCGCACAGCGATTCTGCTGCTCGTCCTTTGCGTGGCGCCGCTGCTGCACGCCCAAGGCCGCGCCGAGTGCTCGGTCATCAAATCAAGCATCGTCGGACGTCCCGTGCGCTACTGCGCCTTCCTTCCGGACAGCTTCGATCAGGACAAGACGCGTCAGTATCCGGTGCTTTATTACCTGCATGGTCTCGGCGACAACGAGCAGTCCCTGCTGAATTTCGGTGGCTGGGACGTAATTGCGGAGCTGCGGCGCCAAGGCAAAGTCGGAGATTTCATCGTGCTGGCGCCCAGCGGAGGACACACGTTCTATCTGAATTCCGCTGACGGCAAAGTGAAGTACGAGGACTTCTTCATGAAGGAGTTCATACCGCAGATGGAGAAGAAGTATCGCGCCGAGGGCACGCGGGCGACGCGCGGCATCACCGGAGTTTCGATGGGCGGGTATGGAGCGTTACGTTTGGCCTTCAAATATCCGGACGAGTTTGCGGCAGTGAGCGCGCAGATGCCGGCGCTGATTGCCGATCTCCCGAAGGACTTTACCTCTGGCGGCCCCGGCTCTCCCGGGTCGCTGATGGGCGATGTCTTCGGCTCGCCCTTCAGCCGCACGTACTTCGAGCGCAACAATGTCTTCTCCTTCGCACGAAGCGATAGCGCCGCGAGCCTAAAGCGCATGAAGATCTACTTCAACATCGGCAATAACGACGATTATGGCTTCGAACAGGGAGCGCAGCAGTTGGACAAACTGCTGAGTTCACGAGGCGTTCTCCACGAGTTCCACACTTATCCGGGGGGCCACGACCCGCAGTTCGTGATACGCCACTTCGGCGACGTGATCGAATGGCAATGGAAGACCATTGGGGCGAAGAAGTAGCGGTCACCCCCGTCTGGAGCGGTTTCAGAATTGGTGTAGTCCGGCGAGTCCGGGTAGAGCGGCGCTTCAGCGCCGCGTTCGCTGCGCACCAACGAACCGCTTGAGCCGCTGCGGTCATTGGAAATGACCGCAGCGGCTCAAGCCTTATAGTGTGGGACGATCTTGGACGCCAGCCTGAAGGCTGGCTCTACCCGGTTTTGAAGCTCGTCTAATCCAGGTATCCAGCACTACGCAACATCCACCGCTCCCGGCGTCTTGATCATGCGATCAATCGCGACGGCGAGTCCGAAGTAGAAGAACATGATCATCACCAGGGGATCGTCGCCCAGACAATACTGCACCGCTGACGGAACCAGGTAGCCGACAAACGCAGCGAGCACGCCCGCAACCACCCCGGTCGCAAAGCGGCTATGCTCGCGCGTTCGCCGCAGCAGGCGAATCAAAAAGAGAAGGTAGGCCACGACGAACCACAACCACGCTGCCAGGGTGAGCAGTCCGCGCTCCACGGCGATCTGGATGTAATCGGAGTGGAAATGATAGATCACGCGATACAGGGAGAAGCCGCGGATGTTCCACTCCTGCCAGTGATTGAAGATCGTATCCATCCCCACCCCGAACCATGGATGCTGTCGGATCAGGCGCGCTCCGTCCTCCCACATCAACAGCCGGAAATTCGTCCCCGAGTCGCCCGGACTGATCCAGCCCAGCCTGCGAGTGTGGTGGATCCACAACGTGGCGACGAGCAACAGCAAAACCAGACCAGCTAATGCCCAGATCCGGGTCTGCTTTCTTCCGAAGAGCCAGAGCGCAACAACGCAACCCGCTGCCAGTCCTGCAATATCGGCTCGTGTCTGAGTAGCCATCAGCGCTGCCGTCACCGCCAGAAACACGATGGCGAAGAATGTCCGAACACACCATTTCTGCGGTTGCGTGCTCAGAAACATGGCCCAGGCCAGACAGCCAAGTTGCATGAGCATCTCGGCGAAGACGATGTAGTGGCCCAGAGTGCCTTGCGCCCGGCCGGGCTTGCCGCGAGACAATTGGAGGTACGGGGCGCCCAATCCGCTCTTCACAAATTGTTCGCGAGTGAGGAACGTTTCTCGCTTGTGGAACGGCTCCCCTTGCAGATAGTTGATGCGGAGCATGCTTCCCGGTGGGCTTTGCTCCACCACGTTGGTCAATTGTTCCGGAGTATGCACAGAGCGGCCGTTGACGTTCGTAATGATGTCGCCGGCATGAATACGTGCGCGATACAAGTCTGCCGTTGGCGCGACGTACTGCACCTGCACTCCCACGCCGTAGGTGTATTGCCATGCCGTGACAGCTGCCGCCGCGAGTCCTGAAAGCAGCAACAGCAAAACCAGGATGCGAACCTGTGACAGCCGTTGCAGATTCTGCGCGACCACGGTTCCAGCCAGCACCAGGCACACGACTTTCATGCGAGGCCAACTCAGGTACGGATCGGGGGACAGTGCGGTGGAAATTCCGCTCAAAACGATATAGGCCAGAAGAGGTGCGGAAAGAGCCTGCGGGAACGGGCGCTTGCGCTCGATTGCCAGCTTGGCGAGCCACAGGAAGCCCGCGGCCATCCAGGCATGGCGCGCTCCTTTGATGGAGTGCGGCAGAAGGATGGCGAACAGAATCAGGAAGAAAAAGATAAGCCCTTCCAGCCGCCGTGCCCAACGTGCCGCTACGGAGGATGGGACCGTGCCATCCGACGGGCGCGCGATTTCGGTTATAGAAGTTTGCTCTCCAGGCACCATCGAGGAAGCTTCCCGAGTTACTCAGTAGCCTACACTAATGGCATAGAGCTTAGAAATGCTGCTAGAGTAGGGAGAGGCACGTGTCCTTACGTCACTGGCTGCATCGTTTTCTGCGCCAATTTCGCTGACGTCATCGTGCGGTATGCAGCCGATTCCCAGGTGATAACGTCCAACTGTAACCAACGGCAGTTACTGTGTTTGATCGTCGTTCCAAGCTTCTAAGCTCGGTCACCTT
>ODAK010002519.1_pt1 | contig 19313 bp, 9 predicted proteins | sample 1539591 | NCBI WGS metagenome assembly ODAK01 (sample SAMEA3539303, study PRJEB22396) | soil metagenome | biome: tundra; feature: field; material: soil | place: USA | collected 2010-05 | depth 0.15 m | reverse complement strand
GCGCTCGGCACCTCGGGCGACAAGAACAAGATTCACACCACTTTCTGCAAACTCCGTTGCGATTGCACGACCGATCCCAGCACTTGCTCCAGTTACAATGGCGGTCTTCCCCGCGATGCCCAAGTTCATGAGTTGCTCACTCCATCAGGCTCCTGTTCGCACCAAGCTTGTGGATCGACATCTGCCCCAACACAACCAGCCCTCCGGCCGTGGGCTTGTTCACGAGGGCGGAGACGAGAGCAACGTAGAATGCGACTCCGAGATCTTCCGAATCCTTTCCGCTCATTGGGCTCATTACTTGAATGTTGAAATCGTATGACCCCATGTCCCGGTCAAGCCCAACCTTCTTACTGTTGATCCTCAAATAGTCAAATGCCATCCGAGCTGATTCGCGGATTGCCTTTGAAGTAATTCCAACGACTTGAAACTTTCCTGATCCGGCGGGAGCTGCTGTCTGAACACGAAAAAGTACAACGCGGCTTCCAGAAGGGTCGTACCCGACGCAGAAAATGTCACCCGGTTGCAACGGTGTTTCGGGTATCAACTTGCTCGCCCCAAGCTCGGCGCATTCTGCTACGAACTCATCTCCGGTGTTTTTGTCGAGATATGACAGGTTAACCCTTGAAAACTCGATTGGGTTCAACCGCTTAAGCTGTTCCTTGACCCGGCGCCGCATCTCCAAGCCGAGAGCCACATATTCCGCCAACTCCTCCCGCGTGCACGTGCCGTTAGGATGTATCAGTTTCAGTAGGCCTGAAACTGTGCGAACGGCTGCCTTACGGTCTCGTTGGCCGACGTGGTTACCGAAAGCGAAGTGGGTATCGTATATATCGGTGAAATTGAGAGGACGGAGTTCGTTGTGAAAAATCGGCTCTGAGCGAGAATCTGGAGAAGTGCCTAATTGGCGCGGGTTTCAGGATTTCGGGCCTCCGACTGAGGTCGGCGGTTTTGGCGACTGCGGCCTCTCGGTGGCGAGCCTTCCAGTGGGGGTGTCAAAGTCGAAGGGTTGCCAGGTTGCGCCATCCTTCCCCAGGCATCTTCGACGCCCGGGACCAGCCGAAACTCTTTCATTCTAAGAGAGTTGGCGAGTTTCTCCCTTTCCAAAACGCTCCCTTCGAGGATACCAACTCCTGACTCTCGTAAACCTCTGGGCGTGACCGGAACACGGTGCGACCCGAACGACCACGGCAATTCTCGCGCATGGCCGAATACCGGTTGCCACTGAAATTCTGGCCTTCCACTCGAGTTTGGAATCTCTATGAAGTGCCTGTCAGCATTGGCTCCACAGTGACTCAGCCGCATTCAACTGACTGCGGAGCCGGGATTGGCGTTTCATCGAAACTCAGCAAAAACAGGGGGTCTATCAGATTCTTGTGCAGAGCCCAAAATGGTGCACAGGCCACCCGGCCCCCTTGCTTTTCTACTTCTTGACGATGCGCTTCAAGAAACGCAGGCCGCTGTTCACAAGGGTGCGCACGGTCGGCCCAACAGAGGAAGCGCCGATTGCGATACACTCCAAACTGTGGGGGACTCTCTTTGTTGCCTGTTCGCAGATTGTTTTTCGGTGGCCTGATCGCCACTCCTCTGATGCTCGGTGCGGCCTGGGGGGCATTGGCTGCACAGCCTGGGCAGCAGGACGGGATGCAACAATCCCAAGGTGGAATGGCCAATGCCGGTCCCCAGAAGGCGGAGTTCGATAGCCAGCACCGTCCGATAACTTCCGGCGGCTTGGTGAAAACCGGCCCAATAATTTTTCAGAATGTTGCCGAGTCTGCGGGGCTAACTCGCTGGCATCACACGGCGGGCACGCCTGAAAAGCGCCTCATTCTGGAAGCCAAAGGACCTGGCGTGTGTCTTTTGGACTATGACAATGACGGTTGGCTGGACATCTATCTTGTGAACGGGTCGACTTATGATGCGCTTGCGGGCAAAGCTACTCCGCCGCACGCGGCACTGTTTCACAATAATCACGATGGAACATTTACCGACGTGACGGAGAAGGCCGGCGTTTCCAACGACCGGTGGGGATATGGGTGCGCGGTTGGCGATTACGACAACGACGGCTGGCCAGACCTATATGTGACTAACTATGGCAAGAACCGTCTTTACCACAATAACCACGACGGAACTTTTACAGATGTTGGAGAAAAGGCGGGAGTTACTGTCGGTACATGGTCCGCTGGCGCAACCTTCGGCGATTACGACGGGGACGGGCGGCTGGACCTTTTTGTTGACGGCTACGCTCAAATTGATTTATCCAACCTTCAAACCGGGTCGAAGGTGACCGGCGACCCTTCGTGTCAATACCGCGCGGTACCGGTGATGTGCGGTCCGCGCGGCCTGAAGGGCGAGCACGACCATCTCTTTCATAACAATGGCGACGGAACCTTTACGGATGTCAGCAAGAAGCTGGGGGTGGACGATCCCAGCGGATACTACGGTCTTGGGGCACTGTTTGTGGACGTGAATGGGGATGGCAAACCAGATCTGCTGGTGGCGAACGATTCCACCCCGAATTACTTATATATGAACAAGGGCGACGGAACCTTCGAGGATCAGAGCTATGAAAGTGGATTTGCTCTCAATAGCGATGGCCGCGAAGTGGCCAACATGGGCCTGGCGGCTGGCGACTACGAGAACAATGGCCACCTTTCCATCGTGAGCACCACCTTTGCCGACGACTACAATGTTCTTTTCCAAAATGACGGAAAAGGTATGTTTACAGATGTGAGTTATCAGGCCGGCATAGCCGAGTCCTCGATTCCTTTTGTCGGTTTCGGCGATGGATTTCTCGATTACGACAATGACGGGTGGAAGGATTTGCTCATTGTGAATGGCCACGTCTATCCGCAGGTGGATCAGCACCCGGAGTGGGGAATGAGTTATGCCCAGCGCCCGCTGCTATACCATAACCTGAAGAACGGCAAGTTTGAACTGGTTCCCGCCGTGGAGGGGACCGGACTTGCGGTGGTCAGCGTTGGCCGCGGCGCCGCATTTGGAGATATCTTCAACGACGGCAAGATCAGCGTGGTCATCAATAATATGGACGGCGTTCCGGTGCTGCTTCGCAACGTGAATCCGGACCACCATCAATGGGTTGAACTGAGGCTCATTGGGGGGCCAAAGAGCCCCCGTGATGCGGTTGGCGCGACTGTCTATCTGGAGGCGGCCGGGATTCGTCAACGCGGGGACGTGTTGAGCGGCGGCAGTTATCTTTCTTCCAACGATATGCGCGTTCATTTCGGGCTGGGCGATGCCGCCGATGCCGGGACCGCGGAGATTCACTGGCCCTCCGGCGCGAAGGAGATGGTGAAGCTGCCCGCGGTGGACCGGATTTACACCGTCACCGAGGGCGATGGAATTACGGGAGCGATGTGCGACGGCAGGCCGTGCGCGGTTGCGTCTTCGGCGCCAGCGACGCCGCCGATCAAGGTGATCAAACCCTGAAACGGGGCAGAGCATATTCACGCCACTCGCTCAGCATGACCGAAGTAGTGGGTGGGTGAGGGCCGAATTGGCGAAGGCTACACTGCGACGCTCAAAAAGGAATCGGGTGATAGCCCAGTGAGATGGGCTACCACCCGAAAGTCACATTTTGAATGACCAATTCAGGAGACAAATTCAAGAGACAGACACAGAGTATCGGCAGGCACCCGCCGTGTCTTGAGCCATTCGAGTGAGTCTGGAGTCCATCAATAGGTGGAGACTTGCGCCGGCTTTTCTTGCGATAGCCCGCTTTTGCTCCAGTGCAATCCCGCACCTGTCCAAATACTGAGGAGTTGCGCAGTTTGCACAGGTTGACGTCTGCTTGAACAATAGGAAAATCAAAATGTCATTTCGGAGGTAGGTCAAGGCAATGGCGACCCCGCGGAGCATTGGAGCCGCGATGGTCTACTTTTACTCCGCCACGTCACGCCGCTCTCGACGCGCAATGTGGTCAATTTTTGCTCCGGCGCGTACACGGAGGGTGATTCCTTTGCTGGTGGGTTTGATAATCACATGTAAAGTTTGTGTTCAGGGCGTGTTTCCCGTGTTAACCCCTTGTCAGATTCCGGCATTCGCGTGAAGACTTGGGTTTTGTTCATGCCGGTACGGTCAACTGGTGCGTTTTTTGCCGGTTGGCGGACACGATTTCTGGATAGATGGGGGAGTGGATGCAAAGGGGAAAGATGAGCAAGGAGAGCGTGATGGCCAATGATGGCTGGCTGTTAAGCCGTCGGGAGTTTCTCGAAGGATTAGCGGCCCTGGGGCTGGCCGTGTGGACAGAGCCGGCGATCGGAGCGGCAGCGTGGACATCTGGTTGGAGCGGGCTGCCGGACCGGCCAGAGGAGCGGCCCCTGGATTTTCACGCGCTGGCCAATGCGTTTGACACCTACGTCATGGACCCTGTCCATGGGGTGAATCTGCGCGCAAAGGATGGCCGGCAGGTGTTTCCTTCCGCGCTGGAGCGCGTGGAGGACGGGGGACTGACAACCTACGGGCCGATGGCGCTGGGCAAGGAATTGCGCAAAGAGGGATTGGATGGCCTGGCGGCATCGCTGAAGGGTTACTTCAGCGAGCCGTATGGTTTGTTTCTGGACGGCGCCGGCGCAACCCTATGCGAGTACTGGTATCTGATGAATGTGACCGCGCTGGCCTATGGGCTGATTCGGCTGCGCTTTGGCCAGGATGCAGAGTGGCTTGCGCGGGTGGAAAAGAGCGCGTTGCGGCTGAAGGAGATGGCGCGGCAGATCAAGTACGACTTCAACAGCCAAGGCTACGATTTTGCCAAAGGGGCGGCCTTTACCAACCAGGATATTTACCGGCAGCCCGATGCGGTGGGCGGATACAGCTACGTAATGCTGCTGGCGTGGAAGTTGACCGGGAAAGAGTTCTGCCTGGCAGAAGCCAAGATAGGGATAGACCGCTACACGGACTTTGTCGCGAATCCGTGGTACGAGGTTCCCAGCGGCGCCATGGCGGTGATGGCGGCTGCACGGCTGGAGGCGATGGGGTATCCAACCAACGCGAGAAAGGCGCTGGGATTTGTGTTTGACGCAAAGGCCGGGCTGATGGCGACAGGGCAATGGGGCGGCCGCGCAGTAAACGGGCTGATGGCGGGATTCCGCACCGAGCCTGCCGGCCAGGTTTACAGTATGGAGTCGATGGTGGCGCTGCCGTATCTGCTTCCCGCGGTGCGATTCCGTCCGGAGCTGGCCGGGGATGTGGCGCGGTATGCGCTGAACGCGGCGGCCAACCTGCGCTGGTTCTATCCGGAGTATCTGCCGCGCGAGAATCAGAGCCGTCCGGAGTTGGCGCCGATGATTCCCTACGAGCGGCTGAGTCGCGAAGAGAAGGGCCACAGTCCCTACGCAACGGGCGACTTCGCGGGGCACCGCTCGATCTATGGCGGCGCTTATGTGCTGTGGCTGGACAAGATGATTCAGCCGCAGGGCGACCCGTGGCTGCTGCGCTGGGACTTGACCAAAACGAACTTCCTGGATCGCGATTTGCCGCCTGCGTTTCTCTATTACAATCCCTGGCCGGAGGAAAAGCGTGTTACGGTCGAGACTGCGGAGGGCCAAAGCCGGGTCCACGATCTGTCGCGCAACCGGTGGTTGCAGGCGCGCGGGGGCAGGGCGGAGTTGATGCTGGGTCCACACCAGGCGCGGGTGATCGAGATTCCCCGCTAAGACAGGGCCTGAAAAAATCCCCTTCTGCGCACCTGCAGGAGCGAGGCGCGGCTCAGGGATGAAGCACGCGCGTGGCGATGATGGAAGTGGCGCTGGGAGCGCCGGCCACCGCATGGGTGCGGATGAGGGCCTCGAAGTAGACGGGTTGGCCAGGGGCGCCGGCGATTCCGAGGGCCTGCTGGAGCTTTTGCCGGTTGCCTGCATCCGCGAGAAAAAGCCCGGCAGCCTCGGTGCCCTCCTGTTGCAATCCTTGCAGGATGAGAACGCTGCCGCGTCCGTTTGGGACCGGGAGCAGGGAGATGGTTGCGTAGTCCTCGCCCGAGCTGCCGGTAAAGGTCAGCCCCTGGTAGGTCTCCCGCTCGCCGGCCTTGGGATGCAGGTTCTGAAAGAACTTGAGGCTTTCGCCTACCACGCCCTCGCGTTCCTGAAAGTTGAGCTTGTCCTGGAAGTAAGAGACCCACGGGTTGGAACTTGGGCTGCCAACAAAGACGAAGCTGCCCTCTTCAAGGTCGCGTGGGCGCAACTCCCGCGCCGAGCGAATGGCCAGCAAGTCGCGCGAGTTGCCGCTCACCCGCATCAGCGTGCTGACCACCACCAGGTCGGCATACGAAGTCAGCAGCGCACCGGAAAGATATTTCATCACCCGCGCGTCGCGGGCCGTGGGATGAGCGTTGGAGAATGTCTGGCCACTCCTGTAAGCGGGGCTCAGATACTGCTCCAGCGTCACCGGCTGTTCATTTACCAGTCGCATCATGCCGTAGTTGATGTCGGCCACCACCACCTGGACAGGGCGGTGGTCCGGATCGAAGAGCGTGGCAAGAGGCCAAGGCGGCGGAGGCGGCAACGGGACCGCTGGACGGCGGAACCAGGCCGCCAGAGAGGTGACGAAGAAGAGCGCGGCCAACGCCCAGGGCAGCAGCCGAAGCCGGGACTTGAGTCCATGGCGCACGACAGCCAGCACGGGCGTTGCGGCAGCTCTCTTCTCGACGGTGCGAAAGAGCGTGGTGTAGGCCCCTTTCGGAATCTCGACGATGGAGGTTTCGTAGCGCCCTTCGCCGTCGAAGTACTCATGCAGCTTGAGCCGCAACTGGCGGACATGCACGCGGACGGAGCTATCTTCGACGACACTGTAGTCTTGGGCCTTGCCGAAGATGGCGCTGCCGATGCAGTGTTCACTCAGATCCTGGGGCTGGCCGTGCAGCGTTCTCTCCGCGAGAAAGCGCAAGAGATCCCTGAGTCTGGCCGACTTCTGGAAGGAACTGGAGGCGGTGATCCTTTCGATCAATTGCCACCTGGGATCTGTCCGAAGATCCGCATCCACTTCCATCATCCGCGCTTAATCCCATCTCCGTTCGACTTAGCCCAATTGTTTGCGGTTTTATACACAATCCGGAAGCATCGTCAACTCGATGCGCATGATAGCACATCGTACGCACGAGAGAAAAGCCCGTCTGAGGCTGAAAGCTTCCCCGGAAAGGCGGAAAATCCTCTAGGAAGATTTGAGCGGATTGCCTGAGTGGAATCCCAGCCCCGCGGTCCGCACCCTGCATCCATGGCTTCTTTCTGTATGTTTTCGCGCGAATAACATGTAATTCGCATTGATTCCAAAAGATTCTTGCAGTAAGTCCCTTTTCCGCGGCATGTGCTTTCCTCAAGGATAATCAACGTCTTCCGAAGTCCGGTTTGTTCCGTTGCCAAACGCCGGCGCGAAGGTCCGATCCTCCACATCCGCAGAGGGCTCACGATGAACGATCTTGCGCAACGCTTCGGCCAGAACCCCATTCTCAGACCGCGGGATCTGCATCCGAGCGTAGAGGGCATGGAAGTTACATGCCTGTTGAATCCTGGTGTCTTTCGCTACCAGGGCAAGACCTGGCTGCTGGTGCGGGTGGCGGAGCGCCCGGCGCAGGTTCCGGGCAAAACCTCCTTCCCCATCCTGAGTCCTGACGGCCGGCTTGAGGTGCTTGAATTCAACTCCGGCGATCCACGGCTCGACCTGAGCGATCCTCGCGTCATTCATTTTGATGGGCGGGACTATCTCACCACTCTCTCTCATCTTCGCCTGCTGGCCAGCGACGACGGCATCCACTTCGCCGAGCCGGAGCAAAGCCAGCCCCTGATGGGAACCGGGGAACTGGAAACCTACGGCATCGAGGACTGCCGCGTCGCGAAGATCGGCGAAACCTACTGCCTGACATATACGCAGGTCTCCAGCCATGGCGTCGGCGTGGGACTGCGGACCACGCGCGACTGGAAGGACTTTGTGCACGAGGGCATGATCTTTCCTCCGCACAACAAAGATTGCGCGCTCTTCGAGGAGCAAATCGGCGGCAAATACTATGCGCTGCACCGGCCCAGCAGCCCGGAGCTAGGCGGCAACTACATTTGGCTGGCCGAGTCGCCCGACCTTATTCACTGGGGCCGGCACCGATGCCTGGCCCACAGCCGTGAGGGGCTTTGGGACAGCGCCCGCGTGGGCGCGGGAGCGGCGCCGATCCGGACCGCCGCAGGGTGGCTGGAGATTTATCACGGCGCGACAAAGGAGAATCGCTACTGCCTTGGCGCTCTGCTGCTGGACCTCGACGAGCCCTGGCGGGTGCTGGCCCGCTCCGAGGCGCCCATTATGGAACCGCTGACTCCCTACGAGCGGGAGGGCTTCTTCGGCCAGGTCATCTTTACCAACGGCCACCTGGTCGATGGCGACCGCATAACGGTCTACTATGGCGCGGCCGACAGCGTGATCTGCGCCGCTCATCTCTCCATCAAGGACATTCTTGCCAGCTTGACGCCGGCACGGGGAGAGAAGCCATGAACCACCTGCGCAAGGAGTTTGAAGTCTTCCTCCGCTGCTCTCGCTCCATGCAGGTATTGATGGTGGCCAACATGATCTATGCCCTTGTCCTGCCGGTGATCGAGGTCTTCGTGGCTGCTTATGTCATGCGGAACTCGCACGCCGTTGCCAAGGTGGTCACCTATCAGTTGTCAATTTACGCGGCCACGCCGCTAGCCTTCTATCTGAACGGCAAGCTGCTCAACCGCATAGGGGCCAAACACCTGTACGCAGCCGGGATGCTGCTGTCGGGTGTGGCCATGATGCTGATGATGCAATTGAGCATCCTGACTCCCATCGGTGTTGCAACCTCTGGATTCACCATGGGACTGGCCACGGGTCTCTTTTGGGCCAACCGCGGATTCCTGGCGCTGGCCACCACCAACAATGGCAACCGGAACTACTACTACGGCGTGGAGAATTTCATTGCTTCGTTGGCCGCTGTCGCGGTTCCGGCGCTGATCGGCTGGTTCATCAGCGGCACCACCCTGTACGGGTGGCTCGGAGGGGTTGCCAACCGCGCTTACCACATCATCGCGATGGTGGTCTTTGGCTTGACTGTTCTGGCCGCCGGCATCCTCGAACGAGGCACTTTCCGCAATCCAGAGCGTACTTGTTTCGTTTTCTTCCGGTTTCATCCGCTGTGGCGGCGGATGCTCGAACTGGCTCTGCTCAAAGGCCTGGCCCAGGGATACATCGTCACCGCGCCGGCCATGCTCATCATGCTGCTGGTCGGCCAGGAGGGAACCCTGGGCGCCACGCAGGCCATCGGCGGCGTATTTTCCGCATTCCTGATGTATTTGGCCGGCCGGATTGCCGCGCCCAGCCATCGCATCCTCGTCTTTTCTGTCGGACTGCTGCTGTTCTTTCTGGGCGCGGTTGTCAACGCATTGCTCTTCAACGCTATGGGCGTGCTGATCTTTATCGGGTGTCTCCTGCTGGCCAAGCCGCTGCTGGATCTTGCCTATTTCCCGATCCAGTTGCAGGTAGTCGATGTGGTCTCTCGGCTGGAAGGACGCAACGAGTACGCCTATATCTTCAACCACGAGTTCGGACTGTTCGCCGGACGATGCCTGGGATGCGGATTGTTTCTGGGCATCGCTTACGTGTGGTCTGGAAATGCAGCGCTGAAATACGCCTTACCGGTTATTGCGCTGTTGCAGTTGTTATCCATCCGGGTGGCTGGCCAGATCTCTCGGGGTCTGGCCGCGGCGGGCAGCACCTCCCTCGCCGCAAGCTTCGCCGGACACACAATGGAGGCCTGAGAACAATGTTCAAGAGGAGACACACCATGATCCACACAAATCGAACCGCGCAAAGAACGTTGCGCCTGGCGGTCTGGCTGTTGGCGGTGTTCGGGTTAATCGCCGGCATCCCCGGCATGGCCCAATCGGGCAGAGGCACCTTGACCGGCTCGGTGAAGGACGCAACCGGCGCAAGTATTGTAGGGGCCGCCGTCACGCTGACGGACACCAATACAGGCAGTCGCTATGCGGCTGTGGCTAACAGCCAGGGTCTCTACACATTTTCCGAACTCCAACCTGGGACTTACACCCTGGCAGTAACCTCTCCGGGATTTAAGTCTTACACGCAAATCGGCATCACCGTAAACGTAGGTAGCACGGCCAGCGTCAATGCGGTATTGCAGATAGGTGCGGCCACTCAAAACATCACTGTCACCAGCGATGCCTCGCAACTACAGACCGAATCTTCCGACGTCGGTACGACGGTGCCGAGCGAACTGATCGAAGACCTCCCGCTCTTTTTCGGCGGGGAGCCCCGCAATCCCCTGCAGTTCGTGACGATAACGCCGGGGTTTTCCGGAGTTATGTCGAACTCCCCGACAGAACAGGGCGGCTTCAAGCTCAATGGCGGCCAACAGGCCGGCACAGACATTTTCGTGGACGGAGCCACCATCGAACTGGCATCCGCCAACTTGCAGATGAACTACGGAATCAGCGTCGAGGCCGTGCAGGAGTTCAAGGTGATAACAAATACCTTCGACGCCCAGTACGGAAGAACAAGCGGAGGCCTCATCAACCTTGTAACCAAGTCCGGCACCAATTCTCTGCATGGATCGGTCTATGACAACCTGAAAAACAGAAGCTTGGATGCCAATAGCTGGATCAACGATTTGCAGGGCTCGCAGAAGCCGATCGACACTCAGAACGATTTCGGATTCATTATCTCGGGCCCGGTCTACATCCCCAAACTCTACAATGGCCACGACAAGAGCTTCTTCATGTTCAACTATGAAGGCTTTCGGTACAACGTCGGAGGGGGCGGCCTGAACTCGGCGCCTACACAAGCGATGTCGAATGGCGATTTCTCTGCTCTTCTTCAGCCAACGACAGTCTTTGGAAACACCTACCCGGCACATATTCTGTACGATTACACCACCTGCACAGGTGCTAATCAGGGACAGCCATGCCAGCCCTATGGCGGGTTTGCCAATCCCACCAATATTATTCCCGCCTCACAAGAGGATCCCATTTTCAAGGCTGCGATCCCGTATCTGCCCATTGCGCCCGCGAGCGCGACCTCGCCATACATGAATCTCTATCAGTCGTCGCTAAGTAGAACCGATGCCAATATGTACGAAATTCGGATCGACCAGAACCTCGGGGCGAAACAAAAAATCAGCGGCAGCTACGACTACGATTGGCGCCCCACCGGATACGTCATTAGCGGCGCACCCCTTGACTCCAGCTCAACCAATCAAAGAACCCACTATGTGCGATTCGGTTACGACTACATTCTCAGGCCCAACCTTTTGAACCACTTCAATGCAGGCTTCAGCCGACGCTATCGCCAGGAGTTCAGCGGCATTGGGAGCTACGGAGGGAACTGGCCGGACAAAATCGGACTGAAGGGAGTCATGAACACGACTTTCCCCCAGATCAGTTATAACTATCCGGACAACGCAGCCATGCCGAGTAATGGAGCCAATCAGTTTTACGACAACACGTATCAATATAACGACAACGTTTCCTGGCAGCATGGCCGCAACAGTTTCACATTCGGCGCGGAAGTGCGTTTGCAGGAGTTCAATATCAACATCCTGACCAATACGTCCGGAAATTTCAACTTCGGCTCCGGCCCAACCAGCACTCCAGACCAGACCCAGCCAAACTATAGTCAGTCCGGATTTGGATATGCGAGTTTCTTCCGCGGCGCTGCTTCCGGCGGAGGAATCTCACTGCCCGAGGAACTCGGATGGCGAGTGAAGTACTATGCAGGCTTCGTGCAGGACAACTGGAAAGTCTCTTCCAAGCTGACTGCTAACCTGGGCTTCCGATATGAGATACCCACGCCTGTGACGGAGGCGCACAATCAACAGTCGTTCATGAATCCCACGCTTCCCAATCCTGGAGCAGGGAACCTTCCTGGAGCCTACGAATTCTTAGGCACCGGGACAGGCAGAACAGGTTCCAATGGCTCACAGAATACCTTCCACAGTTCGTATGGCCCGCGCATCGGACTTGCCTATCAGGCAACTCCCAGCACAGTGGTGCGCGCAGGCTATGGAATTTACTACCAGAACCTGAAGATTGGCGGCTTTGGCGAAAATGATTCGCAAGGCTTCTTCGGGAGTTACAACTATCCCGGTTCCGCCAGTCCGCAGACCCCGGTGGTTGTGCTCTCGCAGATTACGGCTTATCCGGGACCCACACCTCCATTTATCGATCCCACGGTGATGAACAACCAGGGGCCGACGATGATTCTTTCCAAGACAGCGCGTCCCGGAACTACCCAGACCTGGACACTTGACATTGAGCAGCAACTGCCTGGAAAGTTCATGCTGGACGTGGCCTATGTGGGCGATCATGGCGATCACCTGCAGGCATTCATGCACGACCCCAATCAGGGACTGCCAGCCAACATGGCGCGCGGCAGTTGCCTCTACCAAAACATCAATGCCCAAGGAGCAGGTACACCGTGCGCGGGTCAAGCTCTTGTTCCGTCGCCGTATGCGGGATTCAGCGGCACGGTTTCTCAGGCACTGAGGCCGTTCCCGCAGTATGCAAATGCGGTGGTGGATTCTGTAACCATGTCCGATCCATTCGGCGTCTATACCTATCACGCCTTGCAGGTTAGGGCTGAAAAGCGCTTTTCGGCGGGGCTAACGTTGCTGGCAAACTATACCTGGTCGAAAACCCTGACCAATGCCGATTCAGAGTATCCGCCGCAATCAAATTGGAACGGAAATGGCAACTCAGGAGCTCTGAACACCTACAACCTGAAGGTCGAAAAGGGGCTTAGCCAGTACGACATTCCGCAACGCGTCGTTCTCAGTTACACCTATCAACTGCCTTTTGGCAAGGGCAAGCGATTTGCCAATCGGGGAGGTGTTGTAAACGCGTTTGTTGGAGGCTGGCAATTTGCCGGCGTGCAAACCTATCAGAGCGGAACGCCATTGTCGGTGAGTTCGCCGGGCTGGGACTCCGGAATCTTTGCCGGAAATCTTGGTGCCAACTCACGTCCTAACATGGTTCCTGGGCAGAATCCAAATGGTTATCACGGCGGTGGCTGGGTGTGGGGACAAAGCCGGCGATTGAACCCGGCGGCGTTCACTCTCGCACCCAACTTTACCTTTGGCGATGCACCGCGGGCACTCACGGTTCGCGAATTCGCCAGCCACGCGGAAGACTTGAGCTTCTCCAAACAAATTCCGATGTATACGGAAAGAGTGAAGACAATCTTCCGAATGGACTTCTCCAACGCGTTCAATCGACCGGGGCAATATACAGGCTTCGATACCGGGGTCGGCGACCCTAACTTCGGCATCGCGTCCGGCAGACAAAACTCTCCACGGAATATTCAAGCTAACCTTCGAGTGTCGTTCTAAAACGCTAAGATCTCCCGGACCTCTTCATCGAGGTCCGGGAGATAAGATGTATTATGCTCCGCACCCATACCCATTCCGGGCGATCTCTGCTCCTTCCCGGCGCCCTCCTGATTGTCTGCTTCCTGTCGGCCTCGAGTGGCGCGCAGCAAAGCTCGTCCTCGGTCCAGGAACACTTCCTCGCGGCACAGCAAGATCAGCAACAAGGCCTGCTCGACCAGGCGGCGCATGAGTATCAGGCTGTCCTGCGGCTTCAGCCGGGATTAGCCGAAGCTTACATAAATCTTGGGCTGATTTATTATGCTCAAGCGAAATTCGAAGAGTCGGCAGCGGCTCTGGCGATAGCCGGCAAATTAAAGCCCGGCATGCGCGGAGTAAGTCTCTGGCTTGGAATCGATTACGTGAAGTTACATCGACCGGCACAGGGCGCTGCGCTCTTGCGCGAGGCGATTCGACAGAACCCGGCAGACAAGTTAGCGCAAAGCTGGCTCGGAACGGCGCTTTGGGATGCGGGGCAGATGGATGCGGCATTGCTCCAACTGGGAAGAGCCTGCGCGCAATTTCCCGACGATCCCGATCTGCTCTTCGCGCGCGGCGAGGCCTATGGCAAGGCCGCCGTCCAGCAGACCGAGCAGTTGCTCGATGAATCCTCCGGGACAGCGCTTTCCGACCTGATCTACGGGACGACTTATGCTGGGGAGCGCGAGTGGACCAAGGCCGAAGGCCATCTTCGCCGCGCCATCGAGCGCGACCCGCGCTCACTCGACGCGCATCTGGAACTAGCTGCGGTTCTCCTTGAGCAAGCCCGTCTGCCTGCCGCGCGGGAGATGTCGGAACAAACTGTGGCTCTGGCGACGCAATCCGCTTCCGCGCTGGCCCGCGACGGAGAGTTGCTGCTCCTCATGCAGCAACCGGCGGAGGGCCTCTCGCGTATCCAGACAGCCCTCGAAATCGACCGGAGCGAGGCGCTGGATGCATTGGGGCTTCCGATAGAAGACCGCGCCGGCCGTAACGTGACAGGCAACGAGACTGGCGTCGAACTCCCACGGCTGTGTCGCGAAGCGGCGCGGAAGCTGGAGGTAGACCCAACTTACAGCCCGGCCAAAGATGTTGCTCTTGCGGCTTTATATGCGCTGGCCGGCGACGAGGACGACGCGTTGCATGCGTACCGGAGGATTGGACCTGTCCAGTCAAGCCCGAGTCCGTCCGCGAGCCGCTTTGCCAAGGCGGTGACGGCCATGCACCAGCACCGCTATGACGATGCCGAGACGTTGCTCCTGAGCTGGCTGGGAACCAATCCCCGCGACCGTATGGCGCGTTACGATCTGGCCCTGGTGCGCCACCAGATATCCATGGCGCAAGTTGCCCGCCTGATTGAGGTCGCGCCGGATTCCTATCACGTCCATCAGATGCTCGGCCAGCTCTACGTCGGTCTCACCATGGCGAATGAAGCCTCCGACGGCTTGCAGGAGGACGACAAAGCGATTGCCGAATATCTCGCCGTAGCTGCCGTGCGACCCGATCTTCCCGGCGTTCATTTCTGGCTCGGGCACCTCTACTGGAAGCACGGCGATGCGGATCATGCGCTTACGGAATTGACGCGAGAATTGGAGCTCGATCCCGGCCATCCCGAGGCCAATGGTGAGCTGGGCGCCGTTCTGGTAGCCCAAGGACATGTAGCGGATGCGATACCGCATCTCGAGTCGGCAATTCGCAGTATGCCCGATCTCTGGCCTGCCTATCTGCAACTGGGCCGGGCATACGCGATCGAAAAGAACTACGCGCGCGCCGAGGAGATGCTGAAGCGCGCGCTGACGCATGACCGGGACGGCTCCACGCACTATCAACTTGGGTTGGTCCTTCGCGCCGAGGGCAAGACCGCGCAAGCGGCTCAGGTCTTTGCCCAGGTGAAGGCCATCAAAAACGAAAAAATGGCCGCGCCTTCCGCCGATGACGCTGGTAACCAGGGAGCAAAACAATGAAATGGCGTTGGATGATTGCTTCTCCGCTTGTTTTTGTTGCTTTGGCTCTCTCGTTGAGCGCGCAGCCCACGGCATTGGACGAGGGGGTCAGGCTCTTTCGCGAAGGGCGGTTCGATCAGGCACTGGTCAAGCTCGAAGAGGCGCATCGCATTGCGCCCCGCAACGCCACCGTCGAAAACCTGCTAGGGATTACCGAGACCCGGCTCGGCCACATCAACGAGGCCTGCAACCACTATCGCAACGCAATCCGCCTCGACGCCTCGCAAGACGCGCCGCATAGGAATCTGGGCTTCAATCTGCTTAACTCAAAGGATTTTGTCCACGCGGAGCCGGAGCTGCACGAAGCATCGCGCCTGAATCCCAACGATCACTTTGCCCACTACTATCTGTTGCTGCTGGCGCTCGCCACGGGCCATGATGCCGAGGCGCTGGTGGAGGCATCTCGTGCTGGCCAGTTAGTCGACAACGATCCGGAGGCCGGCGCCGGATTGATCGAAGCGGAGATCCGCATGGGCCGTGTGGATGAGGCAACCAGCGGTATCGAGCGCTTGGAGAAAGCCAACCAACTCCCGTCCGCACGGGAGTATTCGATCGCCGTGCTTCTTAGCCAGCACGCATTCTATCCCCAGGAGGTCCACTGCTTCCGGCGAATTGCTACGCTCGATTCGTCCTGGGAAAACCGCTATAACTTGGCGCTGGCGCTACTGTACGACCGCCAGTCCGTCGAGGCATCCACGCTCCTGGCCGCCCTGCACACTGAGCGGCCCGCGCATGCGGACACACTCATGTTCCTGGGCTCGGCATTCGAGATGCAGCAAAAAATGCCCGAGGCGCTGGAAGCCTATCGAGCCGCTCTTGTGGCCGACCCCTCCAACCCGGACCGAACGCTCGATTACACGCGTCTGCTGTTGGATCTGGACCGCTACGACGAGGCGATCCAGGTTGTCCAGACTGGCATGGGGCAGACCTCCTCAACTGCGCCCCTCGAACTGCGTCTGGGCGCGGTTGAGATGATCAAGGGCAACTACGCCGCCGCGCGCGATGCCTTTCATGCGGCGCTCGCCACCGATCCCAAACTCGATGTCGCCTATGTCGGCCTGGCGCAGACCTATGCCCGCCAGGCCAACGACGTTGAGGCCATTCACATCCTTGAAGCGGCGCGCGACGAACTCCCCGGCCATTACCTGCTGGAGTATTACTTTGGCCTGTTGGCCAGTCGCTTGGGCCGCGAGCAGGAGGCAATCCTTGCGCTTGAAAAAGCAGCGCAGTTGGAGCCCAACTCCCCGGATCCATTTTATGAACTGGGTAAGCTCTACGGGGCGCAACAGAATTGGCCGCAGGCTCGGCAGGCGCTCGAGCATGTCATTGAGTTGAATCCTAAATCCTCGCCCGCCCACTACCAGTTGAGCAGGGTTTATGCGCATCTGGGCCTGAACTCCAGAGCCGAACAGGAAGCCAGGCAAACCCACACACTGGTGGATGCGCAACGCGACCAGGCACTCCGCAAGCAACGCGAGCGGGCCGCCAGTTTCCAGCCGGAGACCCCTGCAACACTTTCACACCTGCCGTGAACTGGAACCGATCCTTTTTTCTACAAAGACTACGGCTTGGAATAGAGAGTCCCAAACAATGCGAGGAACTACAGAATATGGTCTCCCGTGGACAACTGAACCGTCGCGAATTTTTTGGCCTCATGGCACTCACGACCGTGGCAACCCTGCTGCCGGAATCATTGCACGCCACTATACCAACTGAATCCGGCCTTGTTTCTCTCCAGGTGACAGGGGATGCCCAAAGTGGATATGGAGTCACGATCCTCTATCGCGGTCAAGTCATCGCACGGCATCATGCAGGTGGAGAATTCTCAGCTATCTTCCAAAACAGCGAGCGCAGCCTCGAAGATCGGACCGATGACTGGAAAGCCACCTCGTGGAGCGGAGATCAAACGCGAATCAATCTCACCGGAGAAATGCAACTCACGAACCTGCGTACAACCGTCTTTGTCGATGTCATGTACGAAGTTATGCCATCGCAAGTGGTGAAGAAGACGATTCAGTTGCGTCAAGCTGATATGTTCACGCTGCTTTACCAACTGGTCAATCGCTTGGAACCTGAAGCGGCGCCTGCAAAACTTTGGAGTTTCGACCACGCAGATTGCAAGGGCGGGGCGCTACATGAGTATTTCCCCGCAGCCGGTTTCCGCACACTCAGTGGAGTGACCGTAGGGCTGCTCACCGATTCCGGGTACCGCAATCAATGGAGCCGGATCATACGGCGAGATGGAACGCCCGTGAAACCCGCGCCGGCCAGGATTCCGGATCTGAATCTCTACTTTCTTCCCAAGGTTGCCGATCGCGCACAGCAAGGCGCATTCATCCAGCAGACATTCGGTGAGGCGACGGTCCAGTTGTCCGGAGAGGGTTCCCGTACTCCAATCGATCTCCCGGCGGCTTCCATATGGAAGAAAAACGGCGAGATCCAAGTTGAGCAGCAAGACGGAATCGTCAAGCTGTCTCCAAGGGCCAGGAAAGATTTCGTTCTTTTGCCATTCCCGGCAACGGCAGGCGATATCTATTCCGTGCATCTCAAGTATCGCTCTGCGGTTCCGATTTTGGTTCACGCGTGGGACGTGGACAATCAGTTCCAGAAACTCAACGATCTCACGCTGTTCAATGACACGGCGCCGGCCTCTCCCTCAACCTTTGCAGAGTTTCATAATTCCTTTGTTGTGCCCTCGCTGCAGGGTACAGGCGCCGCTCTCGTCTTCTCGCTTACTGATTTTGGGGAGGAAGGCGCGAACGACGATCACAGCGGCAGACTGCCCTCTATGGAAGTGAGAGATCTTGAGCTTTCCCGTGTTGCTACCCGGAGCGAACCATACCACCGACTGGAAATGGGGCATTCGCAAACCAAGACCGTCTTCATCTTTGCCAGCGATAAGATTCCCGACACAGTTCGCGGCTATCGGCTGGCCAGCCAGCTTCGCCTGGCCGAGGGTCTCGGCTTCAAAGGCGGTGAAACGGAGAAGGTGCTCTACGCAGACGTTATGATGCTGAGTTGGAATGCCCAACTGGAAGAGCTTCGTCCCATGTTGGCTCCCAGCATCTGGTATTCGGCCGCTGGTGAAATGTATATGCGCGACAGCTTTTACGCCCTCAACGGCATTCACAACCGCGAGCTGAACGAGAAGGTCTTTACCCTTTGGGCCGACAATCAGGGCACGGACGGAGCAATCAACACTCTGGTAGAACCAAACATTGCCAACCTGGAACGCAAATCCAATGACTCAACCCCGCTATGGCTGATGTGGGCGCTCCTGAATCGCCGCCGATTCAGCACTGAGCTGCAGATGGATAAAATACGGCGAGCCGCGGAATACTGTCTTGCTACTTATGATCCTAAACGCGAGGCCATTTGTACGGCTCAGTTTGTCATGGGTCAGCTCGACGTGATTCACTATTCTGAAGGTACCAGGATTCTGTGCGAAAACCAGGGAATACTTGCCGTACTGCTGAGAGTGATCCGCGAACTTCAGATCCCAGAAGTGAGCGCATCCATCTCGGAGAGCTACATTGCAAAGGCAGAAGAAGAATATCGTAGTTACTATGATGCAAGTCGCGGCTTTCTCTTCCCGGCTCGCGATGTACACGATGCAATAGGTTTTCCCGATATCTTTCCCGAGTTCCTATCACTTTGGCTCTTCAAGCGGGCAATCCTGACGGATGAAATGGTCGTCAGCCACCTCAATCACATTCCGGCGATGTTGCCGAGAAAGGACTGCCCCTATCCGGCGGAAGGCGGCACGGTGAGACCGATCTTTATCGGCTTGCCGACGGCAGGGAGAGAGTGGAGTTACTTTACCGGCAAATGGCACCCGATGGTAAGCGACTCCTACGCGGCAAGTTATGCCGACAAGGCAACTGACGGCGTTTATTGCAACGGTGGAAGCTGGATGAGGATTGAAATCTGTGGCTATGTTACAG
>ODAK010002518.1_pt1 | contig 19314 bp, 18 predicted proteins | sample 1539591 | NCBI WGS metagenome assembly ODAK01 (sample SAMEA3539303, study PRJEB22396) | soil metagenome | biome: tundra; feature: field; material: soil | place: USA | collected 2010-05 | depth 0.15 m | reverse complement strand
TTCTTGCGTCGCTTTTGTCTCGCGGCGCATCCAAATAATTGATAGCGGCGCGGACAAGCGGCAAACCGGCCCGGCCAGGTCGCGAAGCGGCAGGCATCTGTTATCGCTTTGCCCCGTATTTTGCGGTGGCGAAGCCGTGTCAGACTGTGGTAATCTATTGATCTCTGTGAGGATGCGCGCCACCCTGCCCCAAAAATGAGCTGCGGCTCGCGGGCGACCCAGGCGAAACCTGACGCGCTGCCATCCTGTTCCGAGCAACTACCTGAACCGCTCATTTATGCGGGTATCCGCAGGTTCGTTTGCACGTGCTGGAAGATTTCTATCTGGAAATCTTTTTTTTGCGCGGCGCTTCGGACCACGCATCGTTGTGCGAAACAGCGCTGAATCTGTTTTGCCGAGGAGAGTAGGAATACATTGGCGACTGAAGACAAGTTTGAACACGAGATCGAAGGCCTGATCGAAGTTGGCAAAGAGAAGGGCTATCTCACTTACGGCGATGTGAACGACATGCTGCCGGAGGAGATTGGTTCGGCCGACGACCTGGACGACCTGATTACAACCATTGGCACCCAGGGCATTGACCTGCTGGATGGGCCGAAGTTTCCCGGCGACAAGGACTTCGAGTTGGAAGAGGGCGAAGACGTCGAACTCGACTTGACGCCCGGCACGCTGGAGAAGACCAATGACCCGGTGAGGATGTACCTGCGCGAAATGGGCACCGTACCGCTGCTGACCCGCGAAGGCGAGGTCGAGATCGCCAAGCGCATTGAGCGCGGGCAACTGCGCGTGCTGAAGGCCATTTCGCGGTCACCGATTGTTATTCGTGAGATTGTGGCGCTGGGCGAGGATCTGAAGCGCGGCGTTCGCAACGTGAAGGAAGTGGTGATCTTCGACGAGGAAGAACTCACCGAAGATGTGGTGCAGGCCCGGGTCAAGTCCACCGTGGGCCGTATTGACACTCTGGTTAAGTACCAGAAGAAGATTTTAGTGCTGGAGGAAAAACTGGCGGCGCCTCCAACGGCCGTTAGCAAGGTAAAGGCTCGCGATGCCCGCCACGGGCGCTGGCTGATCGCCCGGGAAAAAGTACTGATTTCACGGATTGTGCGCGAATTGAAGTACACGGCGATGGAGCGCAAGCGGCTGCTGGACAAGGTCAACAAGACAGTTGACACCATGCGCACGCTGGAGCGGCAGATTCGCTCGCTGGATCAGAAGTTCGACGCCAGCAAGAGCGAGGAACTGAAGAAGGAATACCGGCGGCAACAAAAGAACTGCAAGGCCGACCTGGAAAAGATTGAAGGCGACGCGGGCGTTTCCATCATCGAGCTCAAGCGCACGCAGCGCGAGATGATCCAGGGCGACATGGACGCCGAGCAAGCCAAGCGGGAGCTGATTGAAGCTAACCTGCGGCTGGTGGTTTCGATCGCCAAGAAATATACCAACCGCGGATTGCAATTTCTTGATCTGATTCAAGAAGGCAACATCGGCTTGATGAAGGCAGTGGACAAGTTCGAATACCGGCGCGGCTACAAGTTTTCGACTTATGCAACCTGGTGGATACGCCAGGCCATCACACGGGCTATCGCGGACCAGGCGCGGACGATCCGCATTCCGGTTCACATGATCGAGACCATCAACAAGCTGATCCGCACCAGCCGGCAGTTGGTACAGGAGCTGGGCCGTGAGCCATCGAGCGAGGAAATTGCGCGACGCATGGATATTCCCGTGGCCAAGGTGCGCAAAGTGCTCAAGATTGCGCAGGAGCCTATCTCGCTGGAGACGCCGATCGGCGAGGAGGAAGACTCGCACCTGGGCGACTTCATCGAGGACCGGCAGGCGGTGTCGCCTTCAGAAGCGGTGATCAGCGTGAACCTGAAGGAGTACACATCGCAGGTGCTGCGCACGCTAACGCCGCGAGAAGAACGCGTGATCAAAATGCGCTTCGGCTTGGAAGACGGCTCGGAGCACACGCTGGAAGAGGTGGGTCAGAGCTTCCAGGTAACGCGAGAGCGCATCCGCCAAATCGAAGCCAAGGCGCTGCGCAAGCTTCGGCATCCATCACGGTCGAGGAAATTGAAGGCGTTTGTCGAAGGCGCGAAAGAGATGTAGTCCGGCAGCAAGCAGCCGACAAGAGCCGCAGCTTTGGAAGGAGCTGCGGCTCTTTTGTGTTTAGTCTCCCACCGAGGTTGCCGACCCACGGGGGATGAAACGGGTACCCCGCGCTTTGTCTTTGTTTTGTTGAACTTGCATTTCTTGTTTCTTATCAGAGATGGAATAATGCCGCTCATGGCTGTATATATTAAAATATATACAACTACATATCGAACTGCATAGAAAGACGAGTATACTATCCTTGAGTATTTTCCTGGCAGGGCACAATTTACATTCCGGAATTTGCAATTCGGAGGTCGGTCTTGAAAGCATCTGCAAAATCGAATCGCGCGACGGCCACGCACATGGATAGAAATGCCGGTTCCCTTGCCAAGAGCGCCCAGAGGAGCGGAACACTCCGCGCTCGAAAGGAACGTGTGCTGATTGAGTTTCCGGGAGATTTGCTCAAGCGCGCCGATGAAGCAGCCCGTAAATTGGACAAGAACCGGAGCGAACTGATCCGAACCGCCGTCGAGCAGCTTCTGAATGAGATGGAAACGAAGCGCTTTGAGCGGGAACTGGCTGCGGCCTACGCGGCAAATGCCCAGATGAACCTGGAGATTGCCGAAGAGTTCGCCCACGTTGACCGAGAGGGATTCTGATGGCGGGCAAGCCCTTTCGCGGAATGGTGGTCGAGGTCTCGCTTGACCCCGTTGTGGGCCACGAACAGGGCAAATCGCGGCCATGCGTGGTGGTGCAGAACGATATTGGCAACCGCTTTTCCTCGACAACAATCATTGTGCCGCTTACCGACGCAGCCCACGTCAGAACTTCGTCTCCGATCTATGTTCCGGTCAAGCAGGGCGACGGCGGAACGACCAAGGATAGCTATATTCTTTGCGATCAGATCCGCACCGTCGATCAGCGGAGGTTTCGCAGTGTCTACGGAACTCTCTCGGCTGAAACCATGGCCAGTGTGGATTCGGCCCTTCTGGTCAGCCTTGGGTTGCCAGGGGCATCGCCGAGGCTGTGACCAGCGTGAATTGGAAAAGACACTCTCTCGCCGATTACGGCGATTGGATCAGACTTCCGAGGGTTCGATGAGACGATTTATCGCAGTGTCTCTGTGCCTGCTTGCTTTTCTCATGCCATCGAACGCGGCGCTTGACGGGGGGTTGAAGGTTGAGCCCGTGAAGCAACTGCGCAAAGGCGTGGATGCCTGGCCGCTGATTGTGAATCCGGGTAACGCGGCAGAGCAACGTGTGAATGCAACTTTGACGCGGCTGAACCTGCGGCTGACGCAAGCCTTGCATAATTGCGATGCTGGCGCCCTTGAATCCATAAAGCAAACGGGCGACGCTGCCGGGCCTCGTGACAAAGTCTCGGAAGATTGGTCACGCAAGGTTGTTGTAACCATGCAGGGACCGCGCTTCCTGAGCCTGGTGGCGACCGACGAGTATGTCAACTGCGGAGGAGCGCATCCGGACAGCGACACAATGACAATGGTCTTCGACATGACCACTGGGACGCCTGTGAGTTGGCCCGCAATGGTGACAAAATCCGCAGGGGCCGCCGCAATATTGGGTGCGGTTTCCGACGGCAGCAAAGTGGGAGCGCTGGTGCTGCCTGCGCTGGCCAAGATCAACCTCGCCGCAGCCAATGAGGATTGCAGAGATGCGTTCCAGGACCCGCAGCCGTTTCAACTGTGGCCGGACGCAAAGAACGGCGCATTGGTGGCGCAGGCCTTCGATTTGCCGCACGTCGTCGCGGCGTGCGCAATCGAGATTCCGTTATCGATGGCGCAGGCACGCGCGCTTGGATTCGACGAGGGCTTGCTCGGCGCCATCGAGCAGGCGCACCGCGAGTCAGGGCAGTCGCATTAACGGCCTGTCGCCGATGAGCGGCCTTTTGGGGCTGACCCGCTTCGCCCCTCCTGATATCATTTGCAGAAAATTATCTGCCGTTGATGCATACTGGGGAGGCATGGAGTGTGTTTCAGGGGCAAGAAAACGAGTGAAAAAACTGTACCCCCACCCCCCTCCTTTTTTGCTCGCTTTTTCATCCCGGCATCTCTAGTAAACCGCTTAGGATGAATGATTTACAATTCTAACCTATTAATCAACTGGTAACACCAAACCTTCGATTTGGCGCACTTTCGAGCCAATCTCATACGATTGCTCTGCTCCGCGAGTTCTTTGCCACGCCGAAACCTTAAGCGACTAAAGACGCCGATTTCTCCACCTCGGCCCAATCGTCGTCGCTGAGTTTCAGACCGGCAGCCGCGATATTTTCCTCAAGATGCGCCACCTTCGACGTGCCCGGTATGGGCAGCATCACCGGCGAGCGATGCAGCAGCCAGGCCAGCGAAAGCTGAGCCACAGAGGCTGAATGGCGGGCGGCAAGCCTGGCCAGCGCCTGCGCCGAGGGGTGGTCGGGCTTGAGCAGCTTTCCGCCGGCATTGGGATACCAGGGCAGGAAACCGATGCCCTGCTGTTCGCACCAGGTGAGTGTTTCCTCATGGCGGCGGTCGGCCAAACTGTATCGATTCTGGACAGTGACAACCGGGACAATCCTCTGCGCTTCCTGGATTTCAGCGGGAGTAACTTCGCTGAGGCCAATGTGACGGATCTTGCCCTGGATCTGCATTTGGCGAAGTGCGCCGAGCGACTCTTCCAGCGGGGTGCGGGGGTCGATCCGATGAAGCTGGTAAAGTTCGATGCGCTCCAGTTTGAGGCGGCGCAGGCTCATCTCCACACATTGAATTAAGTAGCCGACGCGGCCTACGTATTCGGTTTTCGCGGGGCCCTGTCGGGTGATGCCGCCCTTGGTGGCAATGACCAGGCCGGGCGGATAGGGGTGAAGTGCCTCTGCAATCAGGCGCTCGGCGATCTCCGGGCCGTAGGCGTCGGCGGTGTCGATGAGAGTGACGCCGAGTTCCACGGCGCGACGGAGGACCCGTCGGGCTTCGGCGGGGTCGGGGGGCTCGCCCCAGGCGCCTTCGCCCACCAGGCGCATGGTTCCGTACCCGAGGCGGTTGACAGGCAGGTCGCCGCCGATGAGGAAAGTGCCGCTGGCGGCCGCGGAAGGTGTGGGTTCGTTCATGCTGGATTGATGCTAGCGCACGAGCGGCACCCGTGAGCGATGTGGAACCGCAGATATCGGAAATGCGTATATTGTTGGCAGAGCAAGGAGAGCGAGCCATGAGCACCGTCCCGTATCCCAACCCGCAAGCTATCTTTTATCAGCACTATGAATCGGTGCGCCGCGACGAGGTTGTGGGCATCCTGCTGGCTCTGTTTTTGGGCACCTTCGGCATTCACCATTTTTATCTGCGCCGGACTGGGCTGGGAATTCTCTACTGTTGCTTCTTCTGGACCGGAATCACGGCATTCCTCGGCTTCATTGAGTGCTTTTTCATGCCGGGACGTGTGCGGGAGTTCAATGCGATCCAGGCGGCGGGAATTGCGGCTGCGCTGGGCATCTCGATGCCGGGATGGGGCTGGCCACCGGTGAATGTGCAGGTCAATATGCCGCCGGCGCCGCAGTATAACGGGCTCGTGGCCTGCGGGCGCTGCCGCCAGACGAACCAGCCAAGTGCAAAGTTTTGCGGGGGATGCGGGGCTCCACTCGCATAGATTTTCGCGGGCGTAACCGCCGACAGGATGCATTCAAACCAGTTTGCATCCCTTCGGCGGTTAAGCTCGCGATAGTTTTGGCGCGACTTACTGCGTGGATTGGCTTCCTGAAGGCGGGTTTGAAGCCGAGTCGCCCAGCCGGGTTACGTGGACACTGGCGGTAGTCTCGGGAATTGTGCCGTCATTCACCTGCACCTCGGTAGGCTTGCCCTGAATGAGAATGCGCTGGACGGCCTTGCCACGCGCCGGCACCATAACCCTCTGGGTCGCGGAATTGGATTCAGATCGAACTGTCACGGGCACTTCCACAGAGACATATCCGCCATTGGCAACGTTCACGGCAACGAGCCAGTTTCCTGCCGACGCTGCACTGGAAAAGGCGCTTTCAATGCTTATGTCCGGCAGGCCCTTGTCACCTTCCACCCAGTCCGCGAAGAAACGGGAGAGATCGCGGCGGGTCCCAGCCTGTTCGAGCAGCGTTTCAAACGAGCTGCGACCCGCATCTTTGCCAAAATCCTGGCTGGGATCGTAGGCGCGGAGGGCCGCGGAAAGAGTAGGATCGCCGGCTACATCCCGCAGCATCCACAGAACATAGGTGGCCTTGGTACGAAAATAGACAGGTGAAATAGCTGCGGCCAGAGGCTGGCCCGGGCTTTGAGCGGGGGTTTCCGGCTCGGCCAGCGCCAAAGCAGCGCGTCCGGACTCCAGCGCGCTCAGGGCCTGGCTGCGGCCGCTGTGCTTTTCGACCCAAAGGGTACCCATAAAGTGGGCCACGCCCTCGCTGAGCCATGCGCGGGGAGACTGCATCCATGCGTGCGTCAGCGCGTGGGCCAGAATGCCGTCCAACTGCTCGGGACTGGCCATGCGAATGGTGGTGGCGAGGAGGGCGCCGGTTTCAAAGGGCGCATCCTGCGGATCAGGCAGGTCCAGTAGCGTGAGTTGGGAGCGGGGCCGCTGTCCCAACCAGCCCTGCAGGAAGGGCGTCACGTCGGAAGCGGCAGTTGCCCATGAGGCGACGGCAGGTTCGTCTTCCGGGAGGGCCCAAACGGTAGCGTTGGGGGCGGTATGCGGCATGCGGACGGCCACGAACAGGCTGGGTGATTCAAACCCAAGCGTCGCGCCGCCCGAATCGGCGGTGGCCACGCCCGACACTTCAAGACCGGAACCAGCAGCGTCCGTGACTGTGAGGGGCGCGGGGTGGCCGTTAATGAGGGCAACGGTAGGTGTGTTGCCCTGCGGGAACTCGACGGTGAGCCGCAACCGGAAGCGCGCTCCGGCGATGCGCAGTTTGTGCTCACCAATTTCATCGAAAAGCCGCGCGCCGTCGCCAAGGATGACGGGGACAGCCGAGGCCGGATACCAGACTACGTTGCCAAACCCGCGCAGGCCGGTAAAGGGCACGCCGATCCCGTCCCAATCCGAATGCAGCGCTGCATCCTGGGGCGTTCCAATTGCGATAAGCCGCTGGGCCGAGGGAGCGATTGCGCCGGAGTAGGCTACGTCGAACTGGATGATCTGACCAGGTGCGAGCGGTTGAACGAGCGGGACGGCGGCTTCGTGCAACTGGCCGGTGTGGTCGGCGTCGGAGTTGAGGGTGGCGACGGGGAAGGTGACGTCTTTTCCGTTCTGGCGAATTCGCTCCCAGTTGAGTGAGGACGAGATTTGCAGCGGGACGCGGCTGAGTGGGATTTTGCCATCATTGCGCACCGTGACGAGGGCGCGGACGGCGATTTGCTGTGCAGCGGAACGCAGCCGGACGTCCATGTCAAAATCTGTAAAAGTGACCGCTTGGCGATCGGCGTCAACGGCGGAGGGCTGAGCGGCTATCGGGATCTGCGGCGTGGGCGCCGACTGGCCCGGCTCATCTGTCGAGCGCGAAAAGATGACCTGGCCGTTCGATTGCGGACTCTGCGGGGTTGCCGGCGCTGTTTCATTCTGGGCGGGCGGTTGAAACGTCAGTTTTTGCGCCGAGCCAGGGAACGCCGCGATGGAGATTAAAGATGCGGTGGTTGCCACGATCCGCATAATGAAGAACTTCATGAGCCCAGGCCTTTCTGTTTTTTAGGTTTAGACGCAGCCTGCGCCCTGGGGATATCGGCGGTGGCTTTGCCGGCAGCACGGCGGCGTTGGCGGAAGGCTTCATAGAGGACGACAGCGCCAGCCGCGGAGACGTTGAGCGAGCTGACGCCACCGGCCATGGGAATTCGCAGCAAGTGGTCGCAGGTGCGCCGGACCAGATCGTGCAAACCTGCCCCCTCGCGACCCATCACGAGCACGCAATCGCCGGTAAGGTCGAACTGATCGTAATCGGAGGTTCCTCGCTCGTCCAGCCCGATGATCCACAGATTGTGCTCTTTAAGCTCTTCAAGCGCCCGCACCAGGTTGACCACGCGGGCAATGCGCAGGTGCTCTGCCGCGCCTGCGCTGGCTTTTACGGCCACCCGACTCAGGGGCGCGGAACGCCGCTCGGTCAACACGATGCCGTCCACACCGGCGCCATCCGCCACGCGCAACAATGCGCCCAGGTTTTGCGGGTCCTCAACACCATCCAAGGCCAGCAGCAGCCGGGCCGCCCCAGGGAATGCGGGGGCTGGCTCGAACAAGTCCTCGATGGAAAGAGACTCCTGGGGGCGAACCATGGCGACCACGCCTTGGTGACCTGCGGTTTGCGCGAGGATCGTCAACTGGTCACGCGCTTCCTGGCGAACACGGACACCAGCCTGGCGGCATACGGCTACGAGCCGCTCCAGACGTTCATCGTGCCGTTCGCGAGCCACCAGAACGTGGTCAAAGCGCCTCCGGCCGGCCTTGAGCGCCTCCTCAACCGGATGCAACCCGTAGAGAACTTCCATATTGGCTAGTTTAGACCTTGCTCCGTGGGGTAAAACGCCGGTTCGACAGCGCGTGACGCGACAACTATACTTTCGTGCGAGAGAGAGGGTCGTTTATTCATGCAAGATAATGAACTCCTAAATATCCCTTCATCCATTCCTCGTCGAAGCATCCTTAAATCCATCGTCGGCATTGCAGCCACAGGCGCGCTGCGCTCGCCACTAAAAGGCGAACCATTGTTGAAGGCGAAAACACAACCCGCGAGCGAGTTAGCTAACTCGATAGGCGAAATAAGCCGCGCACCTTCCGGGTTGGCGGCTTACGAGCTTTGTGAATTCAAGATCCCGTTACAACCGGAAGGATTAGAGAAACTGAATCCGTATCGTGCGACGGAGATGGCGTTGGACGCAGAGATTACTCTCCCCTCGGGCAAGAAAATGCGCGTGCCGGGTTTCTTTACCCAGGATTATGTTGTGCGCGATTCCCGCGGCATACCCACGAAAGGCACAAAAGGTTGGCGGGTTCGATTCTCCGGACGTGAGGCTGGTGCTTACAACGGCAAAGTGGAGCTTCGAGTCAAAGGGAAGTTAGTCGCTTCGCGTGAACTGCCACCATTCACACTGGCGGAGTCTCATAACCACGGCATGATTCGCATTAGCCGGAGTTCGCCTCGTTATTTGGAATTTGACGATGGCGCAGGCTATTTCCCCATTGGACAGGACGTGAGTTGGACAACCGATGTAACTGCAACCGAGCCGGGAGTTACTATCTCCGCTCCGATGCTTCCGTGGGACAAGGCATTCCTGCGGTGGTTCGGCCGCATGGGCGAAAACGGCGCTAACTGGGCGCGAGTCTTCACCAAGCCTAATTTCTATATGGAATCCGGAGAGCCTTGGGCGTGGGAACTTGAGAATGCCGCACGATTGGACAAGGTTCTGGAGTTAGCCAGACAGAACGGCATACATATTTGTCTCTGCTTCAATGCCGAGAGAAGCGACGAAGGCACATGTTACAAAGGTTCCATGGATCTGATGCGTAATTCAAACACCGCGTGGGGGAGGCTGTTGAGTTCACAGGAGCTTGGCTTCGAACAGTTCTTCACGAATGCTTTGTGCCAGGAAATGTACCGGGACAAAATACGGTATGTGGTGGGTCGATGGGGTTACTCCTCCAATATCTTCTCCTGGGAGTTATGGAACGAGCGTGAGACCATTTCGAGCCAGGAGGGCGTGGGGCAATGGTTCCGCGATATGACGACTTATCTGCGATCCGTCGATCCTTGGAACCACCTGATAAAGTCCAGCGCTCATAAGCCATGGTCGCCAGAGTACTGGGGCAAGGACAATGGCGATCTTAACGACGTTCATCCTTACTTTGGCTGGTCGGGCGAGGAGGGGCCGAAGAACCTCGGCGCATTTATTCCTGAATTCGCATCCGGTGTTTATGCCACGGGCCGGCCCTTCCTGGTAGGCGAAGCCGGGATTGCTCGCGCGGTGAGCACCAGGTATGGATCGGGGAGCGAGTTAGCCGACAAGGATGTTGCCTGCTTCCATTTGCACGAGGTCTTGTGGGGCGGTCTGTTCAGTGGCGCTGTAGGCACCGGCATGTTGTGGTATTGGGACGAACATACTGACCTGCACGATGCTTATTTTCGTTTCCGGGCGATAGCCAACTTCGTAGCGGATATCAAGTTCAACCATGAGAGTTTTACCCGTGGCGAAACGGTCGCTGTATCGACTGATGAATTGCGCATCCTGGAGTTGACAGGCAAGCAAACGCACTTGATTTGGCTTCGCCATCGCGACTTGAGCTGGTACGGATTGGCTGTGGAAAAGAAGGTGCTGCAGCCTGTGGGGCCGTCGAGCTTGACCTTGACCGGATTGGAGCCGGGATCGTATCGAGTGGAGTATTGGAGCCCGGAGGAAGGGAAACTGCTGCGAAGTGAGGAACTCGCGGCCAAGGGGACGGTGCTTGAGATTTCGTTGCCGGAAATCCACAGCGAGTTAGCCCTGAAAGTCAGTCCCCTAAGTCATCGGGTTGCGTAGCGTTGTTTCGAGTTATAGCGTGGTATAACATCCAGGCATTAGTCGGGGAAAAAAGGACAGGATGAAGTGGAAGACAGTAACCAGCATAAGGCACAGGCGGCGATTCATCGTCGCAGCGTTCTGAAATCCATCGCCGGATTCGCCGCGGCAAGCGCCTTGAACCCGTCACTCACGGGGCTCGCACAGCCCCAGCCTGGGGTCAAATCGATTAACCCTAAATGGTATGGCTTCAATCTGCTGGAGTACTTCTCGTCGGACAAAGACTGGATGCAGCACTTCCCATATAACGGTGACGGCCAGTTCAGGGAGGACGACTTCCGCTGGATGCGGGATTGGGGCTTCAATTGGGCCCGCCTGCCGATGGATTACCGCCTATGGACGGACGCCGCTGACCTGCTGAAGATTCGAGAGAAAGATGTTGAGCCCATCGATCGCGTCATCAAACTGGGCGAGAAATATGGCGTGCATATCAACATCTGCCTGTGCCGCGCGCCCGGGGAATGGATTCAGGACGACGCGGTCGCGAGCGTTACCGGAATTCGCCAGGAGCCGGAGAAGACCAGCGTCTATACCGATGCGCACACGCTGGATGCATTTGTTCATCAATGGGCCTACTTCGCCGAACGCTACAAAGGCATCCCGAGCAAGAGCCTCAGCTTCAATCTTGTCAACGAGCCGTTGGAAAGAAACGTGGATCACGAGACCGGGCTGAAGGATTACGCGCGGATTGCAAGGACTTCCATCGAGGCGATCAGGGGCAAAGATCCCGACCGTCTCATCGTTTCCGATGGCTACCAGGTTGGAAGGGAGCCGGTTGCCGAGTTATACGACACCAAAGTCGTGCAGAGCTGTCATGACTACAATCCAATGGAAGTTACGCACCCGCATGCTCCCTGGGTTCGGCCTTTGAGCGACAATTTCCCTATTCCGCCCACGTGGCCGCTGAAAGACAGCAAGGGGCAAGTGATTGCGGACAAGCAGACCAAGCGAGCGGCAGCGAGCCCCTGGGCAGAACCGGCCAAGCACGGCGTTCCCATCCATTTTGGAGAGATGGGATGCTACAACCACACTCCTCCGGAGGTGGTGTATGCATGGTTCAACGACACGCTGGATGTGGTGAACGAATTGCGCTCTGGGTGGGCGCTTTGGAATTTCAGGGGAAGCTTCGGGATTCTTGATTCGGGACGGGCAGGCACAAAATACACCGACTGGCACGGGCACAAACTCGATATCAATTTGCTCAATCTGCTGAAGAGCAAGATGAGGGGCTGAATATCCTATGACTCGTCCTGTGCGGAAGTCCTTCACCGCTGTGCTTGAGCCGGACTTGACGCGGCTGCGCTGGACGATCGCACGGGTTCCATTCGATGTGGCAAAAGCATGGCCTGAGCGGCTGGGTTTGCGGGGGCGCGGCGAGATTGAGGGATTCAGCTTTCGAACTTCCCTGTTTCCCGATCCGCGGGGCGAAGGGCACACTCTGCTGGTAAACAAGCGGCGGCAGGCGGCGGCAAAAGCCAAGGTCGGCTCGAAAGTGCGGATCGGCCTCGAACCGGACATGGAAGAGCGCGCGGCCAAGGTGCCGCCGGAGTTGGCCCTGGCGCTGAAGGAAGACCGGCGGCTGCCCAAGATGTTCGACGGGCTAAGCTACTCCATGCGCAAGGCGTTTGGCGACTGGGTGAACCAGGCCAAGAGCGCTGAGGCTCGACGGGGGCGCGGAGAGCGAATGGCGGAACGCCTGCTGCTGGCGCTCGAGGGCGAGAAGGAGTTGCCGCCGATTCTGCAAGGCAGCATTTGTTCGCCAGCCGTTGGCGCGAAAAGGTGGGAAGCCATGACGCCCGTGCAAAGGCGGAATCACCTGCTGGGGATTTTTTATTATCAAAGCGTCGAGGCCAGGGAACGCCGCCCCGCCAAAGCGGTGGAAGAGGCCGTGAGGGTGGCAACGAGAGGGACCAGCGCATAATGCAACTCCCTCTTTTAGATACGATAGGCAGGGTTTTTCAAGCTAAATCCATTTTTCAGAGGCTTGGCGGGCAATTGTGGCGTCTAATTGAATGAGATGAGTGTAGCTGCGTCCATTCGCCCCCTTTTCGTCCGAGGTTCCGTCACAGCAGTTGATGAACAAGTGCGGGAGGAGAACCTCGCCGTATCCGCAGGGCTCAAGCGCCAGGATGCCGGCCTGCTGGACGAGCTGATCGTTCGCTATCAGCACCGGTTGTTGCGCTATCTGCTTTATTTGACCAGCAACCGCGAGATGGCCGAGGACCTCTTCCAAGAGGTCTGGATGCGGGTTCTGGTGCGCGGCGCCCAGTTCAACGGCGCGTCGCGGTTCGATACTTGGCTGTTTACCATCGCCCGCAACCTGGTGATCGACCAGCGGCGCAAAAGGACGATGTCCAGCCTGGATGAGCTCTTTGACGGTGGCAACGACGATGACCGTCCCATGAGCTTCGAGGTTGCCGACAACGATCCGACTCCTTTCGACCGCTTTTCAAATCTCGAGGATCGGGAGCGGATTGCCGGCGCTTTGATGGAGTTGGACACCCTCTACCGCGAAGTGCTGGTGCTTCGTTTTCACGAGGAGTTGTCATTGGACGAGATCGCCAAGGTGACACGGGCACCCCTATCAACGGTGAAATCGAGACTCTACCGGGGCATGGCCGCTCTGAAGCCAAAGCTCGAGCGCAACCGTGTGCGGTGGCAGGAGTCGGTGTGACCACCAGCGGCAGGGCTGGCGACGAGAGAGTCCAACCCAACAGAGACGATCTGGTCTCGGCTCTTGCGGGGCACCAGGCCAACCGTGAATGCGCCGTGGCCCATCGCACGCGCCGCGTGGTGATGGCCTCGCTGGGAGTAATGCGGGAGCAGAAGGCCGGACGAAGGCGGGTCCGATCCGTGGCGCTGGCTTCCCTGCTGCTCGTGGTCCTGGCCGTGGGCCCCCTGGTTGGATGGGCAATCGACAACCTGATTGCCCAGGAACACCCGGGCGACGTAACCAGTCAACTGGTTCTGTGGGTGTGCATTCTTTGCCCGGCACTGGTTGGGGCGGCGCTGGTTGCCGGCTGGGCGCGAAACAGATTCTAACTACCGCCCCCGAATCCCCATTCAGAATCGCAACTGAAGCGTCAATCGCGCAACTTCCCCATTCTCTCCGCCGTCCATCTTGTAGGGAATAAGTTAAGCTGATTCTCGAATTCGAGAACCGTTGTGACTTATCCGGCAAAAGGGCCCCAGAAGCAAGGGAAAGCAAATGCGTACTCCACAATCTATTTCCGCCAATGAAGACACCCGGCTGGTCCCGCTTTGGTCGATCATTGCTGCAGCCATCGTTTTCGTATTGATCGAATACTATTTCTGGATTATTTTCCCCGAGCAGCAACACCATGTGCCGCCGCTCGGCCTGCGCATCTACCTCAATCTCTCCTGGGGAGTGGTGGCCGCGCTCTACTTCCTCATGGTTGGCTACGTGAGCAAGGACGCGCCGCGACGGGGCATGAGCTCGCGATTCTGGATGCTGATTTGCTTTGTCATGCCGGGGGGCATTGGCGCGGTGCTTTACTTCCTTCTGCGTCAGCCTGAGGTTTCGCGGTGCCCGGCATGCGCCACACACATACAAGGCGACTTCCATTTCTGCCCGCAGTGCAATTACCAACTCGCGGCCAGTTGCGGAAACTGCTTCCGCACGGTGCGCGCTTCAGACCAGTTCTGTACCCGCTGTGGTCATGAACTTTCCGGCGATCAAATGCCCGCGCGGCTGCGGGTCCTGAGTGAGTAGGGCGCCGTTGGAGCGACCTTACCGCTGGCTTTGTTATCCAGACAAGGACGCTGCAAGGAATGTGTCATCAAACTTCCTACCCGCATTGACCCCGCGGGCCTCGCTTCCTACAATCAAGCTTCGGTTCGAATGACCATCTCAGCCCTCATTATCGACGACGAACAACTGGCCCGCGAGGAACTGAAGTATCTGCTGGATTCGTTGGGCGATGTGGATGTAGTGGCGCAAGGCACCAACGGCATCGAAGCCGTGGGTTTGATCGAGGAACATCATCCTGACGTGGTCTTTCTGGATGTGCAGATGCCGGGACTGGATGGCTTTGCGGTAATCCAACGGCTGCTGGACCGAAACAAGCCGAAAGCCGGCATGTCTGCGGGTAAAGAGCCCGAGCCGATGCCGCAGATTGTTTTTGCCACCGCGTATGACCAGTATGCTGTGCGCGCCTTTGACGTGAACGCTGTCGACTACCTGTTGAAGCCCTTTGACCGCACGCGTGTGCAGCAGGCCGTGGAGCGGGTGAAAGGCCGCATGGCCGGAAATGGGGGCGACGGGCCGGCGAGTGTACTGCCCGAGTCGCAAATCGACGCACTGCTGCGGCTGCTCAATCGCCCCAACGGCGTCTCGCGGGCGGCTCAGACAAATAAACTAATCGTCCAGGCACAGAGCCGGCTGCTCCTTGTTGACCAGGCCGACATCTGTTACGCGGCCATTGAAGAAGGCGTGATTCGCGTGGCCACGCAGAATTTTGAAGGCCATTCCAAGTGCCGGACACTCGAAGAACTGCTCGACCTGTTGGATCCGGCGGTGTTTTGGCGCGCCCATCGCGGTTTTGTGGTCAACATCAACCACATCCGCGAAGTGGTGCCGTGGTTCAAGTCCAGCTACCAGTTGCGCATGAACGACAAGCGGCAAACCGAGATCCCGGTGAGCCGCGCGCAGACCAAGCGGCTGCGGGAGTTGTTTAATCTGTAGTCAGAGTCCCTCGTGGTTTAATCGTAGCGCTCGAAGATAATCTGCTTGCGATGCCACCCAAATCCTGCCAGCCGCTCGCGAACCCCTGAAACCATGTCGTTCAGGCCGCAAATATACGCGTAAATGTCGAATCGCAGGTCGGCCGCCGGGATGGATGGATCGATTGCCGGCTGCGGAATCTGTAGGCCCAGCCGTGCGGCGCGCTTCTCGATTATGCGGGCCACGTGGTCCTGCACATAGCCGCGCAACCCGGTCCAGTTCTCCAGAGCCCGGCTCAGGGTGGGCAGGTAGTGGAAGTTCGAGTGGCGCGCGGCTAGCGCCTCGAACTCCTCGTGGTAGTAAAGGTCGCTTTCGTGACGAGTGCCGTAAACCAGCCAGATATCCTTCCCGTCGCTACGGTCGGGACCGTCGGCCGGAAACAGCCATTGCGTAAAGCCGCGCATGGGCGCGACGCCCGTGCCGGTGGCCACCAGGATCGAATCGGTGATTGGCTGTTGAAGGATGAAGTGGCCGTGGGGACCGTGCACCTGAATCGTAGATCCGATAGGCAGGTCGGGCAAATCGGCCAAGTGGTTGGAGAAGAAGCCCTCCTCCACGCGGTTGACGCAGAAATCGATGCGGTTGCCTCTCGACGCCGAAGCGATCGAATAGGCCCGGGTCTGCATCTTGCCCTTCGCGTCCTCGGCCACGGCAGAGACAAATTGGCCGGCGGTGAATGGGAAGGACTCAAGCTGGTCGAGGACAAACTCGAAGTGATAACACTGGGCTGGTTCGGAGATGCAATCTTTCTTATCAAGACGGGCGGTGTAGATCTCACGTGCCAAGGCAGTTCTCGCTGGGGAAAAGTTGAGCCCGGTGAGGGGCTATAGGGAGTATCGCCACAGGAAGGCCAAAGTGGCAAGTGCGGCGATGAAAATTAGTCAAGATTTGCTGGAGCGGCGGCTCATGCATGAGCAATATCGCTCTGCTTCAGATGGTTCTTGCGACTAACTCCAAAATGGACAATTAGGCCCTGCGCACCTTGCATCACACAAGTTAGATCGGTGCGGGCGGACTGGTTCCTGGGACAAGTCGCTGGGGCCATTGATAAATGACGAAAACGTCACGCAAATTACCGATTACGCTGGGTAAGCGGCAGCGTCCATGAAATACCGGATACTGATGCCAAGGTCCGGGGATCGAGATCGAATGCTTGCCTCCATATTGCCTTGCGGGATAAATAATCGAGGAGATTGCTTGTTATTCCATATTTATGCCCTAGCAAGTTTGGAGCAGTTTCGTATTATGTGCGACGGGATCCCGGACAATAAATTATGCGTTTCTTCACCCGCATTTAAGGCGTTGCGCAGAATGGCACGGCGGAAAAGAGGACTCACTCTAACCGCCCGATGTTGTATGGCCATGATAGCTCTTGCCGGTTGCGCGCCGTTGAACTTATTCGCACAACAAGAGCTTGTCACACTGACATCCACGACACCGGCGACAGATCATGAGTTGCCTGACGCACCAGGGCTTGGAACGCCCGCGGATGGGAGCGCGGTCGAAATAAACCTTGCGCCGGCCCCAGGGACGATCGCAGGCACGGTTCTGGACCCAAATGGATCGGTCGTCGAAGACGCACGAGTGGTGCTTACCAATCGGAGTGGACGCGAATTGGGTGTGCAGCCGTCGGGAAGCAACGGAGAGTTCACATTCCCAGAGTTACCCGCGGGCACATACAAATTGACGGTGACAGGGCAGGGGATGGGTAAATATGTATCGCCCGAGATCCTTGTCCACGCCAGCGAGATGCGCTTCGTTGCCGGCGTCGTGCTGCCGGTTTCCGCAACCACCACCGATATAAGGGTCAGCGGAAACCGGGAAGAATTGGCCCAGGAACAGGTCCAAATCGCCGTGGAGCAGCGGGTTCTCGGCGTCTTCCCAAACTTCTATAGCTCCTACAACTGGGATGCGCCACCCATGGGCGCGAAGCAGAAGTATCACCTGGCGTTCCGATCCGTGACTGACCCGGTTGCTTTCCTCGGTGCCGGCGTACTGGCAGGCCTCGAGCAAAGTCGCAAAATCTTTCCCGGGTACGGAGGCGGTTTTCAGGGCTACGCAAAGCGATATGGCGCCACCTACGCCAACGACGCATCCGGAAGGCTTCTGAGCAGTGCAGTCTTCCCGGCGCTGTTCCATCAAGACCCCCGCTACTTCTACAAGGGGTCGGGCAGCATCTCCTCCAGAGGGCTGTATGCGTTGGGCGCCACCGTTATTTCCAGGGGCGACAATGGCCGCTGGCAGCCGAACTACTCCCACATCCTGGGCTGCTTCGCAGCGGGAGCGCTCTCGAATCTCTACTATCCCTCCGATAGTCGCGGCGCCAAGCTGACTATTGTTAATGGATTGGTTTCGTTGGCGGGCCACGCCGGAAACAACATCCTGCGTGAATTCTTCTTGAAGGGACTCACGTCCAAGGTCCCCGATTACGCAAATGGCAAGCCTGCGGCCGACACAAACTAGACATGGCCCTTCCCGGTGGCTGCTCAACTTATAATTGACGGGGAGCCGGAACCCCGCGTGGCAATTTCGGATTCCAAAGTTATCTCAAGAGGAATCCATGGCCGCACTGATCGAAGCCATTACCGTCAAGCGCAAAATGTATTTTGAGTTTGAAAACACCCCTTACTATTGTCTGGAAGCGGAGGTCTCCACCCCCACAGCGCGTGGCGGCCAGACCCTTGTCCGCCTGAAGATGCGCAACCTGCTTACCCGCGCGGTGTTTGACAAGACCTTCAAGGCCGGCGACAGGTTCAAGGAGCCGGACCTTGAGATGGTCGAGGCATCCTACCTTTACAGCGACGGAGAAGGCTCCTATTTTCTTGACCAGGAAACCTTCGACACCCTTACCCTCACCGGCGAAATGATCGGCAATGCCCTGGACTTTCTGGTCGAGGGCGCTCTGATCCAGTTACACAAGTTCAATGGGAACCCTATCGGCTTGAAGCTGCCAGACCAGGTCGAGTTGGAAGTTACTTATACGGAACCGGGCGCGCGCGGGGACACTTCGGGCAACGTGACCAAGCTTGCCCGGCTTGAGACTGGCCTTGAAGTCAAGGTTCCCCTCTTCATTCAGGAAGGGGTAAAAGTAAGGGTGTATACAGAAACTGGGGAGTTTGCCGGACGAGCTTATTAAGAGCTTATCCGTAAATAGTGTCGATCTTGGTTCTCGATGGCAAACAGCACGTATTGAGAGATGCAAACTGGGCAAAGATACATTCCAGGATGCCTCAGATTAAGTCATGGACTGTCTCGGATGCGTTTTGGGCGAAGGTTGAGCCATTGATTCCTCTTCCACAGCGGTCAACGAATCGCGTTTATCTTCGCAAGCCTGGTGGCGGCCGCAAGCCCATGCCGCCGCGCCAAATCTTTTCCGCCATCGTTTACGTGTTGCGCACCGGTTGCCAATGGAAGGCTCTACCGCGCGAGTTTGGCAGCGCCAGTGCAGTACATTTGCACTTTCAGAAGTGGCAGCAGGGGGGCTTCTTTCTTCGTCTGTGGCAAGCCGGACTGGCCGAGTATGACGAGATGGAAGCCATTGCATGGAATTGGCAGAGTATCGACGGCGCGATGCACAAAGCGCCGCTTGCAACCGAATGCGTGGGTCCCAACCCCACGGATCGGGGAAAAAAACGGGCGCAAACGAAGCCTGTTGGTCGACGGGATTGGCGTCCCGCTCTCGATCGTCGCCAGCGGCGCAAACACGCATGACGTAAAACTGCTTGAGGCCACGCTGGACCAGCTTGTAATGGAGATGCCGGGCCAAGCGGGGCAGTACAATCTCTGCGCCGATGCGGGCTACAAGGGCGCGCCTGCATCGAATGCAGTCGTTGAGCGGGACTATAAGCCACACATCAAGCAACGACGTGAAGAGGCCCACGACAAGCTGACCGAACCTGGATTCAAGGCTCGCCGTTGGGTAGTGGAG
>ODAK010002517.1_pt1 | contig 19326 bp, 23 predicted proteins | sample 1539591 | NCBI WGS metagenome assembly ODAK01 (sample SAMEA3539303, study PRJEB22396) | soil metagenome | biome: tundra; feature: field; material: soil | place: USA | collected 2010-05 | depth 0.15 m | reverse complement strand
CTTGAGGTGCTAGTGCCCCAAAAGGGCATGGGGGTTCAAGTCCCCCCTCGGACACGACCCGTATCCCCACATTGCTCCGCATGCTCTGCATAGTTCTCCGGGCCGATGGTGACTTCGGCCCGGATTTTTGTTTCTCCGGGCTTGAAGGTGACCTTGAGGTCGAGCTGGTCGTAGATGGCTGCCTTCTCGGCGGGGGTGGCGTCGCGGATGACGTCGCGCAGGTTGCCGAGGGCGGTGATGAGGGTGCGGATGTCGTCGTCGGTGAGCCGGCGGCTGGGGTTGCGGAGGGTCTGGGTGGCGTCGCGGGCGAGTGCGGCGGCGCGTTCGGCTTTGACCTGGCGGGTCCATTCGGCGATGGTCTGGGGGTCGCCGCCGGCGTCGAGGGTGGCCTGGTAGCGGGCGAGGCGGGCGTCGCAGTCGGCGAGGGTGGCCTGGGTGTCCTTGGCTGGCGCGGCGGGCTCGGGGGTGGCGGGTGTGGCCTGGGCTGCTTGCATCTCGGCGATGGTGCGGGTGAGCCGGTGGGGCGCGAAGATGACGGTGAGCCATCTGTCGATGGCGGGCAGGACGTCGGCTTCGCGGAGGTAGACGTTGCCGGGGTGGCGGACGTGGCTGGCGAGGGCGTATTCCTTCGGGTACCGGCACCGGTAGTAGGCGACGCCGTGGTTGTACTGGCCTTGCATTCGGCGCTCGCAGAATCCGCAGTACAGCCGGCCGCGCAGGGCGTAGGGGTTGCGGACCCGCTCGCGGGTCTCGTGGCTGGCCTGCCGGGCGCGCCCGGCGCCGGCCATGATGGCCTGAGCGGCCTCGAAGTCCTCGGCCGAGACGAGCGGCTCCTGGGCGATGGTGTCGGACCAGATCCACTGCCCGGTGTCGTTCCAGCGCAGCCGGGTCTCGTAGCCGCGGGCGACGTCGTTGACGTCGAGGAGGATCTCGTCCTTGCGCTGCTTGTTCCAGACTTGCCGGCCGGTGTAGCGGGGGTTGCGCAGGATGGCGCGGACGGCGCTCTTGGCCCATCCCTCTCCGGTGCGGTGGGTGTTGCGGGCGGCGTCGTGCTGGGACGGGGAGGGGATCCGGTCGCGGGTCAGTCCCTCGGCGATGGCGAACAGTCCGCGCCCGTCGAGGTACTCGGCGAAGATCCGCCGGACCACCCGGGCGGTCTCGGGGTCGGGTTCGAGCTTGTGGAGGCGCTTGCCGTCGGCGGCCTTGGCGGGGTTGGGGTGCGGTCCGGCGTCGGCGATCCGGTAGCCGTAGGGCGGCCGTCCGCCGAGGAATCGTCCCTCGATCGCGGCCTGGGCGGCCATGGCCGCGCGGACCCGCAGCTTGATCCGGGTCCGCTCGCCTTTGGACATGCCGCCGAACACGCTCATGATCAGGTCATGGGCCTCGGAGTCGGGGTCGATCGGGCCGCCGACTTCGGGCTGGCCGTCGAACTGAACAGCCGTGAGCGTCTAGGTCATGGCGGCCTGCAAGGTTTTGGGTTTTCGCGCCAGCCGACCGGCGTCTTGCCCGCCGGAGCGGGAGCGCAGGCGAGGCCGCCGCGTCGGCGGCGCGAGCGGCCCTCTGGGCCGCCTTGACTCAGAGCTGAGATCCATGCCAGGCCCGGCCCCGCGATTCCAGAGGCCTCTGGTCATGCCGAAAACAAGGTTGAACGTGTGGGACTTGCACAGCATCCTTCAAGATCTAATTGAGAGAGGTTGTCGTCAGCGTTGTCGTCAAGACGCCCGGACCGTGATCATGGTCCGGGCGTTTATCCTGCTCAGAAGGGGTGGTCAGGGGCGGGGTCGAACCGCCGACCTTCCGCTTTTCAGGCGTGGCGTATCCCAAGTTGGCAAGGATCGTGCGAGCGTCCTTGGGTGCTGCCGACCGTTGATGCCTGTGGTTGGCTGCTGCTGTTGCTGTCACCGTTGCTGTCAGGCGCGGCCGGGGACACGGGTGTGCGGCCGTGATGCGGGTTTGTGCGTGGTGTGGGGGTCCTATTCCGGTCCGGGTGCGGAACGGCTTGCCTGTTCCCGCTGGAGGCGGCCCGGTGACGGCCCGCACCGTGCAGGGGATGGCCCGCGTCCGGTCCGGGCAGGCTTGCCCCTGCCCCGTGGTTTCTGGCCGGAGTGTCCATCTCCGGGGTCAAGCGTGACTTCGCGTGTACGTGCACCCGGCACTATTCACCTGTGCTCGTTGCCCTGCGGTCGCAGTCACGCTTGAGGCTGGAGGGGCGGACACGGACACTCAGCGGGCCATCCCCAGGATCTGAGCCCAGCCAGGACGCTTGCACCTTCCGCTTGCCGCGCCGAAGACCTTCTGATCCGCAGATACCCGCATGTGTGGCCAGAGCCGTTCAGTTCAGTTCGTGACCTCGGACGCGTTCCTGCCCGCTGTTCATGCAAGTCCGTAGTCCGTGAGGGTTGTTCGTCCCGGTGGCTTCCAGCGTGGCTCCCACTCATACACAACGACTCGCACCCTCACGCCCCTGGCGCTTGTTACCACCACCGGACCTTTCACCTGCGCCGTGACCGTACCGCGCTCACAGGCACGGCGATCTTGGCCCGAGCCGAGCTGATGGCTCGTGCCCTTCTCCTTCTCCTTCTCCTTCCCCGTCCTCCTGGTGGCTGTCATCCCTCCAACCGTGGCCGCCGTGTAAAGGCTCGCGAAGCGACCACGACCGTGCCGTCGATGCTCAGCGGCAGCAGGTACGCGGCGAGAGTGGTGTACCCGTTGACGGCGGCCAGGTGCTCGATGTGCACAAAGCTGACAACGGCCGGACAAGTAAGCACAAAACCGACCTCAACTAATGAACCATAACTATAGCGACGAGGCGGCGGTTTGGGCATGAAACATTGCATCTTGGCCCATTCACTATCACAACCCAAGGGCACTCATCGTGTAAACCCATCCGATAGCTTGGGCGTCTATATTCCGGTTAGATCGTGTTTTTGGGCTTGATGTGCGACGTCTAGCCCTTTTACTATCCGTTGGTTTCGAGAGGGCTAAGGACCGGACGGTTAGGCCCCTGTGAACAGGACAGCTGCACAGACTACCCAGGGGGGGACTTGATACAGGTGAATGCTGTTCCCGCGCGACATGGTAAACATTCCACGAACGGGTCTCGGTTCGCCGGTGGCCGGTTGGAAGGCGGCCGCGCTGCGTTGCCGTCGCGGCCCGAGTGGGGCCGCGAACAGCCGGATCTGCACTCTTCGACGCGGATCGGCATGGGTCAGCTCGGTGGCGAGGCCCGGGTAAGCGCAGTGGGCCGCCATCGAAGCGCGCCAGGCGTGGATGCGCTGTGGGCGCACTCTGGTGCAGTGCAGGACAGGACCATAACCGTGCCTAATCCCCGGCTCTTTGACGATGGAGCCGCGGGTGGCCTGACGGGTGACACGCAGCTTGCGGGCCTGGAGGCTCTGCTGTCTTGTTCAGTGCCGGTGCTGGAGAAGCGCCTTGCCGCCATGCCGGGGATTGACGAGCAGGAGCCGGAACCTTACACGGCTCCTTCCTCGCGCCGTCGATGCGCGCAGGTGACCGGCGTGAAGATCATCGCGTTAATACCTGCGTATAACGAAGAGGCGCAGATCGCGCCCACACTTGAATCGGTACTCGGCCAGTCCCGGCCACCCGATCGTATTCTGGTCGTTACCAACAACACCACTGACCGGACGGCCGAGGTAGCACTGTCGTTTCCCGGCGTGGACGTCATGGACATCCCGCAGTGCGCAGGCCGCAAGGCGGGCGCGCTGAACCAGGCGCTGGACGCTGTCCTGCCGGACCTCAAGTCTGATGACCTGGTCCTGTGCATGGATGCCGACGTGACCGTCGACTACAGCTTTCTGCGGAATGCGGAGCGCCATTTCCTGCGCGACCCGGAGCTTGGCGGTGTCTCCAGCAATCATGGCGTGGAGTTAAAGGGCAACCTGCTGGAGCGTCTCCAGGCGCTTGAGTTCGCCCGCGACCGCCGGTACATGGGACGCAAGCACGGTAAGGCTGGCTGCTGCATGAGCGGGCAGGGCACGGTGTTCAAGGTGAGCGCTCTGCGCCGTGTAGAGGCAAAGGAAGGCCAGATCTTCGTGCCCGATACCTGGACCGAAGACTGGATGCTGACGTTCGCGCTGAAGCATCTGCGCATCAAGCTGCTGAAGCCGGCCAACTGCATTGTGACAACCGCACCCGTGCCCAGCCTGGGGCTGCTGTACATCCAGCGCCAGCGATGGGGCCGTGGCTACTTCGAGGCCATCGCACGGTACGGATTCACGCGGGTTACCGCCGTCCCCTGGCTCAGTACCGGGCTCTGGGCCATTTCCACGCTCCTGTGGGCCGGCTGGATGGCCGTTATCGCGCACTCGGTCCTTGCGGGGCACGCGCATTTTGCCTGGTGGGTGATCCCGGTCACCGGGCTCTACGTCGCCTCGCGAATCGTTACCGTCAAGCGCCTCGGGTGGAAGGCTATGCTGCTCGCGGCCAGTACAATCCCGGACATGCTCTTCGCTTACTGGGTGACTGCGGCGACAGCAGTAGGAATCGTTAAGCACCTGACTGGCAGACAGGGCCGCTGGGGAGAAGTCCGGGGCCAGAGAGGACGAAAGGTGGAAGAGAAATGTATGGCAAGATCAATCTGACCGCATTCTTTTCGAAGACGGGGGTTGGGGCTGGCACGCTTACCGTCCCGGCAACCGGGATTACCGGCATGAGTGTCTTCTGGATAATCATCGTGGCACTCACTGCATTCACAGCCGCGTCCGCCATCGCGACGCTCATACCCAAGCGGGAGAGATGACGAATAGGCTTCCGTCCTGGGCCATTGGGGCACTCGCCAGCGTGCTGTTCCTGGTCTTCGCGGGCATCGTTCCTCCTGCCGCCTCCGCGTGGGTGTCGACCGCAGGCGTCCAGCCGCTGGACAACAATGGTTCCGGCGGGTCGGTCGTCCTGACGTGGGATGACGGGCCCGGCATCTACACCGCGAACCTGCTGGCCATGCTGAAGGCACTGCATCTGCATGTCGTGTTCTACAACCTGGGCGACAAGATGCAGGCTAATCCCGGGCTGACCAGGGATGAGTACCTGGATGGCGATGTCGTCGCCAACCACTCATACAATCTCCCGAACTTTACGCAGATCTCCGCCAGCCAGGTGCGTCAGCAACTGACTGAGACCGAGAACATCATCGCCGCTGATGGCGTGCCGAAGCCGACCATCTGGAAGCCGCCGTTCGGTGCGTTTTCCAACCCTGATCAGCAGATCGGCAACAGTCTCGGCCTGTCGCTCAACCCGTTCGAAGGGTACAACGGCTGCCTGGACTCGCGTGACTGGAATGCAACGACCGGCGTCTCAACCGCTGCGATCGTCAGCAACATCACGAAAGGGTATTCGTTCCAGGGATACGAGCCACCGCTCCACGCTGGTGACCTGGTGACCTTCCATGATGGCTCGGGAGATAGGCAGCTTTCCACCGAGCCCAACATGATCCGTGCGCTGCCGGCCATCGTCCGGTATATGAATACGCATCACCTGAGCGCGTCAACGGACGCTAACGACACAACGTGCACAAAGAATGCGGACATCGACTACAGCCTCTGGCTGCATCACGACGGGTATGCTCCGAGTACGCTTTCCACCTTTCCGTCATCAGACACACCATAAGGAGCAGTCATGACACGGGGGCTCATGCTGGACTGCGCGAGACGGTTCTACTCGCTGGACTTTCTCGCAGCGACGGTTGTTAAGCTCCAGTCCGCGCACTACGACACGCTGCACCTGTGGGATAAGGGAAACGGCCGCCCAAGGGAGCTTGCCTTGCGCGAGGCACTTATCGTCACCTGCGGGTACGCCCGCAATAACATCACCGAGGACATCTGGGCGGAGATATTCGATGTCGATCAGTCCACGATCTCCCGGTACATCACGCTACTGACGCCATTAACAGAGCAGGCAACTGCGGAGTTCCGGCCGTCCGCTGAGGATGCCGCCAAGGCTGCCAAGGGTGCGATAGCCCTGGTAGACGGCACCCTGTGGCCATGCTGGTCGTGGGCACATGAGCGTGAATTGTGGTCTGGAAAATATAAGACGACGGGTCACGGGTCCCTGATTATGACGAATCTCTCGGGCGACATCATCTTCGTGTCAGAACCAGTTCCTGGAAATCGGCACGACATGGCTAAGCTGAAAGAATCCGAATCCGAGGAGATTCTCAAAGCGGCTGGCGGAGTCTTCGGGGACAAGGGGTTCATCGGGACTGATTACATCACCACGCCGGTGCGCAAACCCCAAGACCGTGAATTGTACATGCGCGAGCATGACTACAATAATCAGATCAGCTCCCTGCGTGCTCCCGTAGAGCGAGCCATCGCCGGACTCAAAACGTGGCGGATTCTCTTCACCGATTACAGGAGGCCGTTGAAGACCTTCTTGTCCTCGTTTCGCGCTGCCATTGGCATGTATTTCTTCAAACTGAGTTTTGCATAAGACTCCAAGCATCGGAAGGTAGCAATTGAAATGCTGTACGCCCGAGCTGTACTCTTTCTGGTCTTCGTATACTGTACTAGCGCGTGCGCGCCTGCAAAACCACCTGCAAAACCAGCAGCCGCGGAACCCGCCGCGGTGAAGGCGTTCGATACCTGCTCCACTGCATGCGGTAACCCGTTCATCACGCAAGCTCAGTTCGATGATTTCGCCAAAGAAGGTTACAAGCTTTACATCACCGATGATGTGATGTGGGACTCAGAGATGAGTCCAGCCAATCACGCACTGCCGGGCAACGGTGCTGTACTGGATCCGCAAGCGGTAGCTCAGATTAAGGAAGCTCTTAAGGCTGGTCTGCAGTTTGCGATCTATAACCGTAACGTGCTTGCGTGGCATACCGGCATAACCGGCCTTGGCAGTGCGCTTGATGCGCAGATGGATTTTTACGTTCTTGATATTGAAGCGCAGCCAGGTGTGGCACCTACGCGGGCTATTGTGAGTGGCGTTAGGCAAACCGGTATCACACCAGCTCTTTATACGTGGGCTAGTGCCTATCACGCTATTGCAGGTAACTCAACTGAGTTTGATAACCTTCCGCTCTGGATGTCACCGCTTATCGACTGGAATGCAAACGCTGCTACACCACCTGGCTATCCTTCACTAACATATGCCGCACCATTTAACGGCTGGACGAACGCATCTGTCGTTGGCGAGCAGCAGACATGGAATTATGTTAACGGTTATCTTGTTAACCAGGACGCGTTTAGTAAATCATGGCTTGCGTCCACACCGTAATTGAGCTCATGTCGACGAGCAGTGCTGAATTGGCCGCCCGATGCGTATGGCGGAGCACGATGAGGGAGATAACCGGCTGGTCAGATAGCCATCGCGAACTGGTCAAATACTTCGCAGAACCGATGGTAGTCGGGTACATCGGTGGCGAGTTCATAATAGCCGCGACGGAGGTTCTGCACGAACGCGTACCCGGTGGCACTGGCGTTCGGTTGAGTACGCCGGAGGACTGTGACCTGCGGTTTTACAGTTGCGGCGATGCGAGCCTCACGACAGGCAGCCAGTTACGGATTGTGATCACAGCGAGAGGCCGCTGTTGGTCACGGAGCGTATATAGAGCGGGCCGGTTCAGCGTGCTCCGCTGGGGCCGCCGCAGCGGCTCACGGGCGGCCCGGGACAGCTATTTTCTGCCCATCTGGCGACACGCCGTGGCGACAGAACTTCCGGCGACTGGACGCGAAGATCTGCTGACGAGATCAGGTGGAGCATGATGAGTAGACTCGGTGATGAACAGCCCTCGTGGTGGTGAGGAGTTCACGTGACCGCGCACGCCGAAGACATGGTTTTGGTTCCGCGAGCAGAGCTGGACGCGCTCCGGGCTGAGAACCGGCGCCTGCGGCGTGAGGCCGGGGATCGTGAGGCTCTGAAGCGCGTCCGGTCAGACTCCGGGGAAGGCCGTACTTTTACTCGCGAGGAACTGGCGGAGGCGTGGGGAATTAGTGAGTGACCGGGTCCTCCGGTTCCCGGACAGGACCTGGGACGAGCTCGAAGGACTGGCGCAACCGCTCCGGAACGCCGCCCACAAGGCGATCTTTCACCTGCTCGAAGAGCCAGTCCCTGCGCTTGCTGACCCGTTTCCCGACAGGGATCCGCTGCCAGGTGCCTATCGTCTCCATCTTCCGTCGGATGGCCTGACCATCTGGTACACGGTCACGGAGGGTCCGGACGGACAGGTCGTCATCGTTGTGCAGTATGTCAAAGCCGACACATGAGCAGGGCCCGCAGAGGGCTCCGGTCCAGGGACCGGCTCGCCCGCCAGGAGCGATAGTGGGCGGCTACCCCCGTACGTGGCCTGTGGTCTGCTGGTTGCGCACCACGCGTGGGCGGTCGGCGAGCGCGCCCGGCCGCTGGGCCGACTGCGGGTGACTCACTGCGACGCCTCCGATTTCTACCTGACGGCGGCAGACCGGGAGGAAGAACGGGACGAGAGCCTGGTGACCGCATCCCGGATGTTTGGCGCGCTGGCCCGCAGCGGGTCCGGCGCGCGCGGTCGCGTCGGCCCTGGCCGAGGTTTCCCGTGGGCCCGGCACCTGTCGCTCGCTGAGCAGTCCGGCTTCGCGGCGGAGTTGCTTGCCGCGCTGTCGGATGCGGCCGAGCTCACCATTGATCGCAACGCGCACGAGGTCATCGCCGGATGGCGGGCGACCGCGCGGATCAAGGCCGGCCCCGGGCCAGTACGAGCTGGCGCTCGCGCCGACGGAGGGTGACTTCGGGCCGGTCGAGGCTCTCGGGTGAGCCCCTGCCGCGGGGAACGGGTCCCCGTCCCGCCGGCCGGCCAGTGGGAGGTCCGGTTCGGCACCAACGCTGCCGCCGCCCGCTGGGAGGAAGTATGCCGCCACGCCCTGCCGAACACCCGGCGCTGCCTGGAGACCTTACGCACCGACCCGCGCGTGGAGCCGGCCACGACCGTCAGCACCGGCTCCGCGGCGACCTGGCCACGCACCGGCACAACGGCCGCGACATGGAGCAGTGAGAGTACGAGGTCACTAGTGGCGGCTGCATCCGCTACGTGATCGACGACCAGCACCGCACGGTGTGGCTCATCTGCGCATCGCCACGCCATCCCAAGGACACAGACCGCTGAACAAACCAGCTGCGGCGGTCGCCACCGTGCAGATTGACCATTCGCGTGAGCTGCTGCCGTCACCGAAAGTGAAAACGGACAGCACGTTTCGGACAGGCGGCAAGCGGCAACCTCGCGAGCGAGTTCGGGTGAGCCCGCCGGAGCCGGGGTGTAACGTGAATGGCATGAATTCCCCGATCCGGGGAAATTGCCCGTGTTTGCGTGTTCAAGTCCCCCCTCGGACACACAGGGTTACCGACAGAACTGCCGGTGTTGTGCCGACAGAACTGTTTCGGTGACCGCTTTTGAGTAGGGCCGCAGGGTCTGACGTTGGCTTTGATGGCCGTGCCGTTCTGTTTGCGGGGTTCTGGCGGTGCTGTTGTCATGGCGTCGGCCCGCAGGGCGTGGCTGTCCGGCCTGGGTGTCGCTGATCGGTGATGGCGCTGGGTGCTGTGCGCGTGTTACCCGTCGGGGAGATAGTCGCGCTGGCTGGTCCGGCGCCGTCGTGCCCGGCGGGCGATGGCGGTTTTGTCGCCGGGGGTCAGGCCTCGCCAGGCGCGGATCTTGCGGATGTTGGCGGCGATGAGCAGCAGCGCGGTGAAGATTGACTGGGCGGCGATGCCGCGGACCCGGCGGCGGGCTGGCTGGGCGAGGGCCTGGTGGGCGGTGTCCTTGGCGTAGCCGTTGAGGCCTTCGATGGTGTTGCGCAAGGTGGCGTAGCACTTGTGCCAGGCTGGGCTGCCGTAGGGCAGGTCCTGGCGGTAGCGGGCGCCGGTATCGGGTGCGATGGTGATCGCGGTCTGGCGGCAGAGCCTGGGCGGTTCTCGCGGGGGCTGCAAGACCTTCGGTCGGCCGTCGCGTGGTGACAGCGAGGCCCGGCGCAGTGGGCACATCAATCCGGGGCGGGAGCCGCGGGCGGGGCAGGACAGCCGCTGGTAGCCGTCGGCGTCGGGGCCGTCTTTGCGCTTGAGCTGGTAGGCGGCGCGGGCGGCGATCTGCTGGCCGTAGAGGTCGCGGCTGATGGCGTGGTCGCGCAGGCTGGCGGTGGCGCTGATGAGCGGCCTGGGCAGGGCGGGGCAGTACCAGGTTCCCTCCACGAGGAGGGCGCCGCCGGTGTTTGCCTGGATGCCGAGCTGGTCAGCGCGGTAGTCCATGACGGGCTGGTAGCCCAGCGCCCGGGCCGGACGGCAGAAGCGCCCGGGGAGCGCCTGGGTATAGGCGCGGTCGTAGCCGGGCCAGCCGGGCTTGTGCCCGCGGGCGGCGGCGGAGGCCAGGACCCGGGCGCCGGTGCCGCCGGGGTCCTCGCCGGGCCGGGTGATGGCCAGGCCGATGGCCAGGTCTGGACCGCCGGGCGCGGCATCGGGCAGGCGGGCGGTGGCGGCGATGGTGGCCTCCAGCGCCCAGCAGATCTTCCGCAGTGGCTTGCCCTTGCCGTCCTCGCGTTCGCGGTGGTCTCCCTCGCGGACGTACCAGCCGCCGTCGGGGTCGCTGGCGCACAGCCCGGCCCGCCGGGACGGGCCGCGGGAGAACAGCGGCACCGGGGTAGCGTCCAGGCCGGTGCCGCCGCCGGCGGCGGCGCGTTCGTCTTGGTCCAGGACAGACACGCTGGCCTCGAGCAGCGCGTTGAGGAACGCTTCGAGCCGGGTGCGGGCGGCCTGGGACTGGGCGGGAGTCATCGGCTTGGTGCGGCTGGCGAGTTCTTCTGCGGTGAGCCGGCGGTTCTTCGGCAGCGCCGAGGGATCCATGACCGAGCAGATGGCGCGGAAGCAGTAGCGGACCCGGCGGCAGGCGGCCAGGAAGCCGCGGCGGCCGGCGGCGGCGCCGGTGACCCCGAGCAGCGCCCGGGAAACATCGCTGATCTGGTGATATAGCAGCCGGGTGGCCTCGGACAGGAACAGCGGCCGGTCATCGAGCGCCAGGCACAGCAGCGCGGTGAGCACGGCGCGTGCCGGCAGCGGGCGGCGGCGCCCGGTGCGGTGGGCCAGCGCGGCCTCGATGACCGGGGCCTCGCCGGAGCGGTCAATTAGCTCGGCGGCGAAGGCCACCGTCTGGTCGCTGATGCCGCCGCCTGCCGGCGGCAGGGTCAGGCCGGCGCCGCTCACCGCGTGTCCTCCGCACGCCAGCGCTCGCGCAGGACACCCTTGGAGGAGCTGATGCCGGCCACGTGGCGGGCGTAGCGGGCCAGCGACCCGGCCTCGGCGATCCCGGTGATGTCCAGCAGCACACCGACCGGGGTGCCCGCGGCCAGGTGCCCGCAGATGAAGCTGGACCGGGCCCGGCGCAGCGACAGCCGCGGCGCCGCCAGGTCAGCCGCCAGGCCCCGGGCGAAATTGGTGACGAAGTTCTTATAGGACCGGTCGGCCGGGCCGGGCCGGAACACGAAATCGCTGCCCGCGCGGCAGGCCAGCTCCCAGGCGCGGCCAGCGTAATCCGCCGTGACTGGCACCACCCGGGCGGTCGGTCCGCTGACCTGCACCACGACCTGGCGGCCGTGCCGGGTGACGTCGCTGCCGCGCAGCGCCACCAGCTCGCCAGGCCGCAGCCCCGCCCCGGTGCCGAACACCACCAGCGCAAGCGCCGAGGCACGTTTCACCAGGTCGCGCTGGGCGGCCGCGACCGCAGCCAGCTCGGCCCGCTCAGCCGGCGAGTACGGCGCCGGCGCTTTCGCGCCCGCAAACGGCGTCGCCCGCTGCCCGGCCGGGCCGCGGGCCGCCTCGGCGAGCCGGTACAGCGCCGACCGGTACGTCCCCTGTGTCGAGGACGCCCGGCCGCGCAGGCCGGTCACGCAGAACGCCTCGATCACGTCATAGTCGAGCAGGAACTCCCAGCCGGCCGGGACTCCCCGGGTATCAGCGAACCGGGACAGCCGCCGCAGCACCAGCGCAGCCATGGCCCGGGACCGCGCGCTGCCCGCGGTCCCGCCATCCTGCGCTGCCGCCAGGCCAGCCACCGGCTTTCCCTTCCGCCAGCCCCAGTCCTTTAGCGCAGGCACTGGCAGGCCCGCCGCGCGGCAGGCGCGCCGGCGAAACCGCGGGCCCGCACACCGCAGTTACGCGATCCTGGCAACAGGAAGACGATGCCAGCACCAGATGACCGCAGCGCAGACCAGGCCATGGCCGCGATCCAGGCAGCCCTCGGCCAGGCCGGCTTCTGCCTGCCCGGCAGCATCGTCATCCGCCGCACCCGCTGCGGCAAGCCCCGCTGCGCCTGCAAGGCCGGCCCGCCCGCCCTGCACGGCCCCTACATCCAGTGGACCCGCACCGTCAAAGGCAAGACCGTCACCCGCATCCTCACCCCGGTCCAGTACGACGCCTACGCGCCCTGGTTCGCCAGCGCCCGCAGGCTCCGCGAACTGGCCGCCGAACTGGAAGCCCTGTCCCTGCGGGAGATGGCCCGGGCCGAAGGCTGGGCCAAGATCACCCCGGGCACCCCGGCCCCACCACGGACCCGGCCCGTCCGGGGCCCGAATCAGCCCAAGACACCCAAAACGCCGGGAGATCCGCTCGCTTAACGCGGGACTAGCACCTCGCAAACACCACGTAATCGCTGGTCAGCAGAGTTGTGTCGATGACCCACACAGACCGGTGCGATTTCCCCTAAACCAGGCACCGCTTGAACACGCACGCCGGCTGGCCGACCAGCACGGCCGCCCGGCTCTTGGGCCGCGGGACCGCCGCCTCCTGACCGGGAGGCAGCCGTGACCGCTCAGCCAATCGCCCCTGTCATCCCCTCCGCCGCCCGATCCGCCCGCCACCGGCAGGGCAGGCTGCGCGCAGGCCGTCCGCTGCCGCTGGCCAGCCCGCGCCGGCAGCCCTGTGTTCCTGACCGCTGCAAGCTGCCAGCCGAGAGGTCGCACGTTGATCGAAGATGCGCCGGTCCTGACCATCCGCCGGGACTTTGCCCGCCCCAGGTCCTGATCAGGTCGCGAGGTTCGCCATGGCGGCGACGGTCCACGTCGTGGACGCGATGGCCGGCCGCGGCGCTCTCGACTACCGGATCAAGCCGATCGACGCGGACTCGGCGTCGTTCGCTGGCCCGGCCCTTACCTGTCATGCCGGTGCCGATGACAACCTCGCCATCCTGGCCGCCTTCGCCGTGGCCCGGCCGGGCGACGTGGTGGTGGCAGCATGCGACGGATTCACCGGAACGGCCGTGGTCGGTGACCTGTTCGCGGGAATGGCCCGCAACTGCCAGGTCGCTGCCATCGTCACCGATGGCCTGGCCCGGGACACCGCCGACATCATCGCTACCGGGCTCCTCGCGTCGAGGCGGTACGGCACGACCGATTCTGGAGGCATCCGCCGGGCGACCTGGCTGCCGATGGTGCGCATGGCCCGGCCTCTGCTGACTAGATCGCGTTCGACCCCCCACGCGCGCTATGCGGCTAGAAGCGGGCGTCGGGGCCTGGCGCTGGCGGTGCATAAACATACGGTCTGGCCGCCTGCCCACCCGACCGCATCGGGACCGCCAACGGAGCGGAGAGTTTGATAACCGCGCACGTACCCGCCGATCTGGGCGCTGTGCCGAAGGTCGTCGCCAGCGATGGACTGGGCGCATAGCGGGGTGATCTGCGCGCGGCCGCCAGGACGCCTCTGGGGAGCCTGGCCGGCGCGCCCGGCGCTGATCTGGAGGGCCTGATCCTTGATCGCCTGGCTCGCCAGGCTGCCCGGGCCGTCGGGCTCCACCTGGTTGCGGCTCCCGCCGGCGACGACCAGCAGGTGCTCGTCAACCCAGCAGACCTCGGGGCTGGGCAGGCGGGCCAGGAACGCAGCGATGGACGCGCGCAGCTCCTCCGGCGTATAGAGGGAGAACGTCGAGTAGTGGCGCCCCTCGGCTTGGGCCTGGAGCCGCTCGGCCGTGCTCGAGCGCGGATGGCTGAAGGTCTGTGTGGCCACCATGGTTAGCCCGCCGGTCCGCCTGACCGCGTCCCGGAATGCGGCCTTGCTGTGCAGGCGCTGCTCGTGCTCGGTGAAACCTGGGAAGTAGCGGCCCCAGACCGTCCGCGCGTTCTGCTGCGGGGTGCGGGTGTAGATGAACAGCTGGCCGCCGGGCGCTAGCACCCGGGCCACAGCGGTCAGGAAGCGGCCGAGGTCGAAATGGTGAACGCAGTTGAACGCGGTGACCAGATCCAGGCTGGCGGTCCGCGACGGTAGCTGTTCGGCGGCTGCCAGCAGCGGCACCACCCCACGGGCGTGGCCGCAGTCGCCGGCCTTGAGCTGTGCCAGCATGGCCGCCGAGACGTCGCTCGCGACCAGCAGCGAGCCCTCGGGCAGCAGCGCGCGCAGCAGCCGCGTGTACCGTCCCGTCCCGCAGCCGATATCCAGGCCGGTGACGGGGCGGCCAGGCAGGAACTGGCCGATCCTGCGCACCGGCGCCTCGTCGGTGGTGCGCAGCGAGTCGTAGACGGCGGCTACCCGCTCGAAATGGCCGCCCACCGTCACCTCCGGCACCTCCCCCGCTGGGCCTGCTGGCGACCGTCATGCGCTCACCCTTGCTCAGTTCACACACTGTTCACCCGCACGACAAGACCAGGATCCCCATGGGTGCCGTGTGGCGTGCGTGTGGCGCAAGGCAACGTCACTGCGACGGGCCTGGCATCATGAAGACGCGATGAGCGATTCAAGTTCCCGCCCGGCCGTGTGGTGAGCTGCTGAGGCGGTGCAGCGGCTGATTCCCTGGCAGGCGGACGCCGCCGGTTCTGTGCGAGTCCCGGGGGGAGTGCCTTACCGCCATTTGTGTGTAGCCTGACATCGGGCTGTCCGGATTGGATGGCTGATGTGCACGACCTTGCGAGTGGACCGGGTTCGCGGGCCAGGACGCCAGGGGGGATCTGGTCGTACGGAAGCTGGCGTGCTCTGCGCACCGCACGCAGTGCACCACCTCGCGGAGAGGGTGGAGAGGATGCTGATGAGCGCATCGGCCGCTCGACTGGTCGAACAGGTGGTGGACAACGCCCGCTATCCCCTGCGGGATCCGTCCGGCACCGGCTGGCGGGATGTCGTCTCTCGTGTCCGGCAGGACCTGCATACCGTTGGCTGCAGCGTGCTGCCCGACTTCGTGCGGCCCGCCCTGCGCGAGGCGCTGCGGCGGGAGTGCGAGGAGATCGCACCTCGGGCGTACTACGACGTCGAGACGGTCAACGCGTACAATACCGACGCGGATCCGTCTCTGCCGGACGGTCATCCGGCCCGGATGACGATAGAGCGCGGCAACGCGTTCGTTGCGCGCGACTGCATCCCCGAGGAGTTCATCATCCACCGGCTCTACACCAGCCCGCTGTTCCAGCTCTTCGTCGCCAGGTGCTTTGCGCTGCCCCAGGTCCACGAGCTAGCGGACCCCTTGTCCGGGCTGTGCCTCAACGTCATCGCTCCGGGACGGGCGCATCCGTGGCATTTTGACACGAACGAGTTCACGGTCAGCATGGTCACCCAGGAGCCGGAGGCGGGTGGCGTGTTCGAATACTGCCCGAATATCCGGTCGGCGCGAGCGGAGAACTTCGAGGATGTCCGCGCCGTGCTGGCCGGACGCGGTGAGCACCTGATTCGCCGCCTTACGTTGCGTCCGGGCTATCTCCAGCTGTTCACGGGCCGCTACTCCTTGCACCGCGTGACCTCTGTGGACGGGACGGCGCGTCACTCGGCGATCTTCGCCTATAGCCAGCGTCCCGGCGTGATCGGCACCGTCGCGCGGACGCGGCAGCTCTTCGGCCGCGTCGCGGCCGCGCACCTGGCCGCCGAGGGCCGCGCGGTGCGGGTCGACCAGCTGATGGACTAGGGCGCCGCCCTGCCCGTTCCCCGTTCCGGACACCGAGATCAAGGAGGATCGTGCGCAGCAGCCAGGAACTGTCTCCCCTGACCTTCGGCAACGAGGATCGTCTGCCACGCGTGCCGCTGCCCACCTTGGAGGAGAGCTGCGACAGGTTCCTCGAGTGGTGCGGGCCGCTGTTGACCGCCGACGAACGGGCGGCGACCGAGACCGCGGTGGCGTCATTCCTGCGCCCCGGCGGTCCCGCTCGACAGCTCCACGCCGCGCTCGAGCAATACGACGCCGCCGACGGCGTGCACAGCTGGCTCGACACGTTCTGGCCGTACCGGTACCTGGGCCGCCGCGACCGCATCGCGCTCAACGCGAACTTCTTCTTCCTCTTCGAGGACTCCGATCAGGGACAGGTGGAGCGGGCGGCGGGGCTCGTCGCCGCGGCCGTCGGCTATAAGCTCCTGATCGACGAGCAGCTCATCCCGCCGGCCATCCAGCGAGGAGAGCCCCTGTCCATGGAGCAGAACAAGTACGTGTTCTCGGCCACCCGGATCCCGGGACCGGTGCAGGACAGCGTCCGCATGCCCTACAGCGAGGACTGGCCGGGCCCGTCCCGGGAGCGCCACATCGTGGTCTTCGTCCGCGGCAACATGTTCCGCCTGGACGTGATCGGCCCGAACGGCCGTCCGCACGCCCTGGACGAGATCGCGGCCGGGCTGCGTGCGGTGATGGAGGCCGGCGCGGCCCCGGCCGCGCCGGGCACGGCGGTCGGGCACCTCACCACGAAGGCGCGGGCGGAGTGGGCGGCGAGCCGGCAGGCGCTGCTCGACTGCGATCCCGGCAACGCGGGCAAGCTCGACGTGGTGGAGACCGCGCTGTTCTGCCTGTGCCTCGAGGACGCAACCCCCGAGGGCCCCCGGGAGGCGTCCGATCTGCTGCTGCACGGCGACAGCGGCAACCGGTGGTTCGACAAAGCCCTGTCGCTGATCGTCTTCGGGGACGGGACGGCGGGCCTCAACGGCGAGCACTGCAAGCTGGACGGCACTACCCTCGTGAGCTTTGTCGACGCGGTCCTGGGCTCTTCGGCGGAGGAGCACTCGCGCCGGTCGGGGGCCGAGTCGCAGGGGACCCCGACCTGCGCGCCCCTCGATTTCGTGCTCGACGCCGACCTGCAGGCCGATGTGCAGGCCGCCGCCGCCGCGTTCGCCGCGTACGCGGCCGACACCGCGTCGTCCATCCTGGCGATCGAGGGCTTCAGCAGCGAACGGGCCAAGCAGCTGCGGATGTCGCCGGACGCGTTCGCGCAGATGGCCTTCCAGCTCGCCCACCAGCGCGCCAAGGGCCATGTGGGTGCCACGTACGAGTCGATCGCTACCCGGCACTACCGGCACGGGCGCACGGAGGCGATGCGCGTCGTCACGCCTGAGGTGGTGCGGTTCGTGACCGCGATGGACGACGCGCAAGCGGATGAGCCGACCCGCAGGGCGGCGTTCCGGGCCGCCGCCGAGAAGCACGTGGAACGCGCGCGGGAGTGCCAGGCGGGGCACGCGCCCGAGCAGCACCTGTGGGAGCTGCAGCTGATCCAGAAGCGCCGCGGCGCGGAACTCGGCGTGACCGAGCCGCTCGCCCTGTACGAGACGCCCGGCTGGCTGACGATGCGGGACGACTACCTGAGCACCAGCGCCGTAGCGTCCACCCACGTCCGGTACTTCGGTTTCGGGTCGACCAGCCGGAAGTGCATCGGCATCGGCTACGTGTTGCTCCCCGATCGCTTCGACCTCTACCTGAGCACGCCGCGAGCGGTGAGCGAGCAGATGTCCGTGTTCGCCGAGAGGCTCCTGGAGGCGGTCCGCGAACTGGAGGATCTGCTCGCCGCTGAAGACGGTGGATGATCGAAGCTCAGCGGCTCGAAGGGGTGCCGATGCTCGATGATGGGGCGTTGACCGGTGATCGCAAGGCGGACTTCACCCGGATCTACAACCAGCCGGATCCGAGGGCGTACTTCCGCACCCTGAACGACCTGGAGTACCAGGTCCCACAGCAGGCGCTGCCCATCTTCGAGGCCGTGCTCGCCGCCGCGGTGCGGGGGGGGCGCCCTCGTACGGTCCTCGACGTCTGCTGCTCCTACGGGATCAACGCCGCGTTGCTGCGCTGCGACGTCGATCTGGGCGAGATCGGCGCCCGCTGCGCCGATCCCGAACGGGCCGCGCTCCCACCCGACGAGCTGATCGAGGCCGACGCGGAATTCTACGCCCGTCGGCTGCGCCGCCCCGACCTCGCGGTGCTCGGCCTGGACGTCTCGGCGCCCGCGATCGACTACGCCCTCCGAGCGGGCCTGCTGGCACAGGGCTGGGCCGAGGACCTGGAGACGTCCGATCCGTCCCCGGCGCTAGCCGCCGGCGTCCGTGACGTCGGCGTGATCATCTGCACCGGAGGCGTGGGGTACGTCGGGCCCCGTACCTTCGACCGGCTCCTGCGGGCCACCGCCGGCCCGCACGCCCTCTGGCTGGCGATCTTCGTGTTGCGCGTCTTCGCCTACGACGAGATCGCCGACACCTTCGCCCGGTACGGCCTGGTCACCGAGCGGATGCCCGGACTGACGTTCCGGCAGCGGCGCTTCGCCGACGCCGAGGAGTTCGAGGCGGCGAACCACGACGTCATCCTGCGCGGCCTGGACCCGACCGGGAAGGAGGCGGAGGGCTGGTACCACGCCGACTGTTTCCTCACCCGCCCGGCAGCCGCAGCTGCGGAGACACCGGTTGCCGAGCTACTTGCCGGAGTTCTGCCCGATGGCGGTCGATGAGCGGCTCGCGTCTCATCGACCGCGGTGGTGTCCAGCAGAGTGGGTCCGGCAGGCCCTGGTGACATCGCGCACGTGGGATGGCTGCCAGCCGGAGCCATCTGGATATCACAGTGATACGTCACGCCGCGACCACGCCGGCCTCTGGCCACGGCAAGCGGCTGGCTTGCGGCCCGATGCCATATCGATGGTGACCTTGTCGGCCGTGGCATTGTGCGTGCCGAGAATCGCATCCACGGCTCTGACCAGCAGAGTTGCTGGTCCGGCGCTCCGCCCGTGATGATCACCGATCATGTGCCTGCGGTTCGTGTTTCTGTTGATCACGCGACTAGCCGCATGGGTGCGGCTGTCCCGGCGTGAGGAGACGTGGAAGACCGCCGAAATCTTTATCCTGCGCCACCAACTCGCGGTCCTGCAGCGGCGGCAGCCGCACCGCCCGAAGCTGAACTGGGCGGACCGGGCCCTGCTCGCGGCGCTGCTCGGCGTGATACCGAAAGCCCGCCGCCATGGATTGCGGCTGCCGGTGACCCCGGACACGATCGTGCGCTGGCGATCGTGACCAGGACGCCTAACGCCAGCCAGAACCGGGCGTTCGGCACCCGCCTTGACCAGACGCGGCAGGCGCCAGGCCAGCGCCCGAATCGGCAGGGAGGATGTGGGTAGTGCTCCGGCCCCGCCTCCCGGGATTTGA
>ODAK010002516.1_pt1 | contig 19330 bp, 19 predicted proteins | sample 1539591 | NCBI WGS metagenome assembly ODAK01 (sample SAMEA3539303, study PRJEB22396) | soil metagenome | biome: tundra; feature: field; material: soil | place: USA | collected 2010-05 | depth 0.15 m | reverse complement strand
ACCGCCGCGAACGGCCCGAGCAGGCCGAACAGCGCGAAGCGGACGGCGAAGACCGACGAGAGCTGATCGGTGCTCCAGCCGAATTCCTTGCTGAGCGGCTGCAGCATCGCGCCCGGCAGCCCGAGCGCCGCCGAAGTCGTGAGCATCGCGATGAAGGTCACCGCGGCAACCACCCAGCCGTAGTGGATGCCGCGGCGGTTCAGGGCGATCGACAGGGCTTGCGCGAACATGGTGGCCTTTACGAAAGAAGCAGATGCGGCGAGCGCTGCGGCGCGACTCGAATCAGGACGCGTCGAAGATGAAGCAGGTCGTCGAGGCGTGGGCGTAGAGCTTGCCGTCCGGACCGATGAGCCTGCCGTCGGCGGTGGCCATGCGCGAACCGCCATGGATGACCCGGCCTTCGGCACGAAGCAGCGCGACACGCGTCGTCACCGGGCGAACGAAGTTGACCTTCAACTCCGCCGTCGTGTAGGCCTTGCCCGCCGGCAAGGCGGAGTGCACGGCGCAGCCGACGCAGGAATCGAGCAGCGTCGCGATCCAGCCGCCATGCACCGTGCCGAGCGGGTTGTAGTGCTCCAGTTTCGGCCGGCCCTGGAAGACGGCGCGACCCGATTCGATGGCGATCGGCAGGAAATCGAGCGTCCTGCCGATCGCCGGCGAGGGCAGTCGGCCGGCGAAGATCGCCTCGAAGAACTGCATGCCGCTCAGGCCCGTGATGAGCTCCGGCGCAGCGACGCCCGGCGCAGCCAGGCGCGCGCGCACGGCAACCTCGTCGGCCTGCCAGCGGGCGAGAACGGCGTCTGTGTCTGGCAATGGGGCCTTCCCGTTTTCCCTTGTAATTACAATGATTGTAGCTACAATCTCATGCATGCGCAAAACTGCCGTCAGGGGAAAGCCACTGGCCGCGCCGGAACCGTTGCCGTCGCCGCGCGGCTGCAGCAGCCAGAAGGTTCGGGTGCTGTCGCGCCGCATCAGTCAGCACTTCGATCACTTCGTCGCCAGCTCGGGCCTGAAGACGACGCAATATTCGCTGCTCAGCGCGATCGTCCGGCTCGGCCCGCTGCGCCCGGGCGACCTGGCGCGGGCCATGAATCTCGATGCGTCGACGCTGACGCGAAATCTTCAGCCCCTGATCGCCGCCGGCTGGGTCGTCGTCGGCCCCGGCAACGACGAGCGCAGCCGCCTCGTCGAAGCCACCGGAACCGGGCGCGACAAGCGCACCGAAGCGCAACGCGCCTGGAAGCGCGCCCAGCTCGCCTTCAACGAGCGCATCGGCGAAGCGGCCGTGGCGCGGCTGCACGCCGTCGTCGACGACTGCATAGCGCGGCTCGAGGCCGAGCCGGAGCGATTGGCCGACGCGGCCTAGCGCTGCGCGCCGCTCATCGTCGTAGCCGGACGGCGAATCACCGGCGCCGGCACCGACTCGATCATCACGTTGATGCAGGCGGACTTGCCGCTTTGCCGCGAGCGCTGGAATGCCCCGTCGAGTTGAGAGGCGTCGGTGACGAATTCGGCATGGGCGCCGAAGGCCGCTGCCGCCTGCTCGTAGTGCGTCGGCAGCAGCTCGCAATGCAGCGCGCGATCGGCCCCGTAGTCGCGCAGCTGGATCTGGTGCTCCGCATTCCATCGCGCGTCGTTGCCGATGACCACGATCACCGGCAGGCCGTATCGCACGGCCGTGTCGAACTCGGCGATGTGAAAGCCGGCCGTGCCGTCACCCATGACCACGACGACGGGCGCGGTGACGCCGTCGCGCTGTCGCACGACGCTGGCACCGATCGCGAACGGCAGTGAAGGGCCGATCGAGCCGGCGACGCCGTTGATCATTCGCAAGGGCGCCTCGACCGCTGCCTGGGGCCACTGGCCGATTTCGCCGCCGTCGCACACGAGAAGCGTGCCCGCATGTCCGTCGATGAAGCGTTGCAGCGCGGCGCAAAGCTCGAGCGGATGGACCCGGCCGGTGGCTGGTGAACCCGTCACCGACTGCCACTCGGACGGCCGATAGCGCACGGCCGCCTCGACGCGAGCCAGCCATTCAAGCTGCACGGAACGTGCGCCGGTGACGTCGGGCGTGGCGAGCAATGCATCGATCGCTTCCGATGGCGCGGCGCGCATGGCAAGCCGCAGCCGCTTTGAACCCAAGCTCTCGATGCGATCGACCGAACGGGAATCGGCATCGACGACGATGAAGCCCGCGCCTTCGGCGACGAACGGCGCTCTTCCAAACTTGAGCGTGAAGTCGAGCGGCTTGCCCAGGAGAACAACGAGATCGGCCTCGGCCAGAACCTCGGCAAACGCGCCGAGTGTCGGATCGTTGATGCCGCGCGGGCTCTCCATGACCAAGGCAGGCACCGACAGCTGCGATTGCAGTCGGCGCAGTGCCGTTCGGCCGCCGGCGCCGCTCTGGCCGGGTCCGCACAGGATCAGAGGCCGTTGCGCCCGCTGCAGATGCAGGAGTAGTTCTGAGATTTCGGACCGGCTCGGCGGCATCGGTATCGCCGCGGCCGAAGCAGGGAGCGGCCAGAGCCCGGCCGCGTCGGGCAGCACGCTTTCCAGCAGATCGACCGGCAGACTCACATGTACCGGCCCGGCACGACCGCTGCGCGCCAGGCCGGCGGCGCGGGCCAGCAAATGGCCGAGGTCGTCAGCGCGCTCTGCCGTCCACGCCGCCTTCGTCATCGGCGCGGCGATCGCCGCCTGCCGCAGTTCCTGGAAGGCGCCGAGGCCGGTTTCGTTCGTGCCGGCGTGGCCGGAGAGGAGCAGCAGCGGCGCCTCGGTCGCCTGTGCGGTGAACAGCGCGGCGCACGCGTTGGTATGGCCCTGGCCTCCCGTCACCAGCGCCACGCCGACCTCGCCGGACAGCCGCGCATACGCGTCTGCCATGTGCACGCACGCCGCTTCGTGGCGCACATGGATCAGACGCAGGCTGCTTTCGACCAGTGCGTCGTAGATCGGCATGATGTGATTGCCCGAAAGCGAGAAGACCGTGCGCACGCCGAGGCGCTCGAGCACGCGGACGACGAGGTCGGCGCCGCGCAGCTCGGACGTGCTCATCGCTCGATGACAGCTCGCTTGGATGGCGCGCCGCTCTACATCTTGCTGTCGATGATGTGCAGCGATTCGCCGAGCGAGCGATAGAGCTTGACCTGCTCGCCCACGAACCGCTTCGTTTCCTCGGGCGAGCGAATCGAGGGAATCGATCCGGTGGTTGCCGTCCCGGCGATCCAGGCGGGATCCTGCGACACGGCCTTGACCGCGGCGACAAGCTTGTCGCGAACATCGGCCGGCAGGTTCGGCGGCGCGAACAATGCGCTCCAGCCGACGACGGCTTCCATCTCGGCATAGCCCAGTTCGCGCGCCGTCGGCACCTCGGGCAGCGAAGCGAGCCGGTCGGGAGTCGTCGTGACGAGAATGCGCAGCTGCCCGGCCTTCGCCAGGGAAAGGAAGGAGCCCAGGCTGCCGCACGCGAACTGGGTGAACCCGGCCAGGAGCGACGATGAAGCCTCGCCCGTGCCCTTGTACGGAATCTGCGTCGGCGTCTGATCGGTGAGCTTCAGCAACTTGAAGAGCTCGCGCGGCCCGAGATCGTTCGTCGTCATGACACCCGCCGTGCCGTAGTTCATGGTGCGTCCCGAAGTCTGCAGCGCCTTCACCAGATCCTGGAACGTTCCGTAGGGCGACTTCGCGTTCACGACGCAGCCGTAGGGATTGATCTCCAGCGTACTGATGAACGCGTAGTCGTCCCACTTGTACTTGGTGAGCGCCGGCTCGACGGCGGGCATGATGGCTTGCGAGCCCGTGCGAGCGAGCAGCAGCGTGTAGCCATCGGGTGCCGCATCGCTCACCAGCGCGGAGCCGATCACGCCGCTCGCCCCGGTTCGATTCATGACCACGACGCTCTGGCCCAGCACCTTGGACGCCGCGGCGGCGAAGTTGCGTGCCGCGGCGTCGGCGTCGCCGCCGGCGCTGTAAGGCGCCACCAAGGTGATCGTGCGATTGGGATAGGCCGTTTGCGCCTGAGCCGGCGCCAAGCCCAAGCTCGCGACGAGCGTAACGAGTGCCGTAACACCCGCGTCGAATGCCGACCGTCTTTCCCGTGAAATGTGCATTCTTGTCTCCTTCGTGGTTTCGAACATGCTCTCGGAAAAGTGGAACCTCAGGGATCGCGAACCGCGCTTTGCCGCGCCGGTTCGCCGCTTTCATCGAGCACCATCACGCAATCGACCGCAACCGGGCCATCGGGGCCGACCAGCACCGGATTGAGGTCCAGCTCGATGAGCACCGGCTCTGCGGCGGCGGCCCATTCGGAGAGTGTCGCCAGCATGCGGGCGATGGCGACCCGATCGACGCCAGGCCGGCCCCGAACACCATCGAGCAGAGCGGCCATGCGCAACTCGCCCAGCATGCGCAGCGCCTCCTCAGGTGCGAATGGCGCGCGACGAAACGCGACATCGCGAAGCACTTCGACGAGGATGCCGCCGAAGCCCACCATGACGATCATGCCGAACACCGGATCGCGCTTGACACCGACGACGAGTTCGAGATGACCCGTGGCCATCGACTGCACGACCACGCCCTCGATCCGTGCGCCGGGAGCGGCGTCGATGGCGCGCCGCGTCAGCGTGCGAAACCCTCGCTCGATCGCCTCGGCACTGTCGAGCCCGAGCAAGACGCCGCCGACTTCGGTCTTGTGCGTGATATCGGGCGATTCGATCTTCAGCGCCACCGGCGCGCCGGACCGGCGCCAGAGGGCCACGGCCTGCGCTTCGTCGCGTGCGAGCGCGGCGGCGGCGATTGGAATGCCAGCGTCGCGGAGCCAGCCGCAGGCGTCGACGGTGGGTTGCACGCCGGCACGCACGGCGCGCGGGGGAGAAAATCTGTGGCCGGCCAAGGGCCTCCCCTCCGCGTTCGCCTGCTGCCGAAAACGGCCGATGCGCATCAGGGCCGCAGCGGCTTCAACCGCGCGTTCGCCGGCGGGATAGACGATGATCCCTTCGCCGCGCAGCCGCCGTATCGCTTCCGCAGGCGCCGCGACCCAGCACACGAGCAATGGCTTGCTCGTTCGATCACGAATCTCGGTGAAGATGCGAAGCAGGGTGCTGACGTGCGCCGTCATCAGCTGCAGCCAGACGATGCCGATGTGGACACGTGCATCGTCCATCAGCGCGATCACGGCCTCGCGCAGGAGTTCGGGCCGGGCGACGAATTGCCCCGTCACGTCGACTGGGTTGCCGGCGGCGCCGAAGGCGGGCATCACCTCAGCCAGGCGCTCCCGCGTTGCAGGGCCCAGGCGCGGTACGTCGAGGCCGAGCTCTTCGGCTCGGTCGGCCATCATGACGCCGGCGCCACCCGACTGTGTCGCAATGCCCAAACCGTTGCCGCCGGCGACACGGTCGTGGGCGAGCACCTCGAGCATGTCGAGCATCTGCTCCTCGTTACGTGCGCGCAGCACGCCGTACTGCCGGATCACGGCATCGAAGACCGCATCCTCCAGGGCCAGTGCACCCGTGTGCGAAGCGGCCGCGCGGGCGCCCGCGGCCATGCGCCCGACCTTGGTCAGCACCAAAGGCTTGCCCAGCGCGCGGCAACGTTCGGCCAGGCGAATCAACGCCGCGCCGTCACGGACGCCTTCCAGATAGCCGGCCGCGACCTTGATGCGCGGATCTTCGATGACCGCCGACATCAGCTCGCTGAACTCGAGATCGGCCTCGTTGCCGGTGTTGATGAAATAGCCCAGGCCGAGGCCGCGTTGTCGCGCCAGGGCCGCGATCGCGGTACCGAACGCACCCGACTGGGTAACGAAAGCGATCGCCCCGGCGCCTGTCTCACCGTCCGCATACTGGCTGAAGGTCGCGTAGACGTTGTCGAACGCGTTGATGAAGCCCAGGCAGTTCGGGCCGCACATCACCACCCCGGCCTCGCGCGCCACGCGCACCAGCTCGGCCTCGAGGGCCTGACCGGCGGCGCCCATCTCGCCGAAGCCCGAGCTGAAGATGACGGCGGCGCGCACGCCGCGCATGCCGAGCGCAACGATGCTGCCGGCGACGTCGCGGGCCGGCACGGCGATGATGGCAAGGTCGGCCGCTTCGGGCAGGCTCGCGATCGTCGCGTAGCAGCGCAAGCCGGCGATCTCGGCGTGCCTGGCGTTGACGGGCAGGATGCGACCCGCATAGCTCCGGTCAAGCAGATGCTTCAGCGGCCGGCCGCTGATCTTCGACAGGTCGGCCGAGGCGCCGACAATGGCGATCGACGAGGGGTTGACCAAGGCGGCGACGGCGACGGCGCGCGCTGCAGGTGAAAGCGTCATGCGCGCCTAGGGCCTGTTCACGGGACCTAGCCCTTGAACGCGGCGATGCCGGTCTGCGCGCGGCCAAGCACGAGCGCGTGGATGTCGTGCGTTCCCTCGAGCGTGTTGACCGTCTCGAGGTTCAGCACGTGACGGATGACGTGGTATTCGTCGGAGATGCCGTTGGCGCCGTGGATGTCACGTGCCAGCCGGGCGATGTCGAGCGCCTTGCCGGCACAGTTGCGCTTCAGCAGCGAGACCATCTCCGGGCTGGCCTTTCCTTGGTCGCGCAAGCGACTCAGGTGCAGACACGCATGCAGGCCGAGCGTGATCTCGGTCTGCATGTCGGCCAGCTTTTTCTGCACGAGCTGGTTGGCCGCCAGCGGCCGCCCGAACTGCGCGCGATCGAGCGCGTACTGGCGAGCGGCATGCCAGCAGAACTCGGCCGCACCGATGGCTCCCCAGCAGATGCCGAAGCGGGCGTTGTTGAGGCAGGCAAAAGGTGCGGCGATGCCGTGCGCGTCGGGCAGGCGCTGCGCTTCGGGCACGAACACGTCGCTCATGTGGATCTGCCCGGTCGGAGACGCACGCACCGAGAACTTGCCTTCGATCTTCGAGGTGGAAAGGCCCTTCGAGCCACGCTCGAGAAGAAAGCCGCCGACGCTTCCCGCATCGTCCTTGGCCCAGACCACCATGAGGTCGGCGATCGGCGCGTGCGTGATCCAGGTCTTGGTGCCGCTGAGCAGGTAGCCGCCGTCGACTTTTCGGGCCCGGCTCTTCATGCTTGCCGGATCGGAGCCGTGATCGGGCTCGGTGAGGCCGAAGCAGCCGAGCAACTCGGCCCGCGCCAGGCGCGGCAGATAGCGATTGCGTTGCTCCTGGCTGCCGAACAGATAGATCGGAATCATCGTCAGCGTGCTCTGCACGCCGAGTGCCGAACGAAACGCCGTGTCGACCCGCTCGAATTCGCGCGCGATGAGGCCGTAGCCGACGTAGCCGATGCCGGCGCAGCCGAAGCCCTCGATCGTCGCGCCGAGAAAGCCGAGCTCGGCCATCTCGCGCATCACGGCGACGTCGAACGTTTCGTGCCGATGCGCCTCGAGGATGCGCGGCATCAGCCGCTCCTGCGCATAGGCACGCGCGGTGTCGCGGATCATGACCTCCTCGGCCGTGAGCAAGTCGTCGAAGCGAAGCGGGTCTTTCCAATCGAAGGGAACGTCCTGCATGCCGGCGCTGCGCAGCGTCGCGGGGTCCGGAGCGAGGGCGTCTGACGCACTCATGTGCCGGAAGCCTCGCTTGCCTTCGCAGGCCGGAATTTCGGGATGCCGGCGCCCTCGCCGATCGATGCGAAGTACGCGTCCACGCGCATGCCGATGCGCACGTCGTCCGGGCTGCAATCGGTGAGCTGTGCATACATGCGCGCGCCATCGTCGAGATCGATCAGGCACATCACGAGCGGCAGCTCCGCCTGCCAGGCCGGATAGTTCATCGCCACGCTGTAGGCGACGGTGTGCGAGTACACCGTGCCGGAGGGCCGCACCTCGACCCACGCGAGGCTGCGTGAGCCGCACTCGATGCACCATGGCTTGGGATAGAAATTGACCGTGCCGCAGGCGCTGCACTTCTGCATCATGAGCCGGCCCGCAGCCGCGCCGCTCCAGAAGGGCCGGGTCTGATCGGTGATTGCGGGAAAGGGCTTGCCCTCGATCGCGTCGCTCATGTCATGCCTCCCGGCCCAGGATCAGCGACACGCAGCTGCGCCCCGGCCGGCCGTAAGGGATGCCGCCAAAGCCGCAGGCGGCACCGATGGCCGCGTTCTTCACCTGCCGCTCGCCGGCCTCGCCGCGCAGCTGCGTCGCGACCTCGATCAACGGCATGAATCCGCCGATGGCGCCGCCGGGCTGGCCGCCTGAGAGCTGGCCGCCGTCGGTGGACATGGGAAAGTCGCCATCGAAGCGGAGATCGTGCGCGGCGACGAAGGCGCCGCCTTCACCCTTCCTGCAAAAGCCCCAGTCCTCGATGCTCATCAGCGCAACGAACGGATAGTCGTCGTAAGGCTGGAACAGATCGATGTCTTCGTGGCGGACGCCCGCCTGGCGAAACGCCTCGGGCGCCGCCTCGGTGTAGCCGGTGTAGGTGATGTCGGGCTGCGAGCGCGAGCCGCGGTAGTAGTTGTTCGCCTCGCCGGCGCCCAGCAGGTAGACCGGACGATCCGTGATGCTGCGCGCGCTCTTCGCCGAAGTGACGATGTAGGCCAGGCCGCCGTTGACGATCGGCACGCAGTCGAGAAGGCGGATCGGCGCCGAGAGGACGCGCGATTCCTTGTACTCCTCGAGACTGAAAGGCTTGCGATAGATGGCGCCGGGGTTGAGCGACGCATGGAAGCGCGTCGTCACCGCGATCTTGCCGAGCTGGTCGTCATCGAGGGGGTATTGATGCGCATAGCGCGTCTGCACCAGGCCGAACTGGGCGCTGGCGCCCATGACGCCGAACGGCCCCTGGAAATCCCAGAAGATGCCGCGGGTGCGCTCGGGCGACAGAGGCAGCCCGGGCGCTGCCGAAGGGATGTTCAACGGCGTATCGGCGCCGACCACGAGCACACGATCGACGGTGCCGGTACCAATCATGGCCGCCGCGCGGATCAGCATGGCGGCGGCCGAGGCACCGCCCTGATCGGCGCGGAGCAAGACTCGTGGGCTAATGCCCAGGTTCTCGGCGGTCGCGGCCGACCAGTTGACCGTGTGCGCGACCTCGGCATGCGAGACACCGAGACCCTGGCCATCGAAGTCGTTCTTCGACATGCCGGCTTTCTGCAGCGCGAGATCGGCAGCCCAGGCGATGTACTCGTCGACAGTGAGCCGTGGCTCGCCGGCCTTGGCCCGGCTGTAAGGCGTGCGGCCGTAACCGACGATGGCGACTTCTGCGCGCATGGGCTTCCTGTGGTGTGTCAACAGGCATTGTGCAAAGGCATTCGCACATTTCGCAAGTTCGAATAATCAATGGAGAATATTCTGATCGCAAATATCGACGGTTCCTCCGACCGATCGCGTGCATGAACCTGCGCGGCCTCGACCTCAACCTGCTGCTCGTGTTCGACGCGGTGTTCTCCGAACGCAGCATTTCCAACGCCGCCCGAAAGCTTCACCTGGCGTAGCCGGCGGTGAGCAACGCCTTGGCACGCTTGCGCGAGCGGCTGCAGGACCCGCTCTTCGAGCGCAAGCGTGCCAAGGCATGGCGCCGACACCGCGTGCCAAGATGCTGGCCGAGTCGATACGCCAAGCGCTCGACGTGCTGGCGCGCGGGCTGAGCGACCAGCAGGAATTCGACTTCGCGAACTCCAACCGCGAGTTCGTCGTCGCGGTGGAGGATGACGGCGAGACCGTCATCCTGGCGCGCTTCATCGACTGGCTGGGTCAGGTGGCGCCCAATATCCGCATCAAGATCCGGCCGGAACCGAGCGCACTGCTGGCCGACGAACTGAAGCAGGGCGAAGTCGATCTGGCACTCGACTATTTCGCCTGGCGCGAGCCCGGCATCGAGAGCCGATGTGTGCTCATCGAATCACTGCTCAGCCTGGCCCGGCGGGACCACCCGGCACTTGGCGAAAAGTTGAGCCTGGAGCTCTTTTTCTTGCTGCGCCACGTCGTGCTCATTCCCCGCACCGGAACGATGCCGATGATCGACCTGGCACTTTCCAAGCGCGGCAAGAAACGGCAGATCGCGGTTCGGGTTCCACATTTCCTGTCGATGCCGATGATGGTTCGGACCAGCGACATGCTCTGCACCCTGCCGCGGCGCATGGCGCATCGACGCCGACCATTTCCGGCTGAAATCTTTCGCCGCTTCGCGTTCCGAAGTTCCCGGTGTACCGGATCTGGCACGAGTCGCTGCAGCGCGATCCGGGCCACGAATGGTTTCGCGGCCACCTGATCGAGTTCTGCGAGAGGCTTTGATCAAGCGCGGCGCCCGCCGACGCGCCGACGGGCGCGGCCATCGACACTTCGCCGTCCATGGCAGACTGAGGCATGATGACCAGCCACGCCGCCCGAGCATGCTGGCCGACGCTCGACTACGCGGCCTGGCGCGACACCGCAGCGACGCTGCAGCTCTGGGCGCAGATCGTCGGCAAGGTTCGCCTCAAGCTGTCGCCCTGGCTCAATCACGGCTGGCAGGTCGCCTTGTACGTGAACGCGCGCGGCCTCGGCACCTCGCCCATCCACGCGGGCCCCGGCATGCTGGAGATCGATTTCGATCTCGTCGCTCAACGCCTGCTTGTGCGAACGTCGGATGCGCCCGACACCGGATTCGCGCTCGAGCCGATGTCGGTCGCATCGTTCTACCGGCGCTTCATGGCGGCGCTTGAAAGCGTCGGCGTCAAAGTCTCGATCAATGTCATGCCCAACGAAGTGCCGGATCCCATCCGCTTTCCCGACGACGAGGAGCATGCCGCCTACGATGCCCCGGCGGCGTACGCGTTCTGGCGCGCGCTGGTGCGGGTCGATCGCGTCTTTGGCCTCTTTCGGACCGCGTTTGTCGGCAAGGCGAGCCCGGTCCATCTGTTCTGGGGCAGCTTCGACCTCGCCGTGACGCGCTTTTCCGGACGCGTCGCACCCCCGCATCCGGGCGGTGTTCCCGGCCTGCCCGATGCCGTCACGCGCGAGGCCTATTCGCACGAGGTCAGCAGCGCCGGTTTCTGGCCCGGCAGCGATGCGTATCCGCACGCGGCCTTCTATTCGTACGCGTACCCGTCGCCGCAGGGTTTCGCGGAAGCGAAGATCGAGCCGGGGCAGGCGACCTGGGCCGCGGCCATGGGCGAATGGCTGCTTCCGTACGACGCGGTGCGCACGGCAGCCGATCCCGACGCTACCTTGCTGCGATTCCTCGAGACGACGTACCGGAGCGCCGCCGACCTCGGCCATTGGGACCACAACCTCGATTGCGCAATCGGCGTCGCAGGGCGGCCGCGATCGGTCTGAAGCGAGCACAGGCACGGAGCCGCCAGCGACGGCGGCGAGCACCGAAATCAGCTGCAGGTGACCACGACGCTGGTGCCGCCGGTCGCGGTGGTCGTGCCGCTGCCGTTGCTCACCGTGCACGTTTCTCCGACAGGCTGGGTGACGACGCTGACGTTGTACGGAGAACCGGGCGGCACCGCTCCCGGAAACGCGAACGGGCCGTTGGTGGCGACCGGAAGCAGCACCTGTCCGTCGCTGAGGGTGACGGCGGCGCCGGGAACCAGCCCCGATACGGTGCCCTCGATCGACGAGGTCACCTGGCACGTGACCGTGACGCTGCTGATCGAATCCGCTGCGCTGTCGACGCTGCCGCTGCCGTTCACGACCAGGCAGGCTTCGCCGACCGGCTGCGTCAGGACGGTGACGTCGTAGACGCCATCACCGACGATGGTGGTCGCGAAGCTGAAGCTGCCGTTGTTCGTCAGCGTCAGGCTGTCTTCGCTGTTGTTCTGCAAGGTCACGCTGAGGCCGGAGCTCAGCCCGCTCAGCGAGCCGCCGATCGTCGCGTTGTCGCCGCCACCGCAGCCCGAGACGCCGAGGATCGTCAGCGCGCCGACCAGGCACAGGCCGGCCGTGGATCGGATCATCCACATTCACATTCTCCCGAGACGCAACCGGCCGCGCGCCATCCTTTCACGCCGATCTGTTTCCGATCTGGCGATCGCTCGCCGCCCTGCCTCGACGGGCCCGGGCGCGCCGCACGAGCAGGGTCACGAGCAATGCCGCCGCGGCCGAACCGGCCATGAGCGGCGATGCTGCAAGCATTTGCGCCAGGCCGTCGACGGCCTCGACGCTGACCTGCTGCACGTAGTCGACGAGGGCGATGACGTCGCTCGCACGTACGTTCCGCACGTCCTCGGGCCGGACGCTGAAGTTTTCCCAGCCGCCGCGCAGCCGGAGCTTGGCGAAGAGGCCGCCAGCCACGGCGAACAGCGACAAGACACCGAGCGGCTGCAACAGATGGTCCAGGACACGGCCGCGTTCTTCGAGCGGCGCGCATTCGTAGACCTCGCCGACCAGCAACGCGATGGTCGCGTCCGACGCCAGGCCCGGCTCGTCGCAAGGGATTTCAGCTGGAGCTTGTGGAGGATTCATGCTGCATTCGGGATCCGCCCAGGGCGCCGACCCCGTTCACTGGCGCACCGAAGTCGATGCCGGAAACCGATGCTGCGCCGGCATTGATTCCGGAGTGTTTCGCAACGCAGACCAATGTGTCGCTCTGCCGCAGGCTCTATTCGACCGTCACGCTCTTGGCGAGGTTGCGCGGCTTGTCGACATCCGTTCCGCGGGCCACCGCCGTGTGATAGGCGAGTAGCTGCAATGGCACGACGTGCAGGATGGGCGACAACGCGCCGTAGTGCTCGGGCATGCGGATGACGTGAACACCCTCGCCCGATTCGATCCGGGTGTCGGCATCGGCGAAGACGAAGAGCTCGCCGCCGCGAGCGCGCACCTCGTGCAGGTTGCTCTCGAGCTTTTCGAGCAACGCGTCGTTGGGCGCGATCGCGACGACCGGCATCTGCGACGTCACCAGCGCGAGCGGACCATGCTTGAGCTCGCCCGCCGGATAGGCCTCGGCGTGGATATAGCTGATCTCCTTCAGCTTCAGCGCGCCTTCGAGCGCGATCGGGTAATGCACACCGCGGCCGAGGAAGAGCGCGTTTTCCTTGCGCGCGAACTCTTCGCTCCAGGCGATCACCTGCGGCTCGAGCGCGAGCACCGACTGCACGGCGACGGGCAGGTGGCGCAGCGCCTTCAGATGCGCGGCTTCGCTCGCGCCGTCGAGACGGCCGCGCACCTGGGCGAGCGCCAGCGCCAGCATGAACAGGCCGACGAGCTGCGTCGTGAACGCCTTCGTCGAGGCGACGCCGATCTCGACGCCGGCCCGTGTCACATACGCCATCGCGCACTCGCGCACCATCGCGCTCGTCGCCACGTTGCACACGGTGAGCGTGTGTTCCATGCCGAGGGAACGCGCGTGCTTCAGGGCCGCGATCGTGTCGGCCGTCTCGCCGCTTTGCGAGATGGTGACGACCAGCGTCTTCGGATTCGGCACGCTGTCGCGATAGCGGTACTCGCTCGCCACTTCCACGGCCGTCGGAATCCTGGCGATGCCTTCGAGCCAGTACTTGGCGACCGAGCCGCTGTAGTAGCTGGTGCCGCAGGCGAGGATGAGCACCTGCTCGACGCCTTTGAAGACGCGATGGGCGCCATCGCCGAACAGCTCGGGCGAGATGCCGGCCACCGCGTCGAGCGTGTCGGCGATCGCCTTCGGCTGCTCGAAGATCTCCTTCTGCATGTAGTGGCGATACGGCCCGAGCTCGGCAGCGCCGGTATGCGCGACGACCGTGCGCACGGGCCGCTCGACACGCCTGAATTCGCCGTTGGCATCGGCGTGAACGATCCAGTACTTGCCGAGCTGCAGGTCGACGACGTCGCCCTCTTCGAGATAGGCGATCTGGTCGGTGACGCCGGCCAGCGCCATCGCGTCCGACGCCACGAAGTTCTCGTTCGCGCCGGCCGCGCCACCGACGCCGAGCACAAGCGGCGAGCCGCGCCGGGCGGCGATCACGCGGTGCGGCTCGTCGCGGCAGAAAACGGCGATCGCATAGGCGCCACGCAGCCGCGGCAAGGTGCGCTCGACGGCCTCGAGGAGGTCGCCGTTGTAGTGGAAGTCGACGAGGTGGGCGATGACCTCGGTGTCGGTCTGGGTGACGAAGACGTAGCCCTTATTCCTCAGCTCGGCGCGCAGCTCGTCGTGGTTCTCGATGATGCCGTTATGCACGAGGCCGACTCGGCCCGAGGCGGCCATGCCCGACGCTTCGCCGGCATCGGCGACGACGCCGGGGCCGTGCGAGAAATGGGGATGCGCGTTGTGCACGAGCGGCGCGCCGTGCGTCGCCCAGCGCGTATGCGCGATACCCGTGCCAGCTTCGAGGTGCTCGGCCGCGACGTTGGCGCTCAGCTCCGCGACGCGCGCCGTGCTGCGCGCCCGTCGTAAACGCCCGTTCTGATGCAGGGCGACGCCGCAGGAGTCGTAGCCGCGGTACTCGAGGCGGCGCAGGCCTTCGATGAGGATCGGAACGATATTGCGGGAGCTGACGGCGGCGACGATTCCACACATGGGGTGGTCTGACAGGATTGAGGTGACGCCCGGACTGTATGGCTTGTGCCTAGAATATTCATTGCAAATATCAACGATACTTGACTGAAGATTCCATCTCAATTCTCTTTTGACACAATATTCCAGTAATTTGTCTATTGAGCAATAATCAATCATGATCCCGCTGCTCGATGCGACCGACCTGAAGATCCTGGAGGTGCTGCAGGTCGACGCTTCGCTCACCAACCACGCTCTCGCGACCCGCGTCCACACGTCGCCGGCGACTTGCCTTCGCCGCGTCAAGCGCCTCGTCGACGCCGGCATCATCGAACGCCGCGTCGCCATCGTCTCGCCGCAGAAGCTCGGGCACGGCCTCACGGCGATCGTCGAGGTCACGCTCGACCGGCAGTCCGCCGAGTCGCTGGCGGCATTCGAATCGCGCGCCGTCCATGAAGCGGCGGTGCAGCAATGCCATCGCGTCTCGCCCGGGCCCGACTTCGTCCTCACGGTCCAGGTCGCCGACATGCCGGCCTTTCACGCGCTCGTGCAACGCCTCTTCACCGACGACACGAACGTGCGCAACGTGAAGACCTTCTTCAGCGTCCACCGCGCCAAGTTCGAGACGCGCGTCGCCCTGCCGCGCCCGGCTCGTCGCTAGGGCCTGTCGACGCTATCGCTTCAGCACGACGAGGCCCTTGAGGTACTCGCCCTCCGGAAACGTCACGGTCATCGGGTGATCGGGCGCGGCGCCGAGGCGGGCGTAGATCAGCCCGTCGATGCCCGCGTCGAGCCCGGCGCCGGCGACGATCTTGTGGAACAGGTCGACCGAGATGCCGCCGGAGCAGGAGAACGTGAACAGGGCGCCGCCGGGTCGCAGCAGCACAAAGGCGAGCCGATTGATGTCCTTGTAGGCGCGCGCGGCGCGTTCGGCGTGTGCCGCCGTGGGCGCGAGCTTCGGCGGATCGAGGACGATGGCATCGAAGCTCTGCCGCGCCTCGATCAGCGAGCGCAAGGTCTGGTTCACGTCGGCATCGAGCGCTTCGTGGCGCGCCGCGTCGAAGCCGTTGAGCGCGACATTCGCCGCCGCGCGCTCGAGCGCGGGGCCCGAGGAATCGACACTCATCACGTTCGTGGCGCCGCCGGCGAGCGCGGCGACGCTGAAGCCGCCGGTGTAGCTGTAGCAGTTGAGGACACGCGCGAAGCCGAAGTGGCGAACCGTCTCGGCGAAGAACTTGCGGTTGTCGCGCTGGTCGAGATAAAAGCCCGTCTTGTGGCCGTTCGCGACGTCGAGGCCGAGCCGCCATTCGTGCTCGCGAATCGTCAGCGCCGTCGTTTCGGCGCGGCCGGGATCGCCCGGGCGCAGCCAGCCCGTCGCCGGCGCAAGCCCCTCGCGCTGGCGCGCCGACGTATCGCTGCGCTCGTAGAGCCGCGTCGCGCCGGTCGCCTGCATCAGGGCATCGGCGATCGGCGCCTTCCACCGTTCGACGCCGGCGGAAAGAAACTGGGCCGAAAGCGTATCGGCATAGCGGTCGACGACGAGGCCCGGCAGGCCGTCGGACTCGCCATGCACGAGGCGAAGGCCGTCGCTGGCGATCGGCAGGCGGGCGCGGATGTCGAGCGCCGCGGTGATGCGCCGCGCGAAAAACGCCGCGTCGATGCGCTCGCCTTCGTCGAAGCTCCAGGCGCGCAGGCGGATCAGCGACTGCGGGCTGTACGCGGCCCAGGCGAGAAAACGCCCGGAGCTGTCCTCGACACGCACTGTCTCGCCGGCATCGGCCTTGCCGCCGGCGACGCTGCCCTCGAAGACCCACGGATGGCGGCGCAGCAGCGATCGTTCGCGGCCCGGACGAATGCGGACGATCTTCACGGCATCATTTTCGCGACTGCGGCAGGCGACGACTCCGGGCGGCGCGATGCCGCTTAGCCGCGCTTCTTCGCACGCGGGTGCGCGGCGTCGTAGACCTTCGAAAGATGGCCGAAGTCGAGCTTGGTGTAGACCTGCGTCGTCGTGATGTTGGCGTGGCCGAGCAGCTCCTGCACCGCGCGCAGGTCACCGCTCGACTGCAACACGTGCGAGGCGAACGAGTGGCGCAGCATGTGCGGGTGGACGTGCGCCGGCACACCGGCGGCGACCGCCTGCGCCTTCAGACGCGAGCGCACCTGACTCGGCGTCAGGCGCGTGCCGCGCCGGCTGACGAAGAGCGCCGCTTCGCCAGGGCGGGCGATGCCGCCACGTACGGCGAGCCAGGCTTCGAGCGCCTTCAAGGCGGGGCCGCCGACTGGAACGCTGCGCCGCTTGCTGCCCTTGCCGAGCACGTGCGCGCTGGCGTCGGGCGCGTCGATCCAGCCGGCCGCGCCGGCACCCGCCATCGCATCGAGGCCGAGCAGTTCGCCGACACGCAGGCCGCAGCCATAGAGCAGCTCGGCGATGCAGGCATCGCGTGCAGCCAGCGCCGGATCGCCGCCTTCGCCGCGATGCTCGACGAGTGCGACGGCGTGATCGACCGACAGCGCCTTCGGCAGCGGCTTCGGCGCACGCGGGGCGCGAACGCCTTCGACCGGATTGGCGGCGACGAGCCCGTCGCGACCGAGCCAGCGATACAGGCCGCGCCACGCCGAGAGCGCGATGGCGATGCTGCGCGGTGCGAGGCCACCCGCATGCAACTGCGCCGCCCAGCGCCTGATGTGATGCACCTGCGCCCCACGCAGCGGCAGGGACGCCGCGGCGGCGAAGCGCTGCAGGCGGATGAACGCTTCGCCGTACAGGGCGAGCGTGCGCGCCGCGAGACGCCGCTCGACCTTCAGGTAGTCGAGGTGCCGTGCAACGTCGGCATCGAACATGGCGGCGCCGGCTTCGTTCGTCATGAGCGAACGGCGCGCCACCCGATCACGCCGACGGCAAGAGCCGCGTCAGCGCCGCGCTCGCGATTTCGCCGATGCGGGCCAGGAACTCGGTGCCCATGTCGGCCGTGTAACGCGTCGGATCGGGCGATGCGAGAACGAGCAGGCCGAAGGCGCCACCCAGGCTTTCGTGACGCAGCGGGATCATGGCGATCGACGCGGCCTGGGCCGCATCGCCGAGCCATTGCACCGCTTCGAAGCCCGAGTTCGCGCCGCAGTAGGGAACGCCGAGGCTGCTTGCGAAGGCCTTGACGTCGTCGTCGACCTTGCGCGCGAACGAGAGCGAAGCGAAGGCCTCGGCGCCGCCCCAGACGCGGATCGCCGCTTGCGGAATCATGAACTGGTGCTTGAGCTCGCGCACGAGCACGTCGGGCAGGTCGGCGGCATTGGCCGTGAGCATGAGGGCGCGCGTCCAGCGGTGCAGCTTGTCGGCGATGAGGACGTTGTCCTGGCCGTTCCTGATCATCTCGATGAACTGCCGCTCGAGGCCCTTGATCTTGTCGCGCAGCATTTCCATCTGCCGCTCCTGCAACGAGACGGCGCGCTGCCCGTGCGGGCTGGCCAGCTGCACCGAGCCGAGCAGCTCGGCGTGGCGCTCGAAGAACCCGGGGCTGGCCGCGAGGTAGTTCGCGATGTCGGCCTCGGTGATGCCTTGCACGCCGGTCGGCGTTCCCCCCTGCGTGATGGTCACAGTTCGATCTCTCCTTCGAAAACCGTTTCGGCCGGGCCGGTCATGAGCATCGGCGACGCTTTGCCTTGCCATTCGATCGTGAGGGTGCCGCCGCGCGTCTCGACGTCGACCTTCGCGTCGAGCAGGCCGAGGCGGATGCCCACCGCGACCGCCGCGCAAGCGCCGGTGCCGCAAGCCAGCGTCTCGCCGGCGCCGCGCTCGAAGACGCGCAGGCGAATGGCGCCGCGCGACACGAGCTGCATGAAGCCGGCGTTGACGCCCTGAGCGAAGCGCACGTGGCGCTCGATGCGCGGCCCCTGCGCCGCGACCGGCGCGGCATCGACGTCGGCCACGATCTGCACGGCATGCGGGTTGCCCATCGAGACGACGGCGAGCTCGACCGTTTGGCCCTCGCCAAGCTCGACGGGCCAGAACGGCAGGCCCGAATCGGCAGAGCGCGGCGCCAGCCAGGTCGTGTCGAACGGCACGTGCGCCGGATCGAAATCGGGCGGTCCCATGTCGACCGTCACCCGGCCGTCGTCCTGCAGGCGCAGCTCGAGACGCCGGTTCATGGTCTCGACGGCGAGCGTCTTCTTGTCGCTCAGGCCCTTGTCGTGCACGTAGCGCACGAAGCAGCGGGCGCCGTTGCCGCAGTGCTCGACCTCGTCGCCGCTGCCGCCGTTGAAGATGCGGTAGCCGAAATCGACTCCCGGTCGCGCCGCTTTCTCGACGACGAGGATCTGGTCGGCGCCGACGCCGAAGCGCCGGTCGCCGAGCGTCTTCAGCTGCACGTTGTCGAGCGCGAGCGGCGCGCGCGTCGCGTCGAGCACGACGAAGTCGTTGCCGGCTCCCTGCATCTTGGTGAAGCGAACGCGCATCTTGGGATTATCGCGTTCGCCCTTCGACCTGCGGCGCCCACCGGGCCGCCCCAAGGGCGCCGGCGCCCCCGCGGGGGCAGCGAACAAAGAGCGCGTGGGGCTCCTAGACTAGTACAACGAAGGCTCGCCCGGCGGCCGTGTCTTGAAGCGGCGATGGACCCAGAGATACTGCGCCGGGTTGCGGCGGATCTCGCTTTCGATCCAGCGGTTCACGCGGGCACTGTCGGCGACCGCGTCGTCGCTCGGAAAGTCGCTCCACGGCGCTTCGTAGCGGATGCGATAACCCTTGCCGCCCGGCAGGACCTCGGCGACGACCGGCTGGACGATCATGCTCAGCGCCCGGGCCATGCGCGAAGGGGCGAGCAGCGTCGCCGCAGGCACGCCGAAAAAGGGGACGAAGGCCGCGTCGCGGGTGCCGAAATCCATGTCTGGAAGGTTGAAGAAGCCGTCGCCGCGACGGATGGCGCGAAAAAGCGC
>ODAK010002514.1_pt1 | contig 19335 bp, 15 predicted proteins | sample 1539591 | NCBI WGS metagenome assembly ODAK01 (sample SAMEA3539303, study PRJEB22396) | soil metagenome | biome: tundra; feature: field; material: soil | place: USA | collected 2010-05 | depth 0.15 m | reverse complement strand
AGTTTCAGGGTGGTGAGTGCAAACAATGCAAACACCAGGGCGCCGATCCAGAAGCGGGCGATGACCTTGGACTCGTGCCAGCCCAACTGCTCGAAATGATGATGCAGCGGGGCCATCTTGAAGATACGCTTTCCGTTGCGCAGCTTGTAGCTACCCACCTGCAGGATCACGGAGAGCGCTTCAATGATGAAGATGCCGCCGATGAAGGGCAACAGCAATTCCTGCCGGATAATGATGGCGACCGTGCCGATGGCCCCGCCCAGGGCAAGAGAGCCTACGTCGCCCATGAAAATCTCCGCCGGGTGAGCGTTGTACCAGAGAAACCCGATGGACGCGCCCACCATGGAGCCGCAAAAAATGGTCAACTCGCCCACCTGCGGCATGCGCTGCAGTTCAAGATAATCGGCAAACACCACGTGACCGCTGACATAGGTGAGCACGGCCAACGCCGCGGCGGCAATGATGGTGCAACCGATGGCAAGCCCATCCAGGCCGTCCGTCAGATTGACGGCGTTTGACGAGCCCATCAGCACGAAAACCACAAAAGCGATAAACGGCAGAAATGCAAGAAGCCCGAGATGAGGTACGGTGCTTGGCCACCAATGCCACAAGAGGTCGGGGTGCCAACTCTTGATGAAAGGAACGGTCAACTGCGTCGAGAACATCTTGAACTGCTGCAGCACCACCAGCACCACGGCCACCGCGAGGCCGGCCAGCGCCTGCCACATCAGCTTGGCCCGCGCGGTGAGCCCCAGGCTGCGCCGTTGCACCACCTTGATGTAATCGTCCGCAAAGCCAATGGCCCCAAAGGCTAGAGTCGAGAAGACCGCGATCCAGACAAACGGATTCGAAGGGTCGGACCACAGCACCGTCGGCAGTAAGATCGCGATACCTATCAGTACTCCGCCCATGGTAGGAGTACCGGATTTCTTCAGGTGCGACTGAGGCCCGTCCTCGCGGATGAACTGGCCGATCTGGAACTCGCGCAGCTTGTGAATGACATAAGGGCCGATGAACAGGGCGATCAGCAACGCTGTTCCCGAGGCGAAGGCCGTGCGAAACGTCAAATAGCGAAAGATCCGGAAAGGGTGAAAGTAGATGTAGAGCTTTTGGTAGAGCAGCCAGTAAAGCAAGAGGCCTCCCAAGCCGGATCGAAGCGGATTTATGTTGATTCTACAAGGCCGAGGCTGGCTGAGGTGTTCGAAGCACGCACTAGCGCTTTCCCGCCGATTGCCGCTTCAATTCCGCTTCAAATGCCCGCTCCCGCTCGCCGATGTAATTTCTGTACCCCTCGGGATCGATGAAGGCGTCGTGGTCTCCGCTCTTCCATCGGTCATATTTCGCACGAAGTCCGTAGTAGCCGCCGTGCGCGCCGAGAAAGACATCGCAGGGCAAGGCCTTGAGCACCTGAAAACCGTGCGCATAGTCCGCTGCGATCTTCGGATACGCTTTGTTGCCCACCAGTTTGTAACCGGGATTCACATTGGGACTGCCGACGATGACCACGTGCAATGTGCGATGGCCTTCGGCCCGCTGCACTCCCGATTCGCCAAATTCCGTTTCGTCCATGGTCCAGGTAGTCGTCCCCTTCGTATGCCCCGCCGTCAAATGCGCCACCAGGACTGCATCTCCCAGGCGCACCTTGTCGCCGTCGTGCAGGATGCGGTCAACACGCGCCACCGGAAAACGCAACGACTCGTCGCCGCCATATTGAAAGTCCAGTTTGCCGCCTGACGCAACCACTTCCTTGTCTGCGGCCATGACGTAGTATTTGGCCCCCGTGAGGCGCTGAATTTCTGCGCTGCCCGCACAGTGATCAAAATGCGCATGGCTGATAAGCAGAATCTTCACATCGCTGAAGCGGAAGCCAAGCTTCTCCACACTCTGCTTAATAAGCGGCACTGAGGATTCAAGACTGCTGTTAATGAGGATGTGGCCCTGGGGTGTGGCGATCAGATACGAGGCGAGATCTTCGCTTCCAACGTAATACAGATTGCCTGCGATCTGGTGGGGCGGAAACGGCCTGGTCCATGCTGGATTGTCCAACGCCCTCAGTTGCGCCGCGAAGGCTAGCAACCCAAACAGGACCGTAATGTTCGCTAGCTTGTTGGAATTCACTTCTCCTCCGCCGATGCAAGCGGCTTCTTCAGCGCATCGATCGCCCGCTCCAGATGCACCCCGCGCGAGCCTTTGACCAGGACAACATCGCCTTCACCAATATTCTGGGCTAGCCAGCGGCCGGCGGCCTCGGCGTCGGGCAAAAACAGCGATGCCACCCCACCGGCGCACGCAGCCGCGGCCAGGTGTTCGGCATTGCCTCGGACCCCGACAACCAGGTCCAGCCCGGCCTCGGCGGCGGCGCGTCCGCAGGCAGCGTGCAGAGCGGGGCCATGCTCACCTTGTTCCAGCATCTCTCCGGCCACCAGGATGCGACGGCGGCCCGGGCGCGTAGCCAAGGTGCGTATCATCGAGCGCAGCGCTTCCGGATTCGAGTTGTAGCTGTCATTCAAAATCGTAGCCCCGCCGATCTCGATCACTTCCCCCCGTTTGTCGCCGGCGGTTAGTGACTCCAGCGCCGCAACCGCCGCATCGAGATCCACTCCGGCCTCGAGAGCCACGGCCAGCACGGCCAGCGCATTTGAAGCGTTATGCTCGCCCAAAAGGTGCAACGTCAATTTGCCCTCGCGGTCTCCGGCGCGGAACCTGACGTGCAACCCCGCGAGGTCTTCCCTGGCTTCGAGGAATTGCGGGTCAGCGCACGGCCCGGCGCCAAAGTAAACCACTTGGCCTTGGAAATCCCGCCCAAACTGCGAGACATACGCATCGTCGCAGTTAAGGAAGGCTATGCCATTCGACGGCAGCGCGGCTATCAATTCGAATTTTGAGCGGGCAATGCCCGCCTGTCCTTCAGCGAAGTTCTCAATGTGCGCGGTACCCACGTTGGTCACCACTCCCCAGTCGGGCGTGGCAATTCGCGCCAGCGCGGCGATCTCGCCGGAGTGATTCATCCCCATTTCAACAACCGCGTACTCGTACTCCTGCTTGAGCCGCAACAGTTGCAGCGGCAAGCCGAACGCGTTGTTCAGGTTTCCCAGCGATTTCAGCACCTTGAACTTGGCGCCCAGCGCCGCCGCCACGGCTTCCTTGGTGGTGGTTTTGCCGGCCGAACCAGTGATGGCAACCACGCGCTTGCCCCAGCGACGGCGCACATGCGCGGCCAGAGCCTGCAAAGCAAGCAGCGGGTCCTCGGTAATCAGCAGCGGCACAGCCAAGGCCGCGTCGGGCAATGTGGCCACGCGCTCCCGCGAAACCACGGCCGCAACAGCGCCGCGCTCAATGGCGGCGGCAACATAGTCGTGCCCGTCCAGCCTTTCGCCGCGCACGGCAAAAAAAAGCTCCCCGACAGCCACAGTGCGCGAGTCAATCGAGTAGCCCTCCACCGCCAGCGTGCCCGCATGCGCGACTCGGGCCGGAGCTTCCAGTACCGCGCCCGCTCCGATTGCCGCCTCTACCAGTGTGAGTTTCATTGCACATCACCATAGCCCAATTCCGCGAGCGCTGAAAGCGCAATCTCCGCGTCGTCGAACGGAATCGTGCGGCCGGCCAGAATCTGCTCTTTCTCGTGGCCTTTTCCTGCCAGCAGCACCACGTCCCCGGCCTTGGCCGCCTTCAGCGCCAGGCAAATAGCCGAAGCCCGATCCGGCTCAATGGTGAATTGCACCCCACTGGCCTTCAATCCCGGTTCGATCTCAGCCAAAATAGCCGTCGGCTCCTCGGAGCGGGGATTGTCGCTGGTGGCAACCACAAAGCCGCTGCCCGCGCCTGCGGCCTGTCCCATGCGCGGCCTTTTTGTCCGGTCCCGATCGCCGCCGCAACCGAAAAGCGTGATCACGCGACCGCCTGTCTGCGCCGTCATCTGCCTGGCCAGGGTCGTAAGGTTACGAAGCGCGTCGTCCGTGTGGGCATAGTCCACAATCACTGAAAAAGGCTGACCCCCATCGACGGTCTGGAAACGCCCTGGAACCGGCTTCAGGCGCGGGACAAACTCGACAAGTTGGGCAAATGGAACACCCCGCGCATGAGCCGCTGCGAACGCCGCCAGCAGGTTGAGAATGTTCACTTCTCCGGCCAGCTTTGAAGTCACCCTGGCTGAGCCCGCCGGGGTTTGCAACTCGATAACCGCGCCGCCCGGGGTGAGCGAGTAGCTTGCCGCACGCCAGTCGCCCTGGCCGATTCCAAAGGTCCGCACCTCGGCGCCCGCCCTCGTTGCTGCGGTGGCCAGCCTATCACTGCGTTCGTCGTGCGCGTTCAGCACCGCCACGCGGGGAGCAGGATAAACCGTGCCATCGAAGAGCAGCCGTTTGGCCGTGAAGTAGTTCTCCATGGTCACGTGATAGTCGAGATGGTCACGCGTCAAATTCGTAAATACGGCCACATCAAAGATCACTCCAGCCGCACGGCCCTGGTCGAGGGCGTGACTGGAAACCTCAGTCACCAACTCCGTGGCTCCGCGCGCCGCCCCCTCCGCCATCAGTTCGAACAAGTCCCGCGACTCTGGCGTTGTATGCACCGATGGCCGAACTTCGCCTGCAACGTGATATTCAATCGTCCCCACCAGCACGGTGGAGCGGGCAGCCTGGTTGAGCAACTCCTCGATAAGGAAGGCCGTTGTGGTTTTACCGTTGGTGCCGGTGATGCCGGTGGCGGCGAGTTTGCGCTCGGGATGGCCAAAAAATGCCGCCGAAGCCTGCGCCAGTGCGCGCCGCCCGTGTTCGACCTCCAGCACCGGCAGCCCCGCCTGAAAAACCAACAGGTGGTCGAACTTCTGCGACGAGTCGGTAATAATGCCCAGAGCGCCAGCGGCAATCGCCTTCTCCAGGTAGCGGTTGCCGTCGGTTGAGCCGCCCTTCATGGCCACAAATACCGCGCCCGGCCGCACTTTGCGCGAGTCGTACTCCACGCCCGTGACCGAGTCTTCAGAGCCGCCGCCAGCCCCGACCGCCGTCACTTCTTCAACTAATTCTTTCCAATTCATCTTGTCTTCGATTGTAGTTGGCTTGGCGGCCAAGGTTGCGCGTCAGCCAATGATCCGGTCGAAGATCAAAGTGGCGCAGGTGGCGCAGGCCAATCGAACTTGGTTCCAATCCTGCCAACTCGGCGCAAGATGCTTATACTCGGCCAGGTCAACTTCATCCAGGTCGAAAGGCATCGGGCTTGCCAATTGAATCTGAAGCTGTTGCAAGGCCGATTCTCCGTTCGGCTGCGGGTAAATGCTGTCGAGCGAGCGCAGAGCCGAAATCACTTCGGGGTCACCCATTTGATCCGCGAGAGCGGCAAAATCGAGATAATCACGAGTCGCGTTGCGCTTGAGGATCAAGACTCCCTTGATGCGCAGCATCTCAGCAAGGGTTGGAACGGTGATCATTTGGCCGAACCGTTCGATTTCAGTAGTGTCCAGAGGCTGTTCTCGAATCAGTTGCCTGATTCCGGTCTCGATGCCGTCAAGGCTGCCCAATATCTGCACGGGCCGGCGAATACGCGCCGTTTTCCAACCTGCCACTGACTCCAACTCAGCCAATACGCGATCGAACCGCTGCCGTAGATCGGTGAGAATATGATCCGCATCCGTCGACATCCAATGCCCAGCGTAGATTGCAGCGGCGGTGCCCCCCACGAGAACCGCATCGGGCAGTATGCGTTGCAGATGGGCAGCCGAAGAAAGAACCTGTTCCCATTCAGGCAGCGTTGAGGTGCTTCTCGGCATATTGCCTCCAGAAGTGGTACCTCTGCGCATAAGGGTCCTGCGCGTGTCGAAGCGCGATACGAAGAATCTTCTCCATGATGGCGCGGTTCTCCAGGGCAACCGAACGCAACTGAGCCCAGTCCTCCCGCTTGCCGCGTTCTATCAAATCATCGAGGGCGGCAAGCGTGTAACGCTCGTGGTTCAGATGCCGATGCAACATGTTTGCTCCTCTCGAAAAACTCTTCACGCCCGTGGCCAACCAACGCCAACATATCACAGATAATCCTCATCACCGCCCGCAGCGCACCACGACCCGCGTTCCCGGCTCAACCAGCGTGCCGGCGGCAGGGGCCTGTTCCCGCACGGTTCCATTGCCATTGATCTGCACTTCAAGACCCGCCTCGGCAGCCAGCTCGATGACCTTGCGCACCGGCAGGCCGATGAGCGATGGAACGCGAAGACGCTTGGCGTCGGAGACGCTGATTTCGGCGCCGGGTTGCGGCTGCGCAGGCTTCGTGGCCGCGGGTGCCCCGCCGGAAACGGCGACCGCTTGTGAACCACCCGGCGAAGCCTTCGCATCCGCCGCTGGCTTGGCAGCCTGAGCCGCCGGTTGGCTCTCCGATTCGCGCAGCGGATCGTCACTGGGCAAGTCGTTGGCAGCGGCAAAAAGCGCATTGATGTCCCCGGTGTTTTCCCCGGCATCGTCTTCAGCCAGACGCACCGGGGCCTTCGACACTGAACGGGGCGCCCGCACATCAATGTCATGTGCCACGCCCAGATATTCCAGTACCTGCTGTGCTACCTCGGCAAATACCGGCGCGGAGACCGCCGCCCCGTAATAGGACGCACCTTTGGGCGTATCGATAATGACGGCCACGGCGATCACCGGATTGTTGACCGGAGCGATGCCTGCAAACGAGGCCACGTGCATGGTTTTCGAATAGAGATGCGTTAACGGGTCCACTTTTTGCGCCGTGCCGGTTTTGCCGCCGGACGAATAGCCGTTGAGCAGGGCTCCCTTGCCGGTGCCGTAGAGTACCACGCCTTCCATCATCTTGCGCATCTGGGCCGCTGTCATGGTGGAGAACACGCGATGCGCGCCCACGGGCAAAGGGCTGGGCAATTCGCCTCCTGCCTTGAAAGGCATTGGCTGCGGAGCGCCTGGCTTTTGGTTTGCGGTTGCGGTCCCTCCCTGTCCCAGCATAAGCACATGCGGAGGCAGATACATTCCGCCGTTGGCGATGGTCGAAACCATCGAGACCAGTTGCAGCGGCGTTACTCCCACCTCCTGGCCTATGGCGATGGAGCCAATCGAAGACGATCCCCATTTGCTCACCGGCCGAAGCAGCCCGCGTGTCTCGCCGGGCATTTCGACACCCGTACGACTGCCGAAGCCGAAGTCGCGCACAAATTGATAAAAGCGGTCCGGGCCCAATTTCAACGCCAGTTTTACCGCAGCCACGTCGCTTGAATGCTCCAGCGCCTCATGTACGGGAATGAGCCCAAAGTGCTCTCCCTTGTCGTCGTGGATGACGCGGCCGCCGGCCATGGTAATCTGTCCACCCTGGCAGTCGATCATGTCGTCCGGCGAGGCCACATGGTTTTCCAGCGCGGCAGAATACGTGACGAGCTTGAACGTTGACCCCGGCTCATACACATCGCTGACGGCATGGTTGCGCAGCAGGCCAGGCGTGGTGCGCCGCGAGAAGTTCGGATTGAATGTGGGCCGAATGGCAAGCGCCAGTATCTGCCCGGTGTGGACGTCCTGAATTACCACCGTGCCATTGGCAGCTTGCGTCTTTTGCATGGCGTGATCCAAAGCCCGCTCGGCAAGGAACTGAATGTTGGCATCAATGGTCAACACCAGGTTCTGCCCCGGCTCGGGATCGCTTGCACTCGACAGCATCACCCGGCGGCGCGCATCCATGGCCTTGTTCATGTGCCCCGGGACGCCGTGCAACTGCGCCTCGAATTTCTGCTCCAGGCCGCCCAGCCCGTTATCGTCAACACCTACATAGCCAAGCACCTGCGCCGCTATCTCGTTGTCGGGGTAGAAGCGCTGGAATTCTTTCTGGATGAAGATGCCTTTGATCCCCAGCGCCATCGCCTGGGCGGAGACTTCCCCCGTCACTGCGTGCGCCACGCGGATCGAGTTGTGCCCTGACGCCAGGCGGCCCGCAATCTGCTCCTCGGTGGTCTGCGTGTCATCCGGGTCGGTGTGTACCAACGCGGCCAACCGGTGCGCGGCCGTGGGCTTGTCTTCCACATCGCCGGGCGTGGCGTAAATCGAATCCACCTGCACGGTCATGGCCAGCTCATGCAGGTTGCGGTCATAAAGCACGCCTCGGCGCGGCGGTATCTCGATACTGCGCTGCTGCTGCTTGGCCGCACGGTCCTGGAATTCGGCGTGGCGCACCACCTGCAACCAGAACAGCCGGCCGCCTATCGCGAAGGCCCACAAGAGAAAAAGCAGGCAGATGAGCCAGAAGCGCGCCCGCTTCAGAGGCACGGCGCGACCCGCATTCATGCGGTTCCGGCTGGCTCGAACGGGTGCCTGCATGGCGGATCGCTCCGGGAAAATCTCCCCTGCTTGATTATTGCGCGACAGGCGCCGGAGGAGTGACTTGCGCTATTGCTGGAGTACCGGCATCGGGACGGGCATTGGGATGGACGATTTGCCCCGGCTGAGGCTCCACAAGGCCAAGCTGACGTGCCATCGCATCGATCCGGCCCGGCTGTGTAAGCTGCGCCTCTGCCAGCCGCAACTGCCGGTTTTCCTCGCGCAACTGGTCGCGGATCTGCTTTTCCGACTCCACCTTGTAGCCGCCTTCGATGGCGCTGAAGTGCTGGTAGCCGTAGAACATGATCAGGGCAAAGAGCGCGAAAATGGCCAGGGAAAAGACGCGCATCTCGCGCACCCGCACCGGATCTGACGCCTTCACCAGCCGCGAGTTGTCAAAATACTTTGGAAAATAAAACTCAGGTGTGCGAGCGCCCCGGCGGCGTGATGGCTGCTGAGCGAGCAACTCTGCGTTCCGCTCGGCCACCCGTGCCGGCCAGTTGCGACCTGCTTCAAAATAAGTTGTTGTGCATGCCGCCATGGTTGCCCCTCTTGTGCCAGCTTCTAGCCTCTAGCTTCTAGTGCTAGCTGGTTCGTCTTTGAAGATTGCATTTCTCCGAATCCTGAAAAGCCGTGACGCCAAACTCCCTGCCAACGAGCTAGCAGCTAGAAGCTAGAGGCTAGAAGCTGCTCTCTCCGCCGCTCTCAACTTCGCGCTCCGCGAGCGCGGGTTCCTCTCTATTTCCTCTTCACCCGCTATAACCGGCTTCTTGGTCAGGATTTGCCAAATTCCTTGCTTCGCGCCGTCCCGTAAGCTGTCTTTCGCGATACGATCTTCCAATGAATGAAAGCTGATGACCACGATTCGTGCCGAGGACTTAAGCAAACCTGGTGCGGCCTCAAACAGGGCTCGAATCTCGTCCAATTCCTGATTTACATAGATACGAAGGGCCTGAAACGTCCTGGTAGCAGCGTGTATTCGATCGCCTTTCATTGCCGGGGCGGCATTGGATACTAAGCGCGCAAGTTCAATCGTGCTAGTAATTTGCCGCCCGGCAAGGGCTCTGGCGATCCTCCGCGACCTCCTTTCTTCTCCTAGGTGAAATATGAGATCTGCCAACTCGCGTTCGCTTATCTCACTCAAAACTTGTGCGGCGGTAGGTCCGGATCGCTGGTCCATTCGGCAATCCAGTGGTCCGTCCGCCTGAAAACTGAATCCTCTGTGCGCCTCATCGAACTGCAGGCTACTCGCCCCGAAGTCGGCCAGCAGGCCATCTACCGTGGCCGGTTGCACATGCCGTGTTATTGAGCTGAAAGCCTCGTCCACCAGCGTTACCCTGGGCGCTTCGCTGCCCAACTCACTCGAAACCCGGTCCAGCCTCTCCTTGGCCAGTGCCAGCGCCTCGGTGTCCCGGTCAAATCCAATCAGGTGCCCATTGCCGCCGAGCCGCCTTGCGATGCCTTCCGCGTGACCCGCCAACCCAACCGTGCAGTCAACAATCGTGCTCCCCGGGCGCACGCTCAGAAAATCCATCACTTCATTGAAAAGAACCGGCACATGGCGTTCCGTCGATTTCGTCATGTGCTCCCCCTCGGGGGTGTTGACTGACATCTCCTAGATGTCGTAGCTGGTCAATACATCCTTGTGTGCCGCCGACAGCGGGCCTTGCTTTACGTTCTCCCGCAACTTGTTCAGGCTGATTACCTGCAAAAACGTGCCCCGGCCATTGACCTTCACATCCCCAACCAGGTTGCCTTCGTTGCGCAGCTCTTCTGGCAGCAACATGCGCCCCTGAGGATCCATGTCCGCCCGGTCGCCGTACAAGCTGTAAAACTCCCGCAATCTCTGCACTGCTTCCACGCTCTGGGGAATCTTGTTGATCTTCGCCTGGAGTTTCAGCCACTCCGGCATGGGATGAATCTCTGCTGACTCTCCGTCGCGGCTGGTGATATAAAAGGCACTGAAGCCTTTGCCGTACTTCTTGTCCACAAATGCCTTGAACTCAGCAGGCATTTTCAAGCGGCCCCGTTCATCCAGCTTGGTCTTGGGATTGCCGCTGAACCCTGTTTCCAGATCGTCCCAGGCAACTACAGGCCCGCTGACCGCCTCATTGGAGGTCTCACCCGCCGGAAGCTGCTCTGGGTTCTCGATCACGATTTGCTCAGATCCGGGTCGAAACTGGTTGGAGGTCGAAGGAAAAGTCCCAAACAGCCCCATTTAGACCCAAAGCAAGTATGCAGCAAATCAGGCCATCACGCCACAGGAAAATTCACGCTAAACTGTGGATTTTTTACGCTTATATTCGATGAATGTCTGCTTAGGTGCAGAGACACAAGTAATTGGGAGATTCTAAGATTTAGCTCCACCCATAGTGGTAGTTTACTTTCTTGATTCCAGGTCTTGCGCTGAACCCCAGCATCCTATTCACACGCAAATTGGCGAAGAGACAGCGAACTTGCTCGCTTAGCTCGCCGGCAGCTCCGCCTTCGGATCCCGATGCCGCTCCGTCACAAGAATCAGCAGATAAATAAAAATCAGGACGTTGGCCACCAGCAGACCCACCCTGGTATAGGTGACTCGGCGAATGATCTCAAAAATCTCCCAAGGCAGGAACGAGGCAGTAATCGCCAGAGTTAGATATTCCGCCCAGACTTTTTCGAAAAAGAGACCGACCCCCTCCACCATGCTGACGCCCGCGTAGCAGAAGGCCACAGCGCCGATCCGACGCAGTATCGGATCGTTGAGCAGCGACGCCTTGTCCAGGATGAAGTTGACGAACTTCGATTCGGGATTGAAACGCAGCCGGTCGGCCAACTGGCCCAGCACATCGCCAATATCCTTGTGCAACAGCCGCAAGGCGCCCACACCGATGGCGACAAAAAGCAGCGCTTGCACCACCTTGTAGGCCGCGATGAGGATAAGCCACTTATTGTGGCTCTGCGGCTTCGATAGAGACTGTGCTTGGGAATCGCTCACGGGTTTGGGGCTAACTGGCGTAAAGAGTACCTGCTTGTTCTTACGTTAACTGAATCAGCCTGGTTCTGCGAACTGAACAACCCGCGGCAGTTCAAGGCATACCGGGTACCATCATTCCATGCCGCAGCGGTTTCAAACACGTCAATGGGTTCCGTTTCCCGTGGAGCTGGTCTTCGCATTCTTCGCCAACCCATCCAATCTGCCCCACCTGATGCCTCCCAGGCAAAAAACCCGCATCGAGGACTTGCGGCTTCAACCCCCGCCGGCGCGGCCTGTTTCTCCCGACCCGGCGCGGCGATTCTTGAGCGTTGCAGCCGGCGTAGGGACAGAGATTCTCATCAGCTTTCTTCCTGTCGCCTGGGTTCCCAGGCGCATGAGTTGGATGGGCCGAATCACGGAGTTCGCGTGGAACCGCCACTTCTGCGACGAGCAGATTCGCGGCCCCTTCACCGAGTTTCGCCATTGTCACGGAATCCAGGCGGAGGTGCTCGACGGCATCGAGGGAACCCAAGTCTCCGACGAGATCGAGTTTGTCTTGCCCTACGGCATTCTCGGCATGGCCGCCGGCATGCTCGTCCGCCGCGAACTGAAGACCGCATTCGCCTACCGGCACAAGCGATTGCCGGAGATACTTGCCGTTGCCGCCCGGCAAGCGGCGCGAAGGGCATGAAGTGCTGCATCTCATTACTTCAGCTTAAGAAGCGCGTCCCGGTCCAGCACATTGCCATCTTCAATGAGCGTGGAAATCCTGCGCACGTTCCAAATGTTAACCGTAGGGTCCGCATCCAACACCAGGATATCGGCGCGGCGCCCCGGCGCGACCTGGCCTAGCTCGTTCCATCCGAATTGAAGTGAATAGTTGTTGGTTGCTGCGGCCAGCGCCTCGCGGGACGAGAGCCCCAGGCGCACCAGCATCTCAAGCTCAGTGTGCATCGAAATGCCCGACATGGTCCCCGTAACGGACGCCCCCGACCCAGCCAGGTAATGTGGAAAGGCGGCAAAGAAGGTTTCTTCGATGTGCCAAAGCCGCATTGCAGATTGGTCGGCTTTCTTCCGCTGCCCGTCTTCCATCCAGTGCAGCGTCATGGCCGGCAGGCGACGCAACCAGGGCGAAGGCAAATAGACAGTTTCGCCTGTGGTGCGATCCGAGGGCTGAAACATCTGCGCCGGATCGAGCAGCCGGGCAGCCGGCTCCTTCCATAGATTGCGGTGCTCCGGCAACTGCAGGAAGAAGAGGCTGAAGGTGGGCATCAGCGCGGCGTGATGCGCGGCCAGAAACCGGGTGTAACTGCGCAGGTGCAATTCGCTGGGTGGAATCCGCTCCGAGTAGTCGTAGGCTGTGCTTGCGGCAGTGCCGAAAGGGTCGTCGACCAGCGGCCGCTGCAACTCGGCAGGGATCACTCCCAATTCGTAGCGGCCCATATGCAGCAGCAAATCCACTCCTGCCTCGACGCCCACCTCATAGGGCGTGGCTACAAACTCTCCGTAGGTGATCAGCCCCAACTGGTGGGCATGGTTAATAATCCACTGGGTGTTCGCCGCGGTCAGGTTATGGCCCAGCCAAATCACGCGCGTGCCCAGCCTGGCGGTGTCGGCAAGCTGACGGCTTGTATCCTCAGGACTTAACTCGGCTTGGCGCGCGCCCTCCTTGAGCTTAGCGGTCCACTCCGGGTTTTTGGCCAAACGGCTCCAGTTGTCTGTTGAGCCTATTGAGTCAATCGGATAAAGGTGCGGACTGGGATGGGCAGAAAAGTCCGCAGGTCCGCGGTGGTTGTCATTAGAGACAACAATCGTGGTCACGCCCATGTAGAGATTTGCATTGGCCTGACCCTGGCTGTTCATGCCGGCAAACCCGTCTATCAGGCCGGGGACGATGAATTTTCCAGTACAGTCGATAACCCGCGCGCCTTTGGGGATAGAAACCGCCATGCGCGAGCCGACATCGGTTATACGCCCATCGCGCATAATCACGATGGCGTCCGGCAAATCCACAGCCGAATGGCCCCAGTCGGTGACGTCGATAACCGTGCCACCGGCAAGCACCATCGGAATCGACGCTGGCGCATTCGGAGTAAAAAGGGGCGGCGCTTGTCCCCGGGCCACGACACAGCCCAGCAGCGATGCGCCGATACTCACCAAGACAAAACGAAAGGGTCCCATAAAGAAATCGTTCTTTCGAGGATTGTTGCACAGCGTGCGCGAGCACCGTCCAAACCCCTTGCTCCAACGCAAATTCGCCATCAATCCATCATTTCCTCAATCCTTCGTTTGGGCTCGGAATTCCTGCGCATTGAAAGGGCGCGGCTTCAGTCGCGCCGCCCGCGACAAGAAAAGATCCCCAGGGCTTTAGCCCCCGAGGGAATGTAACTTTCAACAACTTGGATTCCTTCAGCGGCCAAATCCGCGCCCTTTCATAGCCTGATCCATGCAGCCAATTCTAGCCGGCCACCAGCGTCCTGCGTTCACGACGCAGCAGCAGAGGCAGCACCTGGGCCTGAGCCTCATCCACGCTAAGCCCATACTTGGCGCGCAGCGCATCCACCTTGCCATGCTCGATAAACCGGTCAGGCCATCCGATGCGAACCACCGGAACAGGGCTGCCCATCTCCTGCAAAGCCTCGATCACCGCCGAGCCAAACCCGCCCATCTTCACATGATCTTCAAAGGTGACGAAGGCGGCCACGGTCTTCGCGTAGCGCTCGAGCATTTCACGATCCAGCGGCTTGACGAAGCGAGGATTGATGACGGCTGCTGAGTAGCCCTCGCGTTCCAGTCGCGCACCCAGTTCACGCGCCATCTTCACCATGGGCCCCAGGCCCAGAATCGCCACGTCGGAGCCGTCTTTAAGCACCTCTGCCTTGCCGAAAGGAATCGCCTGCGGCTCGGCCTTGCGAACCACCCCGGCGCCTATACCTCGCGGGTAACGGATAGCGCATGGGCCGGGAAGCTCAAGCGCGGTCTTCATCATGTCGGCCAGCTCGTCTTCGTCCTTGGGGGCCATCAGCACCATCTCTGGAATGCCCCGCAAATAGCTGATGTCGAAGAGTCCATGATGGGTGGGACCGTCGTCGCCCGAAAGCCCGGCGCGATCCATGCAGAACAGAACCGGCAGTTTCTGCAAGCAGACGTCGTGCACAATGGGGTCAAAGGCGCGCTGCAAAAAGGTAGAGTAAATTGCGCAGACCGGACGCAGGCCCCTCGTCGCCATCCCGGCGGCAAAAATCACTGCATGTTCTTCGGCAATGCCGACGTCAAAGTAGCGCGTAGGGTGGTAGGGCCGGAAGAGATCCAGCCCGGTTCCGTTGGGCATGGCCGCGGTAACAGCCACCACTCGCTCATCCTTGTTGGCCAGTTGAACCAGCGTAGTAGCGAAGACTTCGGCATAGGTTGCCTGCCCGGTCGGCTCGGTCATCCCAGTATCGGGATTGTAGGGACCGAGACCATGGAACTTCTTCTGCCCGTCGAGAGCCGGTTGAAAGCCCCGGCCCTTTTGCGTGAGCACATGCAGAAGTACCGGCCGATTCTCCGCCTTGAGGAACTTGAAAGTCTCGACAAGCAACGGAAGATTGTGCCCGTCGATGGGGCCGAAATACTGCAAGCCGAATTCCTCAAAGAGAATCGAGGGCCACAGCATGCTCTTGGCTGCCTCTTCGGCTCGGCGCACCACCTCGACCGCGGTTTTCCCGCCCAGCTTCTCCACTATGCGGCGGGCCGAGTCGTGCAGCTTGTTGTAGTGCTCGTTGGTAACAATCTTGTGGAAGTACTTGGCAATCGCGCCAACATTGCGGTCGATGGACCACTCGTTGTCGTTGAGCACGACGATCAAGCGCTTGGTCTGTTCTGCGATATTATTCAGCGCCTCGAACGATATCCCGTTGGTAAAGGCGCCGTCGCCGGCCACGGCGATCACGTGTTCCTTGCCGCCGGCCAAATCACGGGCCACAGCCATTCCCAACGCGGCACTCAGCGCGGTGCCGGCGTGTCCCGCTCCGTAGCAATCGTGCGGGCTCTCGGTGCGCAGCATAAAACCGCTCAACCCGCCCGGCTGGCGAATTGTGCTCAGGCGGTCAAACCGCCCTGTCATCATTTTGTGTATGTATGCCTGATGGCTGACGTCGAACACCAGCTTGTCTTCCGGTGTGTTGAAGACCGTGTGCAAGGCCAGTGTCAGCTCTACCACGCCCAGGTTGGGGCCCAGGTGACCGCCGGTCTTCGACAGCGTCTGAATCAGGAATTCGCGGATTTCCTCCGCCAGATCAGTCATCTGCGCGAAGTTCAGGCGTTTCAAATCCGCCGGCGATTGAATGGATTGAAGCAATGTCCCCATGTACTTCCTTCTCCCGGAATACTGCCGGGGCACTAAAGAAAGAGCCCACGCCGCTCAGGGCTTCCAGGCCAATATCGCCAATCCACAGTATACCAACGAGGTAGATTTGGGCGCCAGAAGGTTAGACGAGCGGGAAAGGCGAGGTTTGATGGAATTGCTTCCCAGTCAGCAGGTTTCGGCGGCGGAAGCAACCTTCGCCATGCCGCCGAAAATTGCCTGGGCCGCGCTGCGGGTGAATTCTAAAGTCGAGCGGGCGTCCAACGGAAGGTTGCCGCTGTTTGCGAGTTTGGCGATGCCGTGGACCAGCGCCCATGCTGTCCAGGCCAGGGGCATTGGATCGCCCCCCGGAAGGTCCCCGGATTGCTGTGCCGCGGTGATGCAATCAAACAGCACAGAGAAGGCATTCCGCCCAATCCGTTCGGCGCCGTCGCAGTTCCCGCGCTGCGCCGCGTGACGCAAATCGAACATAACAAGCAGATGATTCGGCCAGCGAAGCGCAAAATCGACATAACCGCAGCCGCACAGTTCCAACCTTTCAAGTGGCAAGGTGCCCCGCGCCAATGCCTCCTGCATCAGCGCGGCAAGCCGTTCGAATCCCTCTGCAGCCACGGCTGCCAGCAACTCATCCTTGTCGGCAAAATGCCTGTACGGCGCGTTGTGCGAAACTCCCGCCCGGCGCGCTACCTCGCGCAGCGTAAAGGCGCGCGGCCCCACCTCGCCGATCAAAGCCACAGCGGCATCGAGCAGGGTTTTGCGCAGATTGGCGCGATGATAGGGCAGTTCGCGAGTCACACATTAATTTCTATCAGATTATGTTGACATCAGCAACATTCTGTCCTACCCTGATGTTGTCGCTGTCAACATGGCCCTTGCAGCCCGGCTGCCAATGCAAAAGGAGGAAGTTATGTCCATCGGAATCCCTTACAAACAGGCCCAATTGGCTGACCGTTGGGACGCAATCGTCATCGGGTCCGGCATCGGCGGCCTAACCGCGGCAGTTCTACTGGCCGAACAAGCATGCAAGCGCGTCCTGGTGCTCGAGAGGCATTACCGCGCCGGCGGCTTTACCCACACCTTCAATCGTCCCGGATACGAATGGGACGTGGGCCTTCACTACATTGGCCAGATGCAGGACCAGGGATCCGTCGTGCGCCGCGCATTCGACCACGTCACCGGCGCCCAGGTGCGCTGGCAGCCTATGCCGGAAATCTACGACAGAATCTTCATCGAGGGCCAGAAGTTCGATTTCGCCGCCGGGCTCGACCACTTTCGCGAAGGTCTGAAACAGTCCTTCCCTGGCGAGGCCCACGCCATCGACCGCTACTTAGCCGCGGTTCACTCCTCAAACCGGGCTAGCGGCCTCTACTACGCTGAAAAGGCTATTCCGGGTCCCATCGCCGCGTTAGCCGGTGGACTGATGCGTGCGCCCTACATGCGCTGGGCCAGGCGTACCACCCGCGAGGTCCTCGATAGCCTCACCGGCAATCGGGAACTGATCGGCGTTTTGACCGCGCAATGGGGAGATTACGGCCTGCCCCCGGCAGAAAGCAGCTTTGCCATTCACGCCACTATCGCGGAGCACTACTTTGCCGGAGGCAGTTACCCCATTGGCGGCGCGGGCTCGATCGCGGCAGCTATGGCGCCGCGCATCGAACTGGACGGCGGTGGCGTGGTCACCGGCGCCGAAGTCGCCGGTATCCTGCTCGAAGGCACACGCGCTGTCGGCGTCCGCATGAGCGACGGAAGGGAATTCCGCTCGGGTCTGGTGTTCAGCGATGCCGGCGCCGCCAACACCTTTGGAAGTCTGTTGCCGCCGGACCTGCCCTCGCTGGCCTCGATTCGAGCAAAGTTGCGCACACTGCGGCCTTCAACGGCCCATGTGAGCCTCTATGCAGGACTGGACGAGACGGCCGATGCACTTGGACTGAATGGCACCAATATCTGGGTTTACCCCGGCTTCGATCACGATGCGAACGTCGAGCGCTTTGCGCGCGACATGGAAGCGCCACTGCCCGGGGTGTATCTGTCATTCCCTTCGGCCAAAGACCCAACTTTTGCCGGCCGTTACCCCGGCAAAAGCACCATCGAAGTCATTGCCATGCTTCCCTACGCGGCTTTTGCGCGCTGGGAAGATGCGCGCTGGAGGCGGCGTGGAGAGGACTACGATGCGTTCAAGCAGCGGTTTGTTTCCCGCCTGCTCGCCGAACTGGAGTGCCAGGTTCCTTCTGTTAAAGGAAGAATCGCCCACGCGGAACTATCCACACCGGTGACCACGCGGCACTTCATGAACTACGGCCAAGGAGAGATCTATGGCATCGCTTCCACGCCTGAGCGATTCGCCATGCGAGCGCTTGGCGCAAGAACTCCGATTCGCGGCCTCTATCTCACCGGGCAGGACGTCTCCGGTCTAGGTGTGGTCGGCGCACTCTTCGGCGGCGTCATCAGTGCATCGGCGGCGTTGGGGAAAAATCTGCTTTCGGCTGTGTCGAAGCCCTTTTCCGGGCCGGACGCATAGTTTGGCGGATGTTGCGGTTGGTCTACTGGTTGCTCTCCGCCTCTTCCCCGTAAGTAGGGTATGGCTCTGGCTCTGTGCTGGTCGGCATGCCCCTGAGGGTTGCCAGGTCTGCCTGCACCTGCGCCCACAATTCCGGCTGCTTCTTGGTCGTAATCGGAGAATCCGGATTCGAATAATACGTTTCAATGTCTGCCTTGATCCCAGGCGGTATGGGTTGGCCAGGCTGCCGCGTTAGACGGTGCAGCAGATCGGCGTAGGTCGAGTCGGTAAGGGAATACCCACCCGGCTCGACCACGCGCCCCGTGTCAAGGTCGCGATTCGGTAGTGGATGCCGCGGATCACCCGACTGCCGAGGCACATCCTGATTGCCCGCGGGATGCGCATTCAGAGGCTGCCCCGGCGGAGGCTCGGAGCGAATATCGGCGGCGGCTGCATCGGCTGCCGTGGGGCGAGTTGTAACATGAGGCGTGAATCGCGCCAGCGTTCGCCGCAGGGACAAAGTGGAAACTGACACGCTGTGCAGATATTCCGCTTCTGTTTCCACTCTTGGCCCCTTTACCGCAACCATCTTCAGCGGACCGATCTTGGGCAGCACAAACAGCAGCCCCGCCAGCGCGTAAGTCCCGATGCCGGCCTTCCGGCGATACAGGTCCCAGTGGTCTTCCGCGCTCAGGTTGGCGACCTCCTTCTCAATCTCCAGCACTTCCGGCGTATTTGGGTCCGCAGGCTCGTGGCGGCGATGCAGGATGGTGACCGCATACGCGATCCGCGGGATGAAGGCATGCACGGCAAAGCGGTAGCCGCGAACGTTGAACCGCCGCCCACGCGCACCGGAAAAATCCTCAGCAAGCCCGTAAGTCTGGTAGAACGCCAGCGCAAGCTGCTTCACGGGCACTTCAAGTCCAACATGCCGCAGGTAGCGGACCGGCGCAAAGCGATGATGCGCAATTCCGTCGATATCGAAGGCAAACTCCGTTTGGATGTGCGGATACTTCCCTTCCGCGTAGTTCACCACCGGCCCGTATTGGGCGCGCAGTTTGGGAAACTCGAGTGGAACCGCGAGGTTGGTCGCCAGGGAGTGGCCGGCCGAGTCGCCAATATAGTGCGAGAGCGCACCCACCGCAAACGCCAACTCGTCCGCATTCCCAGCATTGCGAAACAGATTCACCACGAAGTCGCCGGAGCGCACATAGTGGGTCAGGTTCGAGAAGGC
>ODAK010002513.1_pt1 | contig 19335 bp, 30 predicted proteins | sample 1539591 | NCBI WGS metagenome assembly ODAK01 (sample SAMEA3539303, study PRJEB22396) | soil metagenome | biome: tundra; feature: field; material: soil | place: USA | collected 2010-05 | depth 0.15 m | reverse complement strand
CCGTCTCAGAACGTCAAGCGCTTCCGGTAAGTTTCGCGATGCGTTTTGAACGCGAAACGGCCCGGGCGGCCGGGCCGGTCGGCGCCGTCGCAGAATCGGTCGTTTCCGAGACGATCCCCACGTCATGACTCTGACTCGTCCAGGATGTCCCCGGGAACCTGGCCGGGGCCGATCGTGCCGACGTAGCTACTGGAGTCGGACGCCGGTTCCAGCCACGCCATATCGACGCTGTAGGTGGCGAACACGACGCGCGTGCCATAAGGCGGCTCGCAGGGCAGCCGGTCGACGCCGTTCGCCCGGTGCTCCTGCAGCAGGAGCGCCGGGGACGGGTCCCTTGCGTCCACGGCCACAGCAGAATCGCGGTGCAGGTTCTGCCAGCCGGGCGGCAGCAGGGTGACCCCGACCGTGATCCAGTGCTCGTACCCTTGCGGCCCAAATCCGTACATGCCGTCCTCCTTGGCTTTCGTTTCCGAGACGGGGCGGCGCCCGCGTGTTCGGCGCTCCATGCGTTCGCCGCCGAACACCACCGAGCCGGGGCCCATCCCACGGCGGTATATCACCGTGGGATGGGCGCCAGGCTGGCGCCGTGCTACAGCGGCTCCCCGCGGGGCGGTCACGAGGCGTCGCCCATGGCCACGCGCGACGCGTCGTCTCCGTCGCCGAGCGACGCGTCGCGCAGGACCTCGCGCGACGGCCCGGCGGCGGTGAAAGCGGCCCAGGCGCGGGTGACGGCGCCGGAGCCGGGAAACAGATCATCGAGACTGTCGCCCGGCGCGGCGCCGAGGAGGTCGAAGATCCACCGGCAGACCGCGGCGGGCTTGGTGCCGGTGACCCGGCCGGGCAGGGTCGTTAGCGCCGACACTCCGCAGACCAGCGAGTCAGGGCAGCGTCCCCGTGGGCTCGCCGGGTCCACGGGCCGCCCGCCGTGGTAGATCACCGGTTCCCACGCGGCCAGCGGCCGCCAGCTCGCCGCGGCCCGCTCCCCGCGATGCCAGGCCGCGACACGCACGCCTGGCGGGCACAGCGCGAGCACGGCAGGCAGCGCCGCCGCAGACGTGGACAGCGCCCACCCGTCATAGCCGGCCAGCCGGCCGATCAGGGCGGCGTGATCGACCTCGCCGCCGTAGTCGGGGTGATCGCGGTACAGCCACGCATTGCCCGGGTAAGGCGGATCGGCGTAGGCCAGCCGCAGCGGCATGGTGGACTCGGCGGCCTCAGCCCGGCCGACCGCGCGGCCGAACCGGTGCCGCGCCTGGCGGCAGCGTTTCGAGCAAGTCTCTGCGTCCCGGCGGGCCGCCGCGGGAATCGGTCCCGAGCACCAGTCGCATACCCGTCGTGCACCACCACGGCGCGACGCGTCGCTCGGCGACGGAGACGACGCGTCGCCTCCGGGCCCGGACGACATGTCGTGTGCGTCGCCGAGCGACGCGTCGACGCCGGTGAACCACGACGCGTCGGCCCGGGCCCGAAACGACGCGTCGCGTGCGGCCGGGCGCGACGGCATGCCGGGCAGAGCAGGATGGTTCATAGATTCCCCGTTCACGCGGCGGGCCGTTCTGCGCTCTCGCTGGCGGCACTCAGGCCGATGCTCTGCAACATCGTCAGGCCGTTGTCCTCGCCGAGGTGCTCGCGGACGACGGCCACCAGGAGCACGAGGGCGGCGCCGAGGACGGATGCCACGGGCACGTCGCTGGCGATGTCAGCGTGGCCGACTCTCAGTCCGCCGAGCCGGGCACTGGTCAGCGCCACGGCGCTCGCGAGGCCTCGCCATGTCGCGGCGTCCTCGACTGGCTGCGGTACCTCACCGGGGGAAACTGGCGGGCAGTAGTCCAGCAAGGCACTGCCGCACGGGAGGCACCGGGCCCGGAATGCGTTTTCGCGCGCCTGTTCATCCGGTTGGCGCTCACTCACGCGCGGCTCGGGCGTTTAACCGAACGTGCATAAATTAGGTTGCCAAGTTGGCCACGTTGCCGCATATCCGCCTTCAGGACTGCCACCAGAACCGGCCGGAGCGAATCGCGGAACGTCGGCACGGTCACCGCGGCGGCAAGATCGGCGCGGGAGGCGAAACCGCATAGCTGGCGATACAGACAGCCAGCCTGCCCCATCGTCAGCGCCTTGGTTGAGTCCAGGCCGTCGAGCGCCAGGAGCCGGGCGCTGGCCGCGAGCCGCGCGCCACGGTCGTACGGATCTCGGTAGCCGAGCCGGGCGAACTCGCCGCGGATCGCGCCGAGCTGCGCCGGGGTCAGCGGCTCCCCGCAGGGCGCAGCGCTCCGTTCGACATGCGCAGCGTTGGCAGCGTCCCAGCTAGTCCGGGTCGTCACAGTACATCGCCTCGTTTCGAGCGCCTGTTCGGAAGCACAGGGATGGAGTTCGGTTCGCGGCCGCATTCTCGCTGAGCTTTTCCCCGGATGATCTCTCGCACCCCTCGCAACCCTCGCAACCGAAGCTCTGAACTGCGAAAACAAACCTGCGAGGGTTGCGAGGGATAGCAGATCGGAGGTTTTGCTATCCCTCGCAACCCTCGCAGAATCCGGTTTCGTCGTGCGAGGGTTATCCCTCGCAGCCTGCGAGGGATAGAACGATCACCGCAAACTCGTTTCCGCTGGTCAGGTAGCACGCTGCGAGGGTTGCGAGGCATGCGAGGGGTGTTTTCGCCCCCGTGCCTATAGCGCGTCATCCCGCGTACTCCTCAACCCGCCAGGTCCGGACGTTGTTGTGCCGGTCTGTCTGGCGGCGCAGCACGTAGGACCCGCGGTAACGGTCGGCCTGCCCGGCCAGTCGTTTACCGAGCGAAACCACGGTCGGGAACTTGCCACGGCCGTCGGTGAGGAACTGGCCTTCCCATTGGTCGGGGCCGCCCATCAATGGGACGTCGGCCGATATCAGGATCTCGTTCGCGGTTTTCCACTCGTCGCCGTGAATTGCTCGCCAGCGAGCGAGGAATGCCGTCCAGGTCGCGTTCTCGTCGTCGCTGTCCCGCACGGCTCCGGCATTGGCGAGGAATCCCTCAACGCCGTGGTGAGCGAGGAATCCGCCGATCGCGTCGGCCCACGGGGTGAACTGCCGCATAGGCACGCCTGGGCACCGCGGTGAGCCGCTGCGAGTCCAGTCGAGCACGAGGACCAGGAGGTGCCAGAGGATTTGCCGCTGGTTGGCCGGATTCAGTACCCACTGGTCGAGGTTCGGTATCGCGAAGTTGCCCTGATCTCGTTGCTCGGGCTCTGGCATGTCCGGGTTGAGCCGCACCTGGACTGTCCGGCCGGCCATGTCCCCGCCGAGCCGCAAGTTGTTGCCCGTGGCGCACCAGAGCCGGTCATTCGCGTAGGCGGCTGTCTTGTTGCCGCCAAGCAGCCGGTCGGCCCATGTCCGGTCGGTGATCAGCCTGGCCAGGACGGGAGAGTCGATCACGGTCCCCTCGGCGAGGTTGTCGAAGATCACCGTTCCAACGGGGTCAGCGAGGACGGACGTGATCGACTTGCGCAGTTCCTCGTCGCTGTGTGTCCACGTCAGGACCCGCTGCCCGTAGAGCATGCCCGGCCCGCTGGTCAGGATCGTCTTGCCCGACCCTGGCATGGTCGCGGTGAACACGACGAAGGGGATCAGCGAGTGCAGGTAGCGCCGGAGGATCGGCGTCACGAGCACGCCGAGGTAGTTGGCCCGGTCGGCTGGCTCAACCCACGGAAAGTCGGGCAGGAACTGGTCAAGCAGGAACGTCCGGGCTTGCTCAACCTGAGTCGTGGTCGGCTTGTCGGGAACGTGCTCAAGCGGCACCTTGGACGCGAGGTACAGGCCCGTGGCCTCGTCATACCCGCGCGTTTGGAGGAGCGTCCCGTCTGGCCGCAGGACCGGCGCACCGGCGATGCCCAGTAGCGGGGGCAGGCCTGGCCACGTCTTGCGGGCGAGTGATGCGGCGAGCGATGCAACGACCGGCGTCGTTTCCTCCGGGTATCTTTCCGGCTGGCCGTCGTCGCCTTTCCGGGACTTCATCTTGTACGTGTACGTGTGGTCGGCCAGGAGCCCGGCCAGCAACGGCGGCACGACCTCGCTGGCCGTGACTGGCAGCGGCGAGTCCTCGTCCCCGGCCGCCGCGGTCACCGCGCCGGACACTTCCTCGACATGGACGACCTGCCCCGCGCTCACGTAGACGTCGGGGAGCTGGCGGCCGTTGATCGCCTCGGCGACGGCCCGGATGGTCGCGGGCCCGGTGCCGAGCTCGATCTCGGGCTTGGACGCCACCGCCCGCACGGGGGTGCTGCGTGGGCGCCTGGTGCCGTCGGCGGTGGGTCTGGGCTTCGGCATGATGCCGCGCTCAGCGAGGATGTCCCGCCCCGCGCTCACGCTGCCACCGACTGACGCAGACCTGATGCGATCGTGCGCCGAGTAGCCCGATCCCCGTGCTTCTCTACGTGCCCGTTCATCTCAGCCGCGCGGAACAGCACGGCCTCAGCGGTCGCGGCGTCGAGTTCACCTTCGCCGATCATCTCGGCGAACCGGCAGGCTGCCCAGTGCAGGTGACGGTTCCGGTGCTGCCCCGGCCCGGCCGCGGCGAGGCCGTCGAGAACCTTGACCATGCGGTTGTAGCCCGCTCCCCTGATCGGGGTGGCCAGCCAGGCCGGTCCGGTCGTTCGGGTCACGATTGGCGGGTCGAGGATGTCAGCGATCCATATGGGTAGAGGCTCAGGATCCCGGTCGTCGGTGATCTCGTACGTCTGGCCATCGATGACTGAGCCGGGGCCGACCACATACCCGCCGTCTGTCCCGCCTGCGGCCCGTACGTCGATCATTGGCCCGGCTGGCCGGTTGCCAATGGGCCGTCCCGGAATCGCGAGGAAGTACAGGTGCTGTCCCCCGGACGGGGTGCGGACCGTGAACGTGGTCGGCCAGTCCTGACCGGCCCGCTCGGCCAGCACGGCCAGGACGTCGGCGCCGTCGCTGATTCCGGTCTCAGACCGCCACTCCGGCGGTAGTTCGTAGTCAGGCTTCCAGATGTCGACGTCGAGGATGACGAGGCCGCTCGGCTTGGCGGCTACCCCGTAGCCCTCCCTTGGCCGCCAGTGTGCCCGCCGGACCGCTTCGGGGTCGCATGTGGCCGCGGCTGGCCAGTGCAGTCCCTCGCGTGGTTCTTTGCCGCTGATCTTTTTGGCCGGTACCGGGATGCCCCGGACGGGGAACACGTACCAGTCGCGCTTTGCCGCAGCCACCGCTGCGTTGCGGGTATCAGTGCCTGCGGGTCGTCCCCCTGAGGTTTGCAGGCACCCTGTGCGACCATGCATAATCACGTCATCGCTCCTAGGTGCTGACCTGGCCGGGTCAGCAGTTGGTGAATGGGAGAAGCGACCGGGCACCTGCTTAGCGGTGGGGGAGACCCGGTTTCTTCTTTGTCTAAGTGGATGCTGCGGCCTGCCGACGGCGCCGGGCTGGCCATGGGTTGCTGTTCCTGAATGTTTCCGCGGCGGGGTCGCGGCCTGCTGCTACGGCTAGCGAGTACCGGACAACTTCACCCTGTGATGCGCTCTCTGGGAGTCCTGCGGCCTTCCGTGCGTCCTCGTAGAGTTCGCGGTCAACTCGTGCTGTCACCGGTGCCTCGCGTGGTGCGGTCTGCATATCCGGCCCCTTTCGCGCTCGTCGGACTACGTGAGGTCTACCGGTAACGCTTGGTGCAAGTCAAGGACCAATGTGCGAGTGTTCGCCCTATGTTGCGGGTGTACCTGCGGGATTTTTCTGAGCGTCCGTGAACCGGCCGGGCAGGTCGCTTGTGGCTCGCTGACCGCCCGGCCGGATGCATGGGCGCTCAGATCTCGCTCAGCGCGGCGAGGCCGTGCAACGACTCGCGGTTGCCCGGGTCGTCGGGGTCGGGGATGTTGCTGCTGGAGTCGAGCGGGCCGTTGTAGCCGGCCTCGCGGTAAGCGCGTCCCCGCTCGTACTTCTCCATGCCTTCCGGTGTGTCGCAGCCGAGCAGCTGCTTCATCTGGGGGGACATCTCCTTGCCCGGCTTGGCATCGGGCACCGGCCGGGAGCGCCACTCGCGCATCTGGTCGAGCATTCCGGGCAGCGCCTTGTCCCCCTGCCTGACCGGCTTGGCGTCCATGGTGGTCGCGTTGCCGTCCTGATCGATCGGGCCGGTGTAGCCGCTGTCCCGTAGCGCGGCCATGCGGTCGAACCGTGCGGCCCCTTCCGGTGTGTCCGTGCCGAGGACCCTGGCCATCTCCGGACTGTGCGCCGCACTCGGCGACTCCGCTTGTCCCCCTCCTGACCTGCCCTGGCACCGTCGGCCGCCTGCTGCCTGACTTCTGCACATCGTGATCTCCTTCATTCGTGCGTGGCCGTGCTGACCTCGCCTTGGCGCTCGCGCGTCTGGGGCCGCGCGAGGCCAGGGCCGGTCAGAGGCTCGTGAGGAACGTGGCGGCCGACGAACCGGCCTGGCTGAGGATGTGGAATCCGTGCTGCGCGGCGGCCGCCGCGCCCGTTGGGTTCCTGAACAGGTAGTAGGCGGCGAAGATCACGACCGCCCATCCGAGGATCTTCTTGAGGTTCATTACGCGCGCTCCCTGATGGCTGGCCGGGCTTGTGCCTGGCCGACGATGACGGCGATGTCCTCGGGGGACATGCCATCGAAGTGGAAGTGCAGGTGCTGGGACCCGCGCGCGATGGCTTCCCGGTGCCGGGCGGGGATGGCCTCGGCGGTCACGGTGCGGGGCAGGGCCGGGCGGCGCACGGTGTTCCAGTCGAGCACCGCAAAGCGGCGCAGGGCCAGGACGGAGCCGAGGACAACCGCTCCGGTCAGGCCGAGCCCGGCGGCGATGATGGCCAGGTTCTCCATGACGAACACGACAGCGGCGATCACGCCCGCCCCGCCGAGGACCAGGGCGACGGGCAGCCCTCCGTCCCCGCATCCGGGGCAGTGCAGTCCGGGGCAGCTGGACATCACCGGTACCTCTTCCTGGCTGACCTGGCTGCCTTGCGGGCAGTGGACCGTCTGACGCCATGGGCCTTCGCGGCCTGCTTGACGACCTTGGCCGACTGGCGCCCGCGATTACGTGCTGCTGAGTTGCGCATGGTGATCACTTCTCTCCCATCGTGGTGTGGTGGCGGCCGTTGATCACGGACCACCTGAAGCGGTGGATCGCGGTAGCGCCGAACCGGTAGTGACGGCCGGTGACCTTGCATCGGGCGCAGGGCTTGGCGCGGCCGCGCTTGCCGGGAGCGGGGATGATGACCCGGCGGCCCTTGCACTTGCCGCAGCGCTTGGTTGGGTGCGCCAGGACGATCAGGACATAGACCGTCAGGGCGGCGATGGCCAGCAGGACCAGGCGCAGGATGGTCCCGGCCGTCATGGCGTGGTGCGGGACCATCGCGAACGCGACGGCGCAGCTAAGCAGCGGCTGAGGCGCCGCCGTCCGCCGCGCCCGCGCTGTAGCCCGCGCTGTAGCCGGCAGCAAACCCAGCTCCATAGCCAGCCGCGTATCCATCGGGGTAGCCCGATGGGGCACAGATGCCCGCGTATGCGTAGCCATTGGTCATGCCTTCCTTGTAGACCCGGCAGGGGAACCGGGGGCAGTCGTCGTCTGGGCAGGCGTTGTATGGGTGGTCGTCGTTGCGGGTGAAGGCCACGAGTCCTCCTTGTGGTTCGTGCAGGGGGCCGCGGACAGGATGTCTAGGGAGTGGGTGAACGGGGGGCACTCGGCGCTACGCCGGTTCCGTGTTACTTCGCAGGTCAGGACAGGTGCGCCCGTGTTACCGGTAACAGGGCTTCCGGGCTTCCGCAGGTCGGGGCCGGTAACACGGGCGTTACTCATCGCTGCGCCTCGACGTCAATCCGGCGGCAGCCCTGGCGCCGCGTGCCGTGGTCGTTGACCAGCCGGCCGCCGACGCCGAAGCCGCGGACCTGAGCCGAGATCGCGTCGGCCGTCGTGCCGGTCCACCGGTCGGGGAACCGGTCGGCGAGACGGGCCGCGAGGACTTCCCAGTGCAGGCCAGCGTCGGTGCCGAACGCGGCGAGCACATCGGCGAGCACATCGAGCGTGGTCTCCGTGTCGGCCTCGCCGAGCGCGTAGCCGGACAGCGTGCCAGCCGCGCCGCGCAGGATGCGGGCACGGGCAGCGACCTTCTCGGCAGCGGCCAGGTCGATGTAGTAGGTCCGGCAGACGGCTGGCTCGCCGTCGGCCTTGAGCCAGCCCAGCCCGGCGTCTGTCTTGCCACGGAACGCCGCGGCGTTGTACCCGTTCTTGTAGGAGCCGGTGCCGAGGATCATGTCGTTAGCGACCTGGTCAGGCACTTTGAGGCAGAACCGGTTCGTCGTCACACCGGACACGGCCGGGGGCATGGACTCCCGGTCAGGCCGCTGGGTCGCGAGGATCAGGATGATGCCGTAGGCGCGGCCCAGCCGCATGACGTACGCCGCGTCGGCCTTCGCCTGGTCCCCGTACTGCGGGTGCATGAACACGTTCTGGATCTCATCGAACGTGGCCACGATCGGGTACAGCCGCAGACTGCGCTTGGCTGCCATCGGCCGCGTGACCTTGCCGTCTGGCTTCTCCGCGTCGGGAACCTTCTTCATGGACACCGACCGGCGGTCAAGCTCGGTGCGGAGCATGGCCAGCGACTCGGCGGCGTAGCCGATCGACTCGTCATCGAGGCCTGACGTGTAGCGGTGGCAGACCTTCGCCAGCGGCTTGAGGTCCCCCTTGCCTGCCTGCTCATGGATCCACAGCTCGGCGAGCGGGTCGAGGGCCGCGCCGCAGGTCAGGACCCGTACGGCAGCGGTCTTGCCCTGGCCGGGAGCGGCACCGATAAGCCAGTTCGTCTCAAACAGGGGGACGCCGACGGGCCGCCCGCGGGGGTCGGTGCCGAACGGAATCGAGGCGAACACGTCGGCCTCGCCGGACTTGAGCAGGGGCCACGCCGGGGGCTTGGCCTTGGAGATGTCGTGGAAACCGATCCACAGCTCCAGGCGCCCGGCGTGCTCGCTTGGCACTGGCGCTGGCCAGGTAGCCGACAGGGGACGGCGCAAGCCAGAGGCCAGCGACTCACGGCGGGCGAGCACCTGGGTCGCGGTGACGCCGTGCGGCAGGTCGAGCTGCACTCCCCAGCCGGGGCCGTCGCGATGCACGTCGGAGACGAACGTGATCCGCCCGCCGTCCTTCATGGCCTTGTTGATTTCGCCGATGCCGATGCTGGCCAGCGCGCGGGAGATGATCTCCGGCGTTGGCGGCTCGTACCTCGGCGGGATGATCGCGGCCCGGACAATCGGCTTGTCGTCGGGCCGGCCGTGGCGGACCAGGATCACGAACACGGTCGCGGTGAGCACAGCCCATGCCTGCCAGGGTGCGAACACCACCATGGAGATCAGGGCAGTGATCACCGCTACCGCGAGCACGGCCAGGATCCGGCCGCGGGCCGCGCGGGTTTTCTTGCCCTCACGGTGAGCGGCCATCGCCTCGCCGTGGCCCATGGCGCCCTTGGCGACGGCCATGGACTCCAGCTGCCAGCCGTCGGTCCAGTGCCACCACTTCGTGACCGAACGGACGTACAGCGCGGCACCGCGCACCGAGTACGCGCCTGAGCGGGTCAGGTACGCGGGGAGGCGCAGCCCGTGGTAGCGGGTCCGGTGCCAGTGCAGCGAGGCGTGCTGGCCGACAGTGCCGCGGATGTTGCCGGGCTGCCAGTTCTCGGGCAGGATCGCCCGGCGCTTGCCCTCGGCAGTGTCGTCGGCCACCAGGTACACCGGCGCCGCGGCTTCCTCAAAGCCGATCTCGGTCTCGGCGTCCTCGGCACGCAGAGGCACAACCTCGGCGCCGGGGTCGTCGCTCTCGTCAGGGAATGGTGCGGTTGACATGATGATGGTTCCTTTCGGGTTCGTGCTTCGGTGCGTCTCGTCTGGTGCGATCCGGCCGCGGGGCTTCTTTTGCGGGATGACCCCGCGGCCGGACCTGGCTTTTAGGTAGTGCTGGCGGTCACCCTCTCCAGGTCCTCGAGGTGGGCAAGCAGAACCTTCGCCCGCTCCGGGCCGACGTGCAGCCGGGAGCGGATCTGCCGCAGCGATGGGACCACTCCGGCGGCCAGTTCGGACATGAACTCGGTCTCGGCGTCCCCGGCGGTCACCGTGGTCCGTGAGCGCTTCGCAGGTGCTCTCCGTGACCGCTCTCGTGGTGCTCTCGGCGGAGGGACGGGGAGCGGCCCGGTAGCGCTCACGGGAGCGGGTTCCGGAACGCTCTCGATAGCAGGTGCGGTAGCGGCCACCGGGGTGCTCACGGGAGCGGGCACCAGCTCGCCGAGCCGGTACAGGGCGCGGACCCGGCGCGGTGCCTTCCAGCGCCACGCCAGCGAGCCGTAGGCGTCCTGCAAGCCGGTCAGCGCCAGCAGGCGCGCCCGCTCACGGGACAGCGCGTCCGGGTAGGAGCGGATCTCCCACAGGATCATGCGGCGCCACAGGCCAGCCGTACGGGCAGGAGCCAGGAGCCACCGCGAGATCCGGACCCGGTCCATCGCGGTGCCCTCGGTCAGCCGGGTCCAGCGGCGCACCACGTGAGCACCCAGCTCTACCGCAGCGACCCAGAGCAGCGGGAACACGCCGTGTGCGATCCGGGCGAACCAGGACGGCTCGCCGGTCACGTTCAGGTACACCGTGACCGCCGTCAGGGCCCACGGAATCAGCCGGACCCAGCGCGGCCGCATGTCGAGCCGGGCGAGCACGATGTCAATCGCACTGAATGCCGCTACGCCGAGGTCGATCCCGAGGGGCACGGTGGGCGCCAGGGCGCCGAACGTCGGCAGCGCAGCCTTAGCGACCTTGGCGAACGAGTTGGCGAAGCCGATCAGGCCCAGCAGGCCGACCGCGACCGCGACGGCGATCACGGCGCGGCGCTCGGCTCCGGCCAGGGCGCGGGGCTCGGTCATGCTGTGCTCTCCCATCAGTTCGTCGGGGCGGGGGGCGAGGGGGGTCATGCGGGCACTCTGATCGCCCGCAGTCCATTGCTGGCCCGGACCAGGTTGATCTCTGCCAGCGTCTTGTAATGGCACGGCGGCGTGTGTCCGTTGATCAGCGTGCATTCTGGCCAGTACGCCCGGTCGGCTGACCGGACCTGGCACGCCCGGGTCAGGTAGTGGCACGTCCCGGTGTGCAGGTCGGTCAGGGTGCATCCCGGGTACTGGCCCGGGTCGGCGGAGGGCCGCTGGCACTGCACGTCGTGGTAGCCCCACGGGCGCCGCTCACCGGGACGAGGCTGGTGCCACGAGTCCGGGTCGGTGCAGCGGTCCGGCCAGCCGCAGCGCGGCCCCGAGATGATGGCCCGCCGGTGACCTCCGAGCGGGTACGGCGCCCCGGGCCGACTGGCGGTCATGACTGGCTCCAGGTGAACCGGCACCACGTGACGATCCGCGAGCCGCCGTCGATCTGGTGCGTGCTCCAGGCGTCGGCGAGCTGCTCAACGATCCGCAGCCCGAAACCACCCTCGCCAGAGTCCACCGGCCGGGCGGCGATGGCCGGGCGGCCCCTCGCGCCGAGGTCGGTCACGGTGATGGTCGCCGCGCCGGGGCCGGTTTCCACCGTGACCGTGACCGTCCCGCCGGGGCGCCCGCTCCTGGTGTAAAGCACCGAGTTTGTGATCAATTCAGAGGCGCACAGTGTGGCCGCGTCGGTCGCGGGGCAGTCGCCGAGGGCCTCACGGACCAGCGCCCGTGCTTCCCCTACCGACTCGGGAACGCCTGGCAGGACGGCCGTACGGCGCGTATCGGTGGCGGTCATGACGCAGCGCCGTTCCGGGCGTCGGCGGCCATCACTCCGCGTCCGCACACCGGGCACCAGTAGGCGACCGGGCCGCCGTCCAGCGGCGCGCTGTCACGCGGGCACAGGGCAGCCCTGCCGGTCCGCAGCGGCACGACGATCGCCAGCAGGTCGGCGGTCATGACTGGCCTCCCGCTACGAGGGCAAGCTGCGGACGGCGCGTGACACCGAACTCGGCGGCGGCGAACGCGTCGTTGATGGCCTGGGTGATCACGTCTATCCCGGATGAGTCACGGGTCGTAGCCGGGGCGACCGGGATGGCCAGCGCGGCGCGGGCCTGACTGCGGGTACGGGTGCGGGTGCGCTCGTAGCGGGCGCGGACGTGGCGGGTCACCGCGGCACCTCAATGCCAAGGTCACGCGCGTACGCGACATACGCATCGATGAGCACGACGTCGATGGTGTGGTCGTCGCAGAGCCCGGCCGGATGCACGTCACAGTCAGTGCAGGGACCGCTTGCGCCGTCGGTGCGGTAACTGACGGCATCGGTGAGCGCCTGGCCGATGGTCCCGCGCAGCGCCTCAGTGAGCGCCTGGCCGTCAAGCACCGTCAGCATGATTCCGAGCTGGCGCCGCGTCTCGGCAAGCTCGCGCATCAGCACGGTGGGCGGCAGCGTGGTGACTGGCCGCGCGTACGTGGCGTCGTCCAGGTATTCGCGGGCCGATGCGGTACGGGGATCTTCGTTAAGCTTCGTGAACATGGTTCCTGTCTCCTGAGACGAGAAGGGTTCCTAGGCCCGGCCGGGGCGTTAGCGCGCCGCGGCCGGGTTGCTCTTTACGTGGACCAGTCTGTTGGCGCGTAGCCCGACAGGGCCGCGCGCAACTCGTCCGGATGCTGCCGGACCACTGCCAGTGCGGCTATGACCGCGTCGGACATGCTGACCTTGACCTCTACGGCGGTCGTGGCCGCCACGGCCAGGCTGCGCATCGCTTCCCGGGCCTTCGGGGTCACGCTGACTGCGATGTGTCCCTGTGACGGCACCGCGCCTCCCTTCGACGTCGTTACCGGACAGGTTAGCAGGGGTGGCTACCTGTCCGGTACTGTCCTGGTGGTGATGGACGCCTTGCTGGTTCACTGAGCCTCCCGGGGACGACTGCTATCCATGGGACGGCCTGACGGCCTGCCGACGCGACGTCAGAGGCGGCGTCTAAGCGGCGTCCAACCGGGCGTCCTTTAGGTGTCGTAATCCCGCGTGGTCACGCCTAGGCTGGTAGCCATGAGCGAGCCGAACACCTCCCTGCGAGCCGTCCGCCAGAGCATGCGACTGTCCCAGGACGAACTAGCCCGCGCCGTTCGCGAGGCGGGGCAGCGTGCCGGGGAACCAAACGGGTGCAACAAGCGCCTGGTGCAGCGGTGGGAGGCCGGGAGCGTGACCACGCCCCGCGGTATCTACGTCCGGGCCCTCGAATATGTCACCGGGCAGCCCGTTGAGAACCTGGGGTTCAAGCCCGCCGATGAGCGCTACGGCCTAGACCGTGACCGGGCGATGGACGTAGGCGGGGGCTCGTGGATTCCCCTTGAGGACCCGTCGGCGAAGGGCCCGCTGACCGGCATCTGGCTCAGCCGGTACGAGTACGTCAGTTCTAGCCGTGGCGGCACCTTCGCTGACGAGCACTACGTGGTGATCATCCACCACGGCGCCCGGCTCCAGGTGCGCTCGGTGCCCGCGTCCGCGTCCCGGCTGATGATGGACCTGACCGCTAACGGCCAGGTGGTCACCGGCACGTGGACCGAGCAGACCAGGCCCGACGGGTACTACAGCGGCGCTGTGTACCACGGTGCCATCCAGCTCCTGCTTGAGCCGACCGGCCGGCGGATGTCCGGTAAGTGGGTCGGCTTCGGCCGTGACTTCGAGCTCAACACCGGCCCGTGGACGTTGCGGCTCGTATCGAGCGACACCGGCAAGGATGCGATGCGGCGTTTTGATGTGCGTCCAGGTCCGGCTAGCGCCGTCACTACCTGACCAGGGCTGGCCGTGGACGACTACGGCCAGCCCCTTTGCTGTGGATGCTGACTTACGGCACTGCGTTACTGCACTGCATTGCTGTACTGACCGGAGCACATACGGGACTTAAGCACGGCACGCGGTTACTCTCAGCCCATGCTGCACTCAACCGCTGTACGGAGGTCACCATGCGGCTAGCCCTGATCTCAACCAAGGGGGGGACCGGCAAGACGACCAGCGCCGTCTACCTCGCCACGGCGCTGCACCGGATTGGCCGGACCCTGCTGGTCGACGCCGATCCGCAATTGTCGGCGCTGACCTGGAGCCAGCAGGGTGACGGGCTGCCGTTCACCGTGATCAGCCTGCCGGTGCGGGACCTGCACAAGCGGGTGGCCGACCTCGGCGACGGCTTTGAGCACGTCGTGCTGGACACGCCGCCGGGGGATCTCGGCATCATCCGGTCGGCGATCATGGCGGCGTCCGTGGCAGTCGTGCCCGTCGCCCCGACCGGGCTTGACCTCAACCGGCTCCGGCCGACCTTCGAGGTGCTCGCCGACCTGGAGCCCTCGCACCCAGTTGAGGTTGGCGTCCTGCTGACCAAGGTGCGGTGGGGGACACGCAGCGCCAGGGAAGCACGGGAAGTGCTCGGCGAGCTGGGCTACCCGGTGCTTGACGCTGAGATACCGCTCGCCGAGATGTACGCCGGAAGCTTCGGCTCTGCCCCGGCCGACCTCGGGCGGTACGGCGATCTGCTGACGGAGCTGAAGTCGTGAGCCCGACCAAGCGGGCCAGCGGCGTGCCCGGCCTCCGCAGTGCCATCGAGGGCGGCCGGCCAATGGCCGCGGTTCAGCCCGCCTCCGTGCCGGATGCCGTGCCGCACGCGCGGCCGCCGCGGCCGGAGAAGCCGGTCCGGTTCACCCTGGACTTGTCCCGGGACCAGCACCGGTTCCTCAAGGAGTTCGCGCTCGACACCGAGGCCGACGCCTCCGTGATCATGCGGGCACTGCTGACCCAGTTGCGCGACGATCCCGACCTGGCGCAGCGGGTACAGGCGGGCATCTGGCAGGACCGGCCGCAGTAGTTACGCCGTTACTGCATTACTGCACTCAGCCTTCCGGAGCTTGTCGGCCAGGCCGACGATGCCGTCCGCGGTGACAACCTGCCGGGGACCTGTCCGCTCCGTGGCCGTGGCCGTCCATCGGCGCGGCCAGGTGGTTTCGTCGTGCTCGATCTGCCAGCGGGCGGCGTGGTCGTGCTCAACCCTCGCGACGGCGGCGTGGAACTCGGCGGCGTTTGTCATGGGCGGCATCCTGCCACCGGCACCGCGCCCGGTCCCTCGTCCGGGCTGGCCGTGGACGACTACGGCCAGCCCTCTGCGCGCCCGACGCGTCGGCGGCGAAGTGCGGCAGCGGCGCAGGCCAGCACGGTTATGCCGTGCAGCGAACCGGCGAATCACTAGGACAGTACGAACAGCGAGAAGGTCCCGGAGCGCCGGAAACAGCCAAACGCTAGGGAAAGCGCGGGGCAGGGGTGCGGAGCAAGATATCCGCAAGGAATCCCTTACGACCCCCCCAGGGCAGCGCGCCCGCTGCCCCCGTAAGCCCTGCTTATGCATATCTTGCTTCGCTGCGCGGCCTGCCGGTTTTCATCTGATGCAATCCGCACGGACCATGATCATTCGCACAATGCGTAGGTGTGGAGTCGGCCGGGCTACGAGCCGTCGACGTGTATGCGGGGCTTCGGGGCGGCGGCCAGGCGGAGGACGTGGAACTCAAGCAGGCGCCACGGGTTGAGCTTCCACGTCGGGCCGTGCTCGAGGTCGTGGACGAACTGGCGCAGTCCGCCGGTGTCACCGGCGGCGGCCAGCTCGCCGAGCCGCACGGACGCCGCGAGCATGACCGGTGTCCTCGGGTGCGGCGCCGCAGCATCGGCGGCCGTCTGGCCGCGCCGATGCCCCAGGTGCGTCATATCGGCGGTCATGCGGCCGGAACCTGCCAGAACGGCGACTCGTGCCCGGTCCGGGCCTGAGCGTTGAACCACGCCGCTCCCAGCTCGCCAACGTCCTCGGTATTCAGCGGCGGCATGGCGGCGGCCGGCTGGGGTGCTTGCGCGGCCGTCAGCGCGCCTTCCTTGATCATCCTGGCGGCCCGCTTCACGGCGGCCATGTACCCGGCGGCCGGGTCGGATGCGTGCAGCGTTTCCGCCAGTGCGTTGCGGGCCAGCTTCTGCGGGCCGGTCAGTGTCATCAGGTCGTCTCCGTCGTGGGTTGGTCGGTCCGGTGCGCCGGGCGTGGCGCAGGACGGGTCTGTGCCAGAGGTGGAAGCCTCAGGCTCGCCGTCCTTACGGCGGTCCACAGCAGGGAGAAGTCCCACTGCGGTGCTGAGCTTGACGCCTCGTCCGGCGCCCGGTCTCTACCGCCATTGCGCCAACTGCGCCACGAGCGGATCGCGGTCGGCGAGCACGGAGGCCTTATTCGGCCTCGGCGCTACCGGGCCCGGCGCCGCGAGGTCACCGGCCTGGACTCGCGCGCCGACGATCCGGTTCCGTTGCTCGCCTACCCGGTGCTCCCATGCGAGGGCGGCGCGGTAGGCACTGGCGGCGGCCGCCAGGTGCTCGCGCATCGTGCCGAGGCTCATGTCGATCTCGGCGAGGCCGCGGCGTTCGCCTTCCATCGCGTTGGCGATCACCCGGCCGGATTCGGCCTTGGCCTGAGCCATGGCAACCGTACGGTCAGCGTCGGCGCGGTCAGCCACCACGGAGGCCTGCCCGTTCCGGAGCGCGGCGGTGCTCGCCTCGGCGAGCCGGAGCGCGGCGGACGCCTCGGTGAGTTCGTCCTTGACCGTGGCGGCCGTGGTGAAGTCCCCGGCGAGCACGGCGTCATCGAGGGCCTGGCGGAGCGCCGTCGCCCGCTCGCGCGGTTTGATCTCGCCGCGCTCGGCTTGGGCCAGGTGGTCCGTGAGGGTGGCCGTGGCCGTCTTGACTGGCATCAGGCTGCTTTCGGCTCGGTGTGCTCGATCAGGTAGCGCTCAACGGAGTCGAGGGTGACCCGGACGGCGCCGGGGGACGGGCGGACTTGCTGGAGGTGGCCGGCCGCGCCGAGGCGCCGGGCGGTGGACTCGCCGACGCACAACCGGGCGGCGGCGTCGGGGTATTTGATCAGCACCACGTCGGGGCTCCAGGTGACTTCACACTACGGCGTCAGTCGTCACTCTTAGTAACCATAGTAGCCATGCGGGCCATCTGCACCGGGTCGGCGGCGAGGTTGGCAGGCATGGCGGACATGGCGCGTATGGCGCAGAAATAGTATTGCTTTTGCTCGGAACGGCTTCCGCTCTGCCCGTGGCTGCTATATGGTATTGCTTCGTAGGGGAAGCAATACCAAACGCTTTGGAGGCCGGTTGTGGGGACGTTCGGGCACCAGAAAGGCCAGCCGGCCGCCAACGACGGCGGGAACTACCCGGCGGAGATCCTGAGCCGCGGTGAGGTGCAGGCCGTCATCGGCCAGTGCTCCAAGCGGGCGCCGACCGGCGTGCGCAACCGGGCGCTGATCGTCCTGCTCTACCGGTCCGGGCTCCGGATCAACGAGGCGCTGGCGCTCAAGCCCTCAGACCTCGACATGGGAGAGCGCAGCATCCGGGTGCTCGATCCCAAGACGGGCAAGCCGCAAACCCGCGGCTGGCACCCTGACGCCGATGACGCACTCTGCCGCTGGCTCGACACCCGCAAGGCGCTGGGCATCGGCAACCACGGGACCAAGCTTTTCTGCACCCTCGACGGCGGGCCGGTCTCGGACCGCTACGTGCGGAACCTGCTGCACCGGATCGCCCCGCGGGCCGGGGTGGACAAGCGGGTCGTCCCCCATACGTTCCGGCACACCTTCGCCAAGGAACTCGAAGATGCGGGCGCGCCGGTCACCACGATCAGCAAGCTCCTGGGTCACCACTCGATCGCCACCACGGCGCACTACCTCGATCACCTGACCAACCGCGAGGCCGTCAAGGCACTGCAGAGCATCGCCCTTCCATCACTCGCACCAGAGGGAGCACGGTAATGGCGCTGACCATCACGCCCACGATCATGCGTTCCGTTGACACGGCCCACGTCGCACGGACGACCGGGGAGGGCTGGGAGGTGTCCTGGCTACCCGGCCGGGTGCTCAGCCAGAGCCAGGCCGTCACGGCGATGATGATCGCTCAGGCAGTCGGCCGCGGCGTTGGCCTCTCGGATGATCCGCAGTGGCCACGGCTCGACTCGTGGGCGCGGGAACTTGACCTCACCGGGCCGGACGCCGTTGTGCGGGCCTCGATCGGCGCGCTTGCCGCTGAGAGCCCGGACGGCTGACCTCGAAGCACAGGCAGGACCCGCCAGCCTCCCCGGTTGGCGGGTCTCGTCATGTCCACGGCCCTCAGAGCGTTCCGGGGGTAGCTACCTACCCGGCGGGGTGGCGTTCGGCCGGGAGCGGCCATCCTGGCGCGGTGCGTACGCCTTCCATGGTTCGGCGAGCACCGGGCCGCGCTCGTTTCAAGATCATGCGCGCAGATGTCCGGACAGTTGTAAACGTTCTGTCAGAAAATTGCAGGTCGGCGGCGTGGTGGCCGGCCGGCCTCGGCCGAGTTGCTGCCGCACACCGGCCCCCCGGCTCCGGGACGCCGCGCCATGGTTGCGGCAACGAGCCCGCCGTCCAGCGCTCCCTGTGTCCAGTGGACGCCGGGCGAAATGCGGGCCGATCGGCCCGCATTGAATCAACCATGCATTGAATCAATGTCGCACCCTGCCCCGCGCACCATAGGTCCGGCCGGTGTGCACCACGGCCACAAGCGATAACGGGCGTGCACCATGGCCAAACCGGGCCCGCAGCGGCGAGGACTTGCCGACGTCGGCGATCGCCGCGGACCGCAGCCACTCGGCGTCGCCGGCCGCCAGCTCGTACGCCGCGGCGATCGCGTCGGCCACGTAGGCGGACGGGGCGCGGCGGCAGTGCTCCAGGTGGGCGATCGTTGCGTAAGCAACGCCTACCCGGCGGCCTGCCTCGCGGAGGCTCCAGCCGCGGGAACGCCTGGCGGCCGCCAGCATCGCGGCGAGGTCGGCGCCGATGACGTGCCGTTGCCGTGCACCAAGACGTGAGCCGGAATCGCCGTCCGTCATGACCTGAGCCGGGCCTGGCGAGGCGGGCAAGGTTCCCCCGGTCATGACGTTCCCCCGGTGCTCAGGTTTCCCCCGTCATGGGTTTCCCCGGTCGGGCCGGTTTGTTCAGCATTCCATGCGTTCACTGAACGACGGTGCACGGCCGCCGCAGTGAACCCCCCCAGGGTGAACGGCCAGCCTCGCGCGCGCGGCGTTCTGACCGATTCGCTGCGATGCGACGAAACGGGCGCCGGGCGGGGCTTGTTCACCGCTCCATGCGTTCACCGGGCAGCGGTGTACGGCACTCATGCGGCGTCACGACGCGTCGCCCATGGCCACGTGCGACGCGTCGTGCAGGACCTGCTGCGACGGCTCGGCGGAAGCGGCGAAGGCGGCCCACGCGCGGGTGACGGCGCCGGAGCCGGGGAACAGATCATCGAGACTGTCGCCCGGCGCGGCGCCGAGGAGGTCGAAGATCCACC
>ODAK010002512.1_pt1 | contig 19336 bp, 18 predicted proteins | sample 1539591 | NCBI WGS metagenome assembly ODAK01 (sample SAMEA3539303, study PRJEB22396) | soil metagenome | biome: tundra; feature: field; material: soil | place: USA | collected 2010-05 | depth 0.15 m | reverse complement strand
CCGGATGAGGCAGGGGTGGGCCGGCGCACCACGCGCTTCGCGTAGGTCGTGGGCCCGGTGGAGAGGGCGGCTCGGATGCTGGTGCCGCCAAGGTCGATCCCGACCAGTCGGGTCATCACACGTCTCCTGAGTTCGTCATGTGCGTCGGCGGAAAGCGGAGCCGGGCTCCCCGGAGTGGCCATCATGCCAATGCCCAGGGCGGGCGATCCGGTCGGCGGCGGCCGGCCCCCAACTCCCAGCCGGGTACATCTTGACGGGTGAGGGGCGGTCCAGCACGGGTTGGACGACCTGCCAGCCCCGTTCCACCTCGTCCTCGCGGATGAAGAGGGTGTGGTCGCCGCTCAGCGCATCGTGGAGGAGGCGCTCATAGGCCTCGGGGGTGCTCGCCTTGAACGATCCCTCGTAGCTGAAGTCCATCTCCACCGGCTGGGTGGTCACCTCGGGCCCGGGACGCTTGGCGACGAAGGTGATCGAGATCCCCTCATCGGGCTGGACCCGGATGACCAGCCGGTTGCCGTCCAGGGCGTGGAGGCCGACCGCCCGGAAGAGGTGCAGCGGGGCCTCCCGGAAGCTGAGGACGACGCGGGTGTCGCGCACCGCCAGGCGCTTGCCGGTGCGAAGCAGGAACGGCACCCCGGCCCAGCGCCAGGAGTCGATGTGAAGGCGCATCGCCGCAAAGGTCTCGACCTCGGAGTCGGGGGCGACCCCCTCCTCCTCGCGGTAGCCGGGCACGGCCTCCCCGTCGACGCTGCCCGAGGCGTACTGGCCACGGACGACGTCGCCGGGGTCCACGGGATGGAGTGCGTCCAGGACCTTGACCTTCTCGTTGCGGATCGCCTCCGCCGCGAAGGAGATGGGCGGCTCCATCGCGGTCACCGCCAGCAGCTGGAACATGTGGTTCTGGACGATGTCCCGGATCGCCCCGGTCTCCTCGTAGAAGGCACCGCGGTGCTCCACGCCCAGGGACTCGGCGACGGTGATCTCGACACGGGCGACGGCATCGCGGTTCCACACCCTCTCGAAGACGGAGTTGCCGAAGCGGAAGACGAGGAGGTTCTGGACGGTCTCCTTGCCCAGGTAGTGGTCGATCCGGTAGATCCGCTCCTCGGGGAGCACCTCGTGGAGCACGGCGTTGAGCCGGGTCGCCGAGTCGACGTCGTGGCCGAACGGCTTCTCGATGACCAGCTTGGTCCCCGCCGCCAGCCCCGCGGCCCCGAGGCTCTGCGCCAAGGTGGTGAATGCGGAGGAGGGCACGGCGAGGTAGAGGAGCCGTTCCGGCCGTCCAGCCGCGGCCCGGAGGGGACGGAGGTCGCCGTCGGCCCCCACCGGCACGAAGCGGAGGCGGGCAGCGAAGCGAGCGAACCGGCGGGCGTCGAAGTGGGTCCGGGAGAAGCTCCGGATCGCCTCCTTGGCGTGACCCTGGAAGCGCTCGTCGCTCCAGTCCATCGGGGCGACCCCGATGACATCGCCGCGCTCGGGGAGCAGCCCCTCGACATCGAGGTTGTAGAGAGCGGGCAGGAGCTTCCGGGCCGCGAGGTCGCCGGTCGCCCCGACCACCACGATGTCCTGGTCGGAGGGACGACTGAGGGTCATGGGCAGGTCACACCCATGTCCACCGGCGTCTTCCCACCACGGCGACGCCGGGCGGCGTCCGCGACGCCGGGTCGACGGGGAAAACGGTGTCAGCCGCGGGCACGAGGTCGGATTGTAGTGGAGGCATGGCGCCGCCCAGGGGAGGAAGGCCATCGGGAAGCGCAGCCCACTCTCCGGCCCCGTCAGCGCACACTGTGGCGGCCTGCCGCTCGACCTGTGAAGATGCGGCGCAACCCGTCGCCCAAGTCACATGAGGAGCGCCTGCCGTGGATCACGACCGGACCGAACCGGAGCTGGCCGTCGCGCGCCGCCGGAGAGCATCCTGGGATCTCGGGGAGGTCCTCGGGTGGGGCCTCATCGTGGCGATCGCCCTCCTCGCTGCAGCGTATGTCGCCGCTGGGATCATGGAGGCGGGGGCCTCGCCGGGGCCAAACCAGCTGGAGGCTACCCTCCTCTACGCGACGGAATGGGTCTCCCCGTACATCGTCCTCTTCCCACTCGCAGCACTCGGTGTCACCTGGTGGGCGGTGCGCCGCCATTCTTCCTCTGCCGGCGCGGCGGATGAGGACGGCGCGGCCGAGCTCGGCCTGGCTCGCCTCTTCCGCGCCCGCATCCTGATCATCCTCGCGGGAGCGGCCCTCGTCGTGATCCTCTGCGCTGGGATCGGAGCGCTGGTCAGCAGCATCCTGCTGATGACCCAGAGCGAGCTGGGGGGCAACCCGGTCTGGGCCACGGAGGCCCAGACCCTCGGCGTGGTGGCCTCGGCACTGCTGCTCGCTGGCATCGGGCTCGCCGGGACCGTTCGCCTCTGGGGGCAGACGTCGGAGCTGCTCGCCGGCGACGAGAAGGAGTGGGAGTCGGAGTCGGAGTCGGAGCCCGAGCCGGAGCCCGCGGCGGCCCCCGTTCCCGAGTAGACCCTGGTGCCCCGGCCGCAACCGGGGCACCAGGACCTGCCTCTCGGCGCGTCCGTCCCTCAGACGGCAACGGTCCGGCACGCCCGGGCGGCGAACCCCAGGGCGCGAGCGCGGGCGGCGACCGCCTCGGCCTCGCTGCGTCCGGCGGCGAGAGCAAAGACGGCACCTCCGCTGCCAGTCAGGTGCCAGGTGGTCCCCGGCAGGGCACCCCGAAGCCGGAGGAGACCGGCGGCAAGCTCGGGATGGGCCCGGCAGGCGGCCGCCTCCAGGTCTGAGCCGCACAGCTCCGGCGCGACCGGCCACCCCTGGACGAGCAGTCCCGCCAGCGCCTCCGGGCGCTCGGGGCCCCGCCATTCGTCCGGTGTCAGGGCCGCAAAAGTGGCCGCGGTGCTGCTGCGCCCGGCGACGACGACGGCGAGGTCGAGGGGAGGGTGGAGGATCGTCTCCAGGCGCTCGCCAGCCCCCCCGACGAGGAGGCTGCCACCGGCCAGGCACGCCGGCACGTCGCTTCCCAGCGTGTCGGCGAGCCGGAGCATCCGGGGGCCCGACCCGGAACTGCCGGCCCCGCCGAGCAGCCGGAGCACGGCCGCCGCATCGGCGGAGCCACCCCCGAGGCCGGCGGCAACGGGCAACCGCTTCTCCAGGCAGAGCCGGACGGCACCGATGGGACGGCCGGCGAGGACGGCCCGGGCGGCCCGGAGCACGAGGTTGCTCTCAACGGGGACCTCGGCTGCGGCCGGGCCCGAGACGTTCACCGCGATCTCCGGGGCCTCCCCCGCCGCCATCGCCTCCGGGCCAGTCGCCGCACCAATCCCGGCACCCGCCTCAGCACCGACCTCGGCACCGGCGGCGAAGCCGACCTCGACCCCCACGAGATCGTGCCAATCGAGGCGCACGACCACTGAGCGGAGCTCGTGCCGGCCGTCGGGGAGCCTGCCGACCACGCTCAGGGCGAGGTTGAGCTTGGCGTAGGCGGGTGTGAAGATCATGGGAAGAGAGATTCTGGGCGCCGGACCCGGCTGTGCCGGAGGGCGATTGCTATACTCCAGGCTCCCGGGCGTTGGTCGGGGGGACGCGCCCAGTTTCCGACATTAGTCAACAGGTGTCATCTTGGCCAACTCTCGCTCCGCCCGGAAGCGCATCCGCTCCAATGAGCGCAAGCGCGTCCGCAACCGCATCGTCCGCTCGGCAGTCCGGACCCGGATCGGCCGGGTGCGCCGCTCGCTCGTGAGCGGCCAGGTCGCCGGCATCGAGGAAGAGCTCCGCGCGGCGGTCAAAGCTCTGGACAAGGCTGCCGAGAAGGGCATCCTTCACCGCAACAACGCGGCGCGGCGCAAGTCCCGGATCATGGCGATGGCGGCAAAGCTCACCCTCATGGGCGGGAGCGAGGCGGAGAAGGCGGTCACGCGGGCCGCCGCCGCCGGCGGAGCCAAGGGCAGGTCGGCCAAGGTCGCGCCGAGTGCGGCCGCCAAGGCCACCGCGGCAGCCAAGGGCGCCGGCGCGAAGAAGGTGTCCACGACCAAGGCAGCGGCCAGCACGGCCAAGGCTCCGGCGGCCAAGCCTGGCACCGCGGCCAAGCCCGGAACCGCGGCGAAGCCGGCCGGCGCGGCCAAGCGGGCCGGGTCGACCCGCCGCACGAGCGCCGACCAGTAGCCACACCCCGGGGGCGGCTCCCTCAGCGAGCGTGAGCTCGTGCCACGGCGCGGGCGGCGCCCAGGGCAAAGCGTCCCATCGCCTGCCGATCGTCGGTCTCCCCCGACTTGATCGCGGCGTCGATCCCCTGGAGCTGGTGCAACCAATCCTCCACGAGCTCGGGCGCGACCGCGCGGGCTTGCCGGGCCAGCCGATCCGCGCGCCACTCGGGGATGCGAAGCTCGGTCGCCAAGCGACCGCCTGACCCGCCCGCCCCGAGCAGCGATTGGGCGCGGCGCAGCTCGGAGAGCTGGCCGGCGAGGGTGGCGATGAGGTGCTGGGTGGAATGGCCCTCCTCCACCAGTTCCGTGGCGGCGGCGGCGCCCCGGCCTGGCTGTGCCCCGAGGAGCCTCTCCAGGACGTTCCAGACCTCGACCGCCTCGGCGCCTCCGACCAGACGTCGCACCGTGTCCACCTCGACGGGCTCGCCGCCGGAGAAGGCGCTCAGTTTGTCCAGCTCAGCGGCGATGACGCCCAGGTCCGAGCCGGCCACCCGGAGCAGGTGGTCAAGGGCGCCGGCGCGCAGCCGCAGCCCGCGGTCCGCCACGCCCCGCTCCGCCCACTCGCGCACATCGCGACCGCGCAGAAGGTTGAATGCGCGGATCTCGCCGCCGAGCCGCCCCACCGCGGCCACCACCGGATGGCTCGCGGGCACCGGTTGGTGGCTCACCAGGCAGACGGATGTGCTCGGGGCCCGCAGGTCGAGCGCCTCAGCCAGGGCTCGGCCGGCCTCCCCGGAACGCCGGCCCCCGGTGAGCTGGGGCGGGTCGCGGACGAGGAGGTAGCGGCGCTCGTCGATCAGGGGGATCTCGGCGAGTGAGGAACGGACCCGGTCGAGGGGTGCCGGTGCCTCGATCACTTCGACGCCCAGCTCGGCGGCTGCGGCCCGCCGGCGCCACTGCCGGACCGCCTCATCGACCCGGTGGCGGTCGTCGCCGTGAACGAGCAGCAGGTCCGCGGGAGGGGAGCCAGGCCGCGGGCGCCCACCGCCGATCCGTGGGGCGCCGGCCGTCACGGGCACAGGTTCGGGATCAGCCGGCGTGGAGGCGGTAGCGGCGCTGGCCGTCGTCGCTCCGGAAGGTCTCGGCACCGGCGCGCTCGGCGAGGAAACGAACGGCGCGGCCGGAGACCTTCACCCCAGCCCTGGTGATCTCGGAGGCGATCTCGGCGGCCGTCCCCTGGCCGAGCTTGGCGATGACCGCTCGCACGACCTCGGTGGTCACCTCAGGTGGCGTGGCCCGCCCTTTGACAGCACGGCCGCGAGCCCGCCGCCGCCGGACCGGCGCGGCCACGGCGACTGTGCCCTCGACCGCCCGTCGCCGGCGGCGCGGCCGCGAGTCGCCGACCGCGGACGAAGCGCGGTCAAACATCGCGACGGCATCGCGGATCTGCTGACGGAGCTCCTCGTTGTCGGCGCGCAGGCGGCCGATCTCCTCGACCAGCGCCTCGATGCGGTGGACCAAGCGCTCCCCGGCGCGCACCACCGGCGATTCAGTCTCGACGTGGGGCGCGGACCCTCCCCGGCGCCCTCCCAGGGCCGGCTCCCGCCGGTCGCCAGCCGACGACCGGCTCTCGTCCTCCTCAGAGGAAGTCGCCATTGCACATACCTCATCCCATCTGACGCCCACCGCCGTGTCGTCTGGCCCCGCCATCCGGCCCGGCTGTCGCGCTCGCGTCGATCATAGTCGCCCCGCGCATTCCGGTGGGACTGCAATCCACCCGAGCCTGGGGCGGATGCCGAGGGGTCTCTGCGCAGGCGAGGCGCGGGGGCCAACCGATCGCGACAGCGCAGTACCATGTGGCTCCCCAGGGGACGTAGCTCAGCTGGGAGAGCGCTTGCATGGCATGCAAGAGGTCGGGAGTTCGAGCCTCCCCGTCTCCACCAGGGGCCCCCCCTGAGCCACGTCCACCTCGGCGAGCCGGCCGCGATGCGGGTGCGGTGCCCCCGCCCTCTCAGGGTGTCTCCGGCACCGGAGCGCCGCCCCGGACCGAGCCATCCCCCACCCCTCAGGGCGTCGCCGGGATCAGGAAGCCGTCTGGCTGAAGAGCAGCCCGAAGGTGCAGCTGGCGCCGGCGTCGGCGTAGTGGGTGGCGAAGCCGGCACCAGGAGCCGCGGTCACGGTGAAGGTGTTGGCAGTCGCCCCCGTCCCCGTGCCGGCAGTCCCTCCCCCGGTCCAGCTGAGAATCGGCGCAGCGGCGTTGCTGTACAGGCTGGTGGCGGTGAACGTCCCGGTCAGGGCGGTCGGCGCCCAGACGGTGCCGGTGTCCGGTGCGACCGTGTTCAGATCGGTGACCCCGAGCCCCACGTCGGCGCAGAGGGTGCCGATCGGGGCCTGCAGCGCAGTCCCCATGCTGAGCGTGAAGGTGCTCTTAAGGGAGCCGGTGTTGGCGATCTTGATGGTGTTGACGGTGCTCGTCCAGTTCGCCAGGTCGACCCCGGAGATGGTGATCGTGGCGGTGCAGAAGTCGGTGCCGGTGGTGGGGACCACTCCCAGGCTGGAGACGCAGCTCGCACCGTTGGCGTGGGAGAGGGTGCCGGCGGCCGCGCTGTTGCTGGCGTTCTCGGTGTAGGCACTCCATGCCGCCAACCCGCCCCAGCCGATCACGGCCGTGCTCGCGACGACGGCGCCCATCACCAAGGCGACCCGAAGGGATCGCCGGCTCTTCCTGCGACTGCCCATGATCCGAGTTCCTCCGCCGCCCAGTGATCTCGCCTACAAGTAGTTCAAATGCACTAGACGGCTCTATGTAGGCAAGGGGGGTCGATGGCACGGGGAGGCGGAGCTTCCGGCCAGAGGCTCGTTACGGGGCTCGGGTGAGACCGTGAATGCGAACGCTCTGTCTGATCCCTTAGAGCCGTTCCTGAGGCGGCGTCACCGGCGCGTGAGAGGGGAGCCGGCTCGCGCGGGCCGCCACGCCACCCGTCTCCCCGCTGCCATCGGGTAACGTCCGCGGGATGCGGCAGCTCTGGGCGCCCTGGCGGATGGCCTACGTGACGGGCACCGGCCCGGCACCGGAGGGCTGCTTCATCTGCGCCGCCGCCCGATCGGGGGCGGACGACGGCCTGGTGGTCGAAAGGGCGGAGCGGACGCTCACCCTGATGAACCGCTTCCCGTACAGCAGCGGGCACGTCATGGTGGCGCCGCGACGGCATGCCTCGGATCTGCGCGACCTGACCGCGGAGGAGGGCCTGGCGCTCATGGCGGCGACCCAGCGGGCCCTCGACGCGATCTCCAGCGTCATGCATCCCGGCGGGTTCAACGTCGGATTCAACCTCGGAGCGGCGGCCGGCGCCAGCGTCGACCACCTGCACCTCCACCTGGTGCCCCGCTGGGCGAGCGACACCAACTTCATGCCGGTACTGGCCGACGTCAAGGTCCTCCCCGAGCACCTGGAGGTCACCGCCGGCCGTTTGCGGGAGGCGCTCGCCTCCGGGAGCGAAGGGGGCGGTTCTCCGGCCTGAGCCGGAGTTGGGGCGAGAGGCCGTGTGTGGAGAGCCGAGAAGCGGGCGATCCCGAGGAGCGCGTATAGTCGGCCCCCGCTGACATAGGATCAATCATTGCCGGATGGGCAGCTGAACTGCCGCCCGCATGGAGAGGCTCTCGTGGGCTCGGTCATCAAGAAACGGCGCAAGGCCATGCGCAAGCACAAGCACAAGAAGATGCTCAAGAAGACCCGCTGGCAGCGGCGGGCCAGCTAGGCGCGGTCGCCGCGCCGACGCAGAGGGCGCCCCTCGGGGCGCCCTCGTCGCGTTAACGGCCATGGCGGAGACGGAAGCGGGCGAGGGGAGGCGGGGCGGGCGGACGGGCACGGAGGGACTGCCCTTCCACGGCCGGGGCGCCATCGCCCACCTGCCACGCGGTAGGATCGTGGGTCTGTGCATGCTGCCCCGGGTGGTCGACCTCTTCTCTCGACGTCCATAGGTTCAGGAGCGACTGACCGCCAAGATCGCCGAGGCGCTGGCCGGTGATCAGGGCTTCGGTCGGCAAGGCGACTTTGCATCCCCGTCCGGCCGCGGTGGAAGGCGGCCTCGTCGAGATCGGAGGCGAGCCCTTCTATCGCATCGTCAACTACGACGCGATGCCGCCCTTCCTGATGAGCCTGGTCAGCGATTCGGATCACTGGATGTTCCTCTCGAGCACGGGAGCTCTCACCGCCGGCCGCCGCGATCCGGACCACGCTCTCTTCCCCTACTACACCGATGACCGCATCCACGACAGCCAGGACCAGACCGGCGGCAAGACCCTTCTCCTGGTCACTCGCGGTGGGAAGGTCGCGCTGTGGGAGCCCTTTTCGCCACGGTATGAGGGCCTGTATCGGATCTCCCGCAGCCTGTCCAAGAGCGTCTACAGCAACAAGTGCGTCTTCGAGGAGATCAACCACGACTTGGGGCTGTCCTTCTCCTGCGCCTGGATGTCGAGCGACCGATTCGGTTTCGTCCGTCGCGCCGCCTTGCTCAACCAGACCCCGGAGCCGGTGCACGTGGAGGTCCTGGACGGCATCCAGAACCTGGTGCCCGACGGCCTCACACGCCGGTTCCAGTTGGAGTTCAGCACGCTCGCTGACGGGTACAAGGTGAATGAGCTCGAGCCCGCCACCGGTCTGGGTCTGTTCCGGCTCAGCTCGATCCCGACCGACGGGTCCGAGCCCAACGAGGCCCTGGGAGCGACCACGGTGTGGTCGGAGGGCATCGACGCCCCGCGGCGACTCCTCTGCTCAGAGCAGCTTGACCGCTTCCGGCGGGGCCTCGGGGTCGACGAGGAGACGCTCATCCGGGGCCGGCGCGGCGCATATTTCATCAGCACGCAACTCGCCCTTGCCGGGGAAGAGCGCAGAGAGTGGAGCCTGGTGGCGGAGGTCGATCAGGATGCGGCTGACGTCGCGCTCGCGCTCCAGTTCCTGACGTCCGGCGCGAACCTGCACATCCAACTCGACGAGGACGTCGAGCGCGGCACGCGGAACCTGGTCCGGGTCGTGGCCGGCGCCGACGGCCTCCAGCGCACCGCCGACGACCTCAGCACCTGGCGGCACTTCTCGGATGCGATGTTCAACGTCATGCGAGGTGGAACACCGAGCAGCGGATACCAGATCTCGCGGTCGGACCTAACGACGTTCATCGCCAAGGCAAGCCGGACCGTGTCGGCGCGGCAGGCCGTCTTTCTGGCAGCGCTACCGGAAGAGCTCCAGCATGGACGCCTCCTGGAGCTGGCGCGCGACCAGGATGACCCGGATCTCGAGCGCCTGACACGCGAGTACCTGCCTCTGACCTTCAGCCGTCGTCACGGCGATCCCACTCGCCCTTGGAACAGCTTCGCCATCGAGGTCAAGGGAGAGCATGGCGAGAGGATCCTCAACTACCAGGGCAACTGGCGTGACATCTTCCAGAATTGGGAGGCGCTGGCGCTCTCGTTTCCCGGCTACATCGAGAGCATGATCTTCAAGTTCGTCGATGCATCGACGGCTGACGGGCACAACCCCTACCGCATCATGCGTGACGGTTTCGACTGGGAGGTGCTCGATCCCAACGACGCCTGGTCCAACATCGGCTACTGGGGCGACCACCAGATCGTCTACCTCCTGAGGCTGCTCGAGCTCTCGGAACGCTACCATCCGGGTACCCTATCGGGACTGCTCGCACGGCGCGTGTTCACGTATGCCGATATCCCCTATCGGATCAAGCCCTATGACGCGCTCCTCGCCGATCCGCGGCACACCATTGAGTTCGATGCTGCCCTGAATCGCGAGATCCGGCGGCGTGCCGGCGCGATGGGGGGGGACGGGAAGAGCCTTCCGGGCGCGGATGGGACACCCTACCGCGTGAACTTGACCGAGAAGCTGCTGGTTCTGGTGCTGGCCCGGCTCTTCAACTACATCCCTGAGGCCGGCCTGTGGATGAACACGCAGAGGCCGGAGTGGAACGACGGCAACAACGCGCTGGTCGGATACGGCGTCTCGGTGGTGACGCTCTGCTACCTGCGCCGCCTCGTGGAGCTCTGCCGGGCTCTCTTCGTCACCGCCGGCGCGCCGGGGATCGAGGTCTCCTCGGAGGTCGCCGACGCCTTTCACCGGGTGGCGCACACGCTGGTGGAGAATGCGAATCTGCTCGGCGGTCCCGTCTCGAATGGCGATCGCAAGAAGGTCCTGGATGCGCTGGGGGCGGCCGGCGGCGACTACCGGGCCGCTCTCTACGCGGCGGGTTTCTCGGGACGGAGAACGTCGCTGACCCTCACCCAGCTGGATGCGTTCTGCGACGTGGCCCTTCGCCACATCGACCACTCCATCCACGCCAACCGCCGGGCAGACGGGCTCTATCACGCCTACAACCTGATGAAGGTGGCCGGCGACGAGATCGTGATCCGGCATCTGTACGAGATGCTCGAAGGCCAGGTGGCGGTGCTCAGCTCGGGCGTGCTCTCCGCCGACGAATCGGCCGCCCTGCTCGACGCGCTCCGGAGCAGCGAGCTTTATCGCGCCGACCAGGACAGTTATCTGCTGTATCCGGATCGGAAGCTTCCGGGCTTCTTGGAGAAGAACAACATTCCCGTTGCGGACCTGACCAGCTCGAGAACGCTGGTCGAGATGGTGGAACGGGGCGACCGGCGCATCGTGGCGAGGGATGTCAACGGCAAGGTGCACTTCAACCCGGCTTTTCACAACGGCCAGGTGCTCAGAGAGGCACTCGCGCCGCTCGAGCTGTCGGAAGAGGAACACGCGCAGATCCTCGCGCTGTACGAGGAGGTGTTCGATCACCAGTCCTTCACCGGCCGATCCGGGACGTTCTTCAAGTACGAGGGACTGGGGTGCATCTACTGGCACATGGTGTCGAAGCTCCTGGTCGCAGTTCAGGAGGTGATGGACCGCGCCGCCCGAGCCGGTGAGGACGTCGCGGTTGTCGAGCGCCTCCGACGCCACTACCTGGCGATCCGAGACGGCATCGGCGTCCACAAGCCGCCGGAGGTCTACGGCGCCATGCCCACCGATCCCTATTCCCACACGCCCAGTTTCGCGGGAGCTCAGCAGCCCGGGATGACCGGCCAGGTGAAAGAGGATCTGATCGCGCGACTTGGCGAGATGGGGGTTGCCCTCGAGGGCGGGCGGCTGGCCTTCCACGCCCACCTCGTGGTGCGCGACGAGTTCCTGGAGGAGGCGAGGACGTTCCGCCTCTTCGATGTCGACGGCGAGGAGTGCACCCTCGATCTCGATCCTGGCACGCTGGCCTTCACGATCTGCCAGGCGCCCGTGGTGGCGCACCGATCGGGGCCGTCGCGCATCGAGATCACCTCTGCCGACGGCCTGCGCCGCACTGCGGACGGCCTCAGGCTCGACGCCGAGACCAGCGCCGCCATCTTCGAGCGACGGGGGACGGTGCGGCGGCTCGACGTCTATGGGATCTCTCCCCGCGACATCTAGCAGGGTGCGGAAGAACCCCCGACGGTCCTGCCGCCCCCATCCTCGGCGATGCGTGCGTCGCCTCACCGGTCTGGGAACGACATCCCTCGCCGGGGGTTCTTCAGCACCTGCTAGGCCTCCGGCACGCCATCGACGAACACGTCGATCGCCTATCGGAGCCCCGAGGGGGCCCGGCTACCCCGGGCTACTCCCCGACCGGCCAGTGGTCGACAGACAGCCCCGCCATCGGAAAGTCCCTCGGGTTGCCGGTGGCCAGTTGCGCTCCCGCCTCGAACGCTGCGGCGGCAATGAGGCAGTCGGCTTGGGAGAGGGTGATCCCGTGACCTGCGTGCTCCTGCCGCCAGATCCCCGCCCGCCATCCCGCGGGTGACCCGAGCGGCAGGATCTCCAGGCCGGCGATGAGGCGGCTGGCCGCTGAGCGCTCGCGCGGCCGCAGACCCCGCGCCACCTCCTCGACGTTGATGGCCGTGGTGCACGGCTGGTCACCGTTACGCCGGAGGTCCATCAGCCGGTCTCCCGCAGGCCGGCCGCGGAGGATGTCGATCAGCACCGTCGTGTCCAGCAGGACCCTCACGCCACTAGCCCGTCCGGCGTCGATCACCGCGGCGCTGCTGTCGCACCCACCCCGCGGCGTCGGCGTCCCACTCGTGACCCGTCGCAGCGATGCTTCCTCGAGCCGACAGGAGGCTGTCCCAGCGCTCCTCCGCCACGAGGGCCGCCGCCACCGCCTGACGGACGAACTGGCTGCGCCCCCTGGCTCCGGCGCGGCGGTCGATCTGGGCCACGAAGCTGTCCTCCAACTCTATGTGCATTCTCATGTGCTGAAGTTAGCACATACAGCGCCGCCCACAGCTGGACTCGACCGCGACTCCGTGGTGAACCTCACCCAACTACTGACCCTTGACAAGGACGACCTCGACACCCGCGTGGGTCGGCTCCCACTCCCGCTCGTTCGCGAGATCGACGAGGGACTGCGCCAAGTGCTCGAGCTCTGACAGTCAGCAACCTCACGCGGCCGATTCGAAGATGACCCTGTGACCGAGAGTGTGATCTGGATCGACCGGCACCGCAGGGTGTCTCCACCCGCCCGGCACAGAGGGAAACTGCGGAGAGACGTTCTCCTCATGGACCATCGAAGGGATCTGCCGATCGTGGCGGGTTGGCGTGTTACACGGCGCGAGCCAGGACGAGCACATGGCCACTGGCTCCCTCCGGAATGTAGCGGTTCCACACTGGCATAAGTCGGACGTCTTGGAACCACTGTAGGTAGGTGGCAACGTCCGCGTGATCCCAGAACATTTGAGCTCCGAGGTAGTCTTCGATGCCCATCCAGTTGCGGTGGCCGACGACCGCAAGGAGAACGCCATCCGGGCGCAGCCAGCGACGAATACGGGGTAGCAGGTCCCGCTGATCTCGCACGGGGACGTGGATCAAGGAGTAGAAGGCCACCACGGCATCAAACGACGATGGCTCCGTGTCCCAGGTTGCCATGTCCGCGCAGATGAACTCGGCACCTGGCACCAGCCTTTGGGCGCGCTCGATCTGCACGGGTGAGATATCGAGACCAACCGCCGAGAATCCCCTCGTGACCAGTTCCTTCGTGGTCGGGAGCCCCGCACCGCAGCCGAGATCCAGCACCCGGCTGCCGGGCTCCACCATGAGCGCCAGCTCATCAACCCAGGCTCGGTATTGGTCCGTGTGCTCGTCCGTCGTGCTGTTGGGTCGGCCCTCGTCGTCGCGGTAGGCAAACGAGATGGCGTCGTACCCGTCTCGCACCAGGTCACGCCAGCGCTTCCTCACCTCCGGCGTCTCTTGCTCCAGGGTTGAACGAAACAGTGGGAGGTCCTTGCTTGACTCGGCATCGCTCTCACGCCCTCTCGGGCCGCGGCGCTTGGTGGTCACGGTGCAGATTCTCCCGAACTACGCCATCCGAGGCGCTGCTGCTCACTCATAGCCGCTCTCGCCGGCACTTTCCCGGCCCCCGCGCCCTGCGGTCCAGAGCCCCGAGCGCGTCGCAGTTCTCACGTGCGTCGCGCGTCCACTGGCCTGCAAACGCAGCGGCCTAACACGGCGCCGCTGAGCGGGGACGCCCGACGACGAGATGTCGAGGGGGAACGCTGACCGCGTTCATCCCGGGGTGAGCTCGGCTACGGGCCGCTTGGCGCTGACGTCGTCGACGAGGGCCGGCGTCTCCAGGCGCGCCGCCCCGAGGCCGCGGTCGCCGATACCCGCAGTGACAGCCTCGACGAGCTGCCCGCGGGGCTGCGCCGGATGGGTCCGTAGACTAGCTGGCGATGTCCGAGGCACGCGGAACGAGGACCCCGGTGGTGCGGGGTCGCGACGGGGCTCGGCTCCGTGTCATCGACTTCGGCGGTGAGGGGCGCCCGTGCTCTTCGTCCACGGTCTCGCCGGCCACGGGAGCGAGTGGTCGAGGGTGGCGCAGCTCCTGCCACGCGAGCTGCGGCCCCTGGCATTCGACCTGCGCGGTCACGGCGGCAGCGAGAGGCGCCCAGGGGATGCATCGCTGGCCGCCCACGCCGACGACGTCGCCCGGGTCGCGGGGCAGATGGCGCCCGGAGAGCCGCTCTTCCTGGTCGGCCAGTCGGTGGGCGGCATCGTCGCCTTCGTCGCCGCCTCGCGGCGCCCCGAGATCGTTCGCGCCCTGGTGGTCGTGGAGGCGGCCCCGACCGGACCTCACCCGGAGGCGCCAGCCCGGATCTCGGGCTGGCTCGATTCCTGGCCCTCGCCGTTCCCGGGCCGCGGGCGGGCGATGGCCTTCTTCGGCGGCCCTCCCCACGCCGACGGCTGGGATCCCCTCCTCCTTCGAGACCGCCCTCCGCTTGACGACCAGCAGGGCGAGCACCTCGCGGCCGCTGCCCGGAATGCCCTCCACAACCCGGGTGGCGCGCCGGGTCAGCGCGCGAGGTCCGGCTGGGAGCGCCTGACACTCAGGAGGCGCGGGCCACCCTGCCGGGCGCGGGGGCGGACGACCCGCGAACCTCGAGGCGAGACTTGAGGATGACCTTGCGAGGAGGCTGTGCGGGTGCACTGATCAGCCCGAGGAGCAGGCGGACCATCTCGCGACCCTGGTCCTCGATCGGCTGCCGCAGGCTGGTGAGCGGCGGATGGAGGGTCACTGCGAATGGGTGGTCGTCGAAACTGGCCACGGCGACGTCCGCGGGGACTCTGCGTCCCTCCTGTACCAGTATCTCCAGCGCGCCCAGCGCCATGAGGTCGGAGGCCACGAAGACCGCGTCGAGCTGCGGCCGCCGCCGCAGGAGAAACTGCATCGCGTGGGCCCCTCCCTCGCGGGTGAAGTTGCCCGACTCGATCAGCTCCGAGTCGGCGGGGAGGCCAGCGGCCTCCAGGCCCTGCAGGTAGCCGCGGAGGCGGTCCTCCCCGGCCGAACCGCCCCGGCGCCCCGTGATCGTCGCGATGGTGCGCCGTCCCCCGTCCACCAGGTGGGCGACCGCGTGGGCGGCCGCGCCCACCTGGTCGACGTCCACGTAAGTGAACCGACCTGGATCCGCCGGGCGCCCGGCGAAAACCAGGGGGATTCCGGAGGACGCGAGCTGCTCAGCCAGCGGCTGCGATCCCGGCACCGCGCACAGGGCAACCCCGTCGAGTTTGCCTCCAGCCGCAAGCTGGACGATCCGCTTGGCGTCGCCTGGGCCCTGCGGCATCAGCATGGCGAACGCCGTGTCGCGGAGGGCGACGGCATCCGCGAACCCGTTGACAAGGCGGGAGTAGTAGGGGTCGCCGAACAGCGACTCGATGCGCTCGAAGATGACGAGGGCGACCAGGTCGGCTCCCCGCCTCGGCATCGGATCACGACCCGCCCCGAGCTCCGGCCTTGGGGACGATCGGCTGCCGGACCGTAGATCGGACGGGTAGGCGGGTCCGCGCGAAGTGATGGCCATGCCGGATGATCGCAGCGAGAGACTCCGACAGCCCCGGCGCGTTGGCGAAAAGACTCAGGAGCGTCACCATCCGTTGCCCCGGCCCGGGGTGAGCCGCCGCGGCCCCCGCCGGCCGCGGTCGGGCCCGGCCAGCCCAGGTCGGCGAGCGACCGACCCCGTTCCGGATGCTGATCATGTGCTCGTGCGGACGCACGCTGCCGGCGTGGGCATGCCCCTCGGTCGGTGTGGCGATGCAGGCGAACGAGGGGGCGTCGCGCACGGTGGTAGTGGAGGTCTCGCTGCCGAGGATCGCCCGGACCAGGTTTCAGCAGTCGCTGACCGAGTCGCTTCGGAGGCGACGACGGCTCCACCGACGACGGGGGCCGGGGCGCTCCGCACCCTGGAAGCCACCCGGGCCGCACCGTGGGGAGCATGCAGGGCCGCGATGCTCCCGTCCCCCGGGGAGGACAGGCGATGGGGGCTGGTCGGCTTCCCCGACGGGCCCACCGCAAAGGCACGCAGACCGCCGACCTGCGGGCCTGCCATGGGACGGCAGACCTGTGCGCCGCGGATGTCCCTGCTTCGACAACGGCTTTCGACGCCGGCCACCCGAGACCACCGTTTTCCTGCGTCGAGCCGCATGACGACATGGGACCGGCAGCCCCAGCGTGGGGCGGCAGCGGTCCCCTGCTGAACCCCAACGGGTGGTCGACCGGCAGTGTCGACCCTCCGTCCGCAACCGGGACTCAGTGGGGATCCCCAGAGGCCCGCCCCCGAGGCGGGGTGAGCCGAGTCCGGCTCCGCGGGGGTAGGCGCGCATCGTCTGCGCGCCCAAGGGGGGCGAGAGCCCCCCTGAGGGGCGGCGAGCCCCTCTGAGATTGAAAGGGGCCCCCACGCGGCCTGCCTGATGGCGACGTGGACCGGCGGGGACTCGAACCCCGGACCTCTGCCGTGCGAGGGCAGCGCTCTCCCAGCTGAGCTACCGGCCCCAGAGGGACCACAGTCTACCTGGGGGCCACATGAGCCCCGCCGCCCCGTGCCCCGCGGCGAAGGTCAGTCGTCGACCGCGTCGTCGACGAAGTAGGTCTCGCAGGCCTCGTCGAGCAGCTTGGTGGTGAGCTCGGGCTCGCGCCCCAGGTAGCGGCAGAGATGAATGACGTGCTCCAGCAGGTCGCGAGGGTGGGAGCCGTGGAAGTCGCGGCCCTTCTCGATGTAGTGGCGCCGGATGAGGTCGGCGATGACCGCCTCCCGGTAGGGGATCTCCTGGGACGCGCAGATCCGCCGCCAGATCTCGACGAACTCCTCCGCGTTGGGATCGGGAACGTGCACCTTGTAGCGGACCCGGCGCAGGAAGGCCTCGTCCATCAGGTTGTGGGGTTCGAGGTTTGTGCTGAGCATCAGCAGGCAGGTGAAGGGCACCGCGACGCTGGTGCCGGCCCGGGCGATGTTGACGTAGTCGACCCCGTTCTCCAGGGGGACGATGAGCCGGTTGAGGAGGTCGCGCGGCGACATCTTCTGCTGGCGGCCGAAGTCGTCGACGAGGAGCAGGCCGCCGTTCGCCTTGAGTTGGAGGGAGGCCTCGTAGAAGCCGAGGGCGGCGTCGAAGCCCAGCTCCAGCATGCGCGGGGTCAGCTCACCGCCCGCCTTGACCGCCGGCCTCTCGGCGAGCTGCCAGCGCGTGTCGTGGGGGGGCAGCGGGCGGTCGATCGGGGTGTGGTAGATGGGGTCGTAGAAGCGGATCACCTCGCCGTGCACGTAGAGCGCGCGGGGGATGAAGACGGGCGGGCCCATCACCCGTGCGCTGGCGTCGGCGATGCTCGTCTTGCCGTTGCCCGAGGGGCCGTAGAGGAAGCAGGCGTGGCGGGCCGAGAGGGCCGGACCGAGGTGGTCGAGCACGCGCTGGTTGAGCACCAGGTGGGAGAAGACCTCTTGGAGGCGCGCCCGGTTGACGGCGATTCCCACGTCGGCCTGGCGGGCGGCCATGGCGTTGTAGTCGGCGATCGGCACCGGCGCCGGGCCGGCGTACTGGTTGATCTCGAGGAGCTCCCGGGCGCGCTGGCGACCGGTGGTCGTGATCGTGAACTGCATGCCGGCATTGATCGATTCGTCGTCGGCAAGCACGGCGGCCCTGACCCCTGCCGACGCGCAGTACCCCTCGTCAGCGAGGAACTTGAGGGTGGTCTCGACGAAGGGGAACGGCATGCAGACGTGCCGGGCGATGTCACCGCCCAGCATGCTGCCGTTGAAGTACAGAACCTTCAGGACCAGATCGCACACAAAGCTGAAGGGGAGGCCCGTCTCCTCCGCGCTGCGGGGCATCGGAGGGAGTGCGATCGGTGCCGGGGCGACGGGTAGCGCTTGGACAGCCATGTCTCGGGCGATTGTGTCATCGCCAGATTCGCGAGCCCCCTCCCGGCCGGGGACTTGTCATAAACCTGCCACACTCCTGCGTCCGAGATCTCGCGTTCCGCGCCCTGGGACGCCGCCGGGGGGAGCTGGGAGGCGCAGGAAGTGACGGCTCCGTGACGGGACCGTCGTGATAGGGTGCGAGCATGCCCACCATCCCCCTGGACGAGGGCGCCCGAGACCGGCGGCGTGCCGGCCCTTTCTGGATCGAGGAGGGCAACGGCCCCCTCTGGATCGGCGCCGCGATCGTCGCCGCGGTCCTCGGGCTCTACAGCGTCGCCGTCATCCTCAACGGGGCGTAACCTTTCCGGCCTCGGGTCCGTTCCCCCTGGGCGCGCCCTCAGCCCCGCCCCGCGCCACCTGATCGGAGCTTCATCAGCACCGTGCCCACCACTCCCCCCGACAACCCCCGCACCCGCAGGGTGCGGGCCGGCACCGTCCGGTCCCACAACGGCTCGAACGGCGCGGGAGCCGGTGGTGGCGCCGCTCGGAACGGGGCCGAGGCGGTCCCGCCGGCCGCGCGGCGCCGCAACCGGCGCGACCTCCTGGTGGGCAGGAAGCGGAAGGCACCGCGGCGCGGGCGGCCGCTCCTGCGCACCTCCCTGCTCTTCCTGGCCCTCTTCTCCAGCATCGCGGCGGGCGCCGCGGTCACCGTCGACGCCGGGTACAACATCTACCTGGGGCAGATCCCCGACGCCGCCACGGTGGCCTCGATGGAGTCGGCAGTCGACACCAACGTGTACGCGGCCAACGGCACCCTCATCGACATCCTCCACCCCTCGGGTTCCTTCCACCTCCACGCCAACCTCGACCAGATCTCCACGTACGCACAGGAGGCCACGGTCGACGTCGAGGACCGCCACTTCTGGACGGAGAGCTCACTGGACGTGGGCCGGATCGCGGTGGCCGGCGCGGGCTACCTGCGTCACACCAACGCCGGCGGCGCCTCCACCATCCCCGAGCAGCTCGCCAAGATCAGCTTCCTGCAGGACAACGGCAGCCTCGGGTACAAGATCAAGGAGATCATCCTCGGGGCCCAGCTGGTCCAAGACTTCTCGAAGAGCCAGATCCTGGAGATGTATCTGAACCGGATCTACTATGGCAACGAGGCGTACGGGATCCAGACCGCGGCGGAGCTGTACTTCCACGAACCCGCGAGCGCCCTGAACCTCGCCCAGTCGGCGATGCTCGCCGGCCTGCCTCAGGCCCCGTCGGAGTTCGACCCCAACCTCAACCCGGGGGGCGCCAAGCAGCGCCAGGGCACGGTGCTGCAGGCGATGGTGACGACGGGGAGCATCACCCAGGCCCAGGCCAACGCGGCGTCGGCCGAGCCGCTCAAGTACTACACGTGGAGGGAGTACCTCCCCCCGACCACCATCGACGGGGCCAACACCTCCAGCTTCCTCAACTACCTCACCGGCT
>ODAK010002511.1_pt1 | contig 19343 bp, 27 predicted proteins | sample 1539591 | NCBI WGS metagenome assembly ODAK01 (sample SAMEA3539303, study PRJEB22396) | soil metagenome | biome: tundra; feature: field; material: soil | place: USA | collected 2010-05 | depth 0.15 m | reverse complement strand
CCGTCTCAGAACGTCAAGCGCTTCCGGTAAGTTTCGCGATGCGTTTTGAACGCGAGACGGGCCAGCCCAGCGGCCGGTCCGGCGCCGTCGCAGAATCGTTCGTTTCCGAGACGCGGGTGCAGAAAAAAGTCGACGAGATCCCGTCGACGTTTTTTTGGGGCCATTGGGGCCAGGGGGGTCATGCGACGGACCCGGCCAAGAGCCCACCCGCATCCGAACGGTGGATGGCGGTAACTCCGCCCGCACCCGGCGCACTAGCGCCACTGGCCGTTCGGTTGCCTGCTCAAAGCCCCGCAGCGCCAGCAGGCTGCCCAGCCACGCGGGCAGTGCGGCGATCGCGGTGTCGTGCTCGATCAGGTAGGGCTGGCCGCCGACGATCGAGCCGGGGCCGATGAGGTAGCCGCCGCTGCGGCGGCCCGGGCCGCGGGTGTCGACGCCGGGCCAGATCCCGGTCACGCTGGGGATGATCTGGCCTGGCGGGACACGGAAGTACAGGTGCAGGCCGTGCGGGGTGCGGACGGTCAGGGTGGCTGGCCAGTCCTGGCCGCGGTCAGCGCACAGGGCCGCGAACGTGGCGATCCCGTCCGGGCCGCCGTCGTGGCGGTCCAGGTCCAGCCCGGCCACGCCGCTGGCCCGGCAGCCGACGCCGATGTTGTCGCCGGGCCGCCACAGGCGGGCCAGCCCGGCCGGGTCACTGATGCACCTGCCCTGCCAGCCCGGCGCTGCCCGGCGGCCGCCGGGCGGCAGCCCGAACACCGCCAGGCCCCGCCCGGTCACCGCGGCCGGGTCGGGGACCGGGAGCTGGTCAGCAGTTGCAGTCATAGCCATAGCTGGCGCCGCACTCCTCGCACCGGTCGTCCTGGCGCAGCTCTTCGAGCTCGTCATCGGTCATGGCCTCCTGGTGGCGCCAGCCGGAGCAACGGAGGTTGTAGCAACCGCAGCCGGGGCACTCGGGGCAGACCATGCCGTTCGTCCACCCGCAGATGTCACACATGGTCCGGTTCGCCGGGTCCTGCAGCCAGGCCACGGCTTCGGCGTAGGTGTCGCCGGACTCCTGCATCCGGTCGCTGATCGAGATCAGCCCTGGCTCGAACGGGGCGTCCAGGGCGCGGGCGGCGGTCGTGTAACGCTCGCCAGTGGTGGCCATGCGAGCGCGCACGGCGATTTTCCGGGCTTTGTCCTCGGGCATGATCGGTCCGTTCCGGCCGGGTCTCACGCACCCCAGCCAGGGACGTTCCGGGGACGGCGAGGCTGGAAAGGCGCGCGGGGCTTGGCCCCTTGTCCTCGTCACCGTCCCGGCGTGAGTCGGGCTGCGGCTCGGAATCAGGCAGGCGCGACTGCCACGCCTCACGCTAGACCACGGCACCGACAAAACCGCTGCAGCCCGCCGTGACGAAACCAGCCAGCCGGGGGCTATTCCACGGCGGTATATCACCGTGGGATGGGCACCGGCCTGGCGCCGTGCTACGAGCGCACCTCCGCGCGGGGCGGTTCACGAGGCGTCGCCCATGGCCACGTGCGACGCGTCGTCTCCGTCGCCGAGCGACGCGTCGTGCAGGACCTCGCGCGACGGCAGCTCGGCGGCTGTGAAGGCGGCCCACGCGCGGGTGACGGCGCCGGAGCCGGGGAACAGATCATCGAGGCTGTCGCCCGGCGCGGCGCCGAGGAGATCGAAGATCCACCGGCAGACCGCCGGGGGCTTGGTGCCGGTGACCCTCCCGGGCAGGGTCGTCAGCGCGGACACTCCGCAGACCAGCGAATCCGGGCACCGTCCCCGCGGGCCCGCCGGATCCACCGGCCGCCCACCGTGGTAGATCACCGGCTCCCACGCGGCCAGCGGCCGCCAGCTCGCCGCGGACCGTTCCCCGCGGTGCCAGGCCGCGACACGGACACCGGGCGGGCACAGCGCGAGCACAGCGGGCAGCGCCGCCGCGGACGTGGACAGCGCCCACCCGTCGTAGCCGGCCAGCCGGCCGATCAGGGCGGCGTGATCGACCTCGCCGCCGTAGTCGGGGTGATCGCGGTACAGCCACGCGTTGCCCGGATACGGCGGGTCCGCGTAGGCCAGGCGCAGCGGCCGGGGATCCTCCGCAGCCTCAGCCCGGCCGACCGCCCGGCCGAACCGGTGCCGGGCCTGACGGCACCGCTTCGAGCACGTCTCCGCATCCCGGCGAGCCGCCGCGGGGATCGGCCCGGAGCACCAGTCGCATACCCGTCGCGCACCACCACGGTGCGACGCGTCGCTCGGCGACGCACACGACGTGTCGCCCGGGCCCGAGAGCGACGCGTCGGCGCCGGTGATCCGCGACGCGTCGGCCCGGGCCGGGAACGACGCGTCGCGCCCGCCTCGAGGTGACGCGTCGCGGGCGGCCGGGCGCGACGGCATGCCAGGCAGATGGTTCATGGCCGTGAGCCTCCGTTCGGTTCGCGCTGCCAGCCACGGGCGGCGCGGATCTCCTCGAAGTGCGGGCGCGGGTCGGCGGCCGCGGCCGCCAGGAGCTCGTGCTCGGCGCGGCGCTGCGCCTGGAGCTGGCGGGCGCGCTCGGCGGCGTCGGCGAGCTGGCGGGAGCGGGGCGGCAGCGGGGTACCGTCCGGGCCTAGCCACCGGGCCAGCCGCCAGCGGAGCCACCGGGCCGGCAGGATCACCGCGTGGCCGTAGCCGAGCGGTGATCCGTCGAGGTCATGCTCGGCGTGCCAGATCACGTCCTGCGGCGTCCATTCCGCGGCGAACCACGGGCGGCAGATCGACCTGAGTTCACGCGCCGACATGCGGCTCAGCACCGGATGCGCGCCTCTCAGCGCCTCGGCAGCGCCAAGCCGCTCCGGCCGTCGCCGCGGGTTTCGCCCTAGCGGCCACGGTGGCGCGGCGGGCACCACAGACGGCCGGGAAAGTGAGCCCGGAGCGCAGCGACGGACATTCTGCCTTTGACCTTCGCGTTGCCTGCGGCGCCGGAGGTGACGGGGTGCCCGGTCTCGCGCTCGCGTAGGGGCGTTTCGATCTAGATCAAGAGCACCCTGATCACCACTGAAAACCGCACTGATGGGGTGCCCCCTAGTTACACCGATGTCACTCGGCTGGCCTGCGCCGGGGAGGATCAGGCGCCACTCGCGCGCCAGATTGCGGCCCTGACTGCGGCGCAGAATGCCCGGCCTGTACCGGGCAGTGCTCCCCGGCTCGGTGACCTCCACGAGCGGGCTCGCCTCGATCTTGCGCAGCCAGCGCTGCACCGAGCGCTCCGACCGGCCCGTGGCGGCCATCAGGCGGGCCACGGTCGGCTTGGTCAGCATCGTCTCCGGGTCAGCCGCCCACACCATCGCACCAACGAGCGTGAGCACCGTTGCACGGTGATCACGGCGCTGGAACGGCCACATGGCGTCGACGAGCGCTTCCGCCGCGCTGAGCCATGCCCAGCGCGGCGGGCCCATCCCCGCGGGGCGCGCTGGCGCGGGCGGTAGGGCGTGTGTGGCCTGCCCGGCGCCGCGTTCCGGCGTGTCGGAACGCGGGCATGCTGGGCTAGGCGAAGGACGGCCTGCTATCGTCGTCTCCGCATGGGTGAAGCCGGAACCGTAAGGCTCCGGTTGTGGTGTGTGGGCCCTGTAGCGCCGCCGGCCAAAGCAACGGCTACGGGTTCCACGTGGGATTCAGATGTGGATGCGCTCTCTGCCCAAAGATGGGCGGGAGCGCTGTTTTTTTGTGGCTGGTGGCCTCCTGGGGGCGGGCAAACGTCGCGCCCATGGTCCCGCAACGGCCCGCTAGCGCCGCGCTGGCGCGCCGGCCCGGGCGTGTCGGGCTTCGCACCGCCTGTAATGCCGGACACCGCGCTGCGGACCACCGCCGCCGCGTTCCCCGCCCTGACCGAGGCCAGGCCGGGGTCCTCTGGCGTGATGCCCGCGGTGTACAGCCGGCCCGCCACCGTGTCAGCCAGCGCCGTCACGGGGTGGCCCAGGCGGCACCGGCCCGACGCGCCGGATTCCCGCGTCATCTCGGGCAGCGACCACGCCCACCGCATCCCCGCGGTCTCGCAGCGCTGGCAGTAGCAGGGCCGGTCCTCCGGCCACGGGTGGGCGGGCCCGGGGTAGGGGTGCGGGCCGTCGCAGGTGCCCCGGGTCATGAGTACAGCACCCTAGAGCACTTAGAGCTTTTATGGCGGTTCGCCCCGTGCGCTCCGTTCAGTGACAGAGCGAGGGCCAGGGCCCGGGCGCCGGGCATTTGTCAGCCCCTGACCGGTGGCTGGTATCCCGCTGCCTGTGCCCGGTATCCGCGTGCTGCGGCATAATCCCGGTCTGCTTGCTCGCTGTCCCCGTTCGCCTGGGACCGCAGCGCGTCACGGATGGCCCGGTCCGCTTTCCTGATCAGGTCGGCTTGCACGATGCTGAAGGTCGCTGTTCCCGGGCGGGCGGACGGACTAGCTAGCTGAGGCTGAGGCTGAGCACGCCCGCTGTCATGCCGGGCACGATCACCCGCGGGCTCGCCAGTGACCCAGCGGCCGAATCTCGGCATAACCCCGCCGCTCTGAATGAACGCGGCCACGAGCTCGTAGACCTCACCTAGGTCGTGCGGCACCTGGCCGACGCGGGCGAGGGCGGCCCGGAGCCGTTCGGTGAGCGCGTCGAGGATGTCCCCGGCGTCCTCGCAGATCCCGATCCGGTGCTCGGCGTCCTCGATGGCAGCCTCGGCGGCGGCGATCGCGGCGGCCTTCGCGGCGTGGCATCCGTTGCATGGCTTGTTCGTGGACATCGCGTAGGCGGCGGCCAGGTCCCGGCGGGCCTGCTCCAGGTCCTTCTGCGCCCGCTCAAGCGCGGCGCCCACCTCGGCGTAGAGCATCACGGCAGCGCGCAGCCAGTCACGGATCTGGTCCTCGGCGCCGGCGAGCGCCTCGATGAACTCCACATCGGAGCCATAGCCGCTGCCCGGGTGCCGGTCCCCGCGGCCGCCCGGGTGGTAGACGGGCACACCGTGACCGAGCACCGTGATGGCCGCCTCCAGGCTGAGCACGGCCTGCCGGTCGACCCCGGCGGCGCCCGCGCCCGCGTGGATCTCAGCGAGGGACATGGCGAGTTCGCTGGTCTCGTCCAGCTCGTTCGCGCGTGCGAGGAGCTTCTCCTCGTAACCGCTCATGATCATGAACCTTCCGTCACTGAACGTGGATGGGAGAGGGGACGGGTGCGCGAGCCGCACAGAACGAACGGGCAATCGGTCGGCGGGCCGTGGTGGCTGCATGTTGAGCGTTTCCGTGCGATCGGCCGTGCGATTGACCGCGCGTTTCTGTGGTCACAGCGCGTCACGTTCCGGCTCGGGAACGACGGTCAGCCGGGGCCGGGCCCCGGCCTCCAGGACCTTGGCCAGCACCTCGCGGGCGGCGTCGTCCACCTCGCCGGCGCTCCCGTCGCGGACGGCCTCGGCGAGATCGTGGAGGGTGACGTAACCGTCCGGGCGGATCGGCGGCACCGTGGCGGATGCCTCGCTGGGAGGCAGGTGACGGGTCAGCCAGGGTGGGACCGGAGCCCCGGCTTCCCGCAGGGTCCGCACAGCCCGGACGGCGACACCAGACGGGTCGGTCTGGGCCAGGTGCAGCCCGTAGGCGATCAGCGGCTCAGGGATGCCACCTGCGCGTGCCTGCTGGCCGGCGACGGCGGGGCTGTCACTGAGTGCCCAGCAGGCGATCAGGTGGGCCATCTCGTCCGGAGTGAAGGCTTCCTCACCGCCCGGCTGACCGGCTGCCGGCGGCGGCTCAGGCTCCTGGTGCTTGCTGGCGAGGATGAACTTGCTGCCCCGGCCGCCACCGGTCAGGTCGGCGATATCGGCGTCCCGCAGCGCGGACAGGTACCCCAGCGCGGTCGTCTTGGACACGCCGAGCGCTTCGCCGGCCTGAGCGGAACTGACGCCGCCGGCCGCCAGGAGCGCCAGGAGCGTGTCCCCGGCCGCCCGGGGGATGGTGAGCGGCAGCCGGACCGCGGGGAGCCGTACGGGCGGCTGGGGCGCCTCGTCCTCGTCCAGGTCCTCGTCCTCGTCCTCACCGCGTACGGCTGCGGTGATCCCGGCGAGGTGGGCCCGCAGGCCGCCGACCTCCGACGCCTGCGCGTCCAGGGCCGCCTGCGCGGCGGACTCGCCGCCGTCCAGGACCAGCGGGGCGACGTTCGGAATCGACCAGTCCCGCCAGCCCTTCCGGGCCGCCACAAGCCGCTTGATGTACGCCAGTTCTTCCGGGTGCTTGCCCAGCAGGAACGCCCGGCCCCGGCCGTCGACCACCCCCGAATGCGGGTTCCACGACTGGAAGTAGCCCGGCTCACCCTTCGAGTACTCGCGGATGTCGGGGATCTCCGACTCGGCGCCGGACGCGTGCCGGGACTCGGTGGCCCGGGACACCTTCCCGACCAGCACCTGCGACATGTTGGCTCGCACGCCACCACCGCCGAGGGCCGCCACGGTGGCCCGCTGGGTGGCCAGCACCAGCGCCACCGCCGACTTGCGCTGCTTGCCGGCCAGGAAATCCAGCATCGCGCCCGCGCCGGGGACATTACTGACGACTTCGTCGACCTCGTCGATGACGATGCAGACCGCCGGATCTGCCCCGGTCGGCTGGAACGTCGAATGCCCCGTCTCGGCGAGGGTCGCTGACCGGTCGGTGACAAGCAGGCACGCCCACGCGAGCACAGCGGCGATGTCGTTGCGTACCTTCTCGTCGCTTTTCACCGGGCCGCACACCGTGATGGCGGCCAGCGGCTCCCACGTCAGCTCGTCGCCCATGTGCGCGCCGTTGAGCTGGACAAGCCGGGCGTCATCGCAGCGGGTGATCTTCTCCCGGAGATTGTTGAGCACGTTGCTCTTCCCAGACCCGGTCATACCTATGACGCCGGCCGCGCGGCCGCCGATCTCGCTGAACAGGCTGAGGTCCAGCGGGGATCCGTCCTCCGGGCGGAATCCCCAGATGGCGGGCTTGCGGATCGTGTCGGCCAGGGGGAACCACTCAGCGAACGGCGACGGCTCCGCATCGGGCCACGGCATCGTGTACGGGTGGTACGCGGCGGCCCGCACGGACAGGTCGACGGTGCGGATCCCGATGACGAGCTGGCCGGGGAAGTCAGTCGTGCGGATGTCGATGCGCCCGTACGGCAAGCCGAGGATGTGCGCCAGCTTCTCGGCGATCCCCGCGCTGGCGCCGGCGATACGGGAGGCCAGCTCGTTTTCCGGGCTCGTGACGATCAGGCGTTCCTCGCCGATGAGGGTTTCGCGGCGCTCCTGGACGTGCCAGCCGTCCAGGCCGATGCGGTGCAGGATCTGATGCCATTCCCGCCGGTCGGCGATCTCGGCGGCCAGGTCCTCGCGGCGCTGGCGGGCGCCACGAACGGCTTCGTGGTGCCGGAGCCACCAGTAGCCGCCCACCGAACCAAGCCCGTACACGATGGACAGCAGATGGTCAGGCCCGGAGAGCGGCCCGAGCGCCGTGGCAGCGGTCAGCCAGCCTCCGGTCACGGCCGTGACGGCGGCCACCTCGGCGCCGCGCATCCGGGGATACCGGGCGTCAGGGTCCTGGCGGCGCTCGCCGATCCAGCCGGCCGCCAGCGAAGCGGCTACGGTGGCCGCGCCGGGGATAAGGCCGGATACGCCGGTGACGTGCAGGACCTCGGCGGCGGTCCACACGCCGGGGATCGCCGGCAGCGGGAGCCGCTCAGCGGGCGCGTGCAGGTGCCAGCGGCGCATCCGGGCCCACGCCGAGTCGGCGATAACCTGCGGACCGGCGTCCTCATCGGACGGGTGGCCAGGGATCAGGCACGGCCGTTCGGGCTGCCACTGCGGCGTTACGCTCACGTCAACCTCGATGCAAGGGGTTGGCCCCGCCACTGGGTTGCGTCCAGTGGCGGGGCACTCGGATGGATGGTCAGCCGCCCTCGCCGGTGACCCACCGGCCGTCATGCGGTGCCAGGCCACCGTTGGCTGCGAACTCCCTCGGAAGCTCGTAGTACTCGGTGAACTTGTGCTTGGCGGCGTTCATGATCTCGGCGCAGTGCGCGGCGGCGTCCGCCACGTCATGCAAGGTGGCCAAGCCCTTCGGGTCGAGGCCAACCGAGTTGATCGCGGTCTCGTACGCCTCGATGAGGGCTTCGGCGTAGGCGCCGATGCCCTGCACCTGGTCGCTGAGCCAGTTGAGCAAGTGGGCGTCGTCCTCCGGCTCGAAGTCCGCGGCCGTGGCGACCACCGCGCCCCACTCGGACGGCACCTTGCCGCCGGACAGGGACGCCGCGCGGTGAGCCCGCCGGTCTGGGTTGATTCGGCTTGCCATGGTGGTTTCTCCATTCGGTGAAGTGCCGTCAGGCGCGGGTGCGCCCGCCGGGTTGTTCGGCTCGTCCAGCCAGGCGGGACGAGGGCCTTGGCCCGCGAGCCAGGCGTTGGCCGCGCGGGCCCGCGGCCAGGCGTCCATCCGGGCCCGCTCGGCGGGTGACGGGTTCTGGAGGGTGGCTTCGAGGTCGCACGCGCGGGATTCCAGTTCGCCCGCGGCAGCCTTGTCATCGCGCAGGTTCGCGACCTCGGCTTCGCGGCGGAGGCGCCAGACCTCGGCGCGCACATCCGCATCGTCGCCTTGCTGCGGGCTGCCTGAGAGCGCGGCGTCATAACTGGCTTGCTGCTCACGCGCATGGGAGCGGTGGACCGGGCCGCCGCTGTCTGCCAGCACCGGGTCATCCGGGCTGGCCGCCCGGCCGCACGCGGTGCAGACAGTGCCCGGGGCGGCCTCGGGGCCGTCAGGGTCAGGCGGGGCGGACCCCCACCCACGGCATGCCGGGCAGGTGCCTGTGCCGTCCTTGCCGCTGCCAGTCCCGCGGCAGGCCCGGCAGCGCTTCTCGCCAGGCCTCAGCCACGCACTGTCTTCTGCGTTGTGCACCCGAACCGGTAGGTCCGTAACTGACTGGTCGTCCGGGCGGCGGGCCGACCAGCGCGGGCCAGCCCACGAGGTCAGCCGCGAAGTAGCCGACCGGCCGCCCTTGCCTGCCATCCGGGCCGCGGCGATCGTGCCGCGCTTGCCATGCCGCCAGCCTCCGGCCGCGAGGGCCTTGTGGTGACGGCGCAGCAGCTCGGCGAGCCACGTCACCACGGCGGCCATCACCAGCCACACCAGGACGGCGGCGAGGGTGACCCCGATCAGGTGCGGCACGGCGGGCAGCGCCGGGTGGAAGCCGTCCGAATAGGCGAGCACGACCAGGCAGGTGCCGGTCATGACCCCCATGAACAGGACGCCGCGCCTCACCGGTAGCCGCCGTAACTGCGCGGCCGCGGCGGGGCGGCCTGGCGGGGAGCTGGCCGCCGCGGCCGGGACCCCGCGCTCACGAGGGCGGCGAGGACCAGGCCGGCCAGCAGGATGACAACGGCCACGATCGCAGCCGCGCCCACCGTCGCCGCCGCCGAGTGATGGCCGGGGATGTGATGGCCGGCGGCCAGCCATAGGCCGGCCGCCAGCCCAGCGACCAGCGCCAGGCTCCTGATGTGATTAGCGATGTTCTTCATTGACCTGTCCTTCCTTTGGCTGGCTCAGTACCAGCCGTCTGCGGTTTCGTGGTTCCAGGCCCGGCACGGCGTGATGTACCGGCCGGCTATGTAGCCGAGGCCCCACCGGACCTGGTTCGGGATGTCGCCCGGGGCGAAGTCGGCCCAGCCGTTGATGTCCTGCGGGATGCCCCGGGCGCTTGAGTACGGGTTCGCCGCGTCGGGGTTCCACCCGCTTTCGCGGGTCCACAGTTCGTTCAGGCAGGTGAACTGGCCGTTGCTGACGGTCCACCCGCGGGCGGCAGCCATCGCCTCCCCGCACGCCACAGCCGAGGTCGCACAGTTAGCCGGGACCGCCGGGACCGCCGCGCTTGTGAGAGCCGGGACAGCGGTGTGGGCGACGGTGGCGGCCAAGACGGCACCGGCAGCGACGGCCAGCGCGCCTTCCTTGCCGGACATGCGCCCACGGCGCCGGTAGCGGTAGCGGGTCATGACGGCCTCGCATAGCCGACGATGTGCCCGGCGTCGGTGGACAGGGGTGTCTCTTCCACGTTCACCGTGTCGGCGCCGATGACGTTGCCGCCGCCGACGTACATCTGCACGTGGTTCGGGCTGGGCTGGTTGTCAACGGCCCAGTAGCTGAACACAAGATCACCGGGCTGGAGATCGGCGGCGGAGACAGCGTGGAGTCCCGCGAACTGCGTCTCGCTGGTGCGCGGGATGTTCACGCCCGCCGACCGCCACGCCATCATCGTCAGGCCCGAGCAGTCGTAGCCGGCCGAGGCTGGAACGCCCGCTGGGCCGCTGCCTCCCCACACGTACGGGGCACCGAGCCGGGCCCGTACGTAAGCGACAGCAATCGCGGCGGCAGCGGCCGGTGGCTTGGCCGCGGTCAGGCTCGCGGGTGCTGGGGCGCTCCCCGCGGAATGCGCCGCGGCGGCCAGCACGATGCCAGCGACCACGGCGGCCGCGGCGGTCTCCCCGCCGGACATGCGCCCGTGACGGCGACGGCGGTAGCGGCGGGTCATGGCCGGTTCCAGCGGCGGGCTGCCAGCAGGAATACGACACCGAGGACGATGCCCACGAGGACGATGCCAGCGAGGTCGACCGCATCGGCGATCAGCAGGTGCCAGGGGAGCCGGGCGGTCATGACGCACGCCCACGGGCGGCGTAGGCGATGAACTGCCAGGCCAGTACACCCGTGGCAATGGCCTCGGCAGCGGAGGCGAGCACCAGGAGCGGGGATTGCGGAGCCGGGGCGAGCCAGAACGCGGTCAGCGCGGCCAGGCCGGAACCGCAGAACGTCACGAGATCCACGGCGAGCTGGATCCGCTTCCGCGACCTCCGCCGCTTGTCCGCCGGGTGGTCGGTCTCCCACCGCATCCCCGGCAGGCCAGGGTGCTCGCGGACATACCGGCCGATAGCCGTGATCATGTGATCGTTGGCCAGGTAGGTCCAGCCCAGCACCCACGTGACGACCGGGACCAGCAGCAGGTAGCCGCGGCTGTGCGCGGAATGCGTGATGGTCAGCGCGCCCGCGATGGCCACGAGGGTGACGTACACCAGGTTGTCGCGCGTGTTGATCCGCGCGACCTGCTCACTCTTGATCTGCCTGTACTCGGCGAGCGCCAGCTCGTCAGGCTTGCTGGCCATCACGGCGCCGCCCAAGTGGGGCCGGCGGTCCTGGCGGCGGGTCACCATTTCCGCACCCGGCGGGCCGCCCGCTGCTCTCGCTCCTCGCGGCGCAGCGCGTCATCCAGCCGGCACCACGCCACAACCGGCCATGCGAACGCGGCGAAGAGTCCTCCGAAGATCAGGTAGCCGGCCATCAGGAGCACCTCTCCCAGCGGAACCGGCACCAGGTGGCCACGCGGCCGCCATCGGCCCGGTGCGTGCTCCACTCGGAGGCGAGCGCGGCCACGATCCGCAGCCCGTGGCCGTGCTCAGCGCCGTCTGACGGCCTGGCGGCGATGGCCGGGCGGCCGCGGGAGCCAGCGTCGGTCACGGTGATCGTCACCTCGTCGGCGCCGATGTCCACGGTCACTGTGACCGTCCCGCCGGGGCGGCCCGACCGGGTGTAGCAAACGGCGTTCGTGATCAGTTCGGAGGTGCACAGAACGGCCGCATCGATCACGGGGCAGTCCCCGCCGAGGACCTCGCGGACCAGGAGCCGGGCGTCCCGTACGGACTCGGCGATGCCCGGCAGGATGGCCGTGCGGGTGCCGGTGTCGGTGGCGGTCATGCGATCACCCCGGCCACGGCGGCGGCAGCCAGCAGGACCACGCCGGCGGCGGCCAGGTCACTGGCGAGGCGCAGCCGCCGGTACTTCACCATGGTGATCACCGACAGGGTGTGCAGCGTTTCCGCCTCCGCCCCGGCTGCGGTGCGGGCAGCGCGCACGGCGGGTAGGCCGCCTATGCGGTCGGTGTCCTCCTGCCAGGTGAGCAGGCGGACGTCGCTTTCGGACATGGCCGCCCACCGGCAGAAACCGACACTGCCCAGCCGGGGGCGCAGCGCCAGCAGAACCACCAGCACCGCGCCGGTAAGCGCCAGCCCGGCCAGCGCGAACGCTGCCCGGGCGGCCAGCGGGCCGTGCCCGGCCTGCCCGGCCGCGAACGCGGCCCCGGCCCCGGCGAGCGCGGCCAGCGTGCCGCACTTGCCATCCGTCCTGACCAGCTCGCCGCGGACAGCGGCCAGTTCCCCGGCGCGTGAAAGGTGCCCGGCGTTCACTGGGTCACCTCGCGGGCAGAACCGGGACGGGCGGCGAGGATGGCCCGGACCCGCTGCGCCCGGGGCTGGCCGACGCCAAGCGCGGTCCGGATGCCCCGCACTGACGGCAGCTGGCCATCGGCCAGGCCGGCGGCGTAGAGGGAAGCCGCGCGGTCCGCGTACCAGGTGTCGCCCGGCTCGTCAGGCGTGAGCGCGGGTGCGTCCGCATCATCGGGTGCGGTCCGTGGGACCGGGTGCAGATGCGGATGCGCCCGCCCGGCGGGTGCGGATACGGATACGGATGCGCCAGGTGCGGGTGCATCCGGGTACGCCTCCGCATCCGGGTACGCCTCCGCATCCGGGTACGCCTCCGCATCCGGATGCGGGTCCGGCGGCGGCGCGATGAACACGGGTGCGGGTGCGGGTGCGGCGGGTGCGGGTGCGCTCTCGGTCCGGGGCATGGGCACCGGCAGAGCGGCGGCCGCTGGCAGCGGCGGCGCGGGTGTCAGCCAGCCCGGCGGGATACCGGGCACCGGGTCCGGATGCGCGGGCGGCTCCGGCGGCTCCGGCGGCTCCAGTGCCGCGCGGGCGGCGGATTCCAGCGCCTGCCGGGCCGCTCGCATCTGGTCAAGCTCCGCGGTGATCTCAGCTAGCAGGCCGGCGGTCTCACCGGGGGCGGCGTCCCACGGGGCGGGCGCGTCCAGTTCGGCGAGGCTGCGCGCCCGGTACAGGGCACCCAGCTGCGCCAGCAGATCCGCCTGCCGGGCCTCATCGGACGCCAGGCCGGCGAACTCCACCGCCCCAGTCATCGCGGCCGCCAGGTGGCGCTCAGCGCGCCGCACCCGCCACACCGGGGCCTTCTCAATGCCCAGGACCCGGACCCGCTGCGCGGCGCGCGCCAGGACGGTCAGGCGGTGCTGCGCGGCCACCTCACCCGTGGTCCGCCCCGACGGGTCGGCCAGGCCCAGGCGGACCAGCACCCGCTCGGGCGTGATCCGCCAGTGGATCACCCGGCCGCCGCCGCGCTGCCGCTTCCGCTTCAGCGCCAGACCCCGGTGCCACAGCCACGCCGCGGCCAGCGGCGCCGACATCCGGAACATCGCCGCACCGAGAGACCCCGCCGCCTGCGCGGCCAGCACCCCCGACAGCGCCGCGAACACCCACATCGCCGCGCCGTCCACCCCAGGCGACTCCTCCTTGGCGACACGGGCACGGGCCCGGACCGCCTCGGTGACCTGGAACAGCTCAAGCGACCCACAGAACAGGACCCGCTCGGCGCCACTGTCGTGCAGCCGGACACCGAAAAAGTGATACATGCCGGTCACGGCCAGAGCCGTGGCCAAAGCGGCCACCGCGACCGTGAACGCATCCTCACCGCTGACCGTCCGGCCCTCAGCCTTCCCAGGCCGGACGGCCTGGCGGACGGCCTTACGGGCGGCCTTGACGGCCCACCAGGCCGCCGCAACCGCCGCCAGGGCGGCCACAGCGGCCACAGCTGCGGTCACCGGATGCGCGGCAATAGCCGCCGCGGCGGCCAGAAGCAGGCGGGGAATCATGACGCACCTCCGGCTGGCCGGCAGCCGCAGCCGCGCTTACGGCAGTCGCGGGTGCAGTAGCACCGGACGTGATCCTCGGCGCCGAAGTCATCGCAGAACGCGCACCCGCTGTAGAGCGGCGCGGGCTGTTGTGGGGCGGCGAGCGCTAGCGTGGCGTGCGCCTGAGCCCTGGCGATCAACCGCATCTCGTGCTCACAGCCTGAGTGCGGGCATCCGTACTCGCAGCCTTCCTCGAGGAGGCAGCGCTCGGCTTCCTCGTAGTGCTCCGGCCCGGTCATGACGCCAGCCCAAGCGAAGAGGTGTTGCGCGCGCTGTGACGCGGCAGTGACCCGGCAGGCAGGTCTAGCCACAGATCGACCGGCACCGGGCCCCGCTCGGCGGGCCGGGGAGGCTTGCCGCTCACCGTGCCGTGGCGCAGCGCCGTGTGCGCGGCCTGCTGCGCCGCCGTCATCACACCGGCCAGATACTTCTCCCGGTCAGTGGTCCGCGAGCGCGACAGCGAGCCGTCCCGGTTACGGGGCAGTTCCGCGGCCGGGCGGGCGTGCGGGTGGACCCCGCACAGCGGGCAGCGCCGCCGCGCGCCACCCATGTTTTTGAGAGCTCGCTCGCGGTTCCGGTCGCCTGGCCATGTGCGGGCCAGCTGCCAGGTGATCCCCGCGTCCTTGACCACGGCCAGGAGGTGAGCGCCGCGCCCGGCGGCGTGCTCGGCGAGGCGGCGCGCCAGATCCAGCGCCCACCCGATGTAGTGCCTGGCGTGCTTGTACGGCTGATCGAAATGCAGCAGATATACCGTGCCGGTCACCGTGGCACCCCGATCCCCAGATCGCGGGCCAGGGCCAGGTAGGCGTCCGTGCGGTCCAGGTCGGCGGCGTGCTCCCCGCACAGGCTGGCCGGGTGCTCGTCGCAGTCATTGCACTGGCCGGCAGGCTCGCGGTAACTGATCGCGTCGGCGAGCATGTCGGTGAAGCAGTCCGACTGGCTCGCGGTCAGGATCACCGTGCTGGCCGGCCCGCCGAGTTTCGTGTTCAGCGCCTTTACGGCGGCGGTGATGGCCGCCGTGTGCTCCGGAGAGCCCGCTCCCGCGCCGTCGCGCCACGCGGCCCATACGGCGACGCGCAGCGGCTTGGGGATCATGTACCAGTGGGGGCGGCACGCCAGCATCCCCGTGCCCACGCGCTGCTTGCAGCCGCGGCCGGGGCACTCGTGGCTAGCCACCGCTGCGCCAGGCGCCCGGCCGCTCATGACGCCACCCGGATGATCGTCGCCCCGGTGAACACGTCGGAGTCGTGCAGGACCGAAGCCATCTCTGCCGCGGTGATCAGGCCCCAGGTGCGGGCCCGGGCGAACCGCGCCAGGTGGCAGCCCGGCGGCCCGTCGATCAGGCACTTCCCGCCGGGCCCGGCGCCGCAGCTGCCGCAATTCGTGAGCTTCGCCGTCTCGCAGATCTCAGGCAGGGATCGCAGGGCAGGGGCGGTCATGCCGTCACCGCCAGGCTGACGTGGCGGTCTGCCATGATGAACGTTCATCGGGCGGGTCCTCTCAGGGGTTGGTCCGGTATCGCGGCCCCGGCGGTGACTCGCCGGGGCTGCGTCTTTGCTCGGGGGGCTGGCTGCGCGACCGGTCGATCTCTCGATCCGGCGCGCGGGCTCCTGACGAGGTGCATCACTCGGCAGGGATGTCCTGTGATCTGCGATCTGCGGCCCTGGCGGTAGGACGCCAGGGCCGCAAGCGTTTACGGGATGAGACTGGAGCGCGACACTCGGGGCGTCAGGCAGCAAAAGGAGACCGTCATGCCAGACACCGAGTCCGCGATCCGCGCGCATCAGTCGCTGCTGTACCTGGACGCCGCCCGCCGGCACCTCGCCGAAGCAGGCAAGATCTTGGCGGCCAGGCCGGAATCCGAGCGGGGCACCGCAGCCAGCGATGCGGCCCTGCTGATGGCGCAGTCGCAGGCCGAATCCGCCATGAGCCAGGCCGAATCCGCGAGGAACATCGCCGAGACGCTCGCCAGAGGGATCCAGATCCAGGGGAAGAAGCCCCAAGGACAACTGGCAAGCCTCATCGACGACCCGCTCACCGCGATCGCCAAAGCCATCGACAGGCTCACAGACAAGCTGGATGACCTCGGATAGATCCGGGGAGGGCAGCATCGCGCTCAGCCTCCCTGCCCGGCCGTCATGAACGCATACAGCGTCCTGACCTGGGACAAGAACCGATCCGGGTTGTCGTCCCGCGGTTCATACATCGTGTTGAGGTGATGCTGGAACATCGCCCGCCAGCGAGCACGCATGTCGTCCTCGTCTGCCGCACCCTCAAGCCAGGCCAGCAGAGGGCTGGCGTTCACCGCCACGGCGGCGGCACAGTCCCTGTCAGATGTGAGACCGCTGGCCACCTCGAGCACCTTCGCCCGGAACCGGGCACTGGCCATCACCGCCATCAGGGCGTCCTCCCCTCATCGCTACGTGGGGTGGTGGGGGTCCGTCCGCGGCCTCCCGGGGCCGCATCTGTGGGGGTGATTCCGCCGGAATCAAGCGCGCTCGGGGGGCTGGTCTGTCCTGTGCGCTGCACCATCTCGGCCAGCTGGTCACGCGAAGGCGTCGCCTCCGATCCGCTTGCGGCGGCCTGGACTATCTCGGCCAGGGGCGGCAGATAGCCGTCGAGTGCCGCGCTTACTACCTCCGTGACCTGCTGGCCGTTGACGGCCGCATAGACACGCAGCCGATGCCGCAACGGTGCATCCAGCCGGGTCCCTAACTGTTCCTTCATAGATCCCTCCAGTTCAGAGGCTCTTTTAGTGGGCACCCGACCTTGCCGGGCGTCCCGCTAGCTATCTATATGCCTAGGCATAGCATCGAGTATGCCTAGGCATATAGTCAAGGGATATGCTCAGGCATATTAGGTTTGACAGACGGAGGGGACGCATGGCCCGGGAAGACTCCCCGTACCTGACCATCGCCGCTGAGCTGCGGCAACGGATCAAGGGCGGCGAGTGGCCGGCGGGCACGAACCTCCCGCACCGCACCGAGCTGGCGCGGGAGTTCGGAGTCAGCCGCGAGACGATCGACCGCGCGGTCGGGGTGCTCGAAGCCGAGGGGCTGGCGTGGGCAGTCCCCCGGCGCGGCACGGTCGTCCGGTACGGCGCGACCAGAGCGCGGCGGCCGCGCGGGAACGTCGTCAAGCGCAACACGGGCACCGACTCGCCCGGCTACAGCTTTCCCTCGGCTAGCGGCACGGAGGTGTGGCACCACCACATCGCGCCGACAGCCATCGTGGAGAAACTCAATGACCCGCGGCTTGCCCGGATGCTCGGCGTCCCTGAGGGAACGCCGGTCCTGCGGCGGCACCGGATCACCGGCCCGGTAACCGAGCCGCCGTTCCAGATCAACGACTCGTGGATCCACCCGGACGCGGTCAAGGACGCACCCGAGGTCGCCGGCCAGGACCCGGGGCCGGGCGGATGGCTGTACCGCCTCGAAAAGGCAGGGCACTGGCCGATCTCGTGGATGGAGTTCCACCGGGCACGCTTGCCGGCCAAAGAGGAGGCAGCGGAGCTGCAGATCCCGCTCTCGGTTCCCGTGCTGGAGATCGTGCGCGTAGGACGATCCGGGAAGACGGATAAGCCCGTCGAGGTGACCGTGTACGTCATCCCCAGCGACCGGGTGGAGACCGTCCAGGTCCTGGAGCGCGATGAGTCGGCGCAGGCACCCTGGCCAGATGAGCCGGGTTGGTAAGCATGACCGCGCTCACCACCTGGGCCGCAGGATCGAGCACGGGCCTGGTCCGGCAGCTCAACGAAGACTCCGCATATGCGGGGCACTGGCTGTACGCCGTTGCTGACGGTATGGGCGGTCACGTCGCCGGCGAGATCGCCAGCGCCGCGGTAATCGCGGCCCTTCGCGCCTATGACGCCGAGGCAGACCCAGCGCTCCTGGTCGAGATCCTCGGCAGCGCGGTCACCGCGGCGAACACCGCGATCCGCCGGCGCACAGAAAGTGATCCGGCGCTGCGCACCATGGGAACCACCCTCACAGCGATGCTCTGGTCAGGGCACACCTTCGCGCTTGCCCACATCGGCGACTCCCGCGCCTACCAGCTACGCGGCGGGCGGCTGCGGCAGCTGACCGAAGATCACGCCCTTCACAACCTCGTGGCTGGCGCGGGAACCTCACCCGTCCTGGCCCCGATCATGTCCCGCTTCCTTGACGGACGCCCCGACCGGTCCCCCGATCTAGGACTCCGCGAGGCATTCCCGGGAGACCGGTACCTGCTGTGCTCGGACGGGCTCAGCGCCGTCGTCCCAGACGAGACCATGCGCGGCGTGCTCGAATCGGTCGACGACCTCACACGGATCATCGAACGGCTAACCGGGCTGGCCAACAGCGCGGGCAGCCCCGACAACATCACCGCAATCGTCATCGACGCCCCGGGCAGCTCAGCACCCGGAAACGCGGCGCCACCCGTAACGCTCGGCGCCGCCCGGTGACCTGCAGAGTTGCCCGCTATGAAGTTGTCAAGTAGCGAGAGTCTCCTTTTCATGAGACGGCCTGACCGCCCGCCAGCGCGGCGTCAAAGGCGGCGTCTAAGCGGTGTCGCAGCGGGCGTCAAATAGGCGTCGTAATCCCGGCTGATCACCCCTAGGCTGGTAGCCATGGGCGAGCCGAACACCTCTCTGCGGGCCGTGCGCCAGAGCATGCGTATGTCGCAGGACGAACTGGCCCGCGCCGTCCGCGAGGCGGGACAGCGGGCCGGGGAACCCAACGGGTGCAGTAAGCGCTTGGTGCAGCGCTGGGAGGCTGGCGCCGTGGCCACGCCTCGTGGTCCCTATGTCCGGGCTCTCGAGTACGTCACTGGGCAGCCTGTCGAAAACCTGGGTTTCAAGCCCGCTGATGAGCGCTACGGCATGGACCGCGGCCAGGCGATGGACGTAGGCGGCGGCTCGTGGATTCCCCTCGAAGATCCGAAGGCCAAAGGCCCGCTTACCGGCATCTGGCTCAGCCGCTACGAGTACGAGAGCTCAAGCCGCGGCGGCACCTACAGCGACGAGCACTATGTCGTGATCATCCAGCACGGTGCCCGGCTGCAGGTGCGCTCGGTACCCGCGGCGGCGTCCCGGCTCATGATGGACCTGACCGCCAACGGCGCCGTGATCACCGGGACGTGGACCGAGCAAACCCGGCCCGATGGCTACTACCAGGGCAGCGTCTACCACGGCGCCATCCAGTTCCTGCTTGATCCGACCGGGCACCGGATGACAGGCAAATGGCTGGGTTTCGGCAGGGATTTTGACGTCAACGTCGGCCCGTGGACCTTGCAGCTCGTATCGGCCGATGCCGGCAAAGAATCGATGCGCCGGTACAACACGCGGCCAGAGCCGACTCAAGCTGTCACTGGCTGACCAGGGCTCGGCGATTCTCGTTGCTGAGGCACTGCCGCCAAGCGGGTGCCTCCGAGCCGTGCCTCCGAGCCGTGGGCAATCTTTACCGCGGTAAAGATTGCCAGGGGGATTGAGTGTGTCTCTATCCCCGTGTCCGCGCGGGTGATCAGTGCTCTCGTCTGCGATGATGCTGGGTGCCCGAAGTACCGCTAACCACGGGAAGCAA
>ODAK010002508.1_pt1 | contig 19350 bp, 20 predicted proteins | sample 1539591 | NCBI WGS metagenome assembly ODAK01 (sample SAMEA3539303, study PRJEB22396) | soil metagenome | biome: tundra; feature: field; material: soil | place: USA | collected 2010-05 | depth 0.15 m | reverse complement strand
CGGCGACTCGAACATTGGCGCGGACCGCAAGCCACATGCCGGTGTAGCCGGTCACGCCGGAGAAGCCTGCACCGACCAGGAAGAAGAGCGACCGACCGATGCGCTGGGTGCCCGAGTCGGCAGGCAGCAACAGGAGAAGGAAGAAGACGATGACCGCGAAGACGCCGAGCGTTCGAAACTGCCGCTTGAGGTAGGCACTGGCGCCCTCTTGAACAGCCCCCGCGATCCGCTTCATGTTCTCGGTGCCCTGGTCGGCCGACAGCACCTCACGCACCAGCGCGAAGGCCACTCCAAGCGCAAGTAGCGCCACGACCGCGACGATCCACACCCACGTGTAGTTGCCGCCCGTGACGCTGGTAGCCGCCCCATTCGTCGCGCTGACCAGGTCTAGCCCGAGCATGTGTCCTCCTCGACCGCCACTGCGTCGTTGCAGGAGCGATAAGCCATTGGTCGTTCGACTCCGCGCGCTGCAGATAGTCGGACGTCAAAGCGGCTGCGGAATTCTATGGCTCCCACCGTTGCGCTGGTAAGGCGTGTGGCAGAAGTCACGTCGACGTCACACCCCTGCCAGCTGACATCGCAAGCGGGAAGCATCCGGCGGTTAGCCGAGCGGCCATGTCATCGTCACGACGGATCCGGCCGCAAGGTACTCGACCGTCACGTCGTCGACTAACCCGCTGATGACCGCCAGCCCGAGACGCTCGTGCCCACTCAGGTCGACGCTGTCGACCCGGTCATCGTCCGTGGTCAGGTCGAAGGCGACCTCGCCGTCGGCGTCCGGTGCCCGACGGCCGACCGAGTCCGCAACCTCGACGGAGAAGCGCTTAGGGTCCTCGATGAGCCTCAACTCGACGGGCGAGGAGGGTGCGTGGGCCAGATTGAAACGCACGGCGAGCGAGCACGCTTCGCTCACAGCAAGCTTGATCTCGTCGAGCACGCCGTCGGCGACGCCTGCCCGCCGGGCAACGGAGGCGGCGATAAAGCGGGCGGTCCGGACGTGCTCAGGTAAGGGCGTAAACGAGACGGTCACGGTAGGCAAAGCGCGCCGCTAGTCGGTGGCGGCGACGGCCTCGTCGACCGACCCGTGGATCGGGAAGACCTTGGTCAGCCCGGTAATCCGGAAGATCTTGAGGATGCGTTCCTGCGTGCAAACCAGGCGCAGCGACCCGTCATGGGCGCGAACTCGCTTGAGGCCACCCACGAGGACGCCGAGGCCCGTCGAGTCGAGGAACTCGACGTTCTCCATGTCGACAATGATGTGGTAGCTGCCGGCGGAGACCAGGTCGATGAGCTGCTCACGCAGCTTGGGGGCGGTGTAGACGTCGATCTCGCCACCGACGACGACAACGGTGTGTTCGCCCTCGGCGCGGGTAGACAAAGACAAATCCACTGCATTCCTCCAGCTTGTGACCGCACGCGGGCAGGACCATCTAACGCCCGGCAGGCGCGGTCTGGACCCTGGGTACCCGGCTAGCCACGAATCTAACCACGCCTGCCGCCAGCGGCGGCATTCCGTCGTCCGCCGATGCCAGACTGGGCACGGTGTCCGCCGAGAGCTACTCCTTGAATTCGCCGCCGAGAACGGTCGGCCCGGCGCGCTCGAGCGAGCACGTCCTCGAGCGGTTGGTGCAGCCCCCTGGCCGCCGCGAGCGGGTCACCCACGTTGAGGTCATCCCAGCCAGGCTCGCCCGCGCCACGCCGTGGCCGGACTGGGTGTGCCCTGAGATCATCCACGCGTACGCGCAGCTGTCGATCGACCTCCCCTGGGCGCACCAGATCGAGGCTGCACAGCTGGCCCATGACGACCGGCACGTGGTGATCGCCAGTGGGACGGCGTCCGGCAAATCGCTTGCCTACCAGCTGCCGGTGTTGCAAGCCCTCACTGACGGGACGCCGAGCCGCGGGCGCCTCGAGCCGGCGACCGCGCTGTACCTGTCGCCGACGAAGGCGCTGGCTGCCGACCAGCTACGCGCGCTCGACGAGCTGTCGCTACCAGGCATTACGGCCGCGACGTACGACGGTGACACCCCGTTCGATGAACGGTCCTGGATCCGCGCGCACGCGAATCTGGTGCTGGCCAACCCCGACCTCGTCCACCGCTCGATGCTGCCGTCACATCGGCAGTGGGCGTCGTTCTTTCGTGGCCTTCGGTTCGTCGTCATCGACGAATGTCACGGCTATCGCGGGGTTTTCGGTGCGCACGTCGCACAGGTCATCCGCCGACTGCGACGGGTTGCAGCTCGGTATGGATCGTTCCCGGTCTTCGTGTTGGCGTCGGCCACGGTGTCCGAGCCGGCGGCGTCGGCGTCCCGACTGGTCGGCCTCGATGTGGCGGCAGTTACCGACGACGCGTCGCCGCGAGGCGCGGCGCGGTTCGTCCTTTGGGAACCCCCGTTGATGGCAGGTGCTCGCGAGGCGGCTGTGCGGCGGTCGGCGAGCGCGGAGACCGCCGATCTGCTGGCGGATCTCGTGATCGACGGCGTGCGGACTTTGGCGTTCGTCCGGTCGCGCCGCGGCGCGCAGGCGGTCGCGCTCGCCGCCCGCCGGGCGCTCGATGAGGTCGGCGGAAATCTGGGCCGGCAGGTCGCGGCTTACCGCGCCGGGTACCTGCCCGAGGAGCGGCGCGCACTCGAGCGCGCGTTGCGGCACGGGACGATCGTCGGCCTCGCCGCGACCACCGCTTTGGAGTTGGGTGTCGACGTGTCGGGCCTTGACGCGGTCTTGCTGGCCGGCTTTCCGGGCACTCGCGCGTCCATGTGGCAGCAGGCCGGTCGCGCAGGGCGAGCTGGGCAGGAGTCGATCGCGGTGTTGGTGGCTCGCGACGATCCGCTCGACACCTACTTGGTGCACCACCCCGACGCATTGTTCGGGCGGCCGGTCGAGGCGGCGGCGTTCGATCCCGATAACCCGTACGTGCTCGGGCCGCATCTGTGCGCGGCGGCGAGCGAGTGGCCGCTTTCCCCGGACGACCTTGACCTCTTCGGGCCGACCGCAGGCAACGTCGTGGCCGACCTGGTCGAGCGCGGGCTGCTGCGAGCGCGGCCGACCGGATGGTTTTGGACCAAGCGCGAGCGCGCGTGCGACCTGGCCGACATCAGGGGCAGCGGGGGCGCCCCCGTCCGCATCGTCGACGAGGCGACCGGCCAGCTGCTCGGGACCGCGAATGCCGCGGCCGCCGACTCCACCGTGCACACGGGCGCGGTCTATCTGCATCAAGGCGAGACCTACGTGGTTCGTCGCTTCGATGTCGACGATGCCGTCGCGCTCGTTGAACCGGCGGACGTCGACTACTTCACCTCCGCGCGCGACATCACCGACGTCCGAATTACCGCCTCGTCGCGGACGACGTTGTGGGGCGCAGCCGAGGTGAGCTTCGGTTCGGTCGACGTCACGACGCGCGTCGTGTCGTACTTGCGCCGGCGCGTTGTCAGTGGAGAACTGCTCGGCGAACAGGCCCTCGATCTGCCTGAGCGGCAGCTGTCGACCCGCGCCGTCTGGTGGACCATCGGCGAGCCGCAACTCGCGCAAGCCGGGTTCGCCTGGGCCGATCTTCCTGGCGCTGCCCACGCCGCCGAGCACGCGTCGATCGGTCTTTTGCCCCTGGTCGCCACCTGCGACCGATGGGATATCGGTGGGGTCTCGACTGCGCTGCACGAGGACACCGGTCGGCTGACGGTCGTCGTCTACGACGGCTACCCGGGCGGGGCGGGGTTCGCCGAACGCGGGTACGAGGCAGCTGCGATCTGGTTGACCGCGACCCGCGAGGCGATCGTGGCCTGCGCGTGCGAAACCGGCTGCCCGTCCTGTGTGCAGTCACCTAAATGCGGCAACGGCAACGAGCCCCTCGACAAGGTGGGTGCGATCAGATTGCTCGACACTCTGCTGTTGGACGCACCGGTGCAGTTGGACGCACCGGTCGATCAATCCGTCGGCGTCACCCTGGCCCTGCCCGCGCACGCGCGCTGACGGAATCGAGTCCGAGACTGCGAAGCGGGTCGAGCGCCGGCACCCGGACACTCGTCGTGACGTCCACGATCTGCGCAGTGACCTGACAGCTGGTCACGATCGCGTCGTTGGCGAGGGCGATGGCATTGGCGGCCGCGCACGCTTTCGACTCGCCGTCCGCATCAGCTGCCGATTCACCTGACGATTCACTTTGCGCGATCACCGACGCAGCAGCCAACGCTGCCATGTCCGCGGCCGTCGCCGCGCGATGCCGAGCGACGACCGCAACGCCGGCGAGTACGACGCCAGCAACACAGACCCAGAGCACCATCGCCAACGACAGAGCCCACAAACTGGCCGAGCCTGCGTCGCCATCGTTGGGCTGGCCACGGCGGTCGACCTTCACGGGCCTGCCTCGGACTCCGCTGCCGCTGTTGCTGAGACCGTCGGTGCGGCGATCGCGGCAAGTGGCCCGAGACCGCCGCCGACGCGTGCACTCACCACGACGACGATGCGGGTGCCCTCGTGGTGCACCGCGATCTGCGCGCCCTGCGGCGCTGCCGCTGTTGTCGCGGCGAAGACCACGGCGTCGGACTCACCCCGAGCCGCTGCCCGCGCGCCGTCCCGCGCTGCATCGACGCAACGCAACTGCGCGCCCGCAACCGCGACCGACCAGAGTCCGACGGCGAGCAACAACGCGAGCACCGGCAGCACCATCGCCGTCTCGGCTGTGACGTAGCCGCCGTCACGATCTCGACGACTAGAACGGCACGTGGAGGGCACGTGACACCACGCCGGTCAACAGGTCGAGAACCTGCGTGCTCGTGATGACCTTGTAGAGCAGTGCGGCAAACGCACATGCCGCGACTGTACCTACCGCATACTCGGCCGTCGTCATTCCTGCGTCGACGGCGGTTCGGATTGTCTTTGCCCGGTGGGCGATTCGCTTGATGAGTGTCATGTGGCCAGCCAACCGTGAAGGCCAACCGAGCAAGGCTGTGTGCGCCCGATCTGTGGAAGCCACCCCACCCTGTGGGCAACGCGGGCTCGGCTGCAGCTTGCGCATCGGTGCAGCGGCGAGAAGACACGGCAGACATTCAGCCGGTGTGCAGGATCGCGCAAGGCGCGGCATCGACGCTAAGGCAGTGCGATCGGTGTGGATCGCACAGAATCCCCATAGATAGAGGAAATGATGAGGCTCAGCCGGAGATCGTTGCGTTCACATTCCGCCGTCACCGCGAGCGTCCTTGCGGCTCTGGTGTTGTCTGCTTGCGAGGCGAGCAATTCCTCGACCACGACCGCTGCGACCACGTCGAGCTCGGCTGTCGCCTCCCCAGTAGCGTCGGCCGTCGCCTCGCCAACAACCTCGTCCGTGGCCTCCTCGGCGGCCGCATCCGCCGCCGCCGGCGCGCCGTCCGCGGGTGCGACCCATCCTGCTGGGACGAAGCCGGCCGGCAGCCCGCCCAGCGGCGGCGGCACCGGCCCCGGCGGCACCGGATCCACGACTGCGGTCATGGGCACCGCCGCGTACACGCTGAGCGGCGGTAGCGCGAGCAAGTCCGGGACGACGATCAGCGCCTCGTCGGCGAACCAATCCGGTGTGCTGGTGAAGAGCGCCGGCAAGCTGACGCTGGACGACGTCACGGTGTCGACGACAGGGAAGAGTTCATCGTCGGACAACAGCAGCTTCTACGGACTCGACTCCGGCGTGCTCGCGTTCACCGGCTCGTCGATCGACGAAACCGGCGGATCCGTGACCACCACCGGCGACGGTGCCAACGCGGTTTTCGCCTACGGCACCGGCTCGTCTGTCGTCATCGCGAACACCAAGATCACCGCGACAGGTCAGTATGCGCACGGCATCATGTCCAGCGGCGGCGGCTTGGTCACGGCCACCGACCTCACCGTCGACACGGCCGGGGCCAGTAGCGCCGCGGTCGCCACCGACCGAGGCGGCGGCACCATCAAAGTCGTCGGCGGCACCTACACGACCACAGGTGCCAACTCGCCCGGGCAGTACTCGACAGGCACCCTCACGGCCACCGGCGCGACCTTCGTCGCCAAGGGCGCCGAAGCAGTCGTTGTGGAGGGGTCGAACTCGGTCACCGTCACCAACAGCTCGCTGACCGGTACGAAGAACCGCGGTGTGATGATCTACCAAAGTTTCTCTGGAGACGCGCAGGGCTCGACGGGCACCTTCTCAGAGACCGGCGGATCCCTGGCCGCACTCGACGGGCCGCTGTTCTTCGTCACGAACGCCACCGGCGCGATCAATCTGAGCGGCGTCACACTCTCGGCGACGTCCGGCGTGCTGCTCGACGCGGCCGCAGCCAGTTGGGGGACCTCCGGCTCCAACGGCGGGCACGCCACCATCAAGGCGACCAGCCAGTCGCTGGCCGGCAATGTCGTCGCCGACAAGATCAGCTCGGCCGACCTGGAGCTCACCGACAGCTCGACGCTGACCGGCGCAGTCAACACCGCGAACACGGCCAAGAGCGTGACGGTCAGCCTCGACAAGTCCAGCACCTGGACGGTTCCCGCCGACTCCTACCTGACCGTGCTCAACGACGCCGCGGGCGTATCCGGCACCACGATCACGAACATCGTTGGCAACGGCCACGCCGTGTACTACAACTCCAGCGACAATCCCACGCTAGGCGGCAAGACCTACACCCTCCCTGGCGGAGGCACCCTCAAGCCGGCGTAACTCAAGACCAGAGCGCATGGGCGAATCCTGCGACGACCGGCACGACGCCGACGAGAACGAAGGCCGGCAGAAAGCAGGCGCCGAGCGGCAACACGACGGCAATGCCCGCGCGCTCGGCGGCGGCCTGCGCATCGGTGCGAAGTGCCCGCCGTCGGTCGTCGGCAAGGCGCACGAGGACGTCGGTCAGTGCCGCACCTGAGTGATGCGCGCGAATCACCGCGCGAGCGACCGGAGCCCATCGCGGGTCGCCGAGGCAAGTCGACCACGCGTTTTCAACGGGAGCGCCGAGCATCACTAGCCGCGCAATCGCCGACAGGACGATCCCGACCTCGCCATCGAACGCTTCCCCGACCGCAGCGAATGCTTGCGCCGGCGCCGCGCCGGCGGCCAGGCACGCGGCGAGCAAGTCGAGGGCGGCCGGCAACTGACGCCCGACCGACGCGCCCGACCCGCGCGGTCGCTGCCGCCGCCCACGAACGCGAAGGAGTGCGAAGGCCGCAGCTGACCCAACCGTGCAGCCAAACACCACGCCGCCCATAAGCCCGGCCAACAGCCCGACGACCGCACCGAGCGCGACAACTACACCCACTGGCCGGCGTGGCTCGGCGCCCTGCGGCACGACTACTTCAACCCAGTCGCGCGGCGCGACGCGCGATCCGACGCGCCCACGCAACCCCGAGCGCATCAAGGACTACAGCACCAAGCAGGCAACCGACGCCTGGAGCGGACCCGAAGAGGAAGTCGATCGGACGCGCACCGATCGCCGTCCCCAGAAGGAGACCGATCAGCGGCAGTCCGGCTAGGACCTGCACCGTCGCGCGCGGGCCGGCCATGATTGAGGTGACCTCGCGGCCGAGGTCGATTTCGTCCTGCAGTGCATCGGCGACCCGATCAATCGCCGGTGCGAGCGCAGCGCCCGACGCGGCGGCCACCCGCCAGCACGCCACGACCGCACGCAGTCCTTCGCAGCCGGGGTTGCGGCGGTACGGGCAACCGCGTCCGCGAGATCGTCGCTGTCACCTCGGCGACCAGCAGCGACAGCTGGTTGCAAGAGCGCGGCCAACCGAGTCGGGCCGGCGTGCACCGCAGCGGCGAAAGCGTCGGCCGAGGCCCGGCCAGCGCGTAGTTCGGCCGCGGTCGCGCGGCAAAGATCCACGACGGAGGTGCGTGTCTGGAGCAGCTCGCGGCCGCGGCGGAATCCTCGCCGGTGCGCCCATGCGCACAGAGCCGCCGCCACCCGATCGCCGCCGGAGGCACTCGGCGAGTTACGCACACAGACCGCGTCGAGCCGAACGAGCGATCGCGTCACGCGTCGAGCACCTGGTGGAGAGCAACGCGACCGCCGGCATCGACCCAGCGCCCATCGCACCGCCGCATGGCCGGCTGCACCTCGACAAGACCGTCGGCTTGCCGAATCACGACACCGACGGAGTCGAGGACGCGTTGTCCGTCGTGCCCGCGCGCGAGATGGACAACGACGCGCAGCCCGGCACCAAGCTGACTGTGCGCGGCTTCGCGGGACAGCCCCGCGGCGGTGCACAGTGCCTCGATCCTGGCGGGCACATCGACCACTGAGTTCGCATGCAAGGTGCCGGCACCGCCGTCGTGCCCGACGTTCAACGCAGCCAGTAAGTCGACGCATTCAGCGCCGCGAACCTCACCGACAACCAGTCGATCCGGGCGCATCCGAAGCGCATGCCGCACCAGAGACCGCAGCTCGATCGCGCCCGCGCCCTCGATGTTCGGCGAGCGAGCCTCGAGCCTGACGACGTGCGGATGGTCAGGGCGAAGTTCGCCGGAATCCTCGACGATGACCACACGTTCGCGTGGATCGACACAGCCGAGCTGTGTCGCCAGCAGGGTGGTCTTGCCAGTGCCGGTGCCGCCGGTCACGACAAACGAAGCCCTCGATGCAACGACAGCAGCAAGGAGCACTGCCGCGCCGCGCGGCATCGCGCCCATGTCAACGAACTCGTCGAGGGAGAACGCGCGGCGGCGCGGAACCCGGAACGACAGGCACACACCGCCGGGCGATACCGGCGGCAGGACCGCATGCAGCCGGACGCCGTCGGCGAGCCTGATGCGTACGGCACCGCGTCGTCGAGGCGGCGACCGGCCGCCGCTGCGAGCCGGGCCGCCAGCCGACGGATCTCGCGATCACTGCCGAAGTGCACATCAGCGCGCTCGAGTCCGCGACCGCGGTCGACCCACACCTCGTCGGGACCGTTGACCAGGACGTCGGTCACGCCAGGTTCGTGCAGCAGCGCGTCGAGAGGACCGCACCAACCAACTCGCTGCGCAGTGTCTCGACGGCGGCGAGCACCTGCGCCGCACCACGGACGCCGGCCTCCTCGCGTACCAGCGCAGCGACCCGCGCGGTCGTCGGCGGTGTGACGTCGTCGGCGAGCCGACTACGCACCTTTGCCACCAATGCGGCGTCGAGAGTCACGGTGCCGCCGTCGGACGCCAGCCGGAACCGACGGAGCCGACGACATCGGCGGTGTCAGCGGTGTCGATCAAGAGAACAGAATCGGCTGCGACGAGTTCACGCACCTGATCGGGAAACGGCAGCGACGCCAGGAGGTCTCGGCAGAACTTGGCGAGTGGTCCCCTGCCCTGACCGGCGGGCGCCTCACCGCGTTCGAGGGTCGCACCCAGATCTGGCTCCGCCTTGAGGTAGCCTGCCGACGGCAGGCCGAGCGCGTGCGCAACGTCGAGTGCGGCCAGCCCGCCTGGCGCCGGACCTCTCACCACGACTCGCACGTCGTCAGCCACCCTGGTGATCTCCGTGGCAATCCGCGCGGCGGACGCCACCGCACGTACCTCTGCCGGGACGAGAAGTAAGACGAGATCGGCAGCTGCCAGCACGACGCCTGCGGCGTCATCGATGTGCCGGGGCAAGTCAGCCACCGTGAGATCGCACACGCGAGCGGCGGCCGCGAGCACGCTAGACATCGCGTCGGCTCGCAGGTCGAGCGGATCGCCGCGGTCATAGGACAGCACCGCGAGCTTGCCGATATGAGGCAACGCCGCGTGCAACTCCTCGCCGCCGATCCGGCCGCTCGCGCCAGCGATGTCGGACCAGCGCAAACCCGCCGCGTGCTCACCCCCGAACAGCAGATCAGCACCGCCGCCGTAAGGATCCGCATCGACGAGCATCACCCGGCGTCCGCCTCGCATGGCGGTGACGGCGAGGGCCGCAGCGAGCGTGCTCGCACCCGCTCCCCCACGCCCGCCGATCACCGCAACCGTCAGCCCTAGCGCAGCGCGTTCGTCGACAGCATCAGCCAGTCGCGCGATGAGCCACGGCTCGGCGTCCGGCAGCAACGCGACGTGCTCTGCGCCAACCCCTACCGCCCGTTTCCAGATGTTGCCGTCGTCGAGGTCTCGCCCCACCAGCACGACGCCGACCCTGGGCCGCATTGACGCACGGCGCAGCGCGATCGAGACGTCGTCTCCGATGAGCACCAAGGCCGCCTTCGACCACCCCAGCCGGGCGCCGATGGGATCGTGCGCGACGTCAACGTCGACCCCGGCCGCCGCACCGAGCCGCAGAATGTCGTCGAGTAGGTCTGGATCGGCGGTCACCAGCAGCGGTCGGCGGGACGGGGCGAGGTCCGGCGAGATCGGCATGAGCCAACGATCAACGCCGGCACCGGAGGACTGCGGGTCCGGCCAGGATCTGTGGACCGAACGTGATCAGGGTGGCGCTGTGGACGGGCGCAATCCGTCCCGGGACATGGAGCGGCCCCCGCCGGGGGGGTAGCGGGGGCCGTTCACGAAGGGTCCGACTCTGGGGGGAGAGCCGTACCGGGACTAACGTAAGGCAAGCGCCCCGTCTCGCACATCCCCCTGCCGCAATCAATTCGTGACAAAGACAGGTTGTGACAAAAGGCCCACGCCGACGCACGGGTGATCAGGTCCGGCGTCTTATCCTCGGAACATGAGCACCCCTGGCCGGCCGGCGGCTTTCTTCGACCTCGACAAGACGATCATCGCCAAGTCGAGCGTCATGGCTTTCGGGCGGCCGTTCTACCAAGGCGGCTTGATCAACCGGCGGGCGCTGCTCAAGAGCACCTACGCCCAGTTCGTCTACCTGGTGGGTGGGGCCGACCACGACCAGATCGAACGCATGCGCGCCTATCTCTCTCAACTGTGCAAGGGATGGGACGTCGAGCAGGTCAAGGCGATCGTCGCGGAAACACTGCACGACCTCATCGACCCGCTCATCTACGACGAGGCCGCCGCGCTGATCGAGGCGCACCACGCAGCCGGCCTTGACGTCGTGATCGTGAGCACGTCAGGCATCGAGGTGGTCGAGCCCATCGGGGAACTGCTCGGCGCGGATCGAATCATCGCGACCCGGATGGTCGTCGAGGACGGGCGATTCACCGGCGACATCGACTACTACGCCTACGGCGAAGCGAAGGCGGCGGCAGTCATCGAACTGGCCGCCAAGGAGGGCTACGACCTCGCGGCGTGCTTTGCCTACAGCGATTCATCGACCGACCTCCCGCTCTTGGAGGCGGTCGGCTTCCCGTCCGTCGTCAATCCCGATCGCGCGTTGCGTAGGGAGGCAGTCAGCCGCGGCTGGCCGGTGCTGAACTTCGACAATCCGGTGCCACTGCGGGCGCGCGTAGGCCTCGGGTCGCCACGCAGCCCGGTCTACGCAGCCGCCGGGTTAGGTGCGGGCATGGCCGCCGCCGGCCTGGTCTGGTACGCCCGCCGCAGGGGCAAGGACGCCCCGACGCTGCGAGCAGCCACCAAGAACTGAGTGGCTGCGAGCAGCCACCAAGAGCTGAGTCAAAGACTGAGCGTCTTCCAAGCCGCAATGCTCTTCCGATCCGGCGGCGTTAGGCGTAGAAACAAGGGCATGGGTCGGGTACCGCGAGGGGTCTCCCCTCGAGGTTCCGGACTCGCGCACGACACCTCTGGCACCCACGCGGAACCAGCCGAATCAGGCGGTCGAGTCGGGCGGCGGCTCCTGCGAGTTGCTGCTCGCCGACAATGCGCAGGTGCACGCTTGGTAACCGGAGGATCGTGCGAGCGGCGGCGTCCCGTGTAAACGGGACGCCGCTCGCACTATGTGTTCCCGCTACCCAGCGACACCCGCTACGCAGTCCAGAAGAAACTCGCTACGCCGCAGAATGAAAGAAGGCGCATCGTGACCGGAGCAGTTCCCGAGGCCAGCCTGTCGAACTTGTTGCACGAGACCAGGCAGTTCGATCCGCCGCCAAAGCTTGCCGCGGATGCGATCGCGAAGAAGGAGATCTACGCAGAGGCTGCGAAAGATCCCTTGGCCTTTTGGGAAAAGCAGGCGAATCGGCTGACGTGGGCGCAACCGTGGTCGCAGGTTCTGGACTGGAGTGACGCGCCGTTCGCGAAGTGGTTCGTCGGCGGCAAGCTCAACGTCGCGGTGAACTGCCTGGACCGTCACGTCGAGGCCGGTCATGGCGATCAGGTCGCCTACCACTGGGAAGGCGAGCCCGGCGACAGCCTCAGCATCACCTACGCGGAGCTCACGAAGCGGGTATGCAAGGCAGCGAACGCGTTGACGGAACTCGGCGTGGCCGCCGGCGACCGGGTGATGATCTACATGCCGATGATTCCCGAGACCGTCGTCTCGATGCTGGCGTGCGCGCGTATCGGCGCGCCGCACTCGGTGGTATTCGGCGGATTCTCGGCCGAGGCGCTCGCCGGCCGCACGAATGACTGCGAGGCGCAGTTCATCATCACCGCAGACGGCGGCTACCGCCGTGGCGCCGCGAGCGCGTTGAAGCCGGCCGTCGACTTGGCGGTAAAGGAGTGTCCGCAGGTCGAGACCGTGCTCGTTGTGCGCCGCACCGGGCAGGACGTCGAGTGGTACGAGGGTCGCGACGTGTGGTGGCACGACGTGGTCGACAAGCAGCCAGACACCCATGAGGCTCAAGCATTCGATGCCGAGCAGCCGCTCTACATCATGTATACGAGCGGCACGACAGCCAAGCCGAAGGGAATCCTGCACACCAGCGGCGGATACCTCACCGGTGTCAGTGCTACCCACAGGATGGTCTTCGATCTGCACGAGGACACCGATATCTTTTGGTGCGCCGCCGACATTGGCTGGGTCACCGGCCACAGCTACATCGTCTATGGCCCACTCGCCAACCGTGCGACGTCCGTCATGTACGAAGGCACGCCCGACACCCCGGCTCGTGACCGCTGGTGGTCGATGATCGAGAAGTACAAGGTCTCGATCCTCTACACGGCCCCCACCACAATTCGCACCTTCATGAAGTGGGGCGAGGAATTCCCGCAGATGCACGACCTCTCGTCGCTGCGGCTGCTGGGCAGTGTCGGTGAGCCGATCAACCCCGAAGCGTGGATGTGGTACCGCAAGAACATCGGTGGCGACAACTGCCCCATCGTCGACACGTGGTGGCAGACCGAGACCGGCTCGATCCTCATCACCCCGCTGCCGGGCATCACCTCGACGAAGCCGGGCGCGGCAATGACCGCATTCCCTGGTATCGCCGCCGATATCGTCGACAACGACGGGAAGTCGGTCGGTAACGGCGAGGGCGGCTACATGATCATCAGCCAGCCGTGGCCCGCGATGCTGCGCGGTATCTGGCGCGATCCGGAACGCTACAAGGAGACCTACTGGTCACGCTTCCCCGGTCTTTACTTCGCCGGCGACGGCGCGAAGAAGGACGAGGACGGCGACTTCTGGTTGCTCGGGCGCATCGACGACGTCATGAACATCTCGGGCCACCGCATCTCGACGACCGAAGTCGAGCACGCACTCGTCAGTCACCCGAAGGTCGCCGAGGCGGCGGTCGTCGGCGCCCACGATCCGATCACCGGCCAGGCGATCGTCGCCTTCGTCACGGTGAAGGGCAACGTGCCCGACAGCGAATCAGGTGGTGCGGCGTTCGCGGCCGAACTCCGAGCGCATGTCGCCAAGGAGATCGGCGCCATCGCGAAACCGCGCGACATCCTGATCAGTCCCGACCTACCGAAGACGCGGTCGGGCAAGATCATGCGCCGGTTGCTACGCGACGTGGCCGACCACCGCGCCCTGGGTGACACGACCACGCTGCTCGACCCGAACGTGGTCGCCGCGATCGCCGCCCAGCTGCCCGCCTCGACGGAGGAGTAACCCAGCCCCGCCGTTTCGGAAGTTGATCAGGGACGGCGGGAGTGCGGTCGGCGGCGATAGGCTGCGGCTTGGTGCGCCGGGAAGTCTGGTCGGCATGGTTCACCCCTGCCCGCCGACTCCCGTGAGGTGCTCCCGTGCACGACGTCACGTCGTTCGGCGGTGTCGTCCTTGTGTGGGGCCTCGTCGGCACCGCCGCACTGCTCGCACGTCGCGTCGCGCGCTGGATCGGGATCCCCGCACCGGCCGTCTTCCTGCTCGCCGCCGCTGTAGCGGCCAGCTCCATCAAGGCGCTGCGAACCGCGGTCGACCTGCACCTGGTCGAGAACGTGGTCACCTTGGCCCTCGTCGTCATTCTTTTCGACGGCGGGCTGCATCTCGGGCGGCGGCGATTCCGTGAAGCCGCCGTTCCGATCGTCGCCCTCGGTGTGCTCGGGACCTTCGCCACGACGGCACTGATCGCGGTCGTCTCACACACGATCTTCGGTCTCGACTGGAAATTCTCCGCCGTCCTCGGGGCCGCGTTGGCACCGACGGATCCCGCGGTTGTCTTCGCCGTCCTTGCGAACAAAGAATTGACAGGCCGGACGGCGGCGATCCTCGAAGGCGAGTCGGGATTCAACGATCCGGCCGGCATCGCGCTGCTGCTTGGCTTCGTGCAACTGGCTACCCACAAGCACGGATCCTTAGCCGCGGTGTTCGGAAACTTCGCGATCGAGATGGCCGTCGGATGTGCCGTCGGGGTCGCGGGCGGCATGGCGCTGCGGTGGTTGCTCAGCGCTCGGCGTCCGGCCGTCGAAGTGCAACAACCGTTGCTCGCACTGGCTGGAATCCTTGCCCTGTATGGCTTAACCACCGTCGCGCACGGCTCCGGATTCCTCGCGGTACTGATCGCTGGCATCGTGATGGGCGACGCGATCAGTGACGAAGCGCCGGCGGTCGAACATTTTCACGGAATCCTCGCGAGGCTCGGTGAGGTCGTCGCGTTCGTCATGCTCGGCATCACCGTCCGGCTACACACCGTGCTCGAACACCATGCCTGGCTGATCGGTCTGGGGATTTTCGCGATACTCACGTTCGTCCTGCGGCCCATGGTGTGCGTGCCGCTCCTCACCGCGCTGAGACTCAAACGGCGCGAGACCACATTCATTGCGTGGGCGGGCCTAAAGGGAGCCGTGCCGATCCTGCTCGGCGCGCTCGCGGTCAGCGGTGGGGTGCCGGACGCCGCGAAGCTCTACGCCATCGTGTTCGTGGTCGTCGCGCTGTCCGTCGTCGTGCAGGGCAGCTCGTTGCCGTGGATGGCCCGAAGGCTCGGCATCGGCATAGATTCACCCGGTCGGAACTGACACCGAAGCGACCAGGAGAGCGCGTGCTCCATACTCGACGCGTGACGACACCTCTGGGCGAGCGCTCCCTGGGCGAGCTGGTGGCCACCCTCACCCGCGACCTGGCCCTGCTGCTGCACCAGGAGATCGAGCTCGTCAAGGCCGACCTGGTCAAGGCGCTGCGGAAGTTCGCCGTCGGCGCGGCCGGCCTGGCGGTGGCCGCTGTCCTCGTGCTGTTCGCTCTTCCGGTCATCTCCATCGCGATCGCGATCGGCATCCACGCGCTTGGCGTGAGCCTGGGCTGGTCGTTCCTCATCGTGGGCGGCGGCTACCTGGTGCTGGGCGGCATCGCGGCGCTGATCGGCATCAAGATGCTCGCCCGGGCCAAGCCGTCGAGCCGCACGGCTGACTCGGTCAAGGCAGACCTGCATGCCATCGTCCGAAAGCCGGCCCGAGCGCGGTACTAGTGATTTGGCTAGCCCCGCCCCTGCCTCAGGAAAATCACCCAGCATCATCTGTCCCAACCTGTGGGACGCTGGGCGCCATGGCTGTACCCGACTCCTCCGTGGTGATGGTCGAGGGACCGTGGACCCACCGCGAGGTCAGCGCGAACGGAATGCGCTTCCACGCGGCCGAGATGGGCACCCCCAACCAGGCTCCGCTTGTCGTCCTGCTGCACGGGTTCCCGCAGTTCTGGTGGTCGATGCGGCACCAGCTTCAGGACATCGCGGACGCCGGCTACTGGGCCGTCGCCCCTGATCTGCGCGGCTACGGCGGCAGTGACAAGCCGCCCCGCGGCTACGACGCGTTCACCCTGGCATCCGACGTCGCCGGCATCGTCCGATCGCTCGGCGCCCGCGACGCAATCATCGTCGGTCACGACTGGGGCGGGTACGGCGCCTGGTGCACGGCGGTGCTGCATCCCGGCGCGGTCCGCGGCATCGTCACCCTCGCAGCGCCCCATCCGCTGCGCTTTCGCAACGCCCTGCTCACCGAGCCGCGCGGCCAGTTCATGGCGAGTGCCCACCTAGTCGGGTATCAGCGACCATGGGTCCCCGAGCGGCAACTCGTAGGAGATGACGCGGAGGCCGTGGCGCGCATGTTGCATGCATGGTCGGCGCCGAGCTGGCCTGATGAAGAATCCGAGCGGCGCTACCGCGAGCAGATACAGATCCCGCATGTCGCGCACTCCGCGCTGGAGTACTACCGCTGGACGCTGCGCTCGCAGTTGAGACGAGACGGGCAACGGTTCAACCGCCAACTACGCCAGCCCGTCGGCGTCCCGACGTTGCAGTTGCATGGTGCTCTCGACACCTGCGTACTTCCGCGGACGGCGGCAGGTTCGGGGCGCTACGTCGGCGGTCCTTATACCTGGCGATTGATCGAGGACGCCGGACACTTCCTGCACGAGGAATCGCCAAAGGCTGTGTCGGCGGAAATCCTGCACTGGCTGGACGAACTCGACCACAGCCGCTGATCGGCCGGCGGTGGCAGAGCAGTCGACGTCCGGGCAGCGCGACCGCGATCCGTCGGGTCGCGCGCGTAACGCGAGACCGCGCGACGGGCTCGGCCGACCACTACCGCGCGGGTCGAGCGCCGGTAGCGAACGGGTGCCCGACGAACTGCACCTGACCGTAGACGACACCGTTGCTCTCGCGCAGCGCTATCTCGACAGTGGTCGGCCGTTCCACGCGCACGAAGTTCTCGAAGCACTCTGGAAGACGCAGCCGGCCAGCGAACGCGACCTGTGGCAGGGGTTGGCGCAGATCGCGGTCGGTCTCACGCACGCAATGCGCGGAAACACGGTCGGTGCGACGACGCTGCTGCGACGAGGCGCTGGACGCGTCGCCAACTACAGCGGCGACCCGCACGACATCGACATCGTCGGCGTACTCGCCTGGGCCGAGGCTCTCGCCAGCGCGCCCGGCACCGCAACGCAGCCGCTGATCCTCCGCGACGCGAGCTAGTCGCAGCCGCGCGTTGAGACGGGTACGGTCGCCGTCCGCCCTGCTGTCGCTGCGGCGCTCACCTGCGACGCCGTCAACGCATACCCAGTGCTCGGGTCGTTGATAGCCCTACCGAACACGACTCCTGCGACTTCGCCGGCCGTGTCGAGCAAGGGTCCGCCGGAGTTGCCCGGCTGAACCTGGGCGCGGACCGCGTAGATATCACGGGTCACGTCGGCGTCCTGGTAGATGTCGGGTCCGCGCGCGAGTTCAGCACCACGAATGCGTGCCGCGACTGTCTGGTAAGGCCCGTCTTCGGGGAAGCCGGCGACGACCGCGTCCGCTGATGACCCGAGGACTCCGCTGAACGCCAACGGCTTGGCATGCAAGCCCGACACCTCCAGGATCGCCACGTCAACCTTCGGGTCGTAGTACACGACCGTGGCCGCCAACTGCCGGCCGGCGCCGCCGACTTGAACCTGCGGATTGCGCACGCCGGCAACCACATGCGCGTTGGTCATGACCCGGCCATCGGCGTAGACAAAGCCGCTGCCCTCGATCCGGCGCGAGCACGACTTCGCGTCACCCGTGACCCTCACGATGCTGGCGGCTGCAGCGACAACTCCGGGCTGGCCGATGACGGCAAGGTCGGGCGGTGAGACCGGAATGATGCGCTCGGCGCCGAGTGCTCCGAAGACCTGCGGGAAGCCGCCGTCGGCGACCACTGCGCGGAAATCGGCGAACCAACTCCGGACCCGCGTCGGCACCTGATGGTCGACGGCCGCCAGCACCTGCGAACCGTTGACTTGCCTCGCAACTGAAGGAAATGGCGCCTGAACAAGCGAGCTACCGATGAACCAAGCAATAAGCAGGACAGCGAGGCCTGACACGACTGCCCCACCAACCGAGTCGACCGTCCGGGCGGGCTGCCATCGGAGCCGGCGGCGCACGATAGCGCCGAGGGCGCCCGCGCCGATGCGCCCGAGCGACGCGATCGCAAAGACGATGGCGACACCCGCGAACGGGGCGACCGTGCCCGCGAAGTGCTTCGCGATCAGCGGCGCGATTTGCGCTCCGATGACCGCGCCGCCGAGCAGCCCGACGAACGAGAGCACCCCAACGACGAAACCCTGCCGATAGCCGGAAAACGCCGAGAGGACGATCAGCACGACCAGAATCAGGTCGAGGGCGTCGGCGTGCACGCGGTCAAACCTAGCCAAGACGTTTGGTACCCGGCCGCAGCGTCCACGGCAGAGGCGCCTGAAGCGCCTCCCTAGCCGTGCGCCTGAGGCTCAGCTGACGATCAGTTGCCCGGTCATACCTTCGTGTTCCTGGAAATGGCAGTCGAACGAATAGACCCCGGCGGCCGGGACATTGAAGGTGAGCGTGGTCGAGCGCCCGGCAAAGATCGTCTCGGAATGCACGTTGAGGCTCGGCACCTCGAAATCCTGCGGCAACACGCTCGGATTCGTGATGGTGACCCGCAGCTGACCCGGCTTGGCGTAAATGACGTCCGGCTTGAAATGACCGTCGTCAAGGGTGTCGATCACAATCTGCTGGACGCCGTCAGCTGCAGCTTGAGCAGTCGCTGACGCACTTGCCTGGTCGGGCCTCGGCGCACCAGTCCCGGACACATGACGTGTGGTGCTGTTCGCGGAACACGCTGCCACCAAAAGCCCGCTCATCAGCGACCCAATTGCCAGGAGCGTGGGTCTCGACACCGCTTCACGCTACAGCGACGGAAGATCGCGGACGTCGGCAGCGTTCCATGGCACCGACCAGCCGCCGATGTCCAGTAGCCGCGACAGCAGGCCGGCGGTGAATCCCCACACGAACAAGTCATCAACCTCGAACGCGTCTCCGACGTAGCCGCTCGGGTGCTGCACTCGGAACCGGTTCGTCGGATCGACGAGGCGGGCGATGGGTACCCGCGCGACAGCGGCGACCTCAAAGGCATCGGCGACGCCCACGACCGACGGAGCCCGCCACCAGGCGACGACCGGGACCACCAGAAACCCCGAGGGAGGCAGCCACAGCGCGGGCAACACGGCGAGCACCTCGACGCCGGTCGGGTCGAGACCGGTCTCCTCGGCCGCCTCGCGCAGTGCAGTGGACGCCGGCCCGTCGTCGTCCGGTTCGACTGCGCCGCCGGGAAACGCCGCCTGGCCTGCGTGCTGACGCGAGTGGCCGCTGCGCTCAATCAGCAGCACGTCCGGGCCGACCGCACCCTCGCCGAAGAGCACGAGGACGGCGCTCTCACGGCCGCCGTCTGGCGGCGGAGTGGACCGG
>ODAK010002507.1_pt1 | contig 19351 bp, 3 predicted proteins | sample 1539591 | NCBI WGS metagenome assembly ODAK01 (sample SAMEA3539303, study PRJEB22396) | soil metagenome | biome: tundra; feature: field; material: soil | place: USA | collected 2010-05 | depth 0.15 m | reverse complement strand
AGGGCTGAGATCGGGACGCAGCAGCGCGGCGCACGCCCACGCCGTAAGCGCACCGCGAGACACTCCCGTGTATAAGCATCGATCCCTCTCAGCACTCGGATCGCTCGCCCCGCAGCGATCGCATCGTGCGCAAAATCCAGAGCCCATTCCCGGTTGGCGCTGTGTACTGAACAACGTGGGAGGAAGAAAAGGAACAGTCCATCGCTTGAATTCCCAAACGTGTAATTTATCGCATCATCAGCGCTCGCGCTTACTCCGGCTCTTCGCCAAACCACACCGCCAGCTCTTCCAGAAGTACCGATCGATTGACCAGCCGCACATACTCTCGGTCCCCTCTAACTAGCGCGACAAACGGTCCGGGGCGACGCAGCACATTCCGGGTGCGCCGTGCCCGCGGAGCGTCCCTCGCCTCGTCTGTCCAGAGTTCAAAGGCATCGGCAGCAAGCATTGTCTCCAGCATTTGCCTCGTCACCCAGGCAGCCCGCTCCTGGGTTCCTGAAGCAAACGAGACCCATGTATCCCCCGGGATCTGTGTTTTAACAACGACAGCAGGTGTGGAGACCGAAGCCGGAACGGTCGGTAAAGGCGGCTGAGCCGCCGGCGCAGCGATCTGCAGTAATTGAATGAACTGGCCGACCACATTGCGCGCCGTCCATGGCTCGAGCGCGCCTGTAGAGGACTGGAAGGGAGAGGGAACGGGAGTGATTGTCAGCGGGTCTGGAAGCCAAGCTGCACCGTTCGGCACCGTCACTCCGGTCCCCGTCGTGCTCGGCGCAAAGGCGGGAAAAACGTTTGTGTATGCCCTGAGCCACGCTGCCTCCATCCACGGGTGCAGACACGCCAGTGACCACCGAATCTTTGAGACTGTACAGATCGCAACAAATCGCCGTGCCACCGCCGGAGTGGTTTCCAGAAATACGAAGACCTTGACTCCGCGCATGCGTTCAAGCATCACGGCCGCGATAAACAGGCGAGGTTAGCCATTCCTCGCCTGCACCTAGGTCAATCACCGCGTAATCAGCCGGCATGGTGGATTGCGCCTGCTCCAACATCATGCGAGTGGAATCGGCGATGGAGGCGAGTGTAGTGGCGCTCCGAATGTCGTCGAGAAGCGGACCGGAGGCGGCATTGGGCGCAGTTGCCAACTCCAATTCCACCTTGAATGCCGAGAGTTTGGTGACCCGACCCGCCAGCCCGCTCAAAAAGTGACCGAGAGGCTTCCGGAAAGCCAATGCAATCGCGATCGCAGCAATGGGCCAAGCGAGCGCACCTGTGATACCAACCCAGGGGGCAGATGGTGAAGCGGGCGCGACAGGGGCGCTGGAAGCTTGGACAGTCGCGCTTTCAAGACCGAGAAAGCCAGTGACGATCAAATACGCTAATGCGGAAAAAGCAGGTGCACACACAGTACCTCCGGGAAAAAGTCCTATGTATTTGTCGCGCCAGCATACCTCAACTTGGCTGCTGGCAACCAGAAGTTCTTAATTGAAGCTCCTCTGTAACGAGTGACATTATTCAGTCGCACCGGCTCCATCGAATCAGCATTGCCGACGTAGCCGCAGCCAAAAAGGACCGTCGCACTGAAACGCGCGGGAAATGGTCAATAGCATCGAGTGCCTTCCCATGATGGCGGCCTCACATCACGCAACTATGACGTGTCACACGCCGATCCGGAATACGACGGGAACAGGCGCCTACTGGGGAATGAGCGCCTGCTGCAGCGTATTGAAGTACGACACGATGTTGCGCGCGAACACCAGACAGATCTCCTCGTTGTCGATGAACGGCGCGGAGCTGTACTGAGCACTGAGAAATGCGACGAGCACTTCGGGATCGCCGATTGGGAAAGTGTCGAGAAGGCTCATTGCCTTGTAGACCTGAACATCGGCGAAGGATTCCGCGTTCGTGTTCAGATGCGGCCACTGTAGGATGCCCTGTGCCAGCACGTATCCTTGGACCTGCTTCACTCCAGCGTCGGTGTGCTGCTTCGGGGCGATCCTGAAACCCGCGAATCCGTTCGAAGAGAGAAACGGTCCCACGCCGGCGACGGTCGGCTCCGAGGTCATGTTCGCGCTCATTCCCGAGACGAGATAGTAGCGCCACTGGTCGCCCGGATGGCCGAACAGATCGTAGTCGCCGGTCAAGTCGAAGGATGACTGATCGTAGGTGGAGGGCGGCTCGATGTAATACATCACTGTGCCGTCGGTGGTCGCGACGTAGTCCGCCTGCAGGGAGTGGAACGTCTTACCGTCGTAGTATTGAATCGGATTGCCGTTCACGTCCTGGTAGACGGTGATCCCGGCTTTCCCCTGCACGTTGACCGTTAGACCGTTTGGATCCTGGTAGACGCTGTACAGCGGTCCACCGTCGACGGGATCCATCACGTCATAGAGTTTTATGGAGCCTGGAACGGCACGGAACATCTGCACGGTGTTGAGGCCGAGCACGGAAGTCGTGAGCTGCGTCAGGAGTTTAGTGTTTGCAGTATCGCCCCAGTTAACAATGGGTGTGGTCACTTTCACTAGGTCGAATGCGATAACGTTGTTCGGCAGAATCGGAAGTCCGGTGTTTGGGCCAGAGGTCGCAATGGTGCCCGCGCTGGCACCGGATGCAGTGGGCGCGGCGAGGACGATGTTCGCCTCGGTGTCGTTCAAGGGGTTCTTTGCAGGCCGCGGGCCGGGCGCCAGGGTCGACTTGAAAATGAAGTCGGAGGCGGGGTTTAGGACCGGAACGGCGATGACCGGAGTGATTTGCGGAACAACGATGGCATCGCTCGATACGGGGGCCGGGAAACGCTCGCAATACGTGACGCGGTACATCAAGCGCCACGGAATCGAGACGTGCTGCTGCGCGTCGCGCATGGCGCGAGCATCGGCCTCGTCGCTGTTGGCGAGCCAAACCGGGTCGATCACCTCGTCCCAGAAAGTGTCGGCGTTATCCGTACGCGGTTGCAGGAAGAATGCGTAAGTTCTGAACTGCTTGACCTTCCCCGGCCGATCGTATGGCTCAAGCGCGCCGGTGATGCCATTGGCGTTGCCGGAGGTGTATGCCGGCTGAGGCTGCATGTACGTCTGACTGTCGTCGAGGTTGTTCGAGATCGGCAGGCCGGCGCCGGATGAGACGTTGGGAACGATGTTGTAGACCAGGCCGTCTGAACCGATGACCAGATTCAACCCGCTCTGATTATTCTGATTGAATATGGAGTTGTTCTTCATCACGAAATGCGCATCGTTGTTCGCGGCGTAACGCATCTGTGTGTCGTTCTCGATGCCGTCGAAAGATGCCGTGATGTCGAACGACGTGGTGCCGGTGGTGTTATAGCTCGTCTTGGCAGTGTATTTGGCGGTGTTGGTGTAAGCGCCTTTGATGTCGCCGATGGTGAATCCGACAGAGTTCAGTTTGACCTCGAAGTTGAGATTCCAGAGCGTCGTGTTCCCGGAGGTGATGTTGTAGACTTCGTCGTACGTCGTTGTGAAAGTGTGCTTGACTTCCTGAGTGCCGCCGCGAGACGTCCAGATATATTCGTTGTAGAAATCCAGGCCCGGGGTGAACTTGGAGTCTGTGGGCGCGGTGCTGGTATCTTGCTTGTCCTTGTCCTCCTGGTACTCAGTGTTGTAGAGGGCCATCGCCTGGAATGCCTCCTGGTCGATCTGCTGCTTCAGTTTGTACGCCTCGACCACGCGCATATAGCTGGCGTCGTGTCCAACCTCGCCGCTTGAGAAGTTCTTGTCGTAGAGGGGCTCCATCTCGCCGGTCGAAGTCGCGTACGTCTGCGTACCGTTGGGGAGCGTGGCGGGATTGTAGGCATATCCGATCACGCCGTCGAGAACGCCGGGCCGCAAATACTGGCTGTTGATGCGGAAGGAGACGATGTTCAAATCGCGCGGGATCTGATTATTGGGGATGCGCACAAATCCAAATACGGTGTTGGTTTGAAGCAGCGTCTGCTGATAAACGTCCAGCGTTTTGGACGTGACGAAGGCCTGGCCATAAGGCGATGGCACGTACATGCGCGCACCGAACTTCTCGTCTGCGGGCGCCTTCGCCGGCAGGGCCGCGGGCGGATTTGAGGAAGTGAAACCGCCCAGGTTCGGGTTCGGGAGAATGGCACTCTTGGACGCTGTGATGCCGACAGTAGCGCTTTGCGTGGTGACGCTGTTCAGAGTCGACATGAAGGTGTCGCCGGTAACGGGCGCGAGCGCCCCCTGCAGCTTCACCGTGTACTTATTTGACTCATCGAGTTTGTTGCTCGACGTGATCTGCTTGCCGTCGCCGTCGCTCCAGGCGTAAGAGAATCCGCCGCCGATGGAGGCCAAGATCGCGAACACGATCTTGTCGGTGGTTAATCCGAAGCCAAAGGGTGCGACGTGCATGCCCAGACTGAACTCCATGCCGAAGGCGCCGCTGATGTCGAGCTTATTCTCATCCGACTTGTCGTAGCCCTGCTGGAGCTTCAACGTGACGGACGTCGGCACGCTGAGCGTCATCGAGGTCGCTCCGGGATAAGACGGTTTGCTGGTCAAATTCGCCATCGGAGCGGGGGGCGCGCCTTCGACATAGCCGATGAGCTGCACGTCCCCCTGCTCCTGCGAAACCCAACTCAACACAAGATCGCCGATCTTCTTTCCGGCGTACAACGTGAGGACGCTGTCTTTGACATAGACGTAGGCTTCATTGAGCTCGCCGGCCAGTCCCGCCGTAAGGCTGTTGAGCGTAACCGAATAGGTGGTGAGATCGGGCACGGTGTCGCATACGGTGAGCGCAACTCCAGGAGGCGTGTACAGGTTCGGCGTGATGAGTGGCCCGCAGCGGCCCACAGCCGGACAGCCCGCCAGATCGAGCGAGGCGTTCGACAACGAGATGTTCATCGTGGCGACCGGGTTGGTAATCGCGATGTTGTCGATGTACTTGTTCATCGGGAGGATTGGCGCATTGATTTCCTGGACGAGGAAAGATCCGCTCAGATACAGCACCAGGAAAGGCTCATTGGTCGGAATCAACCGGCCAAACATGTCGTCGGCAACCTGGAACGGCTGCCGGAACATGCTCCAGGTGCTGATCTCGGCAAGCCGGTAAAGCCCGGCATTGAATCGCAGTCCGCGGCTGCCGGCGGTAAAGCCCGTCATCGAACTGGGAACTGCGGCGCCGGTGACCAGTGCCGTGGTCATCGCTACGCCGTTGACAAAGAGCACCACGCCTTCGCGTTCCTGACCGGCGAGCGGCGCCAGTACGGCCTTTGGCTGGTTGGTCGTGATCGCGAACGCGTCCTGGTCGTAGGGATTCGTGATGACACCATTGGGATCGTAGCGGGCAATCCAGGCGCCGATGAGACCGGCCTTTATCAAGTCGTCCGAAGTGGCGTCGGAGATGTCCACGACGGTTCCGTCGTCCTTTCGAATCCCGGTGCGATTGATGGCGTTGTTGAACAGAAAGACCTGACGGATGTTGCCGGCCGAGCCTGCCGAGGCGTTACCGAGCGGCAGGGCGGAGCCGTCGTCGGCGAAAGCAGCGCCGATCAGCAGATGCGCGTTTCCGGTCTGAGCAACCGCCAAGCCAGAATCGTCGGGCACGATCTGCGGCCACGTGACGGAGCTCCAGTCGCTAAAGGTTCCATCGGAGCGAATATCACGTACCGACATCCCCACCGCATAGGCCTTGGGCGTAGCCGCGGAGATGCTGTTTAGGAACTTCAACGACCGCGTATTTCCGCTTTCACCCGCAGGCGCGATCTTGGAGATGGTGACGTCGCCGCTACCGGATGGAAACCCAGACGTTTGACCGCTCATTCCACCGGTCGCGATAGTGCCGAGGTCGGAGGTGTCGAATGGCGCCGCGTATGGATCCGGATCTCCGGTCTGGTTGGCGGGCGTGATCGCCTGCTTGACGATGATCAATTGGAAAAACTGATCTGCCGTAATCGCGGGCCCCTGTAACAAGGAGGTGATGTTGCCGCCGGCGTCGGTAAACTGCAAAGTCACGTGTCCACTTTTCACGCCGACGCGATACGACATGCTCAGTTGCGGACTGGTCGTGTCGGATCCGGTGCCTTTGTAGAGCAGCCCTTGTTCCGTGTCGATATCGGAAACGCTAAGCGTCATCGCGATACTGAAATCACGATTAAAGTTAAAGCTGCTTCCCTTCTTCACTTCGAAACCGGCGCCCTGGCAGAGCATGGTGTACGGCTGCTGATATGTGAGCGCGACGTGCCGCCATCCAGACGAAAACACCGGCGGCGTCGAAGTAGCGTGCAACACCGTGTCATTGACCTGGACAAAGATGTTCGAATCGTCTTCGAAATTGATATCGGCGAAATGCACCAAAGGAGTGGCGTCATTCGAGGAAAACGTGAACGGGTGAATGCTGAGCGGCATCGACAGCGGAATCGAATGCCAGAACTCGACACTGAAGTCACCGCCGCTGCCGGGCGCCGATAACAGGGAATCGATCTGCGGATCAGTGGAAGTGATCGGCGTCTTGTACGCGCCCGCGAAGCTCAGGCTCGGCGTCGAGGTTTCGGCAACGAACGTCGTGAACGCGTTGTACCCGCCGGTTTCGAACGTCAGCGGATAGGACGGCGTAAAGGTGAATGGTCCGGCTTGCGTGAACGTGGGCAGGAGCGCAGGGGTGTCGACCTTGACCACGTTGGCGTTGCTGCCCGGCGTGTAGATGATGTCGTAGAGCGTGGTGGTGCCGCTCGCATCGGTCGCCTGGAATTGGAACAGGCCGCCTCCCGTGCGGGTAACGTTGGTCGGTTGCGCCGTGAATCCGTAGACGAGGCCGAATTGAGTCTCGACTGCGGAAATGGACGTCGCGGCCCACATAGACGCATGATTGATGCCGGCGGGAGCGTCGCCCGCGGTGGTTCCGTCAGTGACCAGGTAGGTGGTGCCGTTCATATCAAACACTGCGAGTTGCTGCTGCGTGGCCGCCGGCTTGGATGCATACACCGTGTAGGATTTCTGGACGGCTACATAGGTGGCGCCGGATTTTACGAACGTGTACAGGACGTTCTTATATGTGAAGAAGTCCGCTCCGCCGGATTCCGGCATGCCTGCGTAGACATTCAACACCGTGGTGCCCGCGGAGACGGTTCCGATGGGAACCGTGGTCCCTGCGAAATTGCCGGCCGCGGGGGCGCCCAATGCCAGCGTGAAGATCAGGCTCGAATCTAGCTTGAAGGTCAGCGCGGGCTGCGCGATCATGAAGCTCTTCGTGCCGGTGATGGTGAGCAGGTTGTGCGATGCGTCCTCGGTATACGCGTAGATCTGACCGTTCAGCGTGAAGGTCGAGTACGGAATAGGATGTCCGCTTTGGACGGTGACGTCGGTCGCCAGCGGCGATACGTTGTTGTTGCCGACGATCGTGTGGGGCGTCCGATTGGTATCGATCACGTAGTTGAATCCGCTGACGCTGAACAATATTGGATTCGGGATCAGCGGGAAGGGCCGTTTGCTGTTGTCGGTTACGATGAGCTGCACCGGATCGAAAGTATAGGTCGCGCCTCCGATAAAGAAGGTCGGCGCAAGGTACGCCGCGAACTGGCCGACTACCGACGCCGCGTCGAAGATGTTAAGGTCCGCAAAGATGAACTTGGCCTTGGTCGAATCGAAAGGGTTGCTGAGAGTGAAGCCGGAGTTGACGATCGGGATGGACGCCTGACCCTGCCCCAGCAAGGATCCGGAGCTCACCGTGTTGTAGGTAATGATGTAGACGTTATCGTTCACGGTGATGAGATCGCGGCTCGGCTTGATCGGGAACGTCGCGGTGATCGACACGGGCAGGTTGGCCGAGTCCAGATGGAGTGTGAAGACGACTGACGGGTCCGTGAGCTTGAACGTGTTGGCTGAAATGAAGGGACGCGGCGGCACAGCGTCGCCGACGATTGTGCACGATGAGTAATCCGCGCCCACGGGCGTGCCGGTAATCGTGTAGAGATTGCCGTTGATCTCGAACGAATTGCGGTTGATCGGAATGGGGGGACCGCCAAGCGTAGGATCGACTTCGTTGATGTCCACGGTGAACGTGTCCGAACCGACGGTGGCGATGCCGGCGTTCACGTTGGCACCCGAGACCACCGGAAATGCAACGCCCACGTCGTTGTAGTGGATCAGGTAAGTCTTGCCGTCGCCTGCCGTGAAGGCGTACTGCGCGTTCTCCGGCAGGTAGGAAAGCGCCTCGACCCGGTTGTCGGCTTCGTCGATGTAGTAGGTGACGCCGGTGATCGCATCGATGAAGAAGTGATTGGCGTATGGGAACGTTGCGGTGACCGGGTTGTTACCGCTGCTGTCGAAGGAAAACGTCACCCCGGCCACGGAGTCGGTGAACGTCCGTTGCGGGCCCGCAGCGGTAAGGGCGAAGGTGTTCTGCGGATGCCGGTCGTCGGTCGCGCTTGCGGCACCGACCGTGTAGGTCACCTGCGTCGCGTTGACGGTCGCTGTGAACTTCTGTGTGCCGGTGTTGTAGGTGACGCCCGCCGGCTGATATCGCGCTTGATTTTGGGTGGTGTCGAGGGTGTAGGCAATTCCGCCTGCGGTAAGAGTCTGAGATGGCTCGGCGCCCGCGAGCGTGGCCTGGTTGGTGGCCCGAACGACGTTGACTTCATTGACGGTGTAGACTACGTTTCCATCGACGGAAAACTCATCGTCGCTGGAGATGACGTAGCCTTTGATCACGTTGCCGCCGCGCACCGTGTAGGCGTCGCTGGAAACCGGACCCGCGTTGGGCACGAAAAACCGCCCGTTCACCATCGGGAAGTATGGTCCGGCGGGGTTGACATAGGCGATTGGCACATTCACGGTGTAGGTTGATGCACCGGCGATGAACTGATTGTTTAAAACGGGATAGATGACCGGCGTTGCCTGGTCGTCCACCGCGACGGTGACACCGGTCGCGACGACTACCGTGGCAATCAGTTGGTCGGTCGTGCCGGTCGCCGGGAACTGGTAGACGACGTTGGCCGAGTCGACAAAAATGATCAAGGCGCCAGACACGACACATGTGTATGTGATCTTGGTGACCGGATCGACGAAGAATCCGCCGGTGAGGGAGTTGCCGACGGCGGTGAGCGTGCTTACTACGGTGGGTCCGCCAGTAAACGTGGACCCGCTGACGGTGACGACACCGGCTGCGACCGAAATCGTGTAGCGCAGCGGAATCGTGAAGCCGCTGCTGGTTACAGGGAACACGTTGAAGATATCGCCGCTGGCCAAGCCGGTGTCGGCAACGGGGATGTTGACGTAGTACACCGGACCGCCAGGAATTTCGAAATAAGCGCCGGCACCCAGATTGCTGAAGATCTCGTAGCTATTGCCTTCGTTGATCGCAATGTTACCGCTGAGTGTGTACTTCTTGCCTGTATTCGAATCCGTAAATCCGTTGTTGGCGATGGCGTAGTAGTGCTGGCCGTCGAATGCGGCCAAGTCCGTCGGCCGGCCGATGAAAATGGTCTGCGTGCCGAAGGTGAACTGGTTTGGATTAAGGGCCCCCGAAGTGGGGCCGAGGTATATCTTCGCGGGACCGGCCGCGATCGAGACCGCGTCGGTTCGCAGCGTATAGGTCCGGCCTCCAGCGGTGAATTGCGCGGGCGTGCCCGTCATGCGGAAATATGTAGTCCCGTCGAACGCGGCGATATCGTTCACGGTGTATGTTGCGCCGTCAGTAAACGAAGATCGCGTGAAGGGCGCCGAACCGGATAGCCCAAACGGAGTGGGGATGGACACGACGCCATCGTTTCCGATGCGGAAGGCATTGTCGCCGTCGACGAACGTGCGGTATTCGAGAATCGGATAGACCACGCCATCGCCGACCACCGTCGTGTTGTTGATCTGGTAAACGATATTGGCAATGGTTACGGTGGTGGCATTCGGCTCCGTGGTCACAGTAAAACTGCGATCCACCGTCGAAATTGTGTAGGTGACACCGGAAGCGGTCAGAGGATAGGTGGTGCCGTTGCCGACGACCTGCCCGTTCAGCGTGTCGATCTGATAGACGTAATTCTCGATCACGACGACGTTGCCCTGCGTGATGTTGAACTGTCCGAAGATCGTCGCGCCGTTGAGCGAGCCTGCTTTAAGCGTGATCGTGTACTGCACGCCGTTGATCGAGAACTGCGTATTGGAGGCCGTCATCGGGTAGACGTTGCCTCCCCCGATCACGGTGTTCGGCTGGACGTTGGTGTTGATGATGTAGATTGCGCCGTTGATCGAGAACTGGTACGGATTGACGGGATAAACCTGCTGATTGCCGGTGACGCTGACGTAGGCGCCGGTGGAATCCAGGTCGAAGGTGTAGAAATTCCCGCCGATGGTGAACATCTGCGGCGCGGTCATCAAGGCGCGTGACGCAGGCGCGCCCGTGGTAGCCGCGGCATACGGGAACATCGGCGCGCCATTGACGGTGTATGTTTCGTCGCTATAGCCGATCACATAGCCGTAGCCGCTGTTCGATACGAACGTCAGGCCAATCTGAAGCGGAACGACGGCGGTGTTGGCGCCCTGCTTGATCGTCACCATGCCGTGGACGGGATCGTAAGTATATTGCCTGCCGGTGACGCCGAGCACGATGCCGTTCAATCCGGCGGGATTGTTAAATACGTCGATGGTCGCCACCAGCCCACCCATCGCGATCGAGAAAGGTGTGAGAGAAATGGGCGACGGTGCTTCGTCACCCGCGGGCTGGTCGAGGGATGCGTAGCCGACGGTGTAGACTCCGCCCTTGATGGGATTGAACGTGAATGTGGTTCGATCGGCGGTGACGTGCGCATTGTCGGGACCGAACAGATAGCTCTTGCCGCCGAGGACCAGCATGTAGCGGGACGTTACGCCGTCGGCGAGCGTAGTGCTCAGATTCACGTTGTACGTATTCCCGTTAAAGGTGAACTTGGGAAGAGCGACAACGCCGTAGATCGGGTTCGACGCGTCGGTCGCGTCGATGAAATACTGGCCGCCGGCGGGAATCACTTGCTTGCCGGTGGTATCCATCACGAGATTGGTCGCGGCGTTGTAGGTGTAGAAAACCGCGTCGTCGGCTTTCATCGTCGTTCCCGGTGTGGGGTTGGCCGCGATCGCCGGAGGAATCGCTCCGGAGCCCTGGAACGCGCAACTGAACGGCGTGGCGATTAACGCGCCGAGCCCGTTGCCGCCGAACATACCCGTCGCCGGTCCGGCTGGAACCGTGGCGCGGGGTATAAACGAGGTGCCGTCTGCCGATTGAAGCGTCGCCGGCAGCGTGCGATCGAGCCCGTGGGAAATCGAGCCGGAGAACGGAATCGGCTTGTTGGTCTTCGGATTGATCGGCACAATGGTCGTCGAGCCGGCGATGGCATATGCGACCGTTCCCGAATAGATCTGAGAGATCTGAACCGGCTGGCGATTTGCGGCCGCAACATTCAGCAAGTATCCATTGAAGCCGGGAGGCCCGACGATCGGCGCCGCCTGCACCGCGCCGCCTACGGCCTGAATCGGCAGATAAGCGGCGGGTTGTCCGGGACTCGACGGCCCGAACGCTGCGAAAATCAGATTGGAGACCTTGTTGATCTGCGCCACCAGATCCTGCGGATTCACGTTGTTCGGCGTTTCCGGATTGATGGGCGAGGCGGCCAGATTGCCGGGTGCGCCCAGAGTGACACGCAACGTGAAGCTCTGCGTTTCGATGACACCGCCGTTCGGCGAGTACAGCACGTAGGTGTACAGCTCGTAGTAATTGCCGTCGGAATCGATGAAGTACTTCGCGACCTTCGTGCCTGTGCCGGTGCCGTCATCCACCAGGCACATCGCGTAGCCTTGGTCGATCAGTTCCAGGTAGCCGCCCTTAAGCGTCCAGTAGTGGTCGCGCGAGAAGACGAAGAAGTCGTATTTCGACGCCAACCCGAATAGCGGGATGGTGGTCGGTCCCACGGGATTGGTGCCGATGGATGCGACGTCGCGATCGGCTTTTTTGCTCAGAAATACGGATCCCGTGACGCCGTTCGCCAGGTGCAGATTCGCGGACACGACCGAGGTGCTGGTGTCCATCATCCCGAGCTCCTGGGGACGAACCGGGTTCTGCAGGCTCAGAATCAACGAGCGCGTGCGATTGGCGAAGGTCGGATCGACGATCGAAGGCGGAACGTTCGGGATGAAGCCCGGCACGCCCGGAGGCGTGAGTGCATCGAATGTCATGCTCCAGAACTGGCGCGGCAGGCTGACGTCGGTATTAAAGAATGCAATGTCGAAGCCCATCGTGTCGGCGATCTGCTCAAGCAGCGGAACCTGGGACGGCAGCACGTCGTTCACGTCGAAATGATCGGGGCTGGAGAACGTATATCCGGAGGCGCCGAGATATCCGTTCAGCAACACGATGCCCTTGGTCGTGTCGCTGTTCGGGTCAATTCCGAACCTTCCGAGATCGTCATTGTCGTAGTCGAAAAGCACGCCGATCACCATGTTCGTGATCGACGAAACCTGCGAAATGAAGCTCGAGCCGGTCTGGTCGTTCTGCAGCGCCGATTCCTCGATGTTGTAGACGGTGCCCGATACGGACAGGAAGCTGTTGACGGACATCCCCATGTAGGAGTCGCTTACCGAGGTGATGACGGGACGGTTGTGCGACGAGTAGACGATGTTCGGTCGGTCCATGCCGTCGCCGGCCGGCAAGATCTGCTGAGCGCATATATTCGTCGGCGGCAGGCGTTGAGGCTGCACATTCGCCGAACGCCAGCAGATACCTTCCTGAATTTGGCCGTTCGTCAGGGCGAGCACCTGTTGCTTGGGCTGGAGCGTGTATTTGTGCGTCAGGTCGTTCGGTGTGAACAGAACCACCAGCGGATCGTAGACGAAATGCAGTTTTTGGAGGGACAGGACCGGCTTCTCCTCGGCGTCGATGTTGACATCGTGGTCCCAGGTCACGCCGTTCACCGTCGCGCCCGACTTGGCCACGATTTCCGGATAGATGAACGTCCAAAACTGCTGACCCAGGAAATTGGAGATATTCGCGACGAATCCGGTGGTGGCGTCCAACTCGGGAATTGGAATGAAGATCGTCGGTACGAAAAACGTCTCGCCGGTGATGCTGGTGAAATCGAGGTTGTCGAGCGTGTCGATCATCGTGGTGGGCGTATAGTTCGCGCCGAAGAACTGCATCTGGCTGCGCTTGTGCCGCGCACCTTGGGCAAGCGCGAGGTTGCCCGTGGTTGCGGGCACGAAAGTATCGATCAGCAAACCGGAAACAGTTCCGAGTCCGCCGACCGGACCGAGGCCGCCATTAGTCGATACAGCGCGGATCATGTAGACCAGGTTGTTGTATGGGATCAGCGCGAACTCCTGGCCGGCAATCGGTGCCCCAAAGAAATCCAGTGTCAGCAAGTCGCCCGTAGTGTTGAACGAAGTTCCGAGTTTGGCGTTGATGTCAGCGACGGAGATCAACGTCGTGCTGGCCTGGCCGACGACGTAAATCTCGGTCGGGAAGGTCAGCGGCTGGCTGTCGCTCAGCGCGAGGTCCGCGGTACCCGCGGTCGCGTTGATCGAGAAGTTCATGAACTGCGGCACACCCATGTCCCCGGTGGTTACCGCGACTACATAAGGTTTGTTGGCGATAGAGACGGTCTTCGCCGAGTTGTATTGACGATCGGAAAACGTATAGGTGAATTTGTAAAGATGCGCGGGCGAACGCTTGTCCACCTCGAACGCCGCTTCCACACGGAGCGGGATCAAATCGCCGGCGCCGAAGGCGAGGTAGGCAGCGGAGTCGGGCACGTGCGTCGCCTGCATTAGGTGACAATCGGCGCTCCAGTTCTTACGCCGACAGGCAAAGTACGGCGTCGGCATCCGGGCTGCCAGCACGGCCACCGGCGGTCGCGCCAGAGAGTACGGCAGGTTAGTGAAGATCGCCGTGGCTGAATACAGCGTTTTCTCAATGGGATACGGATAGTGCTGGAAAGTCAGCGTGTCGAAGTTATTCTGCTTGTCGAAAAGCGAATAAAGGTAGCCGAGCTTCAGTTCGTCGGTCTTGCTCAGCAGGTTGTCGTAGTCGGTGCCTTGACGCGCGAAGTGTCCGTACTGGTCGTGCACCATCGCCGGAACGATGATCGACATGTTGTACGAGGTGAGCGTTTTCAGGAAGACCACGCGCACGTAGTACGGGTCGTAGGTCAGGTTTTCGTTCGGCCGCGGAAGTTGATCTGGCACACTCTGATCTGCGGGGACCAGTTCCACCAGGTACGCTTCGCCGGTACTTCTGTTGTAGACAGAGAATCCGTAAATCGCCTGGCGTTGCGAATTGACGCGTGCGGGAGCCTGAGCCACGACGGCAAGCGCCGGTTGATCTTGCACCACGGCGATCCCTGGGTTAAGGCTCTTGATGGTTGGCGTCTGCGCTGCGGCGCGTTGATCCGCCAGCATTTGCGCACTAACCGCTTGCGCGCTGCTATCGACCGAATTCGCCACGAAATTCGGGCTCAGATTGGTGACCGCGCGTCCAATCACAGAGGGCGCGAGCACTTCCTGCACCATGAAATTACCGGCCGCCGTTATGGTAGGCGCCACGCTCGCCTGGTACGGATTCGGTTGCGTCAGTTCGGCGGGCACCGCGATTCGCTCGGAGTCCAGTGAGCCGAAGCTCGGCGTCGCTACCATGGGAGGCATCGAAGCGATCAATTCGAGCACGGTGTCAGTGATCGTGAGGAATTTTCCGGTATCGACGGTTTGCGCGAACTTATCGAATGGGAACCCGTAGATCGGCCAGATCGTCATCATTTGCCGATCCGTGTCAAGATACAGGTGCATCGGCTCGCGCCGGGCGCTCACGTGCGCGCCGATCCTCTGGGCATCTTTCTGAGCCGTCGCGATGCGATCCGTCTGCGCCGCGCCGGTATAGCCGACGTCGATGTAGGGAACATGCTTGTTGGCGAACTGCCAGAACTGGCTGCTAGGCCAGGCTGCGGGCGGATAAGGACGAGTGCTCGGGTCGAAGTCCAGCGCTTCGATTTCGATTACGCTCGTCATATATCGCGTGCCACCGATCACGACGCTGTCGTCGGCGGGCACGAACACAAACTTGAGCGCGTTGCCCAGGCGCACCTGGCGCACCAAGCCCAGGAGGACTACATTCGGAGCAAATGCGTTCGAGGTGGTGTCGTCCGGCGACGAATTGATCACCGCGTTGGCAAGAAAAACGTTCGATGCACTCACCGATCCTATGGCGCGCGTATCGACGTCGATATTGGTGTACACGAATACCGAGCTGTCGGTTATCTGAAGCTTGTAGGAGGGAACTCCACTCACCTCAGCATCGAGCGTCATCGCGCCAATGGTGCCCGCACCCGGAAGATCCGCAGGAAGCACGGCAAGAAACACTGGCACCGACCAGACATTTAACGTCGTGTCACCCCCGACGAATGAGCCGAAGTATTGATCGCCCGTTCGCGGTGTCGAATTGTCCGATGGCTTGGGGCTCGTGACGCTGACGCCTGAAGCGACGGATGTTTGCGTCGAGTCGAGCAGGTCGACCGAGCAATTCGCCGTTCCGAAGGTCAATCGCACGCTGTAGGTCTCGCCCTGGAGAATGCCATTGCTTCCGACCGCCGGCGCGGGAAGCGAGAGTTGCAACTTCGGGTACAACTTCACCGTCGTGATGGCGGAGTTGTACGCCATCGAGCCGACGAAGGTGTGAACCTTGTCCTTCGACGCTGCCACGGTGGCCGTCGACGACGAGCCGTCCGAACCGCGGATGGTGAGTGCTTGTCCGGTCAGCGAGAGCATATAGGAAATGCCCGCACGGAAGGCGATGCCCAACTTTGCGAGTGGCAAACTGAACGGCGGGAGCGGCGGATCGACATCGCGCCGCTCGAGCAGATTTACCACCGTCGCGCTGGTCGAGTTGGAAAACGCAGCGGCGTCGCCGAGCAATTGCTCGGGAAAGAGTGTGCCGATTTCAAGACTCGCGATGCCAGTGCCGTCAAAGGCCTCGCGAGGAACGAATGCAGTGAGGCCGACCTGAATCGTGACCGGTCCTGGCGTCGTCGTCTTGGGCGCGTTGCCGCCGGATCCGATGACCTGCTGGAGAAGTGCGATGCCGTTAGCGGCGACATCGATTTTGGCCCCACTAATGTCTGCGGGGACTGCTGGAGCAACGGCCGGAGCCGGAGCTGCTGGTGCGGCTACGACAGGTGTTGTCGTCACGGTCGCAACCACTGGAACTACGAGCTGATAGACGATCGGCGCCGCATTTGCCGTCGAGCTCAGATTGAAGTCGAGCGCAGCCGCCGTAGCGGATAGTCCGACGCCGAGTTCGGATTGACCCGTCGTCGCTCCGTCTAACATCGAGGCGAGGACATCCCAGGAGTACAGATACGTCGCCTGGCGCAGCTCGCGCACGACGTTCTGCAATGACCCGCCGTTCAGGGAAGAGTGCGTCGGATCGTAGATCGTGACGGGCGACATTGGCGCGGCCGTCGCCGCCTCAAAGCTCGCATTGCTCGCACCGAAATCCCAGATCGGCACTCCGAGGCACGTGGTCCATGTGTTATCGCGGTAGATTCCAAGGAACTGCTGATTCGCGAACACGCTTGCCGGCGATTTGGAGGAATAGGTCAACTCGGAGACGCCTGTTTGGACTCGGTTTCCGACCTTCGACGTCGTCGCGACTTTGGCTTTGTCGAAATAGTAATTCGAGAACAGGTGACCGCCGAAGGCGACCTCCGAAACCTCCTTCAGTTGCAGGGCGGTGGCAGCGCTGTCGTCGTAACCCGGCCCGCCGGGGAACAGAACGGATTGGCTGAGCCTGCTGACGTAGTCGGATCCGGCGGAGACTCGGTCGCGCGTGTAGAACGTCGGGAGCGTGAACGACGTCGCGCCGAGCGAATTGTACTTTGTAAGATCGTAGACCAGTGCGGCCACCAAGGGAACAATCTCGGGGCTCGGATTGTAGATCTGCTCGTTGTGTGTCTGGATGAAATCATCGAGCGGCACGACCTGCGAGACTGCCGATCCGAGCACCACGGCACGAAGCCCCGTCGCCGGGTCATATCCATTCAGCAAGGGGCCGCCTGCGCGCGACGCGATCCCCGCCTCGTTCCCCGATGGATCGAGGTCGGCTCCAATGCGGCCGGGTACGTAGCAGAACTTGAGCCGGCTGAAGATCGGGTTAGCGGCCAGCGCCAGATACATCTCGCGGATGCCTTCGTCGGTATTGTGATAGATGGTTCCGTCGGTTCCGGGCGCGGTCGAGTCGCCGTCCGGCGCGATCGACAAGCTGAATTCGTTGCCCATCCGGATGATGAGAAAGAGGCGCGTCGATCCGATCTGCGCGTAGGGATCGACGTCCGAGCCCGCCATATAAGAGTTAAATATCTGCGCGGCGTTGTTAGCATCGTAGTAAGTCTTTCCCAGCCAATTGAGCGCGCTGTAGAACCACGCCGGCGCCCACTGCTGCGCCCCCAGGTTCGGAACTCCGGTGTTGGTTAGCTTCGGATTCGTGCGCGGCACGGATCCTTTCGGCGCCGGCAGGACAATCTTACTGACGCTCGGGGTCTTCTTGTCCATGGGATCCTCCGCGGATGAGTCGTGGTCGTGCGATCTTCGCTGGCAATCGCAACCCGCCTTCGAAACTCGGGCGCGCCAGTGCCAGGAGGAATCGAGATCGGCAAGTATAGTGCATCCTACCCGATCATCGTGTCAATTTTTTTCAACTCAATTCGGCAACTGCATTCTTAGCTCGCTTCGGTAGGAGCCTGTCCAATCTCGCCGCCCGGTGTGACTGGATTCATCACCCTTTGAGCCTCCGCCATTGCTCGCCGCCATCTACGAACAGGTTCCCTTTCCTGGTCCGGCAATCTGGACAGTACGACGACCTCACCCCCGGGAAGCACGACTGAAGGACTGAATATGGCGCGTCCCTCACCATCCCCTCGCGCATCCACCTCGGCTAATTTGGACAGCAGTGGGAAGCAGTCATCAGTAACGACAAGTCTTAGTGCTGTATCTGGAGCGTCCTGCGTACGCGCAATACAACACTGGGTTGACGGATACACCTTCCCGGCTGGTGTCCCTCCGGGCTTGCCTCGGGATTGCCAATTGAGGTTTCCCCAACTTTGAGCAGTTCTGCATCGCCGGTTTCCCCAGGCGAGCACTCAAGTTTCTCAAGCCCTGAAGCAAAGCGACGGCAACAAAGCAGAAGCTGCGCGCCGCCTTGCGTTCACCGGCGCCTGCTTTATGAGGAGATTCGAAAACTCGGTCTGGATGCGGCGGACCAGACATCAGGAGATGAAAACCTCAACTCCACCGAAGACCCCTGAACGAGTTCCGGCTCTCGAACTGACAATCTGTAAAGGCGGACGCCACTGCATTTCGGCAGTGGCGTTCATGGTTGCGGGGGGCGGATTTGAACCGCCGACCTTTGGGTTATGCGATCTGACTCACCTTTCGATGAGAGTCGGACTGTACCTTCATCCCCGAGGGATGCTCGCCATCCAGTCTCTACGCCTTCCCCCACTATTCCGGGGGCTTGGTTCGGTATTGCCTTATCGCTCGCGCGACGTAGGTTCCACCGACTTTGACGAGTGATCTTCCGGCACATTGCTGCGCCGGACGCCCACTTTGCAAAAGCTCCACAGCATAATTAAGGATGCCCAGGGAACTCCAGGGAATCCTTGGGAGCATTAGGTTATGAGCCCACAGGGAATTGGAATTACAACAACTTACAAGACGCGGGTGGCCCTCGAAAAGCCTTGTAAGAAGCGTTAGGGAATCATTATTGGACAGTCAAAGGACAGCGAATGATCGCACCGTGAGTCTTGAAGCTTTTGAAATCCGCTGCGCTTTCCATCTCGCGCGCGGCGGCTCAGCACGAGCCATCCGTACTGCCCGTTCTCCATGTCCGGAACGATAAGTCCCTGCGCCTGGAGCCACGCCCACGCTTCCGACAGAGCAAGGTTTATTTCGTTTTCGTTCTGCCGCGGATATTGCGACTGGCCGGAAGTGAAAAGCCCCCACAGTTCTTTCTGCAGATTGCCTGTGTGAAACTTTGGCTCGTTCCGTTTCTTCAGGAGGAAGAGGAGCGTTGATCCCAGCTCTTCGGGCGCCAGCGCCAGCAGCATCTTCACGTCTGGAATCGTTCTCGGCAACTCGTACATGCACACTCCCTGCAGATCGAGAATTGTTTTAGCGTTCGTCTACGGGCGAAGCTTTCGGCACCGCCGGCAAGGGCTCGCCCGCCAGTCGTTTTTTCACCAGCCCGGCGAGGAAGTCCGCGAAGGGCGCGATATCCTCGCCGACACTCGCTTTTTCGAGAGCGTTCACGTAGGCGTTGCGGTCGGTTACCGGAATGACCGTCCACGGGTATCCGCCCGACGCCATCATCGTGTTCATCAGGAAGCGCC
>ODAK010002505.1_pt1 | contig 19363 bp, 13 predicted proteins | sample 1539591 | NCBI WGS metagenome assembly ODAK01 (sample SAMEA3539303, study PRJEB22396) | soil metagenome | biome: tundra; feature: field; material: soil | place: USA | collected 2010-05 | depth 0.15 m | reverse complement strand
GCCATCACGCGCGCACCGATCTGCATCCCCGGCCGCATCGACCGGCTGCCCTCGCGCTCAGTGACGACGATCGGCGCCTGCGCGGTATCGAGGGCGTCGCATACCGTGATGCCTGTGCCGGGCACGACGTCGGTGACGTCGTACAGCCGCAGTGGCCGCTGTGCGAGCTGCTCCAGCCATGCGCGCTGACCCATCGACAGCAGGGGCCCGCCCGGGCCGAGCAACAGATCGGCCACGCGCCGGTTTTCACCCTTGACCTTGATGTCACCCTCGGCCAGCAACCACTCGGTCAGGTTGAGCTGGAGTTGCTGCCACAACGCGTCGTCGATGGCCGCCATGGCCTCGCGCGCCGCGTCGTCATCGCCGTCGTCGAAACAGCCGAAAGCCGCGCCATCGATCTCTTCTTCCAGCGCCGCGGCAAGGGCCTTCCCGTGGTGCTGAGCCAACCAGCTGACCGCGCGCTCGAGCGCACCGTCGTGCGAGTCAGCCGAAGGCGTGGCCGGTGCCTCGGGCCTGCCGCAGCAATGCTTGTACTTCTTGCCACTGCCGCATGGGCAGGGATCGTTTCGACCCAGCTTTTGTGTCATCTCACTGCGTGATGGAATATTGTCGAATCCGCATTTTCGCAGTGGGCCCAACGCCTTCGCCTGCTGCAGTACCGGCTCCGCCGCCGCATTCCCCTGAACCGGCGGGTACTTGTGCTTGCGCAAAATGCGCTTGACCATCAACCGTAGTTTTGCCTGCACGCCCTCGCGCGCGGAGCAGTCCACGCTCCGGTTCTTTCGCAGGTGTACGAGAAGTTTTGTTCTGAACCACGTCGCCGGCGAAGCGCCACTTCATCTCGCCCCCCCCCCCGCGGAGTGAAGCGGCCCAGCTGTTCTCGATTGGCCGGCCCATTCCCTGTTGGCCTTGCATGTAGGCCCTCTTCGATACCCGCTTCTTGGCGGGATGGGAGCAGCTTCAGTGAGACGTCAAGAGCACCGCTCCCCAGCGTTGGCACGGGTTTACGGGGCTCTGCGGGATGTCGTGACGCGTGCCTGTGGCTGTTCGATCAATGAGCAGCATGCCGATCTCCTCGCAAGCTGGCTTCGAGCGCGCGCCTCGACGCCCGCGCCATTGCCGCGAACTGCTGCACGGCAGACACCTACTTCGGGCGACCGACCCGTCTGCGGATGCGGCATAAATCGGGCTCGGCTCTTTCTCGCTGCCATGCACGATTCTTCCCGCGCCGCGCCGCCATGGCGCGACTCGCTCACCCTGTTCGCCCTCGCCGCCGGCCTCGCCATGGGCCACGTCGTCGCCACCATGGCCGAGCAGTCGACGGCGCCGAACCTTGCCTTGCCGTCGGCGCTCGCTTTCGTCGTCTTCGGGTCGGCGGGCGTTCTCTGCGCCCTCGCGGCGGTGCCGCGGCCACGCTGGGTCGCGCCGCGAATCGGCCGCTGGATCACCGCGATCGGCGCCGGCCTCCTCGGCACGCTGGCGCCGGCGCTGCTCTTCTGAGACGCGTCCATCAAAAGCCCTCCTCGACGAGCTCGGCGGCGCGGATGAGGGCGCGCGCCTTGGCTTCGGTCTCCTGCCATTCGAGCTCGGGCACCGAGTCGGCGACGATGCCGGCCGCAGCCTGCACGTAGAGCGTCTGGTCCTTGACGATGCCGGTGCGGATGGCGATGGCGACGTCCATGTCGCCGGCGAAGCTCAGATAACCGCAGGCACCGCCGTAGAGGCCACGCTTGACGGGCTCGAGCTCGTCGATGATCTGCATGGCGCGGATCTTCGGCGCGCCCGTCAGCGTACCCGCCGGGAAGGTCGCCTTCAGCACGTCGAGGTTGCTCATGCCATCCTTCAGCAGCCCCTCGACGTTGCTGACGATGTGCATGACGTGCGAATAGCGCTCGACCATGAACGCCTCGGTCACCTTGACGCTGCCCGTTTTCGCGATGCGGCCGATGTCGTTTCGCGCCAGGTCGATCAGCATCAGGTGCTCGGCGCGCTCCTTCGGATCGCCGACGAGCTCGGCCTCGAGCGCCAGGTCCAGCGCCGGCGTCGCGCCGCGCGGCCGCGTGCCGGCGAGCGGCCGGATCGTCACCTTGTCGCCTTCGGGCGTGTGCTCCTGGCGCACGAGGATTTCCGGCGAGGCGCCGACGACCTGGAAGTCGCCCATGTCGTAGAAGAACATGTAGGGCGACGGGTTCAGCGAGCGCAATGCCCGGTAGAGGCTGAGCGGCGACTCGGTGTAGCGCTTGCGCAAGCGCTGCCCGATCTGCACCTGCATCATGTCGCCAGCGGCGACATATTCCTTGGCCCGACGCACGGCCGCGAGGTAGGCCCCCCTGGCGAACTCGCGCTCGACGCCGTACGCCGCGCCGCGCCGGACCGCCGGCGCCGTGACGCTGTATTTCAGCTTGTCGGTCAGATCGGCGAGACGCCGGCGAGCACGAAACCAAGCCTCGGGCTCGGTCGGGTCGGCGTAGACGATGAGATAGAGCCGCCCCGAGAGATTGTCGATGACGGCAAGCTCCTCGCATTGCAGGAGCAGGACGTCGGGCATATCGATGCCGCCGGGCTTCTGCGTCGCCGCCAGCCGCGGCTCGATGTAGCGCACCGCGTCGTAGCCGAAGTAGCCGGCCAGGCCGCCGCAAAAGCGCGGCAGGCCCGGGCGCAGCGCCACCTTGAAGCGCTTCTGCCATTCGGCGATGAAGTCGAGCGGGTTGCCTTCGCGCGTCTCGACCACGGTGCCGTCGGTCACGACCTCGGTTCGAAAGCCGCTCGCGCGCAGCAGCGTTCGCGCCGGCAGGCCGATGAACGAATAGCGGCCGAAGCGCTCGCCGCCGACGACCGACTCGAGCAGGAAGCTCGAGGCGCCGCCGCCGTCGGCGCGGGCGAGCTTGAGATAGAGCGACAGAGGCGTTTCCAGATCGGCGAACGCCTCGGCGATCAGCGGAATGCGGTTGAAGCCTTGCAGCGCAAGGCTTCGGAATTCGAGTTCTGTCATGGTCGGCGGCCAGACGGCCGTTCGGAGATCGCTTCGGATCGGCGGGGCTCGCCCGCCGCATTCAGCCGGCGCCCGCCAGGGAGAGCGCCGGGGCAGCCGCCCGCTTCAGCGGCAGCCGCGAATCGGGCAGCGCCGCCAGGGCCAGGCTCCCCGGCCCTGCCAGCCCGCTTCCCATCCGTCGAATGTGACCATCGCAAAAGTGTAGCAGCCGAAAACCGGACATCTCGCACGACCGCGTGGCCGTCGCATTGCCACAATTCTCACGTGATCGGCGTCAAGCACTCCGCTGCGGATCCTGCGCGCGTCCTCGTCGTCGCCGACGGCGAGGCCGCGGCGCAGGCGATCGTCGCCCGCCTCGGCGACGCGATAGCCGCCGACCCTGCGACGACGGAGCCCAGCCGCATGCTCGCCGATGCGAAGCGATTCAAGCCCGACGTCGTGCTCCTCGGTTTCGCTTCGCTCGACGCCGCAGTGCGCCAGGCCCTGGCCCTGCGCGCCACAAAGAACGCCGACGCCGGCGCCGCATTCATGCTGCTCCTGTGCGAGACGGCCGACCTCGCCACGGCCGCGCGCCTCTGCCGCGAAGGCGTGTGCGACGACTATGTTCAGCACTTCCCCACGCCGGCCGATCCCGATCGGCTGGCGGCGAGCCTTCGCCTCGCCTGCCGCGTCGCGCTCGTCAGCCGGCCGCGGGCCCCTGCCCGGGCCCGGCCTATCGTGCTGGTCGTCGAGGACGACACCTTTTCACATCAGCTCATCGCCATCACCCTCGAAACGCGCGGCGTCGATCTCGTCTTCGAAGCCGACGGCGCGACCGCGCTGCAACGCATCGGCGCCGTGCAACCCGACCTCGTCCTCATGGATGTGATGCTGCCCGGGCGCGATGGCGTCGACCTGACGCAAAGCCTGAAGGCCGACCCGGCGCTTGCCGGCATCCCCGTCGTCATGCTGACCGGAGACGCGCGCCGCGAGGTGCTCATGCGCAGCATGGAAGCCGGCGCCGCCGACTTCATCGTCAAGCCCTTTACGCCCGACGCGCTGCTCGCCAAGCTCGCCAAGTACCTGCCCTTGATGCACTGAGGGCGACGCCGAGGCGCCTCGCGATCGCTTCAGGCGGAGGTGACGGGAATGCCTCCAAACTGCCCCGCGACGGCGGCGCGGGCTGGCCGCGGATAGCGCCCCGGATCGAAGCGATTCAAGAGCTCGCTCTCGCGGGCCCGGGCGATCGCGAAGCTCGCGAGCTTGACGTGGCCATAGCCGCGGATCGACCCCGGCACGTTGGCGATCGCCGTCGCGATGACCAGCTTTCCCGCGCTCAGCCCGTCCAGCAACTCGGCGATGCGCGTTTCGTAGTCATCGATCAGCCGGCGCTCGAGCCGGCGCTCTTCGGTGCGGCCAAAGGGATCGATGGGCGTTCCGCGCAAAGCCTTGCCGCGCGCCAGGATCTTCAGCATCGGCAACAGCCAGGCGCCGAAACGGCGCTTCTTCGGCGCCGCGGCGCGGCCTTGGCCCTTCGGTTTCACGAGCGCCGGCGGCGCCATGTAGAACTCGAGCTTCAGGTCGCCCTCGAACTGCTCGGCGATCTGCTTTTCGAACGTGCCGTCGGTGTAGAGGCGGGCGACCTCGTACTCGTCCTTGTAGGCCATGAGCTTTCGCATCTGCTCGGCGACAGCGCGCGTCAGAAGCAGCGTCGACCCGGCGCCGCCGATCGCCTCTTCCCGGGCGCGAACCGTTTCAACGAGGCGGCGATAGCGCAGGGCGTAGCGCGGGCCCTGGTAGGCCTCGAGGAAGCGAACCGAGCGGGCGACGAGCTGATCGATCGTTTCGCCGCGCTCGTCGTCCGGGTCGGGCTCGTGCAGCAGCTCGCGGCATGCGACCGGTTCGGCGGCGGCGAGTCGGCCGAGCGCGAACGCTGCCTTGTTGCTTTCGACCGCAACACCGTTCAGCTCGATCGCGCGCTGCATGGCGGCGAGGCCGACCGGCACCAGGCCACGCTGCCAGGCGTAGCCCATCGCCAGGATGTTGGAGACGATCGAATCGCCGAGAAAATCTTCGGCGAGCATCTGCGCGTCCATCGTCTCGACCTGGCCGGCGCCGGCCGCAAAGGCGATCTTCTCGAGCAGGGCGTCGACCTTCAGGCTCGCATCGGGGTTCGAGAGCGACTCGGCGACCGGAATCTCGTGCGTGTTGGCGAGCACGCGTGTGCGGCCGCGGCGCACCGACTGCAGGGCGTCGGCCGACGCAGCGACCACGATGTCGCAGGCGAGCACGGCATCGGCCTGCTGCGCGTCGATGCGCACCTGGTTGAGGGCGGCCTTGTCCTGGGCGAGGCGCACGAACGACAGCACCGAGCCCCCTTTCTGGGCGAAGCCCGTGAAGTCGAGCACGCTCGCCGAATGGCCTTCGAGATGCGCCGCCATGGCGATGACCGTGCCGACCGTGATGACGCCGGTGCCGCCGACACCGGTAACGAGCAGGTCGTACGGGCCGGTCCATGCATGCGGTGCCGGCCGCGGCAGCTTGGCAACGAGCGTCGCGAAACGCGCCGCGCCGGGCCCGGCGAGGACGCCCGGGCGCTTCTTCAGCGTGCCGCCAACGACGCCGACGAAGCTCGGGCAAAAGCCCTGGGCGCAGGAATAGTCCTTGTTGCAACTCGACTGGTCGATCTTGCGCTTGCGACCGAGCGGCGTCTCGATCGGCAAGACGGCGACGCAGTTCGATTGCACCGTGCAGTCGCCGCAGCCTTCGCAGACCTGGGTGTTGATGAAGAGCCGCCGCGCCGGATCGACGAGCTCGCCTTTCTTGCGCCGGCGGCGCTTCTCGGCGGCGCAGGTCTGCTCGTAGACGAGAACGGTCACGCCCTTCATCTCGCGCAAGCGTCGCTGCACGGCGTCGAGCTCGCCGCGGTCGTGGAACTCGGTTCCCTTCGGAAAGCGATCGTGGATGGCGTCGTACTTGGCGATGTCGTCGGAGAGCACGACGACCTGCGTCGCGCCCTCGGCCTCGACCTGCCGGGCGATGCCGTCGACCGTGATCGCGCCGTCGATGGGCTGGCCGCCGGTCATCGCGACGGCGTCGTTGAAGAGGATCTTGTAGGTGATGTTCGTGCCGGCGGCGATCGCCTGGCGGATCGCCAGATAGCCCGAGTGGTAATAGGTGCCGTCGCCGAGGTTCTGGAAGACGTGCGGCACCTTCGTGAACTGCGAGTGCGATACCCAGTCGACGCCTTCGCCGCCCATCTGGATGAGGCCGGCCGTGTCGCGATCCATCCACGAAGCCATGGCGTGGCAACCGATGCCGGCCTGTGCGCGCGAGCCTTTCGGAACCTTCGTCGATGTGTTGTGCGGGCAGCCGGCGCAGAAATAGGGCAGTCGCTTGACCGTGTCGGCGGCGTTCGAGAGCAACGGCGGGACCGTGAAATCGACGACGAGGTGGCGCCGGTCGAGCGCCGGAAAGCGCGCCGCGAGCCAGCGGGCGACGATCTCGATCAGCCGTGACGGACGCAGCTCGCCCAGCCCGGAGACGAGCGCGCGGCCTGCGGCATCGCGCTTGCCGACGATGACCGGACGGGCATCGCGGTTGTAGAGGAGGTCGCGCAGTTGCGACTCGACGACCGGGTGCTTTTCCTCGGCGACGAGGATCTCGCTCAAGCCTTCGGCGAAGGCTTCGAGACGCGTCGGCTCGATCGGATAGGACAGGCCGACCTTGTAGAGCCGCACGCCCGCCCGGCTCAGCGCATCGAGCGAGATGTCGAGCCGGCGAAAGACTTCGAGCAGGTCGAAGTGCGCCTTGCCGCAGGTGACGATGCCGACCGTCGCCTGCGTCGACTCGACGATCTGCCGGTCGATCGCGTTCACCTTCGCGAAGGCGCGAACCGCGTCGAGCTTGGCATGCAGGCGCTCTTCGATCTGCAGCGAAGGCAGATCGGGCCAGCGGTAATGCAGGCCATCGGCCGGACGCACGAAGCCGGTTTCGGCCTCGACCTCGGCCGCGGGCTTCCAGGCCGCGACGCGCGTATTCGTCTCGTCGAGATCGACGGTCGATCCGCTTTCGACCACCTCGGAAAGCGCCGTGAGGCCGACCCAGTTGCCCGCGAAGCGCGACAACTCCCAGCCGTAAAGGCCGAACTCGAGGTACTCGGCGACGCTGGCGGGTGCCAGGACCGGCATGTGCCAGGACTGCATCGCCACGTCGCTCTGGTACGGCATCGATGACGAGACGCAGCCGTGGTCGTCGCCGGCGACGACGAGGACGCCGCCGTGCGGCGACGAGCCGTAGGCGTTGCCGTGCTTGAGCGCGTCGCCGGCGCGGTCGACGCCGGGGCCCTTGCCGTACCACATGGCGAAGACGCCGTCGGCCGTGCGCTCGGGGTCGGACTCGACGCGCTGCGTGCCGAGCACGGCCGTGGCGGCAAGCTCTTCGTTGACCGCCGGCAGGAACTTCACGCCGGCCGCATCGAGCAGCTTCGCCGCCTTCCACGCCTGCTGGTCGACCATGCCGAGCGGCGAGCCGCGATAGCCGCTGATGAAGCCTTGCGATGCAACGCCCCGCCCAGCGTCGCGCCACGACTGCATGAGCGCGAGACGGATCAGCGCCTGCGTCCCGGTCAGGAAGACGACGCCTTCTCTGGCCGCGAGGTTGTCGGCGAGGCGGTAGTCGGGGCGAAGAAGCGTTTCGGGCATGACGGTTCCGATCGAGCGGAAGCTGAAGACAGCAATTTACGGGCGGCGTCGGAGAACGGATTTCTTTCTTTGCCGCAGAATGAGCTTACGATGGAACGAATCGTTTGAATTTGCATTGGAGACAGCATGATTGTTCTCGACCGCAAGGACCACGCGATCCTCGAAGCGCTGCAGCGCGACTCGCGCCAGACCGTGCAGCAGCTCGCCGCGGCCGCCGGCCTGACGTCGACGCCGTGCTGGAAGCGCGTCAAGGCGATGGAAGCGGCCGGCGTCATCCGCGGCTACGGCGCTGTCGTCGACCGGGAAAGCGTCGGCCTCGCGCTGTGCGTGCTCGCCGAGGTCAATCTCATGCAGCACACCGAAGGCACGGTGCGCGAGTTCGAGCGCGCCGTCGCTGCCTGCCCGCAGATCGTCGCCTGCTACAGCACGACGGGCGGGGCCGACTACAGCATCAAGGTCCTCGTGCCCGACATCCGCGCCTACGAGACCTTCCTGCACGAGACGGCGTTTCGCCTGCCCGGAGTGACGCACATCCGCTCGAGCGTGGTGCTGAAGGAGGTCAAGGCCGAAGCGGGCGTGCCGATTCCCGGCGCAGCCTCGTCTCGAGCGCCTCGATCTCGTCCAGCAAATCGAGCGCCAGCGCCACGCCCGGCGAGTTGATCTCGAGGTCGCGGGACAGCCGCATCGCCACGCGCATGCGCCTGAGCGACGGTCCGCTGAAGCGCCACTGCTCGCGCGACGCGCCGATCGGCTGCAGCACGCCTTCGCTCACCCAGAGCTCGATGTGCGACTCGCTCGCGTTGCAAGCGCGGCAAAGCTCGACGGTCGTGAGCGTCAGCTCGTCTTCGACGACGCTGCCGCGAAGTGCGGGAGTTCTCGGGTCAGCCATGGTTCAGCCTCCACGGAGGTGGCGCGGGTCGAAACCGGCAAAGGTCGCGGCCATCGCCGCATAGGCGTCGCGCGCCTTGTCGGTGTCCGCGGGCGGCAGGGCGATCGCGAGCACGGCATAGAGATCGCCGGGCGTGCCACCCGAGCGCGCCGGCAGGCCGCGCCCCTTCAGGCGGAGCTTGCGGCCGGCCGCCGAGCCCTTCGGAATCGTCAGCTGTACCGTGCCTTCGGGCGTCGCGGCGTCGACGGTCGCGCCGAGCGCGGCTTCCCACGGAGCCAGAGGCAGCTCGACGTAGACATCCGCAGTGTCGACGCGATAGCGTGGATGCGGCTTGAACTCGATCTCGAGATAAAGGTCGCCCGGTGGCGCCCCGCCGATGCCTGGCGAGCCCTGACCGGAGAGGCGCAAGTGCTGGCCGGCGCGAATGCCCTTGGGAATGTGGACGTCGAGCCGTCGCTCGTCGAGGAAGACGCGTCCGTCCGCAGCTTCCTTGGGCACGCGCAGCGAGATGCTGCGCTCGGCGCCGCGATAGGCGTCCTCGAGATCGATCAGCACCTTGGCGTGATGGTCCTCACCCTGCCTGCTCGCGCTGCGCCGGGCACCGGCCCCGGCACCGCGAGCGCGGCTACCGAACAGCGACTCGAAGAAGTCGCTGGCATCGAAACCCTCGCCGCCGCGCGATCCGGCGAAACCGCCGCCCGGGGCCTCGCCGCCGCGGAACTCGAAGCCCGCGTCCCAGTTCGGCGGCGGCTGGAATTCCTGGCCGGCCTTGAATCCGCTGCCGACCTGATCGTAGGCAGCGCGCCTCTCAGGATCCTTCAGGACCTCGTTGGCCTCGTTGATCTCCTTGAAGCGCGTCTCGGCATCGGCGAGCTTGCTGACGTCGGGGTGGTACTTGCGGGCGAGCTTGCGATACGCCTTCTTGATCTCGTCCTGCGTCGCCGTGCGCGGGAGGCCGAGGGATTCGTAATAGTCCTTGTATTGCATCGGCTAACGAGAAGAGGCATCGAGCGCCAGACCGCCCCGGGAAAGCGAGGGCGCCCTGGGACCGCCGCAAGCCGGCATGACCGGCTCGGTCGAGGCCTGCAGGGTCACATGGCCGATCGAGAAGCGCTCCTTCATGCGCGCCGCCGCGGCGCGGAAGAAGGCGTCGTCGGGGTGGCCGGCCGGCGTGACGACGTGCGCAGTGAGCACCACCTCGGTCGTGCCGCTGGCCCAGACGTGCAGGTCGTGGACGCAATCGACGCCGGGCAGCGCCTCGAGCTCGGCGCGCACCGCGTCGAGGTCGATCGAGCTCGGCACGCCGTCGAACATCAGGTGCAGCGAATCGCGAAAGAGCTGCCAGGTGCTGAAAAGGATCACCACGGCGATAGCCAGGCTCACGATCGGATCGACCCACAGCCAACCCTGCCAGAGCACGAGCGCACCGGCCACCACGACGCCGGCCGACACCGCCGCGTCGCCCGCCATGTGCAGGAAGGCGCCTCGGATATTGATGTCGTCGTGCCGGCCCCGAACGAAGAGCAATGCCGTGCCCAGGTTGACGAAGATGCCGATCGCGGCGATGACCATCACCGTGACCGGCCGAGTCATCTCGGGCGCGTGCAGTCGCCCGATAGCAACCCAGCCGAGCGAGCCCATCGCGACGAGCAGCAGCAAGGCGTTGGCAAACGCGGCAAGGATCGACGCCCGCTTCCAGCCCCAGGTGTGCCGCTCGTCGGGTGCGATCCGCCCGGCGAAGGCGCCGGCCCAGGCGAGGACGAGGCCGAGCACGTCGCCGAGGTTGTGGCCGGCGTCGGCGAGAAGCGCCAGCGAATCGGCTCTCCAGCCGTAGAAGGCCTCGATCGCGACGAAGGCGAGGTTGACGGCGATGCCGATCGCGAAAGCTCGGTCATGACGGGCCGGCCCGTGCGCGTGGCTGTGGCCGATGCCGTGCGAATGGCCGCCGGCTTCGTCTGCGTGACCGTGCGAACGACCATGGTCGTACGCAACGGCATGATCGTGATCGTGGCTGCCCATCACGAGCCTCGCTCGGTCAGCCCGCGAGCTGCGACCGCATGGCGTCGATCACCTTGCGGTAGTCCTTCTCGCCGAAGATCGCGCTGCCGGCGACGAAGGTGTCGCAGCCGGCATCGGCTGCGGCGCGGATGTTGTCGACCTTGATGCCGCCGTCGACCTCGAGGCGGATATCGCGGCCGCTCGCGTCGATGCGCTTGCGGGCCTGCTCGAGCTTGCGCAACGCAGAGTCGATGAACGTCTGCCCGCCGAAGCCGGGGTTGACGCTCATGACGAGGACGAGATCGGTCTTGTCGAGCACCCAGTCGAGCACGTCGAGAGGCGTCGCGGGGTTGAAGACCAGACCGGCCTTGCAGCCCTCGCCACGGATCAGCTGCAGCGTGCGATCGACGTGCCTGGTGGCGGCGGGGTGAAAGCTGATGAGGTCAGCGCCGGCCTTCGCGAAAGCCTGGGCCAGCGCATCGACGGGCTCGACCATGAGGTGCACGTCAATCGGAACACTGGATCCGTCGGCCTTGACGGCGTGCCTGCGGATCGCCTGGCACACCATCGGCCCCATCGTCAGGTTCGGGACGTAGTGGTTGTCCATCACGTCGAAGTGGATCCAGTCGGCGCCGGCGTCGATCACGCTGCGCACCTCGTCGCCCAGGCGCGCGAAATCGGCCGAGAGGATGCTGGGAGCGATGCGATAGGTCGCCATGAGATGCAAGGGTCGCAACGATTCTAGGTCTCGTGCTGCGCAGCCTGCCAAAATGGGCCCATGCCCAAACCCGAGTTCACGACGAGCGTCGCCGTCCGCCATCTGCCGGAGCAGTCGGACCGGGAGTCCGGCCAGTACGCCTTCGCGTACACGATCACCATTCGCAACAGCGGCAACACGACGGGCCAGCTCATCGCCCGGCACTGGATCGTCACCGACTCGAACGGGCACGTCGAGGAAGTGCGCGGCCTCGCCGTCGTCGGCCACCAACCGGTACTCAAGCCCGGCGAAAGCTTCGAGTACACGAGCTGGACGCGCATCGCGACGCCGCACGGCACGATGCGCGGCACCTTCTTCTGCATGACCGAAGACGCGCATCCTTTCGACGCGCCGATCGGCGAATTCGGTCTGACGCTCGCTTCGGCGCTTCACTGAGCCCGGCGGCGGTCCGTTCGCTCTGCATGGCCACGGCAAAGCCGAGCACGTCGGCCTGGGATCTCACGGCGCTGTTCCCACGCACCGGCCTCTGGGCCGAGTTCGGGCGCGGCGTCCGCGCCCGGCACCGGCCGCACCAACGTGCTGCAAGGCGCGGTTCACCTCGTGATCTTCGCCGCCTTTCTTCTTCTCGCCGTTGTCCCCTGATGGCGATCCGGATGAAGAGGACATTGGGAAGCGCCGGGCTGCTGGCGCTCGCCGCCGGCATCGGCATGCTGGCCTCGTGTTCCAGCCCGGGACCGTTGCCGTCCGGCGCGGCCCACGTGGCACCGGCTGCGAGCACGGCCGTTGCGGCGAGCAGCGCTGCCTCCAGCGCAGCGAAAGCGTCGATCGGGCAGCCGCACGCGCGCTGGGTCGAGGCGGCGTGGTCCGAGCTGCCCGGCTGGAGCCTCGACCGCAGTGCCGACGCATGGCCGGCGCTCCTGCGTAGCTGCGAGCGGCCGGCGGCAAGCTGGGCGGCGGTATGCGCCGATGCGAAGCGCGATGCGCTCGGCCCGCTCGTCGACGATGCCGCGGCGCGCGGCTGGCTCGAAGCGCATCTGCGGCCATGGCGAGTCGAATCGCCGGACGGCACGACCGCCGGGCTTGCGAGCGGTTACTTCGAGCCGCTGGTCGAGGCGTCGAGAACGCCCCGGCCCGGCTTTCTCGTCGCCCTGTACGCGCCGCCGCCCGACCTTGCGACGAGAAAGCCGTACTGGACGCGGCGCCAGCTCGCTACGCTGCCGGCCGCCCGCAAGTCCTTGCACGGCAGCGAGATCGCCTGGCTGCGCGATCCGCTCGACGCCCTGCTGCTGCAGGTCCAGGGTTCGGGCCGGCTCGTCTTCAACGATGTACGAGGCCGGCCGCAGGCGCTGGTGCGCGTCGCCTTCGCGGCGCACAACGACCAGCCGTACAAGTCGGTCGGACGCTGGCTCGTCGAGCACGGCGAGGTGACTCTGGAGCAGGCGTCGTGGCCAGCGATCCGGGCCTGGGCGCGGCAGAACCCGAAGCGCATCGACGAGATGCTCTGGAGCAACCCCCGCATGGTCTTCTTCCGCGAAGAACCGCTGCCCGATCCGGCGATCGGGCCCAAGGGCGCGCAAGGCGTGCCCCTGACCCCCGGTCGCTCGATCGCCGTCGACCCGCAGAGCGTGCCCTATGGCACGCCGGTCTGGATCGATACGACCGAGCCGCTTTCGGCGACGCCGCTGCGCCGGCTCGTCGTGGCGCAGGACACCGGAACCGCGATCGTCGGCGCGGTTCGCGCCGACTACTTCTGGGGCTGGGGCGAAAACGCTGAAACCCAGGCCGGACGCATGAAGCAGCCTTTGCGCATGTGGGTACTCTGGCCGCGCTGAGGCTGCGCTTCGAAGCCGGCGCCCCCATGGCTGGCATGGCCTTGCGTCCGCGCTGCGCGCCGGCGCGAGTAAGGTGGCGAAAGATTCGTTCCGCTGCCGCGACGAAACCGGCAAGACCGTTCACTTTGGAGAACCCGCCATGACCCGCCGCCCCTTCCTCGCCGCGCTTTCCGCGCTCGGCCTTGCGCCCGGGCTCGCCGGCGCCCAGGGCCCGACACCCAGGATCGACAAGCTGACCCTTTCGGATGCCGAGTGGAAAAAGCGCCTCGCCCCGGCCTCCTACGACGTGCTTCGCCACGAAGGCACCGAGCGCCCCGGATCGAGCCCGCTCAATGACGAGCATCACAAGGGCGTGTTCCACTGCATCGCCTGTGACCTGCCGCTGTTTTCTTCGGAAACGAAGTTCGACAGCGGCACCGGCTGGCCGAGCTTCTATGCGTCGCTACCGGGCGCCGTGAGCACCAAGTCCGACTACCAGCTCATCATGCCGCGCACCGAATACCACTGCGCGCGCTGCGACGGCCACCAGGGCCACGTGTTCGACGACGGCCCGGCGCCGACGGGCAAGCGCTATTGCAACAACGGTGTGGCGCTGAAGTTCGTCGCCGCCTAGTCTTACTGTGTCACAAGCTTATCTCGCTCTTCGCGACCACAACACGGGCACGTTCCCCCCTTTCGACCCGTACGCGCGCAAGGCGCAGACCTTTCCGAGGCGGAGCCCCGAAATGGCCGAGCGCGTCGCGCGCTACGGCAGCGAAGAGGCGCTGGCGCCGCAGACCGTACTTTCTCGCGCGGCGACCGTGGCGTCGATTTCTTCTTCGTTCTCGAAGGCGCGATCGAGATCCTGGACATCGCCGACGGCACGCCGCACGTGCTCAGGGCGCACGTCGCGCACCAATTCACCGGCGAGCTCGATCAGCTCAACGATCGGCAGGTCCTGGTCGGCGGCCGCACCGGGCCGGCGAGCCGCGTCGTTCGTGTCAAGCGCGCGTCGCCGCGCGGCGACGCGCGCTGAACCAGCGCGGCTCCCCGGGGCCGCCGTAGCGGCATGACCGGCGCCGCCGACGCCCGTCGTGCGAATCCCTACACTCTGGCACGCGCAGCCGGGTCACGAGCCGGGCCGGCGCCATTCGCTGACGAACTTCCTCCCGGAGTGTCCTGACCGATGAATGCCCCCCTTCCCGACGCGATCCGCAAGGCGCTCGAAAGCGTCACGCTCGACGACAAGTACGCGCTCGAATCGGGCCGCGCCTTCATGAGCGGCGTGCAGGCGCTGGTACGCCTGCCGATGCTGCAGCGAAAGCGCGACGCGATGTTCGGCCTCAACACGGCCGGCTTCATCAGCGGCTATCGCGGCTCGCCGCTCGGCGGCTACGACCAGGCCCTGTGGCAGGCGAAGACCCATCTCGCGGCGCAGAACATCGTCTTCCAGCCGGGCGTCAACGAAGAGCTCGCCGCCACCGCCGTGTGGGGCACGCAGCAGCTCGATCTCTATCCCGAGTCGAAGAAATTCGACGGCGTCTTCGGCATCTGGTACGGCAAGGGCCCGGGCGTCGACCGCTGCTCCGATGTCTTCAAGCACGCCAACATGGCGGGCACCGCGAAGCACGGCGGCGTCATCGCCCTGGCCGGCGACGACCACATCGCCAAGAGCTCGACGGCGGCGCACCAGAGCGACCACATCTTCAAGGCCTGCGGCCTGCCCGTGTTCTTTCCGTCGAGCGTGCAGGACATCCTCGACATGGGCCTGCACGCCTTCGCCATGAGCCGCTTCGCCGGCGTCTGGTCGGGCATGAAGACGATCCAGGAAATCGTCGAGTCGGGCTCGAGCGTCGACGTCGACCCGGGCCGCGTCGACATCATCCTGCCCGAGGATTTCCAGATGCCGCCGGGCGGCCTGCATATCCGCTGGCCCGACGCGCCGCTCGAGCAGGAAGCGCGGCTGATGAACTACAAGTGGTACGCCGCGCTCGCCTATGTGCGCGCGAACCGCCTCAACTACAACGTCGTCGAAGGGCCGAACGACCGCTTCGGCATCATCGCCAGCGGCAAGGCCTACAACGACACGCGCCAGGCGCTCGCCGACCTCGGGCTCGACGCCGAGACCTGCCGCCACGTCGGCATCCGCCTGCACAAGGTCAACGTCGTCTGGCCGCTCGAAGCGACGATCACGCGCGAGTTCGCGCAGGGCCTGCAGGAGATCCTCGTCGTCGAGGAGAAGCGCCAGGTCATCGAATACCAGCTGAAGGAAGAGCTCTACGGCTGGCGGCCCGACGTGCGACCGCACGTGCTCGGCAAGTTCGACGAATCCGAGGGCGACCAGACCGGCGGCGAATGGAGCCAGGCCAATCCGGCCCAGCATTGGCTGCTGCGCGCACAGGCCGATCTCACGCCGTCGATCATCGCCAAGGCGATCGCCAAGCGCCTGGCCAAGCTCGGCGTCGACGGCGAGATCTCGGCGCGCATGGCGATGCGAATCGCGCTCATCGAGGCGAAGGAGCAAAGCCTTGCGGTGACGACGGTCGGCAGCGCCGACGCCGGCGCGGCTGCCGTGGACCGCGGACCCTGGTTCTGCAGCGGCTGCCCGCACAACACCTCGACGAAAGTGCCCGAAGGCTCGCGCGCCGTCGCCGGCATCGGCTGCCACTACATGGCGGTGTGGATGGATCGCTCGACCGTCACCTTCAGCCAGATGGGCGGCGAGGGCGTCTCGTGGGTCGGGCAGGCCCCGTTCACGACCGACCAGCACATCTTCGCCAATCTTGGCGACGGCACCTACTTCCACTCGGGATTGCTCGCGGTGCGGCAATCGATCGCGGCCAAGGTCAACATCACCTACAAGATCCTCTTCAACGACGCCGTGGCGATGACCGGCGGCCAGCCGGTCGACGGCACGCTGAAGGTGCCCGAGATGACGCGCGAGCTCGATGCCGAGGGCGCGAAGAAGATCGTCGTCGTCACCGACGAGCCCGAGAAGTACGACGAGCACGACACCAGGGCGCGCCTGGCCCCGAGCGTTACTGTCCACCACCGCGACGACCTCGACCGCGTCCAGAAGGAGCTGCGCGAGCTGCCGGGTTGCACCGTCATCATCTACGACCAGACCTGCGCGACCGAGAAGCGCCGGCGCAGGAAGCGCGGCACGATGGAAGATCCGGCCAGGCGCGTGATCATCAACGAGCTTGTCTGCGAAGGCTGCGGCGATTGCTCGGTGCAGAGCAACTGCCTGTCGGTCGAGCCGGTCGAAACCGAGTTCGGGCGCAAGCGCCGCATCAACCAGAACACCTGCAACAAGGACTATTCGTGCCTGAAGGGCTTTTGCCCGAGCTTCGTCACGGTCGAAGGCGGCAAGCTCAAGAGCGCGAAGAAGGGCGGCGTGGCGCGACCCAAGCTCTCGAGCGTCGGCACGCCGCCGGATCCGGTCCTGCCGGTCGCGGAAAAGCCCTGGGGCATCGTCGTCGCCGGGGTCGGCGGCACCGGCGTCATCACGATCGGGCAGTTGCTCGGCATGGCCGCCCACCTCGAAGGCAAGGGCATCGTCACGCAGGACGCCGCCGGCCTGGCGCAAAAGGGCGGTGCGACCTGGAGCCACATCCAGATCGCCAATCGCCCCGACGCCATCCTGACGACCAAGGTCGGCACCGCCGAGGCCGATCTCGTCATCGGCTGCGATCCGATCGTGACCGCGAACAAGGCGACGCTCGCGGTCATGCGCACCGGCCGCACCTACGTCGCGCTCAACACGCACGCGACGCCGACGGCCGCTTTCGTCAGCGACCCCGACTGGCAGTTCCCCGTCGCTCAGTGCGAGCGACTCGTCCTCGAAGGCGCCGGGCCCGATCGCGTCGGCAAGGTCGACGCCGACACGCTCGCGGTACAGCTCGTCGGCGACTCGATCTACACCAATCCGCTGATGCTCGGCTACGCCTGGCAGCAAGGCCGCGTGCCGCTGACGCACGCGGCGCTGATGCGTGCGATCGAGCTGAATGGCGTCCAGGTCGAGAACAACAAGGCCGCCTTCGAGTGGGGGCGGCGCGCCGCCAGCGAACCGCATGCGGTCAAAGCCCTGGTCAAGACCGGCCAGGTGATCGAGCTCGTCAAGCGCTCGACCAACGTCGACGACATGATCGCCAGGCGCGTCGAGTTTCTGACCGACTACCAGAACGCCGGCTACGCGGCGCAGTACAAGAGCTTCGTCGACCGGGTTCGGGCCAGGGAAGCCGAGCTCGTGCTCTCGCGCACGGCGACGCGGCCCGAGGCGGCCAAGCCGAGCACGAAGCTCACCGAGGCCGTTGCCCGCTACCTCTTCAAGCTCATGGCCTACAAGGACGAATACGAAGTCGCGCGGCTGCATAGCGACCCGAAATTCCTCCAGCGCGTCACGTCGCAGTTCGAAGGGACCCTGGGCCAGGACTTCCAGCTCAACTATCACCTCGCGCCGCCGATGATCGCGAAGAAGAACGAGAAGGGCGAGCTGCAGAAGCAGAAGTTCGGACCGTGGATGCGCTCGGCATTGCGCTTCCTCGCCCGCTTCAAGGGCTTGCGCGGCACGCCGCTGGATCCTTTCGGCCGCACCGAGGAGCGACGCATCGAGCGGGCGCTGATCGCCGAATACCGCGATTCGATGGAAGAAGTGCTGCGCACGCTCGGGCCGGCGAATCACGTGTTGGCGATCGAGATCGCGCGCGTTCCCGAAATGATCCGCGGCTACGGCCACGTCAAGGCGCATCACCTCGAAGCGGCGCGACCGAAGTGGGATGCGCTGATGGCCGATTGGCGGGCCGGCCCCTTGCGCATCGGTGCCCCGGACTCGCGGCTGGCAGACCTGGACGCGCAGGACTCGATTCCCACGACGCAGCCGCTCGACTCGCGACTGTCGATCTAGGGCCTTTCAGCGCTGCCGGGAGGGCCGGGGCGGCCGGCTCCATCGCGCCGGCCTGCAGCTTGTCAGCCCGCCACTGCGCTTTGTCGCAGCGGCATTGGCCACTGCAAAGAGCGCCCGTACAGTGCGGCCAACTTCGAAACGCCAGCGCCCACCATGCCGATCCCGCCTCCTCCGGCCGTCCCGCCTCCCCGAGCCGTTGCGCCACCGCAAGGTTCACGCTGGCAGCGCTTCTCGGCCGATGCGATCCGCGTGTTCCATGCCTACGGGAACTGGCTCGTCAGCATCACGTGGACGCGCTTCATCCTGCTTTCCATCCTCTTGCTGATCGCGTCGCTGGTCCTTTCGGACATCGCGGCGTCCAGGTCGGGCGACAGCGAAGAAGTGACGATCACGCCCGGAGTCGTCCGCGTGCCGACGCCGCCGGCGATGCCGAATTCGCCCGCAAAGCGCGAGCCCCCCGCCGTCACCATCGAGAAAAAGGACGGCAATGGCGGCGAGGTGACGATCTCGATCGACAAGAACGGCGTGCGGATCGTGCCGCGCGCCCCGGCCCCGGAAGCGCCCGCCGCGCCGAGCGCATCGGCATCCGCAGCGCCGGCGGCTTCGCTGGCGTCGGCCGCCTCGTTCGCGGCAAGCGTGAACGGCGACGGCGTCGAGATCAGGCTGCCCGCGGGTGCCGACAGCGAAGCGATTCGCGAAGCGGTCAAGGAGGCGCGTTCGGCGGTTGTCGACGCGATCCACGAATCCGCGCAGGAGGCGACGGACCGCGCCAAGGAAGCCGCCGACGAAGCGAGAGAGACGGCCGAGGCGAACCGTGGTGCCGTGCACACGATCCGCCGCATCCGCGCCGAGCGATCGAAGCCGCCGCTCGCGGGGCTGGCCTGGCTCTTCATCGTCGCCTCGGCGATCCTCAAGATCAGCTACAAGGGAACGATCCAGGCCGAGGTCAAGGCCGCGGAGGCGACCGAGACCGCTGAATCGGAGCAGCTCAAGCGCCAGGTCGTCGAGGCGCGCATGGCGGCGATGCAGGCGCAGGTCGAGCCGCACTTCCTGTTCAACACGCTCGCCTCGATCGATCACCTGATCGAGACCGATCCGCCGCGGGCGAGCCAGATGCAGAAGAACCTCATCGCGCTCCTGCGCGCCTCGATGCCGTCGATGCGCGAGGCCAGCCCGGCCGCGCACAATCTCGGCCGCGAGATGGCGGTGATCCGCCCCTACCTCGAGATCCTCAAGGTGCGCATGGAAGACCGCCTGCAGACCCGCATGAACGTACCCGACGGGCTGCTCTCGGCCGAGTTCCCGTCGATGATGATCCAGTCGCTGGTCGAAAACGCCATCAAGCACGGCCTCGAGCCGAAGGCCGA
>ODAK010002504.1_pt1 | contig 19364 bp, 15 predicted proteins | sample 1539591 | NCBI WGS metagenome assembly ODAK01 (sample SAMEA3539303, study PRJEB22396) | soil metagenome | biome: tundra; feature: field; material: soil | place: USA | collected 2010-05 | depth 0.15 m | reverse complement strand
AAAAAACATTAGGATTTCAATGGTTTTCATTGAGTAGCGAGTGAAGGGAATGGCCGTGGCGAACGAGGTTCAGCAATTCGATGTTGTGGTAATCGGAGGGGGACCCGGCGGCTACGCCGCGGCGCTCTACGGTGCCGCGGCCGGTCTCAACGTGGCACTGGTGGAACGCGACAAAGTGGGCGGCACCTGCCTGCACCGTGGCTGCGTGCCAGCCAAGGAGTTCCTCGAGACAGCCCATGTGCGGCGCACCGTTGAACACGCCGGCGACTTCGGCATCACCCCAAAGGACGTCAGCGTGGACTTCGCCGTGAGTCAGTCGCGTAAGAACGACATCGTCGATCGCCTCTACAAGGGCTTGTCGGGGCTCATCAAGGGTCGCAAAATTACTGTGTTTGAGGGTACCGGACGATTGGACGCCGACCTCAAGGTGACCGTCACCGACGGTGCGGACGCCGGTGTGGTGGCCCAGGGCAAGGACGTGATCATCGCGGTCGGCTCAGTGCCGCGCACGCTGCCCGGTTTCGACGTCGACGGCACGATCGTGGTGACGTCCGATGAGTTCTTGGACCTCTCCACGTTGCCCGCGACCGCGGCCGTCATTGGCGGTGGCGCCATCGGATGCGAGTTCGCCTCGATGCTCTGCGATATGGGCACCCAAGTGACCGTGCTCGAGTTCTTGCCCACGATCCTCACCGGTTGTGACGCCGAAGTGGTCAGCGTGGTTGGCCGCGCCTTCAAGAAGCGCGGTATCGATATTCGCACCGGCGTGACGGTGACGGGTCACAGTCCCAAGAAGGGCGGCACCACCATCAGCGTCGAGGGCGGCGACGACGTCAAGGTTGACATGATCGTCATGTCGGTCGGACGTCGACCACGCAGTGAGGACCTGCTCGGTGAGGGCACCAAAGTCGAGATAAACGATCGGGACTTCGTCGTCGCCGATCGCTCCCAGCGCACCGCCAATGCTCACGTCTTCGCCGTGGGCGACGTGGTCGCCGACACGCCCCAGCTCGCCCACGTGGGATTCGCCGAGGCGATTGTCGCCATCAAGACCATCCTCGGCGAGCCCGTAGTGCCGGTGGACTACGAACGCGTGCCGTGGGCGATCTACTCGAATCCCGAGGTGGCCTTCTGCGGTCTCACCGAGGCCAAGGCCAAGGAGAAGGGCTACGACGTTCTCGTAAAGAAGGACCCCTTCGGCGGCAACAGTCGCGCCCAGATCATTGGTGACACCGAGGGTGTCGTCAAGATCATCGCGGAAAAGCGCGCCGACGGAACGGCCGGGCAGATCCTCGGCGTGCACATGGCCGGCCCCTGGGTCACCGAGCAACTCGGCGCGGGCTACTTCGCGGTCAACTGGGAAGCCACGGCCGAAGAGGCCGCCGCGCTGATTCAGCCGCACCCGTCACTCTCGGAAACCTTTGGTGAGACGCTCTTGGCGCTCGCCGGTCGGGGCCTACACGTTGGTTGACGTCACCCTTCCCTCGTTGGGTGAGTCGGTCACCGAAGGAATCATCACGCAATGGTTCAAGAAGGTGGGCGACGCCGTAGCCCGCGACGAGCCGCTCTTTGAAGTCTCGACGGACAAAGTCGACTCTGAGATGCCGTCGCCGGCGGCCGGCGTGTTGACCCAGATCATGGCCGAAGAGGGCGATACCGTCCAGACCGGCGCGCGCGTCGCGGTGATTGACGAACGTGCGACGCCGGGCGACGCGACGACACCCCCTGCCCCCGAGGTCGAACGCGAGACTCCCGCGCCCCAATCGACCGCCGAGGCGCCGCCACCCGCGCCGAGCGAAAAGAGCGAAAGCGCCGCCGCTGGCGTGGTGATGTCGCCGGTGGTGCGGCGCATCCTGGCCGACGGCGGCGTCGATCCTTCAGCCGTTCGTGGATCCGGCGCCGGGGGAGCCATCACCCGTCGTGACGCCGAACATGCGGTCGTTGGTGGGCCCATCGAAGAACTTGCGGTACCGATGTCGAACGGCCGTCGCCGTATGGGCCAGCACATGGCCCTTTCGGCGCAGAGTGCGCCCCACGGGTTCGTCGCCATCGAGGGCGACGGAGCGATCTTTGGCGACCTGGAGTCACTGGGTCGAGTCACGCGCGACGGCGTGGCCATCACCGAGGAGATGGTGGTCGGGCTCGCCGCGGTAAGGGCACTCGGGGAGTTCGAGTTCTTGAACGCCACTTTCGTCGACGATGAACTGGTGGTGCACCGTACGGTCAACCTCGGCTTCGTTCGCGTGGTGCAAAACGACGGCATGCTGGTGCCGGTGGTGCACGCCGCCGCGGGTCTCACGCTTCGCGCGCTGGCGCGAAGGGTGAGTGAACTCGGCGATCGCGTCGCGTCCCACCAAATCACGACCGACGACCTCATGGGCGGCACCTTCACCCTGGCGGGATCGCCCAGTGCGCATACGCTCTGGAGCGTACCGATCATCATCCAGCCCCAGGTTGCGGTGTTGTCGATCGGGGCCGTGCGTCAGGTGCCCGTTGTGGTCTCCCACAACGGCGAATCTTCGGTTGAGATCGGCCGACGTCTTATTCTCGGACTCTCCTTCGACCACCGCGTGTGTGAGTCAACGGCCGCGGCCAGCTACCTCGAACGCGTCGCGGAATTACTCGGCGGACTCGACCTGCAGAGCGAGCACTAGATGCTGCGCCGGCGCCACCTCGGCAGGATATCCTTCGCCGAAGCGAACGACTTTCAACGGGCGTTGCTCCAGTCCCGCGATGACTACGTCCTGCTGTTCGAACATCCGCCGACCTATACGCGCGGCATTCGAACCCTGGACGAGCATTTTCTCGTGCCGCGCGAGTCACTCAAGGCGGTCGTGATCGACGCCGACCGCGGTGGCGACGTCACCTATCACGCGCCCGGTCAGGTCGTGGCCTGGGCCATCGTCACGGTGGACGACGATCCGTCGGCTGGCAAGGCCCACGTCACGCGTCTAGAGGACGCGGTCATCGCCACGGTACGCAGCTTTGACCCCGATGGTTGCCTAGGAGTGGTGGGCCGTCTCGACGGCTATCCCGGCGTGTGGGCCAACGTCACTGGTCGAGCAGCAAAGATCGCGGCGGTGGGCGTGCGCACCGAGCGCAACGAAGCTGGTCGGCGACGCACCCTGCACGGCGTCGCGCTTAACGTCGACATCGACATGTCCGGCTTCGCCGCCATCGTGCCGTGTGGCATCGCCGACAAGCCGGTGGCCTCGCTGCACTCCTTGGGGCTTCGACCCACCTACCTAGAAGTCGAGGAGCGTCTCGGCGTCGAACTCGAGTCGCGATTGGGAGGAGCGGCCTCCGTCGCTCGCGTCGATCGAAGCGGCGCGACCACGTCTTCGGAGCGGCCGCTACTGCGCCGGCTGCGCAAGGCCGGCGTCGATCCCGACGCGGGTATCTCCATTCACTCGCGCAAACCCTCGTGGCTGCGCGTTAATGCGCACATGGGCACCGAGTTCCAGTCGCTGCGCACGCTCACCGAAGACCTTCGACTGGTGACGGTCTGCGAAGAGGCGGGTTGTCCCAACATCTTCGAGTGCTGGTCCGCCGGTACCGCGACGTTCATGGTGAACGGTGAACGCTGCACCAGGGCTTGTGGCTTCTGCCTTATCGACACCCGCAAACCCATGGCGCTCGATCCCACCGAGCCCGATCGGGTCGCCGAGGCAGTCGTTCGACTCAAGTTGCACCACGCCGTCATCACGTGCGTCGCGCGCGACGATCTCGTCGACGGCGGCGCGGGCGCCATCGCCGCGACGGTTCGCGCGATACGCGAGCGGTCATCGGGTACCGACGTCGAGGTGCTCACCAGTGACCTCAAGGGCGACGTGGCCTCGCTGCAGTTGATCATTGACGCCAAGCCCGAGGTGATGAACCACAATATTGAAACGGTCGCTCGACTGCAGCGCGCGGTGCGTCCGAGCGCCGGTTATTTGCGTTCGCTGGCGGTCTTGGCGCGTAGCCGCGCGGCGGGCCTCACCACGAAGTCGGGGTTGATGGTGGGACTGGGTGAGACAACCGACGAGGTCCACGAAACACTGGCCGACCTGGCGGCGGTTGGCGTATCGATCGTGACCATTGGCCAGTACCTACGTCCCACCGAGCAGCATTTGCCCGTGGCCCGGTGGTGGGAGCCGGCGGAGTTCGACGAATTGGCCCGTTACGGCCAGCAACTGGGGCTCAGCCACGTGCAATCCTCGCCGCTGACGCGCTCGAGCTATCACGCGCGCGAAGCGCTCAGTGACGCGACGCCGGTGGCCGCGCCGTCGCGGCGATAGCGACACCGCTCGTATTGGCGTTGAGGTCGCGGCGCACCGTGGTGTCCGTGTGCGCAGCGCGACGTTCTACGCGACGAAGTATTTCGCCATCGGGTGATGGCAAATGATGGCGTCAGTGGTCTGCTCGGGGTGTAGCTGGAATCCCTCCGATACCACCACGCCGATGCGACTGGCCTCGAGCAGTTCGGCCACCTTGGCGTTGTCCGTCAGGTCGGGACAGGCCGGATAGCCCCACGAATAGCGGCCACCGCGGTACTGCTGGCGAAAGAGCCCGGTGAGGGTGGGGCCGTCCTCGTCGGCGAAACCGAGTTCTTCGCGAATGCGGTGGTGCCATAGCTCGGCCAACGCCTCGGCCATCTCGACCCCGAGCCCGTGCAGCTTCAAATAGTCGTGGTAACGATTCTCAGCGAAGAGCTCCTGGCAACGCTCCGAGACGCGAGGACCCATCGTGACGAGCATGAAACTCGCGTAGTCCTTGTCCGCGCTCTCCATGGGACGAAAGAAGTCGGCGATGCAGAGGAAGGGCGCCTGGCGCTGACGGGGAAACGTGAATCGGGCCACCTCGCGGGCGCGGTTGTCGTCGGCGAAGATCACGAGGTCGTTGCCCTCGGCCGCGGCGGGGAAGTGTCCGTACACCACCTGGGGAACGAGGAGGTCGTCCTCTTTCACGAAGGCCAGCTGCTCGCGAAGGATGGCGCGCACGCGTTCCTTAAAGGCCGGGTCGTTCTCGCCGTTTTCCGGACGGTAGCCCCACTGGTTGCGGAACAGCGCGGTGAGGTTCAGGTAGTTGCTGATCTCGTCAATCGACATGCCCTTGGCGACGCGGCTGCCGAGGAATGGCGGGGCGAAGAGTTGGTTGTCGACGTCCACGTCCGCACTGCGCACCGACATGGCGTTGGCGACCTCGTCGCCGTCGCCGCGGATACGACGAAAGACCTTCTTCTCGGAGATTTCGCGGCCGAAAGTCGGGTCGTCTTCGCCGCCGCGTCGGATCTCGCCGAGGCGATCGAGCACGCGCAGGCCCTCGAACGCGTCCTTGCCGTAAAAGACGCGCCCGTTGTAGATCGTGCGCAGATCGCGCTCGACGTAGGTGCGCGTGAGCGCCGCGCCGCCCAGCAGCACCGGCACGTTCTGCATGCCGAGCTCATTCATGAGCTCGAGGTTCTCACGCATAATGAGCGTCGACTTGACCAGCAGTCCGCTCATGCCCAGGGCGTCGGCCCGGTGCTCCTGGACGGCGCCCAGCATCTCGTTCACACCGACCTTGATGCCCAGGTTGATCACCTCGTAGCCGTTATTGGTCAAGATGATGTCGACGAGATTCTTGCCAATGTCGTGCACGTCGCCCTTCACCGTCGCGAGCACGACGCGCCCGCGCCCGCCCTGGTCGCTCTTTTCCATCAGCGGCTCGAGGTAGGCCACCGCCGACTTCATTGTCTCGGCGCTTTGCAGCACGAAGGGCAGCTGCATCTCACCGCTGGCGAAGAGGTCGCCCACTTCGCGCATGCCGTCTAACAAGATGTCGTTGACGATCGACAGCGGTGCCAGGCCGTTGGTCATGGCCTCGTCGAGGTCCGCCTCCAGACCTACGCGCACGCCGTCGATGATGCGACGGCGAAGGCGCTCGTCGAGCGCCAAGTCGGCCAGCGACTCGGTGCTCGAGTTGGTGGCCGAAACGCCCTCGTAGAGTCCCAGCAGGACCTGGAGCGGGTCGTAGTCGTCACTTCGCCGGTCGTAGATGAGGTCGAGGCAGACCCGTCGCGCTTCCTCGTCCACGCGCGCCAGCGGCAGGAGCTTGGACGCGTGGACAATGGCGGCGTCGAGTCCCGCTTCGGCGCACTCGTGCAGGTAGACGCTGTTGAGTACCTGGCGCGCGGCCGGGTTGAGTCCAAACGAGACGTTAGAGAGGCCCAGGATGGTGCGCACGCCCGGCATTTCAACCTTGATGCGTCGAATTGCCTCGATGGTCTCGATGCCGTCGCGACGCGACTCGATCATGCCGGTCGAGAGCGGCAGCGCCAGGGGATCGATGAAGATGTCCTGCGCGCTCAGTCCGTAGCGGTTGACCGCGAGGTCGGTGATGGCGCGCGCCGCGCGAACCTTCCATTCGGCCGTGCGGGCCTGACCCTCTTCGTCGATGCACGTGGCGACGACGGCCGCACCAAACTCGGCGGCCAGCGACAAGAAGCCGTCGAGCCGGGTGCCGGGCCCGTCTCCCTCCTCGAGGTTCACCGAGTTGAGGATGGCCTTGCCGCCTAGCCAGGTCAGCGCCTGGCGCGCCACCTTGGTCTCGGTCGTGTCGACCATGATGGGCACCGACGACTGGGTGGCCAAGCGACTCATCACCTCATCCATGTCGCTGACGCCATTGGCGCCCGTGTAGTCGACGCAGACGTCCAGGACGTGTGCGCCCTCTTTGATCTGGTCGCGCCCGATGCCCACGCAGGTGTCCCAATCGCCCTCGAGCATCGCTTGGCGGAATTTCTTCGATCCGTTGGCGTTGGTGCGTTCTCCCACCAGCAACACCGAGCGATCCTGCTGGTAGTTGGTGGACGCGTAGATCGACGCCACGGCGGGGTCGAGCACGGGTTGACGGGGCGCCGCACTGAGCGGTCGCACGGCCTCGATCACGCGGGCCATGTGCGCCGGCGTCGTGCCGCAGCAGCCGCCCACCACCTGCAGGCCGTATTCGGTGACGAACTTGGCCAGGTGCTCGGCCAGCGCGTCGGGCGTCAGGTCGTAGTGCATCTTTCCGTCGACCACGCTGGGCAGTCCGGCGTTGGGCAGGCAGGAAATCGGCATGGGCGCGCACTCACTTAATTGGCGCAGTGGTTCGTACATCTCGACCGGCCCGGTGGCGCAGTTAAGGCCGATGACGTCGATGCCGAGCGTGCTGAGCGCCGTGATGGCGGCTCCGATCTCGGTGCCGGGCAACATGCGACCCGTGATCTCGATGGTGACCTGGGCCTGGATCGGTACGATGCGGCCATGGCGCACCATGGCGCGGTGGCAAGCGGCAATCGCGGCCTTGCCCGAGAGCAGGTCGAACATGGTCTCGACGAGTAGCAGGTCGACGCCCCCTTCGAGCAGTCCGTAGGCCAACTCTTCGTAGCTCGCCGAGAGGTCGTCGTAGGTGATCTGGCCCAGGGTGGGGAACTTGGTGCCCGGTCCAATTGATCCGGCCACGAACCGGGGCGATCCCGGGCTCGCGTAGCTGTCGGCCAGCTGGCGCGCGATCGTCGCCGAGGCCAGGGCCAACTCGTGGGCCCGCTCGGCGATGCCGTACTCCGCCAGCACCACGCCGAAGGCGCCGAAGGAATCGGTCTCGATGACGTCAACGCCGACGTCGAGAAAGGAGCGGTGGAACTGCTCGATGGTGTCGGGTCTGGTGACGGTGAGTATCTCGTTGCAGCCCTCGAGGGCCGCGCCGCCGAAGTCGTCGGCACTGAGATCTTGCAATTGCAAATTGGTGCCCGTCGCTCCGTCGTAGATGAGCACACGTTGATCCAGGGCGCTGAGATAGGGATCGCTCTTTGTGGGACGGGCGAACGGCGGTCGGATGGTCAACTCCATTGAGTAGTCAGGATACCCGTGCCTCAGTGTTCACTACGCTGAGGGCGTGAAGATTTACACCAAAACCGGCGATGACGGCACGACCGGTCTGTACTTCGGCGGTCGCGTGGCCAAGAGTTCACCGCTCATCGAACTCAATGGCGCCGTGGACGAAGCCCAGGCGCTGCTCGGCTGGGCCCGCGCGCTCAGTGCAACGTCACAGCGTATAAATGAGTTGCTCATCACGATGGAACGTGACCTGTGGGTGCTGATGTCCGAAGTCGCCACGTCGAGCGAGAATCGCCACAAGCTAAAGCCTGGAGTGTCGCTCGTCACCGGGGAGATGATTTCGGGCTTAGAAGCTGAGATCGATCTGCTCTCGGGCGAGATCGAGATGCCCAAGGAATTCGCGGTGCCGGGCGAGAATGAGCTGTCCGCGGCCCTGGATGTGGCCCGCACCGTTATTCGCCGTGCCGAGCGCCTGGCGGTCGCCTACGCCCTCGAGGACTCGTTGGTCGTAATGTATTTGAATCGCTTGAGCGATCTTGCATGGACGATGGCCCGCTGGGCCGAAGGCCCGAAGCACCGCACGGTTCACTCGGGCAACTAGAGAGGATTTGCATGTCGCGCACCGCCCGAGTCGCCACGCCCGCCGAGGGCGCCTCGCAGCCCACGCTCTGCGTGCCCGTGACCTTCGATGGCGGCGCGGCCTTCGTCGCGGAGTCGGTGCCCCTGGCGTTGGCCGATCACCCTTTGCCCAGAACATTTTCCAAGGAGTGGTGCGACCAGCACGGCCTCAAGGAAGAGCCGGGCAGCGCCACCGTGATCCGGTCCTTCGATGGATCGAGCGTGGCCCTGATCAGCCTGGACTCGACGTACAACAAACTCGAGCACTACCGCTTAGCCGGTGCCGCCGCGGTGCGCGTGGCTCGCGATACCGACGTGGCATTCTTTTTGCCCACCGACGGCATCGAGGAGCCGGGCGACGCGGCCCAGGCCGTGGTCGAGGGGGCCCTGCTCTCGGCCTATCGCTTTAAGAAGAGTGAGGACGTCGCCGCCGCGTTTCACGTGGTGCCCCTGGGTTCGCCGCTGCCCTCAATCGAGACGCACGACGAGGTCGTCGAAGGAGTGACGCGCGGGGCCGTCGTGGCCGACGGCGTGAACTGGGCTAAGCGACTGATTGATTCGCCGCCGGGCAACATGCCACCCAAGGAACTGGCCAAGCAAGTGACCAAGCGATTAAAGGACGACCCCGACGTTACGGTGGACGTGTGGACGGAGTCGAGGATTCGCGAAGAGCGTCTCGGCGGTCTGCTCGGGGTCGGCGCCGGTTCGGCCCAACCAACGCGCCTCGTCTACGCCACCTACAACCCCAAGGGCAAGGACCTCGCGCATATCGTCCTGGTGGGTAAGGGCGTGACGTTCGATTCGGGCGGACTGTCGCTCAAGACCGGCGTGGGCATGATGACCATGAAGACCGATATGACGGGATCGGCCATTGTCATGACCGCGCTCTCCATCGCCAGTCGTTTGGGCCTCGCCGTGCGCGTCACAGCCATCGCGCCGATGACCGAAAACTTGCCCAGCGATCGGGCCACCAAGCCCGGCGACGTGCTCACGATCCGTAACGGCATGACCATCGAGGTACTCAACACCGACGCCGAAGGTCGTCTGATCCTGGCCGACGGGCTCAGCCTGGCCGTGGAGGCCAATCCCGATGCCATCGTTGACGTCGCGACCTTGACCGGGGCCCAGGTGGTGGCCCTGGGTGATGAAGTAGGCGCGCTCTACGCGACGACCGAAGAGCTGGCCGATTACTTCGTCGAGGCTAGCCAGCGCAGCGGTGAAGCGCTGTGGCGCATGCCGCTGGCGTCGAGTTACGAGTCGCACATTGATTCAGACGTCGCGGACATGAAGAACATTGGCAAGACCGGCCAGGCCGGTTCGATCGCGGCCGCCCTTTTGCTGCAGCGTTTCTCCGACGGGCGCCGGTGGGTGCACCTCGATATCGCCGGTCCGGCGAGGGCCGAGGCCAGTCGCGGCTACGTGACCAAGGGGGCTACTGCCTTTAGCGCGCGCACCATCGTCGAGTTCCTGAGTGCCGTGGCGTCAGCGACAAACGGGTTTCACGAAGAGGTCGACGAGGGCGACGACTAGGGTCGCACGCGACGTACTCGCGAAGTGCGCGACGGAACGTCGCGAGCGAGCGACGTCGAGCGAATGTCGTGACCGTCGCCGCGACCCACCAGTACGGTGGCAAAAAGTTCTTCGCTGTTGATACGCGCCCAGGTCAGTACCGGCACACTCCTGCCGAAGTTGCCCCACATGGTGGCCTGTAGACCGCCCTCTTCGATGAGCAGCAGCAGGGCCATCGTCGTCATGGCGGCGTCCGTGTGCCAGTAGGGGACGGTCCATCCCTCGAGGGTGTCCAGGCCCGAACTTGATTTGTCGTTTTCGGCGTACCTGGTGAGGTAGTCCTGGGGACGACAGGTCACGAGTACCACGGCCCCGGCGCGCTGTAGACCGGCCGAGCGCCGCGAGGTCGAGCGCCACGACTCGTCGGTCGCGACGTCGAAGAAACCCTTCACGTCGTCAGGACCCACCGTGTACATGCGCACGCCGGCGCTGTTGCCGGCCGAGGGGCTCCACAGGGCGCGCGCGCAGCACTCATCGAGCCAGTCCTGGTCGACGGGTGAACCGTCGAAGGATCGGACCATACGACGCCGGGCTAGGAGTCGGTGAAGTTCCATGCGTTGGGTCTAGCAGGTGACCCGGCGCAAATTGCGACTCGGCCGGTAGGATTTCGTCAACGAAGGAGCGTCGTGCCCACACCTCGAGACCTACTGAACGCTGTCAAGGCGCAGATCAACGAGATCGATCCCCACGAGGTCGCCGCTCGTCTCAGCTACTACCAACTGCTCGACGTGCGAGAGCCCGACGAGTTCGAGCAGGGTGCGCTGCCCGGGGCCGTGCACGTGCCCCGCGGCAACCTCGAGTTCAACATCGAGAGCCGTCTGACCAATAAGAACGCGCCCATCGCGGTTTACTGCGCCGGTGGCGTACGTTCGGCCTTCGCGGCCAAGACCCTCCAGGACCTCGGCTACACCGACGTGGTCTCCATCGTGGGTGGATTTAATAAGTGGAAGGACGAGGGCCTGGAGTGGACCACTCCGCGCACTATGACCGCCGACCAGCGCATCCGCTATCACCGTCACCTGCTCCTGCCCGAAGTGGGCGAAGAAGGTCAGATGAAGCTGCTCGACGCCAAGGTCCTGTTGCTCGGCGCCGGCGGCCTCGGCTCGCCGGCCGCGCTCTACCTCGCCGCCGCCGGCGTCGGCACGATCGGCATCATCGACATGGACGTGGTTGATTCTTCGAACCTGCAGCGTCAGATCCTGCACAACCTCGACCGCATCGGTATGCGTAAGGTCGACAGCGCCAAGCAGACGCTGACGGCGATGAACCCCGACGTCGAGGTCGTCACCTACGACACGCGTTTGGGCGCCGACAATATCTTGGACATCATCGACGGCTACGACGTCATCGTCGACGGCACCGACAACTTCCCCACGCGCTACCTCGTCAACGACGCCGCGCTGTTAAAGAAGATCCCCGTGGTGCACGGCTCGATCTTCCGCTTCGAAGGTCAGATCACCGTCTTTAATCCCTACGTCGGACCCTGCTACCGCTGCCTGATCCCCGAGCCGCCGCCGGCCGAACTGGCGCCGAGTTGCGCCGAAGCCGGCGTGCTCGGTGTCCTGCCCGGCATCGTGGGCTCGATTCAAGCCATTGAAGCGATCAAACTCCTGCTCGGCCTCGGTGACCCGCTGGTCGGTCGACTGCTGACCTACGACGCACTCGACCAGAGCTTTCGCACGTTCAAGGTTCGCCGTGATCCCACCTGCCAGGCCTGCGGTGATGACGCGGGCGAAATCGTGATCGCGGAGTACGACGATCTCTGCATGCCCCACCCCACGGTGAGCGCCTAGCGCCACGGGAGTCGTGGTGTCGTTTCAACGTTGTCGAGACGTGGAACTACGGCCGGGGACGGCCCGACGCAACGCGTAATCTGGGTTTCGTGACGCCGGACGAACGAACAACCGATTCAGGCATTGACATTCATCCGGTGTACGGGCCGGGTGACCTCGACGACTTTGATCCCGCGGTTCAACTAGGCGAACCGGGGGAATTCCCTTACACGCGCGGCGTGCAGGCCTCGATGTACCGCGGCAAGCTCTGGACCATGCGCCAGTACGCCGGCTTCGGCACCGCCGAAGCGACCAATGAACGATTCAAGTTCTTACTCGGCGCAGGTCAGACCGGGCTCTCGTGCGCCTTCGATCTGCCGACCCAGATGGGCTACGACGCCGACCACCCGCGCGCCGAGGGCGAAGTGGGAAAGGTCGGCGTGTCCATCTCTTCGCTCGAGGACATGCGTCTCCTGTTGGCCGGCCTGCCGCTCGGTGAGGTCACCACGTCGATGACGATCAACGCGACGGCTTCCACCCTCCTGCTGCTCTACCACTTGGTCGCCGAAGAACAGGGCGTCGCGGCCGATCAGTTACGCGGCACGGTGCAGAACGACATCTTGAAGGAGTACGTCGCGCGCGGCACCTACATTTACCCTCCGCGCGCGTCGATGCGCCTGGTGGTGGACACCTTCTCCTACTGCGCCAAAGAGATGCCCAACTGGAACACCATCTCCATCTCGGGTTACCACATTCGAGAGGCCGGCTCCACGGCGGTCCAAGAGATTGCCTTCACCCTCGCCAACGGCATTGCCTACGTCGAGGCGGCGTTGGCGGCCGGTCTGGTGCTCGACGACTTCGCCCCTCGGCTCAGTTTCTTCTTTAACGCTCACAACAACCTCTTCGAAGAGGTGGCCAAGTACCGTGCGGCGCGGCGCCTCTGGGCGCGTATCATGCGTGAACGATTCGGCGCCCAGGATCCCAAGTCAATGATGCTGCGCTTCCACAGCCAGACCGGCGGCTCCACCCTGACCGCGCAGCAGCCCGAGAACAACATTGTCCGCGTCACCGTCCAGGCGCTGGCCGCCGCCCTCGGGGGCACCCAGAGCCTTCACACCAACGGCTTTGATGAGGCCCTGGGACTGCCGACCGAACGGGCCGCCAAGCTGGCGTTGCGCACCCAACAGGTGATCGGCTTCGAATCGGGCATTACCGATACCGTCGACCCCTTGGCCGGGTCGTACTTCGTCGAATCACTCACCGACGAAGTGGAGCGTCTGGCGGCCCAGTACATCGCGGCCATCGACGCCCAGGGCGGCGCGGTGGCCGCGATTGAATCGAGTTACATGCAAGACGAAATCGAGTCGGCCGCCTACGAATTCGCGCGCGGTGTCGATCGCGGCGACAAGGTCGTAGTAGGCGTGAATCGATTCGCTGAAACGCAGGCCACCAAGTCCGACGTCTTTCCGGTCAACGAGGCCCAGCAATTGGCCCAGATCGCCCAGGTCACATCGTTGAAGGCGCGGCGCGACAACGCCGCGGTACGCGCGGCGCTCGACGATCTCGCCAGCGCCGCGCGCGGTTCGGCCAACGTGCTCTATCCGATGAAGACGGCGCTCTCGACGTTCGCCACGCTCGGCGAAGTCGCGGACGTCCTGCGCGAAGAGTTCGGTGTGTACCAAGCCCACTAACGCGAGAGTGATTCGTGAAAGTGCGTCACCGTGGGTGGCGTTGCGTAAAACGGGTGCGTGAGTTGGCGCCATTGCTCGAAGAGCGGCGTGTGGCGAAAGGCCATATGGGCCTCGACGGAAGTCCATCGCACCAGCAAAAGGTAGATCGAGCCGTTTTCGTCCTGTCGACGAACTTCGGCGCCGTGGCAGTCGGGCGCCGAGTCGATGATCGGCAGGGCTTGGGCCATCGAGCGTTCGAACTCCGTTTCTCGCCCGGCGCTCACGGTCAAGAGAGCGTGTTCGAGCACCATCAGCGCGCCGACAATCGAGCGCGCAGCTTCTCATCCTGGGCAACGCCGATGGCCGCGTGGGCCAGCGCGACGGCCCCGTCAATGACGGCGCGATCGGCACTCTCGGTGATGCAGGCGGCCGTGAACTCCGGCTGGTGATTGACCGCGCCGTTGGTCTCGATGGCGAGCAGCGGATGGATGGTCGGCACCACCAGAGAGACATTGGCCATGTCCGTCGAGCAGGTGGGTTTGGCCACGCCCTGATCGTCGAGGTCAAAGTTGCGTCCGATCGCTTCGGCGGCGCTGCGGTAGTGGGCGAGTACGTCGTAGTCCGACTCCATCTGTGAAAAGGGGCTGCCGAGGTCTTCGATGGAAAGTGTGGCGCCGGTCGCCAATGCTCCGGCCTCGAAACAGGCCTGCACTCTCTTTCGCAGGCCAACGAGGCTCTCGCTCGTTATCGAGCGGGCCATGTAGCGGCCGACCACGCGGCTCGGGATGATATTGGCGGCCGAGCCGCCCTCGCTCACGTAGCCGTGGACCTGATCGCCGGGTCGCAGTTGCTGGCGCAAGAGGCCGATCGCGACCTGGCTGATGGTCATCGCGTCGAGGGCGTTGACGCCCTCCCAGGGCGCCGCGGAGGCGTGGGCCTCCTTGCCGCGAAAGGTCACTTCAAACTGCTCGACGGCCAGACACGTTGCCTCGAGGCGGTCTTCGGGCCAGGGATGCACCATCATCGCCGCGTGCACGTCCCCGAAGTAGCCGGCGTTGATCAAATCGATTTTCCCGCCGCCGCCCTCCTCGCTGGGCGTACCGAACAGGCTGACCGTGAGGTTGAGTTCATCGGCGACCGCCGCCAGGCCAATCGCGGCGCCGAGCGATGAAGCGGCGATGATGTTATGTCCGCAGGCGTGTCCGACGTCGGGCAGGGCGTCGTATTCGGCGCAGAAGACAATGTGCAGATCACCACTGCCCTTGGTAGCGCGAAAGGCGGTGGGCCGTGACGCAATCCCGCGCTCTACGTCGAGGCCGGCGCGCTCGGCCGCCAGCGCCACGGCCTCGGCGCTGAGGAACTCCTCGTAACCCAGTTCGGGGTGTGCGTGCACAAAATGACTGAGCTCGACCAGTGTGTCACGCGCACTGTTGATGGCCGTCGAGGCCGTTTCGAGGGCGTTCACTCGACCACCGCCACCACGTCGCCGGCGCTGACCGAGTCGCCCATCGCGACGTTGATGCTCTTTACCCGGCCGGCCTTTTCGGCGTTCACCGAATTCTCCATCTTCATGGCCTCGAGGATCATCATGGTGTCGCCGGCTTCGACGTGTTGGCCCACCTCGACGCTGACCTTGACAATGGTGCCCTGCATTCGCACGCTCACCGAACTCGATCCGCTGCCCAGCACGCCGGCGTGATGCTGGCGGCGGGGCTTGGCGGCCGTGCTGGTGGGCCGGGGCAGTCCGTCGTCCACCTCGGGCAGCCAGAGGGCGACCGTGATGCGTCGACCGTTGACCTCGGCGGTCACGTCCTTGCGGATCTCGCCGGTGCCGACCGATACGACCGGCGTCGTGACGTTCGAAAGCGTCGAGAAGTCGAGGCTCTCTTCAACCCACTTGGTGGAATGGGTGGCGTGGACGAACTGCTCGCTGGACAAGATGATGACGTCGGCCGCGAGCGTCGTCGCCACGCCCTCGATGTGCGTCTCTTCGATGGCGCGCAGCATCCGTAGTCGGGCCTTCTCGCGGTCCGACCCCCAGACAATGAGCTTGGCGATCAAGTTGTCGTAGTACTGCGAGACGGTGTCGCCCGCGGCGTAACCGGCGTCCAGGCGCACTCCGGGACCGGCCGGCTGATCGAAACGGGTGAGGGTGCCGGGCGACGGGGTGAACTTTCCGTCGGCCGGATCCTCGGCGTTGATGCGAACTTCAATGGCGTGGCCGGCGCGTTGGACGTCTTTTTGGGTAAAGTCCAGTGGCTCGCCCGCGGCGATGCGCAGCTGCCACTCCACGAGGTCCAGTCCCGTGACCAGTTCGGTCACCGGGTGCTCGACCTGTAGGCGGGTGTTCATCTCCAGGAAGAAGAACTCGTCGTCTTGGTAGAGGAACTCCACGGTACCGGCGTTGACGTAGCCGCAGGCGACGGAGACCTTAACCGCGGCCTCACCCATGGCGGTGCGCACGTCGTCGGGAAAATTGGGCGCCGGCGACTCCTCGATGAGCTTTTGGTGGCGACGTTGAGCGGAGCAGTCGCGCTCGCCCAGCCAGAGCGTATGTCCGTGACCGTCGGCGAGAATCTGCATCTCGATGTGACGCGGCGCGCTCAAGTAGCGCTCGAGGTAGCACTCCGAGCGCGCGAAATAGCTCTGGGCCTCGCGTTGGGCGCTCTCGAGAGCATCTTTGGCTTCGTCGGGGCCGTGCACCACTTTCATGCCGCGACCGCCGCCGCCGTAGGCGGCCTTGATCGCGACGGGCCAGCCCACTTCCTTGGCGAAGGCCACCACCTCTTTGGCGTCCTTCAGGCTTTGGCTGCGACCCGGCACGCCCGCCACGCCGGCCTTCTCGGCGGCCCGGCGCGACGAGATCTTGTCACCCATTATCTCGATTGCCTCGGGCGGCGGTCCGATGAAGATGACGCCGCGCGACGTGATGGCTCGCGCAAAATCGACGTTCTCCGAATAGAAGCCGTAGCCGGGGTGCACCGCGTCGGCGCCGCTGCGGTTGATGACGTCGAGAATGGCCTCGGTGTTGAGATAACTCTCGGCGGCACTCTGGCCGCCCAACGAGTACGCCTCGTCGGCCAGTCGAACGTGAAGGGCGTTGCGGTCGAGTTCGGAGTAGACGGCCACCGTCGAAATGCCCATCTCGCGACACGTGCGCATGATGCGCACCGCGATCTCGCCTCGGTTGGCGATCAGGACTTTCTTTAACACTCGAACCTCCGTTGCCGGCCTGTCTTTTTCTACCACTGGTCACTGAAACTCTAATCTTGCTGGGTGGACCAAATGATTTGGCGAGTTGAGCATTTCAGAGAAATCGACTCGACCAATTCTTGGCTGGCCGCACGTGCCAGCGGCGGTGCGAGCGAAGGCCTCGTGGCCCTGGCCGACTTTCAATCGGCCGGTCGCGGCCGGCTCGATCGCCAGTGGCGGGCCCCGGCGCGATCGGCGCTGCTCTGTTCAATCCTGTTGCGACCCAAGGTCGACGTCGACCAATTGCAGTTGGTGATCGCCGCGGTCGCGTTATCGGCCCGCTCGACTTTGGTGCGACTCTGCGGACTTCGACCGCAGCTTAAGTGGCCGAATGACCTCGTGTTGGGCGATAACAAACTGGCCGGCGTGCTGGGCGAGGTGGTGACGACCAGCGAGGGCCTCGCCATGGTGGTGGGGCTCGGTATCAATTTGACGCAGCGACCGGAAGACCTTCCCTCTACGTGTGTGCTCGACGAGACGGGCATCACGCTCAGCGCGCGTGGACTGCTCGACATCCTCTTAGAAGAACTCGAGGGCCGCTACGCGCAATTGGACTCGCTGGAGGGTCGCGCGGTGTTGCACGCGCAGTACGAGAAGGCCCTCGTCACGCTGGGCCAACGTGTGCGCATCGAACGACTCAACGACGTCGTGGTGGGCGAGGCGCGCGGCATTGACGGCGCCGGGCGACTGATCGTGGATGTGGACGGACTGGAAATGATTCTTTCGACCGGCGACGTGGTGCACCTGCGTCCCCAACTGGGCGCGTCGGCGTGAGGGCGACTCGCGTGCTGGTCACCGGTGCGGCCGGTCAGGTGGGCGTGGATCTCGTGGATACCCTGGCCGGCGTCACACCGTTGGGCGGGGACGACGGTTTTCAGCCCGACGGGCACCGCGTCGAGCACGGCGAATTTGAGGTTCTGGGCCTCACCCGTCGCGAACTCGACGTCACCGATCGTGACGCGCTCATTCGCGCCGTGACCGCCAGCCGTCCCGACGTCATTGTCAACCTGGCGGCCTACACGGCGGTCGACCGTGCCGAGACGCAGGTCGACGCCTGTAACGCGGTGAACGCGACGGCGGTGGCGTCGTGGTCCCAGGCGGCCATGGACGTGGGTGCTCACCTGATCACCATCTCGACCGATTACGTCTTTGATGGCGCCAAGGGCGCCGCCTACGTTGAAGACGACGTGACAAATCCGCTCAACGTCTACGGCGCGTCCAAACGGGCCGGCGAGGTGAGTTGCTCGGACACCGACACCATCGTGCGCACCTCGTGGGTGATGGGGGTGCGGGGCAAGAACGTGGTCCACGTCATCGCCGAGCGGGCCCGGGCCGGTGAACGCGTGCGTTTCGTTGACGATCAGATGGGCACGGTAACGTTGGCCAGTGACCTCGCGCGAGCGCTCGTGACGCTGGTGCGGACCCGTCCGGGCGGCGTGTGGCACGTGGCCAACACCGGCGCGACCACGTGGTTCGAGATTGCCCAGTTCACCGGTCGCTCACTGGGACGCGACGACGACTTTGCCACGCCCATCAGCACCGACGAGCTTGACCCGGTGCCGTTGGCTACGCGGCCCGCGCGCAGCGACCTCGACACCCAAAAGTGGGTGGGCCACGACTGGCAGGCACTGCCCGCGTGGCGCGCGGGTGTCGAACGGCTGTTAATCGGCCGGCACCCGCAGAGGCAGTCGCGCCCGTGAGTGACGTCACGTCCCAGGTGGCCGCCGTCGTGGTGGACTACCACGCCGGACCGGCACTCAGCGGATGCATTGATTCCCTGCACGCCAACTTGGTCACCAACATCGTGGTGGTCGAAAACGGCCTGGCCGGTTCGTCGCCGCCGGCGCTGGGTGCGCGCGACGTGGTGCTCGTCGAGCCCGGTCAGAACCTCGGTTACGGACGGGGCGTCAATCGCGGAGCCGCCGCGGTCGCGCCGGCGACCTATCTCTTGATCGCTAACCCCGACCTGGTGATCCACGAGGGCGCGGTGGCGGCGATGGTGGACTACTTAGAGGCCCACGACCGCGTGGCCGTGGTCGGTCCCCAGATACAGCGGCCCGACGGATCGATCTATCCCTCACATCGAGTCTTTCCCAACCTCTGGTTGGCGGGAGCGCACGCGTTGCTCGAGTCGCCCTGGCCCAAGAATCCCGCCACCCGCATCTACCGTTCCCCCCGACCCGACGGCACCGTGGACTGGGTCTCGGGCGCCTGCTTCATGATCCGGCGCGACGTCTTCGAAGAGATCGGTGGTTTCGACGAGCGCTATTTCATGTTCGCCGAGGACATGGCGCTGTGTTGGCAGGTTCGTGAGCACGGCTACCGCGTCGCGGGCGTGCCGGGCGCGGTGGTGACGCACGTCGAGGGACTCTCTCGCCAGCGCGCGTCGCGCGTCATGGTCATTGCCCACCACAAGAGCGCGTTGCGTTTTGAGTTGCAGACGGCCCGCGGCGTGCGCCGTCTGCTGGTGCCCCTGGCCACGCTGGTCCTGGGTCTGCGGCTCTTTCTGGCCCTGCTGGTTCGACCGAAGGTGAAGGACGAAGAGGTCTAGAATGTTCCCTAGGGCTGTGAGTGGTTCTGTGGTTGAAAGTCGATGCCAGTCGCGGGCGAAACGACCCACGTAAGGCGTCTTATTGATGCTG